>FTGF01001874.1_pt1 | contig 36748 bp, 38 predicted proteins | sample 1640631 | NCBI WGS metagenome assembly FTGF01 (sample SAMEA3914789, study PRJEB12502) | metagenome | biome: forest; material: soil | place: Canada | collected 2011-07-03 | depth 0.3 m
GCCAGCATGTTGACGCCGAAGGAGGTCTGCAGCGGGGTGAACCGGTAGAGCTGGTTCAGCACCACGTCGCCGGCGGTGTCGCGCTTCAGCTCGACCACCACCCGCATGCCCTTGCGGTCGCTCTCGTCGCGCAGGTCGGAGATGCCCTCGATGCGCTTGTCGCGCACCAGTTCGGCGATCCGTTCCACCAGGGTGGCCTTGTTCACCTGGTAGGGAATGGCGGTGATGATGATGGCTTCGCGGTCCTTGCGGATCTCTTCCACCTGGGCCGTGCCGCGCATGATCACCGAGCCGCGCCCGGTCATCAGCGCCAGGCGCGAGCCGGTGCGGCCGATGATCTCGCCGCCGGTCGGGAAGTCCGGCCCCGGCACGATCTCCAGCAGTTCGTCGATGGTGATCTCGGCGTTGTCGATCACCGCCAGGCAGGCGTCGACCACCTCGCCCAGGTTGTGCGGTGGGATGTTGGTGGCCATGCCGACGGCGATGCCGCCGGCGCCGTTGACCAGCAGATTGGGGATCCGCGCCGGCAGGACCGTCGGCTCGCTCTGCGAGCCGTCGTAGTTGTCCTGGAAATCGACGGTGTCCTTCTCGATGTCCTCGACCAGGGACATCGCCGCGCGGGACATGCGGCACTCGGTGTAGCGCATCTGCGCCGGCGGATCGCCGTCGACCGAGCCGAAGTTGCCCTGGCCGTCGATCAGCATCAGCCCCATGGCGAAGGGCTGGGCCATGCGCACCAGGGCGTCGTAGATCGATTGGTCGCCGTGCGGGTGATACTGGCCCATCACGTCGCCGACCACCCGGGCCGATTTCACATAGGAACGGTCGGCCGTGTGGCTCTGCTCGTTCATCGAGTAGAGGATCCGGCGGTGCACCGGCTTGAGGCCGTCGCGCAGGTCTGGAAGCGCCCGCGAGACGATCACGCTCATGGCGTAGTCGAGGTACGAGCGCTTCAGCTCGTCCTCGATGGCGATAGGGGCGATCCCCCCTCGCCCGTCCCCCGGACGCCCTGCCGAAGGCGGAATAGTTGTGTCGTCTGTCACTGATTTTTTGGGGTAATTCCGAAGGAATCGGAAGTCTGTAGGCCGACCATTTAACTAGCATCCCAAACCCTGGAGGGCAAAGGATTGGGCCACTTTTCCGGGCGGCGGGCGGATGCACGCTATGGCCCCCAAACCGGGCTCGGGGAATGCCTGTCGCCGACGAAACCGGGGCGGCCGGTTCGGGGCGGAGATCTTCGAGACCCAAGCGGCTAGGGCGATTCCAGTTCGACAATGGCTTGAGACGAGGAGCGCTTGCGATCGGCCAGGGCGACGATGGCGCCCCCGCCGAGCGTCGCCGCGGCGCCGGCGATCAGCCGGGGGGTGATCTGATCCCCGAACATCGTCACACCGAAGAGGGAGCTGACCAGGGGCGTGGTCAGCAGGTAGGGGGTGAACCGCCCGGCCTCGCGCCGTTGAACCAGCCAGAACAGGGCTACGGTGGCCCCCACCGACGAGACCAGGCCGGCATAGACCACGCTGGACCAGACCAGCAGGCCGGCGGCCTTGGACTTCTCCACCAGATGGGGTTCGGTCAGAAAGGCCAGGGCCAGCAGCGTGGGCGCCGCCACCAGCGACACGCACCCCTGGACCTTCAGGGCCCTCACCGGCGGCAGGCGGCGCACCAGCACGGTCCCCAACGCCCAGAAGGTCGAGGCGACCAGGCCGACCAGCACCGCGTCCACGTCCGCGGAGGCCTTGGGATCCAGCGTCATGAAGGCCACCCCGACGAAGGCCAGCGCCATGCCGGCCAGCGCGGCCCTGGGCATCGCCTCGCGCAGGATGACCCAGGAAAACAACGCGCTCAGCGGTATCCACAACTGCAGCGACACGCTGAACAGGCTGAGATTATGGGCCAGGGCAAAGCCCCAATAGACCAGGCCGAAGTGCAGCGGCCCGACGATGATCACCACCGGCAGGAAGGTCCGCCAGTCCGGGAACGGGCGCCTGATGAAGGGGAACAGGAACAGCAGCGCCACGGCGAAGCGCACCCCGCCCACCAGCAGCGGCGGCAAGACGGCGGTGGCCAGCTTGCCCGCCGCGTTGTTCACCCCCCAGATGACCACCACCGACCAGATCGCCGCCCACTCGGCGAGCGAAAACGGAGAATCGGACGTTCGGGCCATGCCCAGGGAGCTAAACCGTGGGCAAGCCCTAGGCTACCCACAAGGCGGCGCTAGGCGGTTCGTCAAGGACTTCGCCGATGGCCGGGCGCCCACCCCTCAACCGCTCATCCCGGCGAAAGCCGGGATCCAGATCCCATAGCGCGATGGCTGATTGGAGGGACTCGGAGCCATTGGAGCCCGCGTCTGAGCCACTCCATCTGGGTCCCGGCCTTCGCCGGGACGAGCGGTATGGAGGGTGGATACGCGGGCGAACGCTTGAGGGCTCTCTGGGGCCGGAACCCCTAGAACGGGATCTCGTCGTCCAGGTCGGCGCTGAAGGTCTCCTTGGGGCCGGAGGCCTGGGCGCGCTGGAAGCCGCCGCCGCCCGAGCCCTGGCCGGCATAGTCGTCGTCCCCGCCCTCCGCGCCGCCGCCCCGCCCGTCGAGCATGGTCAGCTCGCCGCGGAACTTCTGCAGCACGATCTCGGTGGAGAACTTGTCCTGGCCCGACTGGTCCTGCCACTTGCGGGTCTGGATGGCGCCTTCGATGTAAACCTTGGAGCCCTTCTTCAGATAGCTCTCGGCCACCTTCACCAGGTTGTCGTTGAAGATCACCACCCGGTGCCACTCGGTACGCTCCTTGCGTTCGCCCGAGGTGCGGTCGCGCCAGGTCTCGGAGGTGGCGATGCGCAGGTTGGCCACCCGGTCGCCGGAGTTCAGGGTGCGGATCTCCGGATCGGCGCCCAGATTGCCGACCAGGATCACCTTGTTGATGCTGCCCGCCATCGGAGCCCTCATTCGTTGGAGTTGGGCCATCGGGACGGCCGTTTTCGACCCTAACCGGAGCCCGTTACCGGTTCAAGTGTTCTCTTTATGTTCCTGTGAGTAATCTTTGGCGCGATCGATCACCAGGCCGGCTTGGCGTCATAGGTCGCCTTGTCGCTGGTCGGCTGGGTGAAGGTCACCGATATCGGTCGATCGGCGCCGCAGACCTGGATGGACCAGCGTTCCGTCCAGGCGTGCTTGGCCTTGGCCAGCGAGACGACGGAAATGTCGAGAATGCGCAGCGAGCTCTGGAACTCCTCGGCGGTGCAGGTGAGCGCCGGCGGGCCGGTCAGCGCCGTCTGGACCACCGAGGCCAGCGCCTCGATCTGAAGCCTGCCGCCGGCCAGGCTCGATCCCGGCAACATTCGCCGGGCAATCCACCCGCCCGTGGCGGGGTGGAGCACGATCAGGTTCTGCAGGCTGGACCGGCCGCAGCCGGCCACCCGGACGACCTCCTTGATGATCGGCCCCTGATGGGGCGGGGTCTCGACGCCGTCCTTGGCGACATCCGCGTCAGCGGGCGTGTTGATGATGCTCTGGGCCGCGGCGTCGGGGCAGGCCTCGTGGAAGAAGCCCGCGTCCGCGTCGATCGCCGCCTGGGTGAGCCAGGCCGAATAGTCCTCGATGCCCTGCGGCGCCACGAACTCCGGCGGCCGGTCGCCCAGGCCCACCATCAACGCGGCAGCCATCAGCGTGGCGATCATCGCCTTGCCTCCCCAAGGAAAAAGCCGCCCCACCGGGGCGGCTTCACCTTAGGTTCGCCGTGGATCGGCGTCTATGCCGGCCAAGACGCCTTAGCCGACCCCATGCGCCAGCACCGCCAACAGCAGCAGGGCCACGATGTTGGTGATCTTGATCATCGGGTTCACCGCCGGACCGGCGGTGTCCTTGTACGGGTCGCCGACGGTGTCGCCGGTGACGGCCGCCTTGTGGGCTTCCGATCCCTTGCCGCCGAAGGCGCCCTCTTCGATGTACTTCTTGGCGTTATCCCAGGCGCCGCCGCCCGAGGTCATCGAGATGGCCACGAACAGGCCGGTGACGATCACCCCCATCAGCATGGCGCCCAGCGAGGCGAAGGCCTCGGCCTTGCCGGCGATCCACATGATCACCACGAACAGCACCACCGGCGAGACCACCGGCAGCAGCGACGGCACGATCATTTCGCGGATCGCCGCCTTGGTCAGCAGGTCCACCGCCCGGGCGTAGTCGGGCTTGGCGGTGTAATCCATGATGCCGGGGATCTCGCGGAACTGGCGACGGACCTCTTCCACCACCGCGCCGGCCGCGCGGCCGACCGCGGTCATCGACATGCCCCCGAACAGGAAGGGCAGAAGGCCGCCGAAGAACAGGCCGACCACCACGTAGGGGTTGGACAGGTCAAAGGCGATCATGCCGTCGAGCCCCGCGAAGAACGGGAAAGAGCCCGCGTTCTCGGGCGCCGAGAAGTACTTCAGGTCCTGGGTGTAGGCCGCGAACAGCACCAGGGCGCCCAGGCCCGCCGAACCGATGGCGTAGCCCTTGGTCACCGCCTTGGTGGTGTTGCCCACCGCGTCCAGGGCGTCGGTGACGACCCGCACTTCGTGGGGCAGTCCGGCCATTTCGGCGATGCCTCCGGCGTTGTCGGTGACCGGCCCGAAGGCGTCCAGGGCGACGATGAAGCCGGCCAGGGCCAGCATGGTGGTGGTGGCGATGGCGATGCCGAACAGGCCCGCCAGGTTATAGGTGACCACGATGCCGACGATGATCACCAGCGCCGGCAGGGCGGTGGACTCCAGCGAGACCGCCAGGCCCTGGATCACGTTGGTGCCGTGACCGGTGACCGAGGCGGCGGCGATCGACTTCACCGGGCGGAAGTTGGTGCCGGTATAGTACTCGGTGATCATCACGATCAGGGTGGTGACCGCCAGGCCCGCCAGGCCGCAGCCGAACAGGGCGGTGGAGTCCACCGTCTTGTCGCCGATGGTGACGGCCGCCGGGACCAGCTGGTGGATCACCCACCAGACGCCGACCACCGACAACAGACCGGTGACGATCAGGCCCTTGTAGAGCGCGCCCATGATGTTGCGCTTCTTGCCCAGGCGGACAAAGAACGAGCCGACGATCGAGGCGGGGATGCAGACGCCGCAGATGGCCAGCGGCAACAGCATCATCGAGCCGATGTCCGGCGTGCCGCGGAAGAAGATCGCCGCCAGCACCATGGTGGCCACGGTGGTCACCGCATAGGTTTCGAACAGGTCGGCGGCCATGCCGGCGCAATCGCCCACATTGTCGCCCACGCTGTCGGCGATGGCGGCCGCGTTGCGGGGGTCGTCCTCGGGGATGCCGGCCTCGACCTTGCCCACCATGTCGCCGCCCACGTCGGCTCCCTTGGTGAAGATGCCGCCGCCCAGACGGGCGAAGATGGAGATCAGCGAGGCGCCGAAGCCCAGGGCCACGAGTGAATCGATGATCTCGCGCGACTGGGACTGGTCATTGATGTCCAGGTTCATCACCTGGGTCAGGATGTAATAATAGCCGGTCACCCCGATCAGGGCGAAGCCCGCCACCAGCATGCCGGTGACCGCGCCGGAACGGAACGCGACGCTGAGGCCCTTTTCCAGGCTCTCGGACGCCGCCTGGGCGGTGCGCACGTTGGCGCGGACCGAGATCAGCATGCCGACGAAGCCGGCGGCCCCGGACAGCACCGCGCCGATCAGGAAGCCGACGCCGGCGCGCCAGCCGATCAGGTAGGTCAGCGCCACCAGCACCACGACGCCGACCATGGCGATGGTGGTGTACTGGCGGCGGAGATACGCCGTGGCGCCTTCCTGGATCGCCGCGGCGATCTCTTGCATCTTGGCATTGCCCGCCGGCGCGCGCATCAGGGCGCTCGTCTGCAGGATCCCGTAGACCACCGCCAGCAAGCCTGCGGCGATGACAAACAGCAGTTGGACATTCATCTCGGTTGGCGCCCCTCTGTGGCTTAGCGCGACGACCGCTGGAGGCGGTCGATGTGGGCGCCGCCGTTCACCGGACGAATGTCGTCCGAACGGCGCCCCTCAAAAAGTCGCGGGAAAATGGCAAAACTGTCGGCGGGAAGCAACCGCGTCGACTCTGCGGCCTAACGCAGCGGTCAGGAGGCGGTCTTCGTCTTGGGCAATCCGTCGGTGTGCATCGGCTGTTCGCGGACGATCTGAGCCCCTGTCACCATGCCGGCGCCGGCGATGGTGTTGGCGTCGCGCAGCAGCGAGGCCTTCAGCCGGCTGTCGTCCAGGATCGTGTAATTGTCGGACCGGACGAAGGGCGAGCGGTAGGCCGCCCGGACCAGGGCGTCGCGGAAGAACGGCTCCATCGCCCGCATCTTGGGCGCATCGGCGTTGCGTGACACGCTGAGACGGATGGTCACGAACACGTAGTTGACCAGCCGGCCTTCGACCACGATCGGCAGGGCGACGGGATTCATCAGGACGGTGGGATCGGGCGCCGGCAGCTTGGGCTCGGCCAAGGCGGACGCCGCCGAAAGTCCGATGCAGAGGGCGACGGCGGGGCTTAAGGCGCGCATGGCGTCACCATGCCGCCGGTTTGGTTATCGGAAGGTTGCGGTCCTAGCCGTGGCGCCAGCCGGTGTGGACGAGGGGGACGTCCCTCCCCTCGACCTGCACCTTGACGCCCTGCCCTTCCTCGACCTCGCCGATCTCGGTCATGGCGATCCCGGCAGCCTGGGCGCCGGCGATCAGGACGGCCACGGCGTCGGGGCGCGCGGTGCAGACCACCTCGTAGTCGTCGCCGCCGACCGCCAGGGCAGCGAGGGCGGCCGACCTGTCGGGCTGGCGATCCAGCCAGGCCCGCGCGGCGTCGGACAGAGGCGTCCGGTCCAGATGCAGGGTGATGGCGACGCCGCTCGCCTCGCCGATGTGGCCGGCGTCGGCGACCAGGCCGTCCGACACATCGGCCGCCGCGCCAGCGCGGTCGCGCAGCGCCCCGGTCAAGCCGACACGCGGCTGCGGCAGCCGATAGCGGTCGGCGAGCCACGCCAGGTCGTCGGCGTCCAGGCCGTCAAGTTCGCCCCTCGCCGCCTGCAGGCCGAGCCAGCCGTCGCCGATGGTCCCGGACACCAGCACGCGATCCCCCGGCCGCGCCCCCGACCGACGGACCATCCGCCCCGCCTCGGTCCAGCCCAGGATGGTGACCGACAGCGTCAGGGGTCCAGGGGTTGCGCTGGTGTCGCCGCCGATCAGCTTCAGGCCGAAGCGGTCCTGATCCTGGCGCAGGCCCTGGGCGAACAGCTTGCGCTCGGGCCAGCCGCAGCGTGGCGGCCAGGCCGCCGCCAGCAGGTAGGCGTAGGGGTCCGCCCCCTTGGCGGCGAGGTCCGACAGGTTCACCCGCAATAGCTTGCGCGCCACCAGGTCCAGCGGGTCGTCGGGCAGGAAGTGGACGCCCTCGACCATGGTGTCCTTGGAGACCACCAGGTCGAACCCCGGCCGCGCCGCGATCACCGCGGCGTCGTCCGCCAGCCCCAGCGCCTCGGGCGCGCCGTCGGTCAGCGGCGCGAAGAGCCGAGAGATGGTGTCAAATTCATCGACCATTTCACCCATGTCCGATCGCCCCCGCGCAGGCGGGGGCCCATGAGTTCGCACAGGTGGCTAGACCGGCGCCAAGCTGGATGGGTCCCCGCCTTCGCGGGGACACACGGCCCAGGAAATTACTCCTACCCCCGGGCATCCTTGGCGATCCCGTCCAGCGCGCCGTTGACGAAGCCGGGCTCGGGGCCCTCGAAGAACGACTTGGCGATCTCGACATATTCGTCGATGGCGACCTCGGTCGGCACGTCGGGCCGGCGCATGAGCTCGAAGGCGCCCGAGCGCAGGATCGCGCGCAAGGTGGCGTCGATCCGCTCCAGCCGCCAGCCGGTCGCCAGCCGCCCGGCGATGGCCCGGTCGATCTCGGCCTGGCCCTCGACCACCCCGCGGATCAGTTCGGCGAAGAAGGCCTCGTCGGCTTGGGCCAGGCGTTCGCCCTCGATATCGGCCCCGAACCGGTGGTCGGAGAACTCGCGGATCACCGCCTCGACCCCGGCGCCGCCGGTTTCCATCTGGTAGAGCGCCTGGACGGCGGCGAGCCGGGCGACGGTCCGCGCCTGACGGGCGGGACCGCGTGATGGACGGGTTTGGCTCACCGGATCTGCCCGTGCAGCCGTCGTTTCAGCGTGATGATGTCCATGCAGGCGCGCGCCGCGGCGCCGCCCTTGTCGCCCTCCGACACCCGGGCGCGGGCCCAGGCCTGGGCCTCGTCCTCGACGGTCAGGATGCCGTTGCCGATCGCCAGCCGCCGTCCAATGGCCAGGTCCATCAGGCCCCTGGCCGACTCGTTGGAAACGACCTCGAAGTGATAGGTCTCGCCGCGGATCACCGTCCCCAGCGCCACATAGCCATCATAGGACATGCCCGCCGCGCGGTGGCCCGCCTCTTCGGCCAGGGCGATGGCGGCCGGGATCTCCAGGGCGCCCGGGACGGTCGCCACCTCGTATTCGGCGCCGAAGGCGGTGATCGCATCGGCGGCGCCCTTCAGCAGTTCGTCCGCCAGTTCGGGATAGAACCTCGCCTCGACGATCAGCAGTTTGACCTTGTCCTCGAGCATCGGATCACTCCTCGTGCGGGATGGGGCGGCGGTCGACGATCTTCAGACCATAGCCCTCCAGCGCCGGAAGTCTTGCTTGAGTCGAGCTGAGCAGGATCATCTCCCGCACCCCGAGATCCAGCAGGATCTGGGATCCGACGCCGACGTCACGCAGCACCGCCGCCTGCAGGTCCTGGCCGCCGCCATAGCGATCAGTCAGCCAGGTGGAGCTGGGATCGCGCAGGAACAGCGCCACGCCGGCGCCGTCATAGGCCGCGATGGCGCGCAGGGCCTGGGGCACATAGTCCCGCCGGGATTCCACGTGGCCCAGCATGTCGGCGGCCGGATCGACCTGGTGCACGCGGACCAGGGTGGGCCTGTCCGGATCGATCCTGCCCTTGGCCAGGACGATGTGCTCGGCCTGATCGATGGTGTTGCGGTAGATGTAGAGGCGGAAGCGGCCGCCATAGACGCTGTCGAACGGCGTCTCGAGCATGCGCTCGACATAGCGTTCGGTGCGCCGGCGATAGGCGATCAAATCCGAAATGGCCCCGATCTTCAGGCCGTGAAGCTGGGAAAAGGCGATCAGGTCCGGCAGCCGCGCCATGGTGCCGTCGTCGTTCATGATCTCGCAGATCACCCCGGCCGGCTGCAGGCCGGCGAGCCGCGAGATGTCCACCGCCGCCTCGGTGTGGCCGGTGCGGACCAGCACCCCGCCCTCCTTGGCCACCAGGGGGAAGACGTGCCCGGGAGAGACCAGGTCGTCCGGGCCCTTGGAAGGATCGATGGTGACCGCCACGGTGCGCGCGCGGTCGTGGGCCGAGATGCCGGTGGTGACCCCTTCCTTCGCCTCGACCGACACGGTGAAGGCGGTGCCGTGCAGGGTCTGGTTGTCGGCGGACATGGGCGGCAGCCGCAGCTGGCGCGCCCGTTCGGGGGTGATGGCCAGGCAGATCAGGCCGCGCGCGTGCTTGGCCATGAAGTTGATCTGGTCGGGGGTGGCGAACTGGGCGGGGATGATCACATCCCCCTCGTTCTCGCGATCCTCGGCGTCGACCAGGATGAAGGGCCGCCCCTGCTTGGCGTCCTCGATGATGTCCTCGATGGATGAGATGGGCGTGTCGTGCATGGTCACGCCGTCTCCTGCCACCGGGCGAGGTAGCGCGCCAGCATGTCGATCTCCAGGTTCACCGGCGATCCGGGCTTCAGCTGGCTGAGCGTGGTCACCTCCCAGGTGTGGGGGATGATGTTCACGCCGAAGACGTCGTCCCCGACATCGTTCACCGTCAGCGAGACCCCCTCCATGGTGATGGAGCCCTTGGCGGCGATGTAGCGATGCAGCGGCCGCGGCGCCCGGATGCGCAGGCGGTGCGAGCCCCCCTCCGCCTCGACCGACAGCACCTCGCCGATCCCGTCCACGTGCCCTGAGACGATGTGGCCGCCGAGTTCGTCTCCAGCCCGCGCGGCCCGCTCCAGATTGACCGGCGCGCCCTCGCGCCAGGATCCCAGGGTGGTCATCGACAGGGTCTCACCCGACACCTCGACGGCGAACCAGTCGTCCCCCGTCTCAACCACCGTCAGACAGCAGCCCGCGTGGCTGATCGAGGCCCCGATCTCGACGGTGTTCAGGTCGAAACCGGTGGTGATTTCGAACCGGCGATCGCGGTTGGTGTCGCGCACGGCGCGCACGCGCCCGATATCGGTGACAATGCCGGTGAACATCAGAGCCTCTCGTAACGCTCCCACAGGTCGTCGCCTATGGGCTCGGCCGACACCCGCCTGAACCGCGGCGCCTCGGCCAACCGGTCGAGCGCCATGGCCCCCACGCAAGGCCGGCCCTCCGCCCCCAGGATCATCGGCGCGCGGAACCATTCGATCCGCTCCACCCGTCCCGCCCTCAGGAAACTTGCCGCCAGCTGGCCGCCGCCTTCGACCAGCAGGCTGCCGACGCCCTGGACAGCGAGGGCCTCGAGCGCGGCGTCCAGATCGGGCCGGCCATCCGCGCCGGCCCCGATCGGGATCACCTGGACCCCAGCCGCCGTCAGCGCCGCGGAAGGCGCGCCCAATGCAACGACAACGGTGGGAACCTCCCGCGCCGTGCGGGCGAGCTTGCCCTCGAGGGGAAGCCGTTGATGGCTGTCGAACACCACGCGCGGCGGCTGGTTTCCGCTGAAGCCCTCGAAGCGCACCGTCAGTTCGGGATCGTCGGCCAGGGCCGTCTCGACCCCGATGGCCACGGCGTCATGCGCCGCCCGCAACCGGTGTCCGGCCTCGCGGGCCGCATCGCCGGTGATCCAGCGGCTCTCCCCGGCGGCGGTGGCGATACTGCCGTCAAGCGAGGTGGCCAGCTTGAGCGTGACGCCCAAACTAGTCTCCGGCCTTTTCGCCGGAGAGGCCGCCGTCGGTATCGTCTTCGCTCAGGCCCTCTTCGCCCAGGAACTTGGCGAAGTCGTTGGTCTCGCGGAAGTCCCGGTACACCGACGCGTAGCGGACATAGGCCACTTCATCCAAGGCTTTCAAAGCCTTCATGACCAATTCTCCCACCACGTTGGAGGCGATCTCGGTCTCGCCCATGCTCTCCAGCTGGCGGATGATGCCCGACACCATGCGCTCCACCCGCTCCGGATCGATCGGCCGCTTGCGCAGGGCGATGGAGATCGAGCGGACCAGCTTCTCGCGGTCGAAGGGATTGCGGCGGCCAGACCGTTTGACGATGGTCAATTCGCGAAGCTGCACCCGTTCGAAGGTGGTGAAGCGGGCGCCGCAGCCGGGGCAAAGCCGACGCCGACGGATCACCGCCCCGTCCTCCGAGGCGCGGGAGTCCTTCACCTGACTGTCGAGGCATCCGCAGAAGGGGCAGCGCAAGGTTTCCGGGCTCCTTCCGGGCGATCAGCTCAGCTGTAGATAGGGAAGCGCGCGGTAAGTTCGAGAACCTCGCCGCGCACTTTCGTTTCGGCCGCCGAATTGTCCTCTCCGTTACTGGCCAGGCCGTCAACCACCTGGGCGATCAGATCGGCGACCTTGCGGAACTCGGCCTTGCCGAACCCGCGGGTGGTGCTGGCGGGGGTGCCAAGCCGGATCCCAGAGGTCACCATCGGCGGCTGAGGATCAAACGGGATACCATTGTAGTTACAGGTCAAATAGGCCCTGTTCAGGCTCGAGGCGGCGGCCTTGCCGGTGACGCCCTTGGGCCTGAGATCGACCAGCATCAGATGGCTGTCGGTGCCGCCCGAAACGATCGACATGCCGTTGGCGATCAGCCCATTGGCCAGCGCCTGAGCGTTGTCCACCACGCTGCGGGCATAGACCTTGAACGACGGCTGCAGCGCCTCGCCCAGGGCCACGGCCTTGGCGGCGATGATGTGCATCAGGGGGCCGCCCTGCAGGCCCGGAAAGACGCCCCGGTTCAGCTTCTTGCCGATCTCCGCGTCGTTGCTCAGCACCATGCCCCCGCGCGGTCCGCGCAGGGTCTTGTGGGTGGTGGTGGTCACCACGTGCGCGTGGGGAAGCGGGCTTGGATAGACGCCGCCGGCGACCAGGCCGGCGAAATGCGCCATGTCCACCATCAGATAGGCGCCCACCTCGTCGGCGATCTGTCGGCAGCGCTCGAAGTCGATGATCCGGCCATAGGCGGTGCCGCCGGCGATGATCAGCTTGGGACGTTCGCGGCGGGCCAGATCGGCCAGGTCGTCGTAGTCGATCACCTGGTCCTGCTTGCGCACCATGTAGGGCACGGGCCGGAACCACTTGCCCGACTGGTTCACCGGGCTGCCGTGGGTCAGGTGGCCGCCGGCGGCCAGGTCCAGCCCCATGAAGGCGTCGCCCGGCTGCAGCAGCGCCATGAACACCGACTGGTTGGCCTGCGATCCCGAGTGGGGCTGGACGTTGGCGAAGACGCAGCCGAACAGCCTCTTGGCGCGCTCGATGGCCAGGGTCTCGGCCACGTCGGCGCACTCGCAGCCTTCATAGTAGCGGCGTCCCGGATAGCCCTCGGCGTACTTGTTGGTGAGCACCGATCCCGACGCCTCGAGCACTGCCTTGGACACAATGTTCTCGGAGGCGATCAGCTCGATGTGACGCTGCTGACGCCGCAGCTCGGCGTCGACGGCCTGGAACACCTCGGGATCGGACTGCGCCAGACCACGGACGAAAAAGCCGTCTTCGGTCACCCCGGGGGCGTGAACTTCCGCCGTCATCGAACTCTCCAGAAACGGCTGACTCACCGCGCGCCCTGTTTAGCGATCGTCCGCGCTCAATCAATCCACAGCTCGCCCGGATTCAACCGGGAACCATTTTGGGTTTTGGCCGTTCGCTTACGCGGGTCTTGCGGCTCCGCCAGTCTCAACTCGGAGATCGGACACCCGTACGGCGCAATTGGGGGGCTTGAGGCCTGCGGGCCGAGCAGCACATCGGGGAAGACATGCCTGTGAATATCGAAGGTGAGGAACTGTCGGGACCGGACGTCCTGAGGCTCAGTGCGGAAATCGTGGCGGCCTATGTGTCGCGCAACAGCGTCCAGGCCGGCGCCATCAGCGACGTGGTCAAATCGGTCCACGGCGCGCTCAGCGACCTGACCCACCCCGCCCCCGTCGCACCCCTGCAAAAGCAGAAGCCGGCCGTGCCGATCAGCCGATCGGTGCAGGAAGACTTCATCGTCTGCCTGGAAGACGGCGCGAAACTGAAGATGCTCAAGCGCTACCTGCGCTCGCGCTACGACATGAGCCCCGAGGAATATCGCCGCAAATGGGGCCTGCCGGCGGACTATCCGATGGTGGCGCCCAGCTACGCGGAGCGCCGTTCGGACTTCGCCAAGAAGATCGGCCTCGGGCGGGGCGTGCGCCGCAAGCGCGGCAAGAGCTGACCTAGCGTTCGAGTACGCCCTTCGCTGCTTCGACAACGCGGGCGACGTCCGCGTCGGTTGTGCGCCAGTTGCTGACGCTGATCCGCATGGCGCGCCGGCCCTGCCAGCTGACCGGGCTGAAGAACGCCTCGCCGGTGGCGCAGATCGCGGCGATCACCGCTTCGGTGCGCCGGTCGTGGTCCTCCTCCGATGCGCCCGGCCGCGGGTCCAGGAAGCGCACCAGGCCCTGGTTGATCTGCGGATCCGACAGGCGCTCGGCGCCGGGCAGGGCGCCGATTCCCCAGGTCAGGGCGTGGCAATGGTCCGAGGTGCGGTCGATCAGCGCCGCCACGCCCTTGCGGCCGAGTTCGCGCAGGGCCGCATAGATCGGAAAGCCCCGCGCGCGCCGTGAGAACTCCGGGTTCCACATGATCTGATCGCGCGCCGGCGAGATCACCATGTAGCTGGCGTGCTGCAGCATCGAGGCCTTGTGGGCTTCGGGATGGACGGTGAAGGCCAGGCCGGAGTCGTACGGCACGTTCAGCCACTTGTGGCCGTCGGTCGCCCAGGAGTCCGCCCCTTCGACGCCACGCACCAGATGCCGACGTTTGGGGCTGGCCGCGCACCACAGCCCGAAGGCGCCGTCCACATGGACCCAGGCCCCTGCCCGCCTGGCGATGGGGATCAGGGCCTCGAAGTCGTCGAAGGCGCCGGTGTTCAGCTCGCCGGCCTGCAACACCACGATGGTGGGCGCGTCCGATTGCGCCAGCGCCTCTTCCAGAACCTGAGGCGGCAACCGTGCGTCCTTGTCGGTCGGCAGGTTTTCGATGCTGCCGGCGCCCAGGCCGACGATGCGCACCGACCGGTCCAGCGATGCGTGATGCTGGTCCGACGTCAGGATGCGGATCTTCGGGGCGCCGAACAGCCCGTCCTGTTCCACGTCCCACCCGCGATCCTCCAGCAGCTTGTGGCGGGCGGTCATCAGGCAGGTGACGTGAGCCATCTGGCAGCCGGTCACCATGGCGAAACTGGCCTCGGCCGGCAGGCCCAGCAGGTCCTTCAGCCAGACGCCGGCCGCCTCCTCGACGATGGCCGCGGCGGGACTGACCGCGAAGGCCCCGGCGTTCTGGTCCCACACCGAGGTCAGCCAGTCGGCCGCGACGCTGGACGCAACCGCGCCGCCGACCACCCAGGCGAAGAACCGACCGCCGGTGCTGCCATGCAGGCCGGGATCGGCGGCGGCCACGAGCTCGTCGATCACCTGGGCCGCGTCGACCCCCTCATCGGCCAGGGGGCGGAAGAAGCCCTTCCTCAGCGCTTCGGCGCTGGCGGGCGAACCGGCAGGTCGGCAGTCGAGACTCTCCAGGAAGGCGCGCGCGTGAGCATGGGCGCGGTCCAGGGCGGTGGTTTCAGTTTCTTGCATGCCCCAGGATCGAACATCACGCGCCGTCCGTCGACCTGGTTCTTGCGCTCAGCCGATCGCCGGGCCAGAGAAGGGGTAATTTCTTGACTTGCCATCAAAGGTATACACACGTTTAGGTCTATTTCACGGTCGCGCACCAACCGAGTCACCCCAGCGCGGACCAGTTTTTTTCCAGAATTACGGCGTAGATTCTGCGTAATATTTCCGGAATATCCTGGCAAGGAACCGTGATCATGGCCACCATTATACAGCTTCCAGATTGCGCGAAGGAGTTGTTGGCGTTTCTATATCCCGCTGTTGATTGGAGTCGAGTAGCATTCTTCAGCGGACTACCCTGGTACGCGCAGCTTTTCTCCCCAAATACCGACGCCATTACACTTCCGGACCCGATCGGCGGCTCAGCTTATCGGATCTACCTAGGGTCCAATACCGACTTCTGCCTTTCATCAACGTTGGAGACCCTGGTTCACGAGGCCTTCCACATCCAACAATTCATGAGCATCGCCGGTGGTTACGGCGCTGGTTTCTTCCGGCCTGGTTTCATCGGCTACCTCATCTGCTTTATGCAGCATGGGTTCAAGTATGACGACAATCCCTACGAAATCGATGCCTATGCACAGGAGAGCGCTTTCCGACAGTGCAACACGGTGCCGGTCTGTGATTGCTCGACCGGGGGCCCAGTCTTCAATCCCGCCGGCCTCGATGTCCTGAAGTCCTGCAATCCCAAGCTGATCATCGAACGCGGTAGCGCGCCCAGCTGCGGCTCCTGGTGGTCCGCGCCTCTGGGGGTCATCCTTGCGATCATTCTCGCTGTGCTGGGCTTCCTTGGTCACCTATTGGATCGCGCCAACTGCACCTTGCTGAAGATGCAGCAAAGACAGTGCTCCAAGTGGGGGGCGACCACGCGTACGGAGTGCCAGCAGTGGGCCGACCAGGGTTATTCACAATGTACGACCTGGGCCGACGAGGGTTATTCCCAGTGCACCACCTGGGCCGACGAAGGCTATTCCGCCTGCAGCCAGTGGTCGACCCAGGCGTCGTCTAGCTGCTGCACCTGGTGGCCTTGCTCGTGGGGCTGCAAGGCCCTGGTCTGGGTGTTCACCCAGGTCTGCACCGCGACTGTCTGGGTCGCGAATTTGGTGTGCAAGGTCACGGTCTGGATCGCCAACATCGTCTGCACGGTTTCGGTATGGATCGCCAACGTCGTCTGTATCCTGTGGTCTGTCGTCACCCAGCTGATCTGCCTTGTCTGGACGACCTTCTGGCGGATCGTGCTCTTCTGCTGGTGATGCTGTGACCGGGAAGAGAATTTGCAGCCCCTGCGTGATCGGTCAGGTCATCGTCCTGGCTTTGATGGGTTGGCTTGCCTACACGCTCTTCGGCTGCCTGCATCACTGACCAGCCACCCCCGGTTCGGCATCTCTGTTGCCCGGGTCACGCACTCGATGGCGCCGGACCCTGGTGCTCATCACATTCGGGCGACCCGTTTCTTGCCGCGCCAGGGAACCTTTCGGCCGGAACTGCCTTCGCTGTTCAACGGCGTTGAACGGAAGAAGACGAATGCACCTTGAATTCAAAGCGGGCCTCGCCCTGGCGGCGATATTGGCCTGCCTTTCGGCGGGCGGGGCCGGCCAGGCGGCCACGGCTGCAGCCGCGGCGCCCCGCCCGGCCGCGCAGGCCGGACTGAGGCCGGCCGCGGCCGCGGCGCCCGGAATCGTGACCGACGCCAACAACTGGTACGACCAGGGAGGCCTCAGCGACTCCGCCCCGTCGATCGTGGCCCTGGGCGCCGACCGGATGAGCCTCGGCCTGTTCGCCAAGGGTACGGACAACCACCTCTATTGGCGGCGCACCGCAGCGGCGGCGGACTCCTGGACCCTGCTCGACGGCGCCCTGTCCAGCGGACCGGCCTGCGTCTCGCGCTACGAAGGCGCCGATCTGGTCGACTGCTTCGCCCGCGGCGCCGACATGGCGCTGTGGGAGCTGCGGCTGAGGAACGGCCAGGCCATCGGCGGGTGGAACAACCTCGGCGGCCGGCTGGCGTCGGCGCCGACCGTGGTCGCGGCGGAAGGCGGCGTCGGGGTCGTGGCGCTCGGCGCCGCGGGCACGTTGTGGGGCATTATCGGCGGCAAGCCGCAGATCCTGGGCGCCGACTATGTCTGGGGTCCGTGGAGCGAGGTCAGCAACACCGGGCCGGTGGCCCTTCTGCAGGCGCCCGGATGCGCCAGCTGGAACAGCCAGATCCTCACCACCGACTGCCTGGCGCCGACCGCCGGCGGTCTGGCCGAGATCAGCCCCTTCGTCGTGGTGGGCGACAGCGCCAACCACTTCGTCCAGGCCGTGCCGATCAGCACCCCCTACGCCCCGGCCTATGTCGGCCCCGCGCTGATGTTCGCCTATGTGGACGCGGCAGGCATGAAGGTGGTCACCCAGCTCAGCGCCAGCAGTCTGACCTATCCGGCCACCAATCTCGGCGGACTTCCGGCCTCGGGCCCATCGTGCGCCGCGCGCGGCGGCGGCAAGATCAGGTTTGCCTGTGCTGTCCGACGCGCCAATGGGACTTTATGGGTCCGGGAGTTCCAGTTGGCGCCGTAGCGCCTCCGGCCGGCGGGGCCTTGGGCGGCGGCCGGAAGGCGACCGTGATGTGCAGGATGCCGGCCTTTTCGGGCGGGGCGTCGGGCGTATCGGAGTCCCGCAGGTACTTGCCGGACAGCTTCAGCGCCGCCTTGCCGAAGCCCTGCTTGGCCGGGATCTCCTCCTCCACGGTGCAATTGCGCAGATGCCCGTTGGTCAGCACCTCGCAGCGCAATGTCACATTTCCCGCGACGTCGTGGTGGAGCGCGGCCTTGGGATAGGCCGCCAGCATGTCGTCCGAGTTGGGATTCTTGGCCCAGGCCCAGACGTGATGCGTCGGACCGACATCAGGCGCCGGCCTCGGCGTTGGCCCGATATCGGGCGCGGCCCCCACGACAGCCCCCGCGGCGATGATCAGGAGCGGCGTCAGTCCCGTCATGCGTCAGGCCGCAATGCCGCCCATGCGCTTGACGTTGCAGCGGGTCCACAGGGCGTCCATGGCCCGGACCAGATGGTCCATCATCACATCGTCATGCAGCGGCGTCGGGGTGAAACGCAGGCGCTCGGTTCCCTTGGGCACCGTCGGGTAATTGATCGGCTGCACATAGATGCCGAAGTCGGTGAGCAGCATGTCCGACACCAGCTTGGTGTGGACCGGATCGCCCACCAGCACCGGCACGATGTGGCTGACCGACGGCATCACCGGGATGCCTGCCTCGCGGAACCGGCGCTTCAGGGTGGCGGCGCGCTCCTGATGCTGGACCCGCACCTCGTTATGTTGCTTCAGCCAGCGGATCGAGGCGGTGGCGCCTGCGGTGATCGCCGGTGGCAGTGAGGTGGTGAAGATGAATCCCGAGGCGTAGAGCCGAACCGCATCGATCAGATCGGCGCTGCCGGTGATGTAGCCGCCCATCATGCCCACGGCCTTGCCGAGGGTGCCCTCGATGATGTCGATGTCGCCCATCACGCCGTCGCGCTCGGCGACGCCGGCGCCGCGCGGGCCATACATGCCGACCGCGTGCACCTCGTCGATATAGGTCAGGGCGCCGTACTGTTTGGCTAGGGCGATGGTGCCGCGGATGTCGGAGATGTCCCCGTCCATCGAATAGACGCTTTCGAAGGCGATCAGCTTGGGCGTGTCGATCGGGGCGTCCTTGAGCAGTTGCTCCAGGTGCTCGAGATCGTTGTGCCGGAACACGTGCTTCTCGGTCCCGCTCTGGCGGATGCCGGCGATCATCGAGGCGTGGTTCAGGGCGTCGGAGAAGATGATCAGTCCCGGCAGGATCCTGGCCAGGGACGACAGGGTCGCCTCGTTGGACACATAGCCCGAGGTGAACAGCAGCCCGGCTTCCTTGCCGTGCCAGTCGGCAAGCTCAGCCTCGAGCTCGTTATGATAGCGCGTGGTGCCGGAAATGTTGCGCGTGCCGCCCGAGCCGGTGCCGGCCTCGTCGATGGCGCGGTGCATGGCCTCCACGACCACCGGATTCTGCCCCTGTCCCAGATAGTCGTTGGAGCACCACACCGTCACTTCGCGCTCGTCCTGCGGCCCCTTCCACATGGCGCGGGGAAACCGTCCGCGCGTCCGCTTGAGGTCGGCGAAAACGCGATAGCGACCCTCCGACCTGACCTGTTCGATGGCGGTCTGGATGGCGGCCTTATAGTCCATGGTTTCCACTGTCCTCACTGAAGGCGGCTGCCCGCCCCAACAATGCGCCGGCTTTTCGCATAGCCGATCTGACTCGTCCACATAGGCGCCCTTAAACCCAATCGCCATTGCGTGAATTGACGCCGATCAAGCGTCAACGGACGGGGTCTCCAGCTCATCCAGTCGTCCGCGCAGCAGTTGCAGGATCGCCGAGAAGTCGCGTGCGCCATATCCCAGCCGCTCGAACAGGGCGAACATGGCCTCGGCATGCGCGCCAAGCGGGGTCGAGGCGCCGTTCTTGGCGGCCGCCTCCTGCGCCAGCCTCAGGTCCTTGAGCATCAGCGAGGTGATGAAACCGCCCTGATAACCGCGATTGGACGGCGCGTTGGGCAGGGTCCCCGGCCACGGGCTGTTGGTGGTGACGCTCCAGCACTGGCCCGACGAGGTCGAGGTGATGTCGAAGAAGCGGTGGGGATCCAGGCCCAGCCTTTCGGCCAGGGCGAAGGCCTCGCAAGTCCCGATCATCGAGATGCCCAGCAGCATGTTGTTGCAGATCTTGGCCGCCTGGCCGGCGCCGGCGTCGCCCGCGCGCACCACCCGGCGTCCCATCGGCTTCAGCACCACCTCGAAGTCGGCGAAGTCCGATTCCCGGCAGCCGACCATGAAGGTCAGGGTCCCATCGGCCGCCCCGTGCGCCCCGCCCGACACCGGCGCATCGGCGAAACGGAAGCCCTTGGCCTCGGCCTCGGCCGCCACCGCCCGCGCCGATTCCACATCGATGGTCGAGCAATCGATCAGCAGCGCGCTCTTCGGCGCGTGGACCAGCACCTCCTCACCGTAGCTTTGGCGCACATGGGCGCCGGCGGGCAACATGCTGATCACCGCATCCGCGTCCGCCACCGCATCCGCCGTCGAGGTCGCCGGCCGGCAACCCAGCTGCCGCGCCTGGTCCATCGCCGCCGGTGAGAGATCGAAGGCGGCGACCTCCTGCCCGGCCCGGACCAGGTGGGGCGCCATCCGGCTGCCCATCTGGCCCAGTCCGATGAAGGCGATGCGGCTCATGGGTTCGACGTTATTTCGGCTTGCGGAACTTGAACACGACCTGGTCGGTCTTGCCGCGGATCGCGGGATCGAAGATCACCGCCGTGTGCGGGTCGTCCGGGTTGCGCAGCAGGTCGCTCTGCGCCTCCAGCACGAAGCCCGCCTGCGTCATGTCGGCCTTGATCGCCTCCGGATCGATCCGGTGCAGGGTCCCCGCCACCGTCCAGCCGGCCCCGGGCGCCGAGACGTGGTCGATCACCAGGAACACCCCGCCCGGCTTCAGCGCCGCGTAGACCGACTTGTCCAGGCCGACGATCGCGTCATGGCTAAGACCAAACTGCAGGTCGTGATAGTTGTCGGAGGTCCAGACCAGGTCCAGCTTCTCGGGGACCGTCAGGGCGCTGTTCGGCGTCGTCAGCAGGGTGACATTCCTGTAGCCGGGCTCGCTGGCCAGGGCGCTGATGGCCTCCACATCCATGGTCTCGAACTTGGCCATGAACTCCGGGAAGGCCGCATAGACGTGGCCTTTCGGGCCCGCGGCCTTGGCGAACACCCGCGTGAAGTAGCCGCCGCCCGGCATGTAGTCGACGATCTTCTGACCGCGCCTGACCCCCGCGAAGGCCATCAGTTCGGCCGGATGGCGCGCCTTGTCGCGCAGGGTGTCAGCCGGCGGCCGGGACCGGTCGGTCACCGCCGCGCGGATGGCGCCGGAGGGTTTGGGGACGGCAGCCCACGCGGTCGCCGAACCCGCGGCCAGCGCGAGGCAGGCCGAGGCCAGCAACATCAGTCTAGGCATGCACGCCCTCCCCGGTTGAACCTATGCCCGTCAGGGCTTCTTGAACTTGAACAGCAGTTTGTCGGTATGGCCTTTGATCGAGGCGTCGAACACCGGCAGCAGATGGGTGTCGGCCGGATTCTTCAGCACGTCCGATTCCGCGACCAGCTTGAAGCCGGCCGCCTCGACCTCGGCCTTCACCTGGGCCGGGTCGATCCGGTGCAGGGTGTTGGTCACCCCGGTCGCGCCCGCGGCGGCGGCGTGATCCTCGATCAGGAAGGTCCCGCCGGGCTTCAGGGCGTCGAACACCGACTTGTTGAAGGCGGTGATGTCGGCCGGCGGGGCGCCGGGCGGGCCGTTGTGGAAGTCGTGATAGTTCTCGGAGGTCCAGACCACGTCCAGCTTCTCCGGCGCGTTCAGCGTGCCCGGCGTGTAGGTCACCACCGAAACGTTGACGCCGATCGTCGCGCTGGCCTGGACCATCTGTGGGCGGGCCTTGGCCAGGCCATCGGGCCACAGGGCGTAGACATGGCCGGCCGGCCCAACCACGCCGCTCAGCATCCGGGTGTAGTAGCCACCGCCCGGGATCAGCTCACCGATGTTCTGACCTGGCTTGACGCCGGCGAAGGCGAGCACCTGGGCCGGCTTGCGGTCGGCGTCACGGGCGGTGTCCGCCGGCGGCCGGGACGGATTGGCCACCGCGTCGGCGATCGCCTTGGATATCGCGGGGCCGGCGGCGATGGCCGCGGTCGATCCGAAGGCCAGGGCCGCGCCAGCGGCGGCCAGAAGCAGGAACTTGCGCACGTGGACTCCTCCCAGAGTGTCGAGATGTGTGTCGGTTTGATCCGCTATTTCGGCTTGCGGAATTTCAGGATGAACTGGTCGGTCTTCCCGCGGATCGACGGATCGAACACATTGGCGGTGTGGGGGTCGGCGGGGTTGGCGAGCACATCGCTTTGTCCGTCCAGCTTGAAGCCCGCCGCCTCGACCTCGGACTTGACCGCGGCCTCGTCGATCCGATGCAAGGTGTTGGTCGCCCCGATCCCCGTGCCGGGCGCGGCGTGGTCGATGATCAGATAGACGCCACCGGGCTTCAATGCCCCGAACACCGCCTTGTTCACCGAGGCGATGTCCGGCCCGCCGTACGACGCGTTGTGCATGTCGTGGTAGAACTGCGAGATGAACACCAGGTCCAGCTTCTGGGGCGGATCGAGGCTCTTCATCGGCTGCACGAGCAGGCTGACATTGCCGAAGGCCGGTTCGGCGGCCAGCGCCTTGATCGGCTCGGCGGGCTTGTAGGGCTTCTCCGCCGCCTCGGTGGGCACCACCGAATAGACATGGCCCTTGGGTCCGACGACCAGGGCGAAGATGCGGGTGTAATAACCGCTTCCCGGGAACACGTCGGCCGCCGCCTGGCCCGGCTTCAGGCCCGAGAACGCGACCACCTCGGCGGACTTGCGACCGCCGTCGCGGTCACGGTCGGCCTGCGGACGAGCGGGGTTGCCCAACGCCTCTGCGATATGAGCCGGCGGAGCCGCTCCCGCGGCGCCTGTCGCCAGGGCCAGAGCCGCTCCAGCCGAAATGGCGAACAAAACGTCGCGCATGACGACATCCTTCCTGTTACGGCCCCTCATAAGCTTATCAGCGAGCACAGACTGTTGACCAGGGCGGAAGGCATTCGGCATAGCAGCGCGGGCCGCCATCACACGCGCCCGGGATCTTCCCGACTTTGGGCCGACCTCGGACGCGCCTAGTAGAAATACACACCAGGATACGGGGCGCCGCCCCGTGTAAGTCCCTCACGCCGAAATTCAACGGAACCGACCGCCAATGACCGACACTGCCGCCAAGCCGAAGACCGACTGGGAAGTCGCCTCGGAAGCCACCTTGAAGCCGATCCAGTCCATCGCCGACCGCCTGGACATCCCCGCCGCCCACGTGGAGCCCTTCGGACACTACAAGGCCAAGATCGGGATGGAGTTCGTCGCCGAGCAGCTGGCCACCAAAAAGGACGGCAAGCTGATCCTGGTCACCGCCATCAACCCGACCCCGGCCGGCGAAGGCAAGACCACCACCACCGTGGGCCTGGGCGACGCCCTGAACCGCATCGGCAAGCGGGCGGCCATCTGCCTGCGCGAGCCGAGCCTCGGGCCCTGCTTCGGCATGAAGGGCGGCGCGGCCGGCGGCGGCTATGCCCAGGTCGTGCCCATGGACGAGCTGAACCTGCACTTCACCGGCGACTTCCACGCCATCGGCATCGCCAACAACCTGCTGGCGGCCATGCTCGACAACCACATCTATTGGGGCAACGAGCTCAACATCGACCAGCGCCGCATCACCTGGCGCCGCTGTCTGGACATGAACGACCGGGCATTGCGCCAGATCGTCGACTCCCTGGGCGGCGTGGCCAACGGCTTCCCGCGCGAAGACGGCTTCGACATCACCGTCGCCTCCGAGATCATGGCCATCCTGTGCCTGTCGACCTCGCTGGCCGACCTGGAGCGGCGCCTGTCCAACATCATCGTCGCCTCCACCAAGGACCGTCAGCCGGTGACGGCCGCCCAGCTGAAGGCCGCCGGCGCGATGACCGCCGTCCTGAAGGACGCCATCAAGCCCAACCTGGTGCAGACGCTGGAGAACAATCCGGTGTTCGTGCACGGCGGGCCGTTCGCCAACATCGCCCATGGCTGCAACTCGGTCTTGGCCACGCGCCTGGGCCTCAAGGTCGCCGACTACGTGGTCACCGAGGCCGGCTTCGGCGCCGACCTGGGCGCCGAGAAGTTCTTCGACATCAAGTGCCGCAAGGCCGACCTGTCGCCGGACATGGCCGTGGTCGTCGCCACCGTACGGGCGCTCAAGTTCCACGGCGGCGTCCCCCGCAAGGAGCTGGGCCCCGAGAACGTGGCGGCCGTCACCAAGGGCATGGCCAACCTCGAGCGCCATCTCGAGAACATCGCCAAGTTCGGCGTGCCGACCATCGTGGCCATCAACCACTTCACCGCCGACACCGACGCGGAGATCGACGCCATCGTGCAGGGCTGCGCCAGACTCGGGGTCAAGGCCATCATCTGCCGCCACTGGGCCCAGGGCAGCGCCGGCGCCGAGGACCTGGCCAAGGCGGTGGTCGCGGCCATCGACGAGGGCAAGGCCAACTTCCACACCCTCTATCCCGACGACATGCCGCTGCTGAAGAAGATCGAGGAGATCGCCTTCAAGATTTATCACGCGGGCGAAGTCGTGCCCTCCAAGCTGGCCGCCGACCGTCTGGCAGAGCTGGAGAAGATGGGCTTCGGCCATCTGCCGGTCTGCATCGCCAAGACCCAGTACTCCAACTCCACCGATCCGGAGCTCTACGGCGCGCCCACCGGCCACGTCCTGCCGGTGCGCGAAGTGAGGCTGTCGGCGGGCGCGGAATTCGTGGTCGCCATCTGCGGGGAGATCATGACCATGCCCGGCTTGCCCCGGGTTCCATCGGCGGAGAACATCGTGGTCGATGCGGACGGCCGGATCATCGGACTGTCCTAAGCCTCTCGCCTCCCCCCTTCGCGGGGGAGGCGGCCGTAATCGATGGGTGACGCCGTGACTCCGGAACAGGTCCTCGCCTGGAAGAAGGCCGAGCGCGAACGGCTGATCGCCGAGCGCATGGCCTTGCCGCTCGACCAGCACGCCGCCAAGAGCGCGGCGATCTCAGCGGCGCTGGCCGAGCACTTTCCGGCCGGGTCTCTGACCTCGCTGGGCTGCTACTGGCCGTTCCGCCGCGAGTACGACTGCCTGCCCCTGATGCGCCGGATCGTCGAACAGGGCGGGCAGGTCGCCCTGCCCGTGGTCATCGCCCGGAACCAGCCGCTCGAATTCAGGCCCTGGACCCCGCAGACCAAGATGGAGGCCGGGGTGTGGAACATCCTGCACCCCGCCGAGGGTCCGGCGGTGCAGCCCAAGGCCCTCCTGGTCCCGCTGGTGGGCTTCGATGCGGCGGGCTATCGCGTGGGCTACGGCGCCGGCTACTACGACCGGACGCTGGCGACCTTCCCGACCTTGCCCGTGACCATAGGCGTCGGGTTCGAGCTTTGCCGGCTGCCCACCATCCATCCGCAGCCCCACGACCTGCCGATGGACTACATCATCACCGAGGCGGGTCTGGTTCACACCGCGGCCGCGCGGGTCTAACAGTCGATATGACGAGCTTGGGTCCTGCAACGGCGTCGCCGGTGGACCGGTGGAGCCGGATGGAGGAAGGCCGATGACGGACGTCGAGCTGGCCAGGGCCCCCGCCGGCCGCCAGGGCCATATCCCCCAGCCCGAACCCGGACTGACCGCCGAGGCCATCATCGCGCGCGCCGCGGCGACGCGCCCCATGCTGCGCGCCCAGCAGGACGAGGCCGACGCGCGCGGCTACTACGACGACGAGGTCCACGAGGCGTTCAAGGCGGCGGGCTTCTACCGGATGCTGCAGCCGAAGATGTTCGGCGGCTACGAGTTCGATTTCCCGACCTTCCTGAAGGTGATCATGGAGATCGGGCGCGGCCACCCGGGGTCGGCCTGGTGTTTCACCCTGGCGGCGTCGCACGTGATGGTGGTCGGCGCCCACTTCCCCGAGGCGGTGCAGCGCGAACTGTTCGGACCGGACGGCGACTTCCGCGCGCCCCACCGCGCCGCGCCCGCCGGAAGCTTCACGCGGGCCGACGGCGGCTACGTGGTCAGCGGCCGGTGGTCCTATTCGTCGGGCGTGCCCGTCGCCACCCACTTCATCGGCTCGGGCTTCGTCGAGGGCGAGGACGGCAAGAAGGGCGTGAACTTCATCGTGCCTCGTTCGGACATCGAGATCATCCACGACTGGGGCGGCGGCGCCAGCCTGGGCATGGAAGGCTCCGGCTCCAACACGGTCGAGCTGACCGACGTCTTCGTCCCCGACCGGCGCTTCTTCACCGACGACATCCTGATCTCGTCCGAGGCGCTCGGCCGGGAAGGCCCGCCCGGCGTGCGCCTGCATGGCAATCCCATGTACCTGGGCATCGTCGGCGGGGCCTACCAGTCGACCTTTTCGGCCATCTATGTCGGGGCGGCGCGCGCCGCCCTGGACGAGTTCGACGAGGCCGCGCGCAGCGTCGGCGCCTTCCGCAAGCCGGGCATGATGCGGTCCGACGACTACGAGAGCCAGCAGCCCTTCGGCCACGCCCTCAGCCTGACCGACAGCGCCGAGGCGATCGCCCTGTCCATCGGCGAGCAGTTCATGGAGCAGTGCCGGGCCTGGGCCCGCGACGGAACCCACATCACCGCCCGGGACACCATGAAGCTCTGGGGCATGGCGCGGCGTTCGGCGCTGATGGCCTGCGAAGCCATCGAGATCCTGTTCCACGCCTCGCCGGTGAAGGCCGCCAACCGGGGCCAGAAGCTGCAGCGCTATGTCCGCGACGCCCACATGTATCGGATCCACCCCTCGGCCCAGCCCTGGGTCGACCTCGGCCGCGCCCGCGCCGAGTTCGGCGTGCCCATCGAGCGGTTTGGTCGCTGAGCGACGCGGCGACAGCCGCGGCCCCCCTCCGACCAAATCCATCCAACTCAGCCGCGAGGACCCTCCTTGAGCGACATCATCCGCAATCCCTCGATCAAGCGCCTCGGAGTTCCCGTCGCCAACGGCGGCATCCCCCAGACCGGTCGTGACGAGCTGATCGCGCTCTATCCCGACGCAAAGTTCAACACCCTGCCCCGGGCCCTGACCGAAGACGAGATGATCGAGTTCCTGGCCGGCTGCGACGCGGCCATCGTCGGCCTGGACCCCATGTCCGCGCGGGTGCTGGACGCCCTGCCCGAGCTGAAGATCATCGGTAAGTTCGGCGCCGGCTACGACACCGTCGACCTGGAGGCGGTCAAGCGGCGCGGCCTGATGTTCGGCTATACCTTCGGCGTCAACGCCCTGGCGGTGGCCGAGATGACGCTGTCCATGATGATCGCCTCGCTTCGCCTGGTTCCGGCTCAGAACCTGTCCATGCGCAACGGCGAGCGGCCGCGGTTCCGGATGGGCCGCATGCTCACCGGCCGCACCGTCGGCATCCACGGCTGTGGCCATGTCGGCAAGCAGCTGGTGCGCCTCTTGAAGCCCTTCGACTGCGAGATCCTGGCCTGCGACATCCGTGACTATTCCGCCTTCTATCGCGAGCACGGGGTCACGGCGGTGGATCTGGACGACCTCCTGGCGCGCTCCGAAGTGCTGACGCTGCACCTGGCCAAGTCCAGGATCACCACCGGGCTCTACGACCGCGCCCTGCTCGAAAAGATCCGGCCCGGCGCCGTCTTCATCAACACCTGCCGCGGCGGCGTGGTGGACGAGGACGTCCTGCTCGAACGCCTGGAAAGCGGCTCGCTGTCGGGAGCCTGTTTCGACGTCTTCGCCATCGAGCCGGCGGCCAACGACGCCCTGATCAACCATCCCAACATGCTGGCCACGCCCCACATGGGCGCCGCCGTCGAGGAGGTGCGGGTGGCCATGTTCCGCACCGCCATCAGGGGCCTGGTCGAGAACGGCCCGGTGAATCTGGACGATTACGACATCTAGGGCCGCCCGGCGTTGACACCGGTTGGCTTCGCAACAATTGTCGGTGTCAACATAGAGCCCGGACCATGTCGGGCCATGAGGAAACGCCGATTGATGAGGTGCTCGTTCCAAGTCCTCGCTGCGTTGGCCGGGTGCTCTGCCCTGATGACCACGCAGACGTCGGTCGCCGCCGCTCGCCATCATGCGGCGGCGCCCGTCCCCGCCGTCCAGGGCCGCACCTGGGCGGAAGTGGCGAAACTGCCCGACTTCACCTCAGGCATCTGGGAGATTCCGCTCGGCCCCGGCGCCTTCGCGCCCCAGGCCAAGCCCGCGCTGACCGACGCCTATGCCGCCAAGCTCGAGGCCTATGAGGATCTGCAGAAGGCCGGCGACGCGCAGGACAATCCGAGCGCCAATTGCCAGCCGCCCGGCATGCCCGGGATCATGGGCCAGCCCTATCCGATGCAGATCATGTACGGACCCGGCCAAATCTCGATCCAGCTGGAAGCCTACGAGCAGATCCGCCACGTCTACACCGACGGCCGCGGCCATCCGGCCGACCCGGACCTCACCTACGAAGGCGACTCCATCGGTCACTGGGAAGGCGACACGCTGGTGATCGACAGCGTCGGCTTCACCGCCGACACCCCGCTCGGCCAGAGCTATGGCGTGCGCCATTCGGAGAAGATGCACATCGTCGAGCGCCTGCATCTGACCGACCCTGACACCCTGGTCGTCGAGACCACCATCGACGACCCGGAGGCGCTGACCAAACCGTGGACCACCTCGCGCACCTTCAAGCGGCACCGGGACTGGACCATCAGCGAGTACGTCTGCGAACAGAACAACCGCAACCTGGTCGACCAGAACGGTCACGCCGGGATCGTGCTGACCCCGCCCAAGCCGTGAGGAAGCGCCGTGTCGTGCGTAGGAGCTATCGGGAGGATGGCGTGCTGATGCAGAAGATGTCCCTGAAGGTCGCGGGCGCCGCCGCCCTTGCCATAGCGGCGCTGTCGTCGGCGGCGCCGGCCTTGGCGCACCATTCCTTCGCCATGTTCGACATGAGCCAGCAGAAGACCATCACCGGCACGGTGGTGGATTTCCAATGGACCAATCCGCATAGCTGGATCTGGCTGATGGTTCCCACCGTCTCGGGCGGCGGCGAACAGTGGGGCGTCGAGGGCATGAGCCCCAACTTCCTGGAGCGTCGCGGGTGGTCGAAGACCACCCTGAAGCCCGGCGACAAGGTTTCCGTGGTGATCCACCCGGTGAAGGACGGCGAGAAGGGCGGCAGCTTCGTCAGCGTCACCCTGCCCGACGGCAAGGTTATGAACATGATGGGCGCCTATCCCCCCGGCGCCGCTGCGCCTGCCCCGCCGAAGCCTTGACGTCCCCCGAGCCGGACCTGACGCCGCGCCAGATCATCGCCCGCGCCGAGGCGTTGCGACCGCGGCTGGTCGAACGCCAAGCCGAAACCGAGGCCCTCACCTGGTATCCCCAGGCCACGCACGACGAGTTCCTCGAGGCCGGCCTCTACCGCATCCTGCAGCCGCGAAAGTTCGGCGGCTATCAGTTCGACACCCCGACCTTCTTCAAGGTGGTGATCGAGATCGCGCGCGGCTGTCCGTCCACCGGCTGGTGCTACTGCCTGTCCTCCGCCCACATCATGCAGATCGCCGGCCTGTTCGACGACGCGGTCCTGGGTGAGATCCTGGGCGCCGACGGCGACTTCCGCGCCGCCTCCTACGGTTTCCACGGTGGCGAACTGCCCCCCGTCGAGGGCGGCTACCGCATCACCGGCAAGTGGCCCTATGCCTCGGGGGCGCCCTATTCCACCCACTTCATCGGCCAGGCCTTCCTGCCCATGCCGGATGGGAGCAAAGGCCCGGAGATCCTGTTCGTCCTGCCCCGCTCGGAGTGGGAGCTGTGCAATGACTGGGGCGACGTCATGGGCCTGAAGGGTTCGGGCTCGCACAGCGTCCAGGCCAAGGACGGCTTCCTGCCGGCCAGCCATGTGGTGCAGGCCAATCTGGTGGCCGGCCGCACCGACGTGACGCCCGCCCGCTCCCACGAGGTTCCGGTCTATGCCGGCCGGATGGCCGCCTTTTTCTGCTGCGAGCTGGTGGCCGTGGCGGTCGGCGCGGCCAAGGGGGCGCTGGACGAATACGCCCGGCTGATCACCACCAAGACCGCCACCATGTTTCCCGGGACCCTGCGCGTCGACCTGCAGGACTACCAGCGCTACTACGGCCAGGCCGCCGCCAAGATCGCCGCCGCCGAGGCGGTGGTCATCCGGGTGGCCGAGGAGCAGATGGACTACGCCCGCCGCGCCGCCGAAGAGGGCGAGCCCTACCCGGCGGAGGCCGATATGCGCAACCTGATCGCCGCCCAGGAGGCCGGTCGCCTGGCCTGGGACGCGGTGCAGAACATCCTCTTCCGCACCGGCGGCTCCAGCGCCGCCCGCGACGGCCAGCGGCTGCAGCGCTATTTCCGCGACCTGTCGACCTATTGGACCCACAACGCCCCGGCCACCGACGACTGGTTCTTCGTCAACTACGCCCAGCTGGTGTTCGGCAAGGGGCCGCGGTTCGGGGGGACCGCCGGATGAGGGCGGCGATCTGGTGGGGGCCGGATCAGGCCCAGACGGTCGAAAAGGTCGAGCCCCGCGCGCTCGGCCCCGGCGAGGTCCGCGTCCGCATCCTGGCGGCCAACGCCTGCGTCACCGACGTGATCGATTCCAAGCCCCGCGCCTGGCCGGCCAAGTCGCCCCAGGTCCGCGGCCACGGCGCCGTGGCCCTGGTCGAGGCGATCGGGGATCAGGTCATCAGCGCCAAGCCCGGCGATCGGGTGATCCTGTCGGCCACCTCGTTCTGCGGCGCCTGCCGCTTCTGCCTGAACGGCCGGCCTGGCCAGTGCGTCACCATCGCCGCGCGCGTCCCGGACGGCCGATCCCGCCTGGCCGACGGGCGCGAGGTCTATTGCGACGCCAACATCGGGGGCTTCGCCGAGGTCGCCACGGTGGACCAGAACCAGGTCGTGCCGATCACCAGCGACGTATCCGACGAGGAGCTCGCCTTCCTGTCCATCGCAGGCGCGGCCGGCGTCGGGGCGGCGACCATCACCGCCCCGGTGCAGCGCGGATCGACCGTGGCGGTGTTCGGCTGCGGCGCCACGGGGCTGAGCTATCTGCTGGGCGCCAGGCTCGCCGGCGCCGAGCGGATCATCGCCGTCGATCCCCTGCCCCATCGCCGCGAGCTGGCGGTGAAGATCGGCGCTACCGACGCGGTCGATCCCGCCGCCGCCGACGTGGCGCAGCAATTCCGCGAGATGACCCCCGACCTCGGCGGCTTCCAGGGCTGGGGCGTGGACTATGTCTACGAGGCCTCCGCCAACGCCGAAGCCATCGGCCAGGCCTATTCGGTCACCCGCTCTGGCGGCCATGTGGTGCTGGCCAGCGTGCCCTGGGACTTCAGCTCCAAGGCCACCCTGCCGGCGATCTGGATGGGCGCCGGCGGCAAGACCATCCACTCCAGCCAGCACGGCGACATCTCGATCTATCGCGACTTCCCAGCCTTCGCCCGACTGATCGAGCGCGGCGAGCTCGACTTCGGCCCGCTGATCACGGGCCGCTACACCCTGGACCAGATCAACGACTGCTTCGCCGACATGGAAGCCTACCGAACCGTCGGCGCGATCGTGACGCCTTAGACGGCGCACCCCCTCGCCCCGCGTGCGGGGAGAGGTGAAAGAATGCGTAGCGCGCTGACGTCTTTCGCTGATCGTTCCGCGGATGATGCCACCCGCCTGATCAACCCGCCCGCAACAACGGCTCCGGGGTCGCCACGCCGGTCGGCACGGCGCCGAAGGTGCGCTCGCGGCGGCGGAAGTCCGCCAGGGCGGCGGTCAGGTCGTCGGCGCCGAAGTCGGGCCACATCCGGTCGGTGAACCACAGCTCGGCATAGGCCGCTTCCCACAAGAGGAAGTCCGACAGCCGCTGCTCGCCGCCGGTGCGGATCAGAAGATCGACATCGCCCAGGCGCTCGTCGGTCTCGGGGCACGAGGCCCGGACGGGCTGGCCGAACAGCTCGCGCGGCGGCGTCCCCTCCCCGGTCCAGCCGGCGGCGGCGGCGCGAACGATGGCGTCGCGCGAGGAATAGTCGATGGCGATGCGCAGGTGGATGCGGCGGCCGTTGGCCGTGGCCCGCTCGGCGATGCGGATGTCGTGACGCAGGCGCGCCGGCAGCCGGTCGCGACGGCCGATGATGCTGAGGCGGGCGCCCGAGGCCACGAACCTCGGCAGGTCCGCCCTCAGATAGGCCCGGAACAGCCACATAAGGTTGTCGACCTCGAGGGTCGGGCGCTTCCAGTTGGCCGACGAGAAGGCGAACAGGGTCAGGGTTCCCACCCCCATACCGGCGGCGGTTTCCGCCGTGCGGCGCACGGCCTCCATGCCCCGGCGATGCCCCTCGGTGCGCGGCAGGCCCTGGCGGCTGGCCCATCGGCCGTTACCGTCCATGATGATCGCCACGTGCAGTTTCGGTGGTTCGTCCGGTTCACTTTGCATCGCCAAGTATCCGCTGAAAAAAGGGGGAGGTGGCTCAGGCTGGCGCCAGGCCGCGAAAGGGGGTTTCGGCCGGATCGGCCTTGGCGGCGGCCGCGGCGTCGCGCACCACCTGTTCGAGCACGGCCAGATAGTCGAGGTAGCGGGTCCGCCCTTCGGCGGTGATCTTGCAAACCGTCTGCGGGCGGTTGTGCTCGAACCCCTTGGAGATCTCCACCAGCCCGGCCTCCTGCAGCACCTGCAGGTGGCGGCTGAGATTGCCGTCTGTCAGGCCGCACAGCTGCTTCAGATCGCCGAACACCAGCCCCTTGGGATGGCCCACCAGCGAGGTCAGCACACCGAGCCGCGCCCGCTCGTGGATCAACCGGTCCAGGCCCTCATAGGCGAACCGGCCTTCGCCCGTCGCCTCGTCCTTGGCGTTGCTCATGATCGGCCTCTCAAGCTGTACCTCAGGACCCCGGCCACCAGGACCTGACCGACGCCGAACGGGGCGCCCATGGCCCAGGGCGAGAAGGCGTGGGCGCCGCGCGCCAGGGTCAGGCAGGCCATGCCGGTGGCCAGGTACCAGGCGCCGATCAGGATCATCGGCCGCGGCAGGAACCGGCTGGAGGCGAAGACACCGAGCGCGAACACCACCTGCCAAAGTCCCGGCAGCATCCACAGGCTCTCGGGCGCCGTGCGCAGCAGCACCGCCGTGAGCAGGCCGCCGGCGATCCCGGCGGGCAGGAACTGCTCCACCGCAGATACCAGCATCTCCTGGGCGAGACCCAGGTGGACCCGGCGGGTGCGCGCCACGGTCTCCCAGCCGATGGCGGTCAGCGATACCGTCGCCGTCGCGGTCCAAAGCCCGAGATATCGCGGCAGGTCGTGGGCGGGATCGGGGATCCAGTGCGCCTGGGCCAAGCCCGCCCCCGCCGCCAGGAGGCCGGTGAGCGCCAGGGTCGCCACGCCATAGCCGCGGAATTCGACCCCGCGCGCCAGCTGGCCGCGGATCTCCGAGATGTCCGCCAAGGCCCTGTCGAGGTCGCCCATGTGAGTCACCCGCCCTTTGCAATGCAAAGTACACGCGGATGCAAGGTGGACGCAAGCCCCTTCAGCGGCGGCTCCTTTAGCGTCGGGGCCTCGCCGAGAACCCCAGGCCGCCGACGTCATCGAACAGGGTCGGAGGACCGGCCCGGTGAGCGCCCTCGATCTGCAGCATGCGCAGCTTGGTGTTGACCCCGCCGGGGGCCGAGAAGCCGCCGGTCCCGCCGCTGGCCGCCAGGACCCGATGACAGGGTATGATGATGGGACAGGGATTGCGCCCCATGGCCTGGCCCACGGCCCGCGCCGCGCCCGGTTCGCCAATCCGGGCGGCCACCTCGCCATAGGTCAGGGTCGATCCCGGCGGGATGCCGCGGGCCACATCGTAGATGCCTCGCAGCAAGGGCTCGACGCCGTCCAAGTCCAGTTCGATATCCGTGAGGTCGACCGGCTCGCCATTCAGCAATGTCGTCATCGCGGCGATCGCCGCCTCGACCGCTGCGTGAGGCGACACCTCCAGCGCCCCGGGAAACCGGCGGGACAGGCGCGCCCGTGTCTGCGCCTCATCCCCTTCCGGCAGTTGCACGCCGATGACTCCGCGCGGACTCCAGATGACGCCGCAGGCGCCAATCGCTGTCTCGAAGATGGCAAATCCGGACTCGGTCATGGGGCGCCACCCTAGCACGTCGGGACTCGGCGATGGTCTCTGGCGGCCGGCAGGTGAAGCCACGCCGCCAGGGTCGCCAGCCGGTAGTCCTCGCTCCACGGCGGACCGAGCCTGGTCCCCATGTCGGCGAGCCGCGTCTTCAATCCTGATCCTTCGAACCCGAGAACCTGATCAGCCAGGGCGGGCAGATCCCGTTCGACGACCCGGCGGACCTCGAGCCCCGCGGCCTGGCAACCCGCGGCGACGACGTCGCGATAGAATCCCCCCTCGGCGGCGTGCATCAGGGCATGGGACCTCAGGATCGCCTCCAGGCTATCGGGAATCCGCGCTGTGCCGATCGGGACCACAGCCAATCCGACCTTGGTCCCTGCGCCGCGCAGCGCCTCGACCAGCCTCGAGATCTCGGCGGCGACGTTGCCCTCCGTCGCCGCGCGGACATCCTCCACCATCCTCGCGGCGGCGGCCGGGCCCGTCTCGGCGGCCGAGTGATAGACGAAACGCTCGGAGCCGGTGGCGAACACAATCCGGCGGCGTTCGACCACCTCGGGCGCTTCTGGTCGACCCACCAGAACCACGGCGCTGGTCCAATAGGTGTGGGGCCGGAAGCCAAGAACGGCGCTGGACGGGTCTCTTCGCATGACGCACGTCCTCGGAAAGGAACCTGCGAGGCCAAGTCCGCACACTAGCCGGACGTACCTGTCAGGTTCTGTCAGGTATGCGCTATAGCTTGCCGATCATGCGAGCGAGCCGGCTGCTGTCCATTCTGACAACGCTGCAGGCCAAGGGCCGGGTGACCTCCCAGGCGCTTGCCGACGCCTGCGAGGTGTCGTTGCGCACCATCTATCGCGACATCGACGCGCTGAGCGCCGCCGGCGTGCCGGTCTACAGCGAACGCGGTCCGGAGGGCGGCTACCGCCTGCTCGACGGCTACCGCACCCGCCTCAATGGCATGTCGCGCGCCGAGGCCGAGGCCTTGTTCCTGGCCGGCCTGCCAGGGCCCGCCGCCCTCCTGGGCCTCGGCGGCGTCATGGCCGCGGCCGAGCTGAAGCTGCTGGCCGCCCTGCCCGCCGACATGCGCCGCAGCGCCGAAACCGCCCGCGGGCGCTTTCATCTGGACGCCTCCGGCTGGTTCGAGGACCTGGAGCGGCCCCCGGCCCTGACCGAGTTGGCGGCCGCCATCTGGAGTCAGTCCCCCATCGCCATGCGCTATCGGCGCGGCGTGAGCGACGAGGTGCAGCGCCGGCTCGATCCGCTCGGCCTCGTGCTGAAGAACGGCGCCTGGTATTTCGTCGGCCGCGTCGATGGGGCCCTTCGCACCTATCGCGTTGCGCGCATCGTCGAGCTCGACAGTCTGGAGGGCCCATTCACCCCGCCGGACGGCTTCGACCTGCAGGCCTACTGGGACGCCAACGCCCAGAGTTTCGAGGATAGCCTCTATCGCGGCCAGGCGAGCGTGCGCCTGTCGCCTCGGGGAATGAAGCTGGTGCACAGTTTCGGCCGCGGCCGCGCCAGGCAGGTCGCCGACACAGCCTCGCCGCCAGACGCCGAGGGCTGGCGGCAGGTGCAGTTTCCCTTCGAGACGCTGCGCGAAGCGGTCGGAAGCCTGTCGCGCCTGGGCGCGGAGGCCGAGGTGCTGGGCCCTCCGGAACTGCGCGGGGCGATGACCGAGGTCGCCCGCGCCATGCATCGGGTCTATCTGGGCGACGTCGCGCCACGTGGCGCGAGTCAGGGATAGTCGGCCGGATCCAGCTGAAAGTGTCCCCAGTCCCGGAAGTGGGACACGACCCCATCGACCCACGCGCCGACGGGCTGGCCGCCCCACTGGATCTTGACGCCGAGGGTCTCGGCGGCCGCGAGCACCTGCTTGGCGATCTCGCCGAACACGGCCTGCTCGTGGCCCTTCGCGAATGGATCGCCCGCGCCCGCGATGACATCGACCGCCATGGCCACGTTGCCATAGTGGGCGTCGGGAAGATGGCGGCTGTGCATGGTCTGGGAGTGACCTGTTGCGACCGCCTTGGCTTCGGCCTGGATGGTCCTGATCCCGTAATCGACGACGAATGGCTGCGGGTGCTGGGCCGCGGCGCGCATGACCTTGACCAGGTCGGGATGTACGTGGGCCAAACAGCCTTCTGAACGCGCGTCCATGATGGAACCTTCTAAGTGAGCAAGCGCCGAAGCGGCCATATGCTCCAGGTTGGCGATACGTCATTGTTCGCCGTAAACGAGCTTGACCGCAAGTCAGTCGGCAGCATCGCCTGGAGGCCGAATTCTTGCCTCGTGAGCGCTCACGTACAGTACGACGGGGCGGGTGTTTGGAGCATTGCCGGACGTCTTGGCCACCAGCCTCTTGGAGCACTGGGCCTGATCGTCGCCCTGTCAGCCGCACGGGCGACCTCTGCGGCGTCAGAGGGCATGATGCGCAAACGAAAACGGCCCCGCAATGCGGGGCCGTTCGTGTCTTTGGGTGCGGGGACAGGATTTGAACCTGTGACCTTCAGGTTATGAGCCTGACGAGCTACCGGGCTGCTCCACCCCGCGTCAAAAGCGTCGGCCATGGAGGCCAATATCGTCGTGATGAGGGTCAGTAAATGGGGTGGTTCATCCTTCCGGTAGACCTGGCGGCGACCTACTCTCCCGCGCCTTAAGACGAAGTACCATTGGCCCTGGAGGGCTTAACGACCGAGTTCGGAATGGGATCGGGTGGGGACCCTCCGGCATAACCACCAGGTCAACGGGAAGGATGAGATGACATCAAGCAAAGTGCAAAGCACTCATGAGTTTTGCTGAGGAACGATCAAGCCTATCGAGCGATTAGTACCAGTCAGCTCCACGCCTCGCGGCGCTTCCACACCTGGCCTATCAACGTGGTGGTCTACCACGGCTCTCGGCGAAGCCTCGTTTTGAGGTAAGTTTCCCGCTTAGATGCTTTCAGCGGTTATCTTTTCCGCACTTAGCTACCCTGCTGCGCGGCTGGCGCCACGACAGGTCCACCAGAGGTGCGTCCATCCCGGTCCTCTCGTACTAGGGACAGATCCTCTCAAGCTTCGTACACCCACGGCAGATAGGGACCAAACTGTCTCACGACGTTCTGAACCCAGC
>FTGF01001851.1_pt1 | contig 30994 bp, 17 predicted proteins | sample 1640631 | NCBI WGS metagenome assembly FTGF01 (sample SAMEA3914789, study PRJEB12502) | metagenome | biome: forest; material: soil | place: Canada | collected 2011-07-03 | depth 0.3 m
TACCCACTCGGGCGTGCTGGCCTCGGCCCTGGCCATGGACAAGGCCAAGGCCAAGGCGGTGATGGCCGCCGCAGGCGTGGCCGTGCCGGGCGGCGGCCTTTACGACCGGTTCGAGGCGGCGCGCGACCACGTCATGGCGCCGCCCTATGTGGTCAAGCCCAACGCCGAGGGCTCGTCGGTGGGGGTGTTCATCGTCCACGAGGGCGCCAACCGTCCGCCCCAGGAACTGGCCTCGCCGGCCTGGACCTATGGCGAGCAGGTGATGATCGAGCCCTACATCGCCGGCAAGGAGCTGGCGGTCAGCGTGCTCGGCGAAACATCGGGTCCGCGGGCCCTGACCGTCACCGAGATCGTGGCCGCCACCGGCTTCTACGACTACGAAGCCAAATACGGCGAAGGCGGCTCGCGGCACGTCTTGCCGGCCCCCATTCCCGAGCGGATTTCCGAGCGCGCCCTGCGCCAGGCCGAGCTTGCCCACGCTGCGCTAGGTTGCCGCGGCGTTACCCGAAGCGACTTTCGTTATGACGATATTAAGGACGTCCTGGTCCTGTTGGAGGTCAACACCCAGCCCGGCATGACGCCGACCTCGCTCGTCCCCGAGCAGGCCGCGCATTTCGGAATGGGCTTCGATGACCTCGTCAACTGGATCGTGGAGGACGCTTCATGGCCGCGGTAATGCGGGGGGGATCGCGGTCAGGCGCTAGCCCTCGGCCGAAGGCCCCCAACAAACCGGCAGGAACGCGCTCGAGGCAGGGCGCGTCGCGGCCGACCGCGCGCGCGCCTGCGAAGATCAACGCCGGTCAGGCCATGGGATTGAAGCCGGGCATGGCGCTGGTCGTCTCGGCCGGCGTCATGGTGTTCGGCCTCCTGGTGGCGCTGTTCACCGGCGACCGGCTGGCGCACGCCACGGCCGCCTTCGGTCAGGGCCTGGATCGTCAGCTTGGCGCCGCCGGATTCCGCGTCGCGGCGGTGCAGGTGGAGGGCGCAACACCGGCCGCCCAGGCCGACATCCTCAGGGCCTCCGGTCTTCGCCACGACCAGCCGATCCTGGGCCTGAACCTGAGCCAGCTGCGCGACCGCGTCGAACATGTCGGCTGGGTGAAGATAGCCCGCGTCGTGCGCCTGCTGCCCAACACCCTGGTCATCTCGGTCGCCCAGCGTCCGACCACCGCGGTCTGGCAACACAACGGACGCAACACCGTGGTCGACGACACCGGCCAGGTCATTCCCGAGGCCGCCCCCGGCCGCTTCCCGGACCTGCCGCTGGTGGTGGGCGAGGGCGCCAACGCCGCCGCGAGTGGGATCCTGGCCCAGCTGAAGTCGCGCCCCTGGCTGATGACCCGGGTGGACGCCCTGGTGCGGGTCGACGATCGCCGCTGGGACATCCGGCTGAAGGACGGCTCGCTGATCGAATTGCCGGCGACGGGCGAGGACTCCGCCCTGATCCAGCTCGATCAGCTCAATCAGTCACAGAAGATTCTGGAGTTGGGTTTCACCCGGATCGACCTGCGCGATCCGGAACTCGTGGCCGTTCGGCCGAAGGACAACACGTCGCCGGGCGTCGCGGCGTCGGCAGGAGCTTAAGAGCGTCTCCGCGAAGCGGGGGCGGTGGATGTGTTCCTCAGTCGGGGGACGAGGACCGAGAAACGGTTCGAAGGGGTTGGAATGTCGCGTTTAGAAGACCTTCGCCAAGCGCGCGATGGATTGAAAGTATTGACGACCGGGCGCCAGCCCCTGGTCGCGGCGGTCGACCTGGGCGCATCCAAGGTCGCCTGCTTCATCATGAAGCCCGACGGGGTCAATCGCTCCGGCCGCACGCTGCAGACCGCGGGCGTGGGCTATGTGCAGTCGCGGGGCGTCCGCTCCGGCGTGATCGTCGACACCGACCTGGCTGTCGAGGCGATCGCCCAGGCGGTCGAACGCGCCGAGACCATCGCCGGCGTGTCGGTCACGGGGGTCACGGTGAGCACCTCGGGCGGCCAGCTGCAGAGCTGCCGTGTGACCAGCCAGGTCTCCCTGGGCGCCCGTCCGATCGCGGAAGCCGACTGCTCGCGCGCCATCGCCGCCGCCGTCGCCCAGGTCCGCCCCCCCGGCCGCCGGCCGATCCATCTGCTGCCGATCGCCTGGTCGGTCGACGCCCAGCGGGGCGTTCGGGATCCGCGGGCCATGTTCGGCCGCGCGCTCGGCCTCGAACTCCTGGTGGTCACCATCTCCGAGACCGCCTTCAACACCCTGGGTCACTGCATCGAGCGCGCCCACCTGCAGTTCGAAGGCGCGGTCGCTGCGCCCTTCGTTTCCGCCCTGGCGGCGCTCGAGGACGACGAGATGGAACTGGGCTGCATCAGCGTGGACATGGGCGGCGGCTCGACCTCGGTGGCCGTCTTCGCCGGCGGCGCCTTGGTTCACGTGGACAGCCTCGCCGTCGGGGGCGCGCACGTGACCTCCGACGTCGCGCGCGGCCTGTCGACCACCATGGCCGGCGCCGAGCGGATCAAGACCCTGCATGGCTCGGCCATCGCCTCGGCCAACGAGGACCGCGAGATGATCGAGGCCCCGGCGCGGGGCGAAGATACGGGCGCAGGTCCGGTCATCGCGCCGCGATCGCTGCTCAAGGGGATCATCGCCCCCCGGGTGGAGGAAACCTTCGAACTGCTGCGCGACCGCCTGAAGTCATCCGGCGCCCAGATCGAGCCGGGCGCGGGCATGGTGCTGACCGGCGGGGCCAGCCAGCTGGCCGGCGTCCGTGAAGTGGCCGTGCGGGTGTTCGATCGTTCGGTCAGGCTCGGCAGGCCGCGGCGCACGCCGCACCTGGCCGACGCCGCGTCCGGCCCCGCGTTCTGCGCCGCCGCGGGCGTCCTTCAGCGGGCGGCGTTCGGCCCGCGCGAGGCGGTCTCCGCCCAGTCCCTGATCGACGGCAAGCCCCGGCCGCCCAGCCCCTATGACGGCGCGAGCCCGCTGGTCCGCGCCATGGGCTGGCTCAAGGAAAACCTGTAGCCGGCGAAGACAGCAAAAGGGGAAGCGTCGCTGCTTCCCCCAACACTGCTTTAGAACGGCGGCGCCGCGCCGTTCTCGCCGGTGAGCAGACCTTGCGCCGACAGCGAGCCGTCAGCCGCCTTGGCCGCGAAGACCAGCACCGAAATCCCTGGCTTGACGATCGACTGGTCGCCCTGGGTGAACAGCACCACCGGCGTCCCCGGGGGCACCACGGTGTGGAAAGCGCCCGCCCCGCCACGGCCGCTGTACTTGATGTCGAGTTCCTGGCCCTTGGCGCCGGTCACGACATTGGTGACGTCGCCGTTGGTCATCATGTTGCCGCTGGTCCCCATGGGGTAGTGGCCCTCTCCCAGGCGCTGGCCCGGAGGGAACACGTGCACCTCGGTGGACTGGCCCGTGCCGTCCGGCTTTTCAACCGTGGTGGTGCCGATGAAGCTTCCAGGCTGGATGGCGCTGACGTCGATCTTCTTCAGCACGGTGACTGTCCACTTGTCGGCCAGGGTGACGACGGCCGGGCCGCCGGCCTGACTGACCGTGAGGGTATTGCCGCTGAGCGACTGCACCGTGCCGCGCACCTGCGCGAAAGCGGGCGGCGCCGGCTGGGCGGCGGCAGGCAGCGTCATGGCGGCAAGGCCGATGACGCCGACGAGTGAGGCAAATAGTCGCCGCATGATGGATTCCCGGTGGATAAGTGTGATGGCCCCAAATCACCCTATGGGACCCTGATGAGGGTGGCAATCGCGGCGCGAGCCCCGAATTGGTTCAATCTATGCCCGTTGGACGGGCCTTTGGCGCCTTTGTCGCGGCCTGTGGTTGTGACCGCCTGATTCCACCGGAAAAAGTCGCGCGCCAAGGGACTGGACCGGGGACCGACTCGCCTTATGCACCTTAACCTCCAGTTAAGGATGGTGGTTCTCTAGTTAACCCTATCCGTCAGAAGGACGCCCGGCGGGCGGGTTCGCCGGGTCCTCGTCGAAGGAGTTGGGTCCTCATGGCCATTCATTTTTCTGCGCCTCGCACCACCGAACTGAAGCCCAGGATCGTGGTGTTCGGGGTCGGGGGCGCGGGCGGCAACGCGGTCAACAACATGATCGATGCGGGGCTGGAGGGGTGCGAGTTCGTGGTCGCGAACACCGACGCCCAACAACTGGCCTTCGCCAAGACCGACCGGCGCATCCAGCTGGGCGTGACGGTCACCCAGGGCCTGGGCGCCGGGGCGCATCCCGAGATCGGCATGTCCGCCGCCGAGGAGTCCGCTCCCGAGATCGGCGAGCACCTGGACGGCTGCCACATGGTGTTCATCACTGCCGGCATGGGTGGCGGCACGGGCACGGGCGCCGCGCCGATCATCGCCAAGGCGGCCCGCGAGCGCGGCATCCTGACCGTGGGCGTGGTCACCAAGCCGTTCCATTTCGAAGGCCGTCATCGCATGCGCCTAGCCGACGCGGGAATCGCCGAGCTGCAGCGCTACGTCGACACCCTGATTGTCATCCCCAACCAGAACCTGTTCCGCATCGCCAACGAGCGCACCACCTTCGGCGAGGCCTTCTCCATGGCCGACCAGGTGCTGCATTCGGGCGTCCGCTCGATCACCGACCTGATGGTGCTGCCCGGCCTGATCAACCTCGACTTCGCCGACGTCCGCACGGTGATGACCGAAATGGGCAAGGCGATGATGGGCACCGGCGAGGCGACCGGCGAGGCCCGCGCCATGCTGGCCGCCCAGAACGCCATCCAGAATCCCCTGCTCGACGAAGTGTCGCTGAAGGGCGCCAAGGCCGTGCTGGTGAACGTCACCGGCGGTCCGGACATGACGCTGCTGGAGGTCGACGAGGCCTGCAACGCCATTTCCGCCGAGGTCGACCCCGACGCCAACACCATCTTCGGCGCGGCCTTCGACGAGAGCCTGACCGGCAAGATCCGCGTCTCGGTGGTGGCCACCGGCATGGACGGCATGGCCATCTCGGCCATCGAACCCAAGCCCGTCCGCATCACCGCGCCGCCCGTCGTCCGGACGGCCGAACCTGCGATCCAGATGGAAACTCCCGCGCCGGTCGCGGCGACGCCGATCGTCGAGCCCGTCGCCGTCCAGCCAGACCTCATCCCGCAGCCGATGGTCGCCCGCGTCGCGCCCGAGCCGCAACCCGCGCCCGTCGAAGCGGCGCCGATCATGAAGCTCATAGATCCCCTGGTCGCTGACCTGGACGACGATTTCGACGCCCCGCTGACGGCCGATCCGGTCGCCGCCGACGAGCCGCGCATCGTCACCAACGCACAGGACGACGAGGCCGGCGAGGCGGCCGATGACGACGACGGCGCCCTGTTCATCCCGTCGCGGCGCGAGCAGCCCCAGAAGGCCGGCTGGCTCAGCCTGTTCGGCGGCCGTCGCTACGAACCCGCAGCCGAAGACGTCCCCGTCCCGCAGTTCCGCAACAAGAACGCGGCCGGCGGCGTACGGTCGACCTCCTCGGCCCAGCCGGTCCACGAGGCCGACGCGGACCAGGATGACCTGGAGATTCCGTCCTTCCTGCGTCGCCTCGCGAACTGAGGCGCCGACCGCGGATCCGAACCCTGCGCGCAGCAGCCGCCGAACGTTAAGACGCCAGCATTGCGATGAACGGAGTGACGCTGGCGTTGGGCGGCACGGGCGTCGCGCCCGCGAACACGGTGACGCTGATGCTGGTTGCGAAATTGGCCGGCCAGTTCACCATCGACATCACGCTCACGTTGGGACCGAACACGGGCGTCTGCAGGATGTTGGCGCTGTTGGCGTAGTCGGGGCCCTGGCAGACGACATTGTACGTCGCGTCGGTCGGCACGTTGGTGACCTCGCCGCCCACCTCGAGCATGCCTGCGGTCGGCGGCCCGATGACCGAGGAGGTCAGGGTGATGGCCGCCGGAACCGTGCTGACCGTGGTGTCGAGCCATCCAACGTTGCCGCTGGTCGACACCCAGTTGGCCAGGGCGGCCACGTCAACGAACGGTTCGGCGGGCAGCGGCGGCGTGGCCGGGGTGGTCGGCGCGTTGTCGATGATGACGATCAGCGCAAAGCCGTCGCCGTTGGGCAAGGCCACGACGGGGTCGACCACGAAGGGCAGGGTGGTGACCGCCGGCGGGCTGGGGACCGGCGCCACCGAATGGTCCGGCCACGGCGGCGCAGCCTGCACGGTCAGCGGCTGGTAGTTCAGCATCTGGCTGGCCACCGAGATCCCCTGCGACTGCCAGGTGCTGGGCCACAGGGAGGTGCTGGTCGGGGTCCAGAACAGCCACACCCGCACGGTGATCGCCGCCGGGGTGGTGTTCACCCCTGTCACATAGACGAAGTTGGGTTGGTTCAGCCCGAACGGCGTGGCGACCGGCGGAGGCGGGGCCGGCGGGTTGTAGTCGGCCAGGAGCTGGCTCGGGTCCAGGATCTAGGGCCCGCCGGTGATGATGTCCGGCGTCAGGTCCCAGACGCCGCCGGTCGGGTCCCAGTTGGGGATCTGGGGGGCGTATTCGCGGATGAAGACGCCGTTGTAGATGTCGCTCATGGCTGCGGCTTCGGTCCCTATCCCGCCGGCATCACCATCGGCCGCACGCTGGCGTTGCCGGGCACCGGGGTCGTGCCCATGAACACCGTGATGCTGATGCTGGTGACGAAGCCGGTCGGCCAGGTCACCGGGGTGGTCAGGGTGGGGTTGGGGTTGCCGCCGACCAGCTGGGAGATGTTGACGCTGTTGGCGTAGTCCGGGCCCTGGCACTCGATGTTGATGGTGGCGTCGGGGGGCAGGTTGGTCGCCGAGGCGCCGACGTTCAATGCGCCCGAGCCGGTCACCTGTGTGGTCTGGGTCAGGGGCGGCTTGACGGTGTTGACCGTGGTGTTCAGCCAGCCAACGTTGCCGCTGGTCGACACCCAGTTGGCCAGGGCGCCCACGTTGGGAAACGGATTGGCGGTGGGCAGCGGCGCGACCGCCGGGGTGGTCGGGGCGTTGTCGACGATGGTGATCAGCGAGAAGCCGTCGCCGTTGGGCAGGGGCACGGTGGGATTGACCACGAAGGGCATGGTGGTGACCGCCGGCGGGCTGGGTACTGGCCTGACCGAATGGTCCGGCCACGGCGGCGCCGCCTGTACGGTCAAGGGCTGGTAGTTCAGCATCTGGCCGGCCACCGAGATTCCCTGCGACTGCCAGGTGCTGGGCCACAGGCAGGTGCTGGTCGGGGTCCAGAACAGCCACACCCTTACAGTGATCACCGCCTGGGTGGTGTTCACGCCGCGCACATAGACGAAGTTGGGCTGGTTCAGCCCGAACGGGGTGGCCACTGGCGGCGGCGGGGGCGCCGGCGGAGGGGGAGGGTTGTAGTTGGCCAGCAGCACGCTCGGATCCAGGATCACCGGGCCGCCGGTGATGATGTCCGGCGTCATGTCCCAGATGCCCCCGGTCGGATCCCAGTTTGGGGTCTCGGGCGAGTATTGGCGGATGAACACGCCGTTATAGATGTTGCTCATGATGTCTCTCCCACCCGGCTGACCGGGGTCCGGATCAGAATTGATAGGGGTTGGCGCCGAAGATGATCGCGGCCTGGTCGACCCCGAGGTAGGCGCCCTGTTCGTCCATCATCCGCACTGTCAGGAACCGCCAGGGCTGGTGGATCCGCGCGCGCCTCAGCGACTCGGAGTTCAGTTGGCTGGACGGCAGGGTCACGGCCGCCGCGATGGCGGCGCCCGGCTGCGGCGCCGAGCCGGAGCCCTGGGTGTAGCTGACGGTGATCGACGAAGTGTAGCCTGGCGGCCAGGTCACCGTGGTCATCGGCGCGGCGTTGGGGTCCCAGATGGGGATGTTCTGGGCGATCACCGCCGGAGGATTTCCGCCCGGTCCGCCGGGAATGACATAGCCGACTGTGCCGCCGTTGTTGGGCATGTTGGAGCACTGGATGCCCACCTGGAACTGACCGCCGGCGCTGGGCCCGGTGATCGAGGTGGTCTGCTGCCACGTCGGCCCCGCTTGCGAGACGTCGGTCGTGTTGCGCCAGCCCATGTTGGAATTGCTGCACACGAAATTGGCCAGCTGGTCGCAGGTGGTGAAGTTGGGGATGCTGCTGAGCGGCGTCCACGGGGGCGGCTGCAGGGGCGGGTTCTCCATCCAGGAGATGGTGCAATAGTGGTCGCCCGACGAGTGGCCGGACGAGAATGGCGGCGGCGTCCAGACGAACGCCCCGGTGACGCAGACCTGGTTGGAGGTGGTCGAGACGATCGGCTGGTTGTTCATGGCCAGACCGTCGACGATGATGTCCGCCGACTGCCAGTTGCCGGGCCACAGCATCAGGTCGCTCTCGGTGTAATAGAACCACGCCTGGCCCGTCGTCGCGCCGGCGGTGGTGTTCAACGCGCGCAGGTACACGTAGTTGGCCTGCTGCATGTAAACGGTCGAGCCGTAGTCGGTGTTGTAGTTGTTGACGAAGATGTTGGGGTCCGGCGGCGGCGTCAGGCCGTAGAGGATGATGTCGGGCGAACCCGACCACCCGTTCTGCCCCGAGGTCGGGGTCTGGCCGAGGTTGTCGCGGACGAACAGGCCGGAATAGGTCATGACGGGATTCCCTCTGGAGCCATGGTGGGAGTGGGGTCTGGAGTCGGGTCGGCGGACGCGGGCGGCGCTCCATGCCGGGCCCGCTGAACGTCTCGGCTGATCCTGGTTCGCATCTCGGCCTCGCCCTTTCTTCAGAACTGATAGGGGGCTGAGCCGATGATGACGGCGACGTCGTCGGTCCCGCCGTAGGTCCCCGAATGGTCCACCATCCGCGCGGTGCGGAACCGCCAGGGCTGGGCCTGGCGCGCCTGGCGCAGCGCGGAGGAGCCCACCGTGTTGACCTGCACGGAAACGCAGGCGGCCAGGGCGGCGCCGCTCGTCGGCGGCTCCGCCTGCCCCTGGTTGTAGGTCACGGTGATCGTGCTGGAATGGTTGGGCGGCCAGGTGACCGTGGTCATCGGCGAGGCGCCGGGCCCCCAGATGGGGATGTTCTTGGCCTCGACGGGGGGAACATCGCCGGAGCCGGGAATGGAATAGCTGACCAATGCGCCGGTGGGCATGTTGCTGCAGGCGACGCCGACCAGGAATTGGCCGCCCGCGGCGGGACCGGTGATAGCGGTGGTCTGTCGCCAGGTTGGTCCGGCCTGGGAGACGTCCACCGAATTGCGCCAGGCCATGTTGGGATTGCCGCAGATGAAGTCGGCCAGCTGTTCCAGGGTGGACAGGTCGCCATTGCCGCTCTGCGGGGTCCAGCCCGGCGGATGCAGCGGCGCATCCTCCATCCAGACGATGGCGCACATGGCGCCGTCGGTGGGGAAGGGCGGGGTCAGCCTCACGGGCGTCCACACCAGCGGTCCGGCCACGCAGACTTCGCCGCCAGTCCTGGCCGCAATGGGGGCGTGGTTGATGTGCTGGCGGTGGCCCGCCACGCCCGACGCTTGCCACAGCCTGGGCCACAGCATCAGATCGGCGGGCGCGTGGTAGAACCAGGCCCGGCCGGCCAGGGCGCCCGCGGCGGGGTTCAGCGCTCTCAGATAGACGTAGTTGGCCCGGTCCCAATGGACCGTCGAGCCGTAGTCGGTCCCATAGTCGGCCACGAACACCTTGGGGTCCTTGGCCGGCTTCAGGCCGTAGAGGATGATGTCCGGACTGGCGGACCAGCCGTCGGGGTCCTGGGTCGGGGTCTGGGCCAGGCTGCCGCGGACGAACAGGCCGGAATAGGTCATGCCGAGACTCCCTGCGACCACAGGGGGCCTGTGGGCCTCCCGGCCGCGCCGGGTGGGTTTGGAAGGTCTTGACTGGGCTGGGCTGGCATCGCGTCCGAACGCCTTCCTTCAGAACTGATAGGGGGTGGAGCCGAAGATGACGGCGGCCTGGTCGGCGCCGAGGTAGGCGCCCTGTTCGTCCATCATCCGCACCGTCCGGAACCGCCACGGCTGCTCGATCCGCGCTCGCCGCAGCAGGTGCGAGTCGACGGCGGTGGCCGGCAGGGTCACGGATGGCGCGATGGCGGCGCCCGGCTGGGGCGCCGGGCCCGAGCCCTGGGTGTAGCTGACGGTGATCGAGCTGGTGAATCCTGGCGGCCAGGTGACTGTGGTCATCGGCGCGGCGTTGGGGTCCCAGATGGGGATGTTCTGGGCGTTGATCGGCGGCGGATTGTTCCCGGGACCGCCGGGGATGGTGTAGCCGATCGTGCCCCCGCCGGTGGGCATGTTGTGGCACTGGATGCCCACCTGGAACTGGCCGCCGGCGCTGGGGCCGGTGATCGACGTGGTCTGCTGCCAGGTCGGCCCGGCCTGGGAGATGTCCACCGTGTTGCGCCAGCCCATGTTCGGGTGGCTGCACACGAAGGCCGCCAGTTGGTCGCAGGTGTCGAAGTTGGGGATCTGGCTGATTGGCGTCCACGGCGGCGCCTGCAGCGGCGGATTCTCCATCCAGGCGATGCAGCAATAATGGTCGCCCGCCGAGTGGCCCTGCGAGAATGGCGGCGGCGTCCAGATGAACGGCCCCGACACGCACACTTGGTTCGAGGTGGTCGAGACGATCTGCTTGTTGTTCATGGGCAGACCGTCGACCGTCACTGCCGTCGACTGCCATCTACTGGGCCACAGGCACAGGTCGGCCTCGGCATAATAGAACCAGGCCTGACCCGTCGTGGCGCCAGCGGTGGTGTTGAGCGCGCGCAGGTAAACCAGGTTGGCCTGCTGCATGTAGACGTTGGAGCCGTAGTCGGTCCCGTAGTTGGCGGCCAGGACGTTGGGGTCGGGCGGCGGCGCCGACCCCACCACGCCGTAGAGGATGACATCGGGACAGCCAGACCAGCCGTTCTGCCCCGAGGTGGGAGTCTGGCCGAGGTTGTCGCGGACGAACAGGCCCGAATAGGTCATGCGGCGGCTCCTTCGCGGTCCGGCCCAGTCACCGCTACGGCTGCACCTGTTCGGCGATGGCCAGGTTTCCGGAGTAGGCGTTGGCGGTGAACACCCTCGACCCGTCCGGGCTGACGGCGACGCCATAGGGGGCCATCACCCCGCTCTGCCACGACAGGGTCTGCACGATCCGCAGCGAGGCGGCGTCCAGGATCCGCACCCCGGCGAACAGCCGCTCGGCGCCCAGGAGCTTGGTGGAGTCCGGCGAGGCGACGACGGCGCTGAGGTTCATGTTGCTTTGGCTGTCGGGCAGATAGGTGGTCTGGCCGGTGAAGCCGGGCAAGGCGATGGTGCAGACGATGTTGCTGGAGCCGATGGTGGCCAGCACGTAGGCCGCGGAGCCGTCGGGCAGGACGGCCATGGCCGCGGGCGCGCTGTTGGCCGGCAGGACGATGGGCGTGGAGCCCAACACATAGGTCTGGCCCGACTGCTGTACGGCGTAGACCTTGCTGGCGATCGGATCGATGGTGTAGGCGGCCGAGCCGTCCGGCGCCGCGCCCAGGAAGGCCAGGAGCGGCGTGTACTGCGACTTGAACGCCGACACGTCGGCGACGACGGTGAAGCTCTTGGTGGCCAGGTCGGCGGAGAAGACCACCACGCTATAGGCATTGGAGCCGTCGTTGGTCAGGGCGAACAGGGTCGTGCCGTCGGCCGACAGGGCGACCCTCACCGCCGAACGGTTGGCGACCCCGGTCTTGGCCGGCAGCGGGATGGTCGCCAGGAGCGCCATCGTCGAGGTGGTGTAGACCGAAATCGAGGACTGCCTGAACCCCGCCAGGTAGAAGGCGTTGTCCGTGGCCCCCGGCGAGATCGCCAGGTCGGCGACGCTTTTCCCGGACAGGTAGGGGGTGACAGACCCGTTGGCCACGGAATAGGCCGCGACGCCGCTCAGCGGCGCCGGGCCGCCCTGCACGGTGATCAGCGAGTCGAACCAGACGAGCACGGTGGAGGCGTCCGGCGTGACCGCCGCGTCGGTGACCGCCCCGGCGCAGGAGACCGCCTGACCCACCTGGGCGTACTGGGCGAAGGTCAGGACGGTGACCCCGTTCTGGCCGGCGACGGAGACCAGCGCCATGCCGTTCTCGGGCGTCACCCCTACGCCCTGCACGACGCCGGTCAGGCTCGTGCTGCTGGTGGTCCCCTGGGCGTAGTTGAGCAACACCGCCGAGGCGCTGCAGCCGACCACCACGTAGTCGCCATCGGGGAACACCCCGAGCCATTGCGGCGTGTCCGACAGGGTGAAGGTCTTCTTGGGCGCGGACTGGTAGTAGGCGATGTTGACGCCGACCACCGTCGTCCCGCCGGAACAGGCGACCAGCAGGGTCGAGCCGTCCGGCGACACCGCCACGTCCTGGGCCCCGCTGAGGTTTGAGATCGGCGTACGCGGCACGGGACCCGAGACGCCATTGGCGATCACCGAGACCGAGCCGGATCCGGAATTGGCGACGAACACCATGCCGTTGCTGGGGGTGACGGCCACCCCGCGCGGCCCGGTCCCCACCGTGACGCTGGTGGTGGTGGGACTGCTGGCCCCGTTGCTGATCTTGACCAGCGAGCCGGCCTGGGATCCCGCATCGACGCTGACCCAGGCGCTGCCGTCGGCCCCGACCGCCACTTGCTGCGGCGCGCCGCCGACCTGAACGGTCTGGGCCACCTGGAAAGTGTAGCCGTCGATGCTGTTGGTGTTGGTGACGCTGACCACGCTCACCGTGCCGTCGCCCTTGTTGGCGACATAGAGGGTCGAGCCGTCGGGCGAGAAGGCCAGGCCCGTCGGCTGCGAGCCGACGCTGACCGAGTAGAGCGTCTGGAAGGTGGCGGTGGAGAGGATCGCCAGCTGGTTCATGCCGGGGACCGCCATGGCGATGAACGGCGCGTTGTCGGGCGCCGCCACGCCCGCGCCCGCCAGGCCGTTGGAGACGGTCGACTGGGTGACGGTGAAGCCGGGCACGATCACGCTGCGGCTGACGTCGGAGAAACCGCTGGTCTGCACCGGGGTCAGGGTCAGCATCTGCGGCGCGGTCAGCGACTTGGTGACCGATCCGACCGCGTTGTAGCTGTTGCCGTCCGGCCCGGTGAGACTGCTGGTCAGGTTGACCTTGCCGGCGGTGTCGACGTTCCACGACAGGCCGACCTGATAGGGAAAGTCCGACTGGTAGATCGCCGAGGGCTGGGCCTCGAAGCTGTTGATCACCGGCACGACATAGGCGGTGCAGTCGGCGGTCGCGGTGTTGTCGATGTTGCCGGGCCGCTGGCCCTCGGCGATCAGGGTGAACGGGGTGGTGTCGGTGATGGTCGCTGGCCAGGACGTCTGGCCGGTGACGTCCTGGCCGAGCGGCTGCAGGGTCAGCTGGGTGGCGTCGGACACCGTCCAGGACAGTGTCACATTGGCCACCCCGCCAGTCAGGCTCGACTGCGCGGGTGCGACCGTGAAGTTCGAGATCTCGACGTGGGGGTCCTTCTCCACGACGATGGAATAGGTCCCGGACTGGTAGCCGGGCACGTTGTCATAGGCCACCAGCACAACGGTGGGGCCCGGCTGGAAGTTGGTGACGAGACCCGAGATGTTGAACGAGATGGTGCTCTGCACCCCCGTGCCGATGATCGGCTGGCCGACCGGCGGGACCAGGGTCCAGTACGGGTTCTGCGCTCCGGTGTTGGGAGTGATGGTCCAGGCCGAGGCGCCCTGCCCGGCGGTGACCGAGAACACCGGCGGCTGCGCCTGGGCAGGGGTCATCATGGCGCCGAAGCCGTTGGCGTCGTTGGCGTAGATGAAGGTCAGGGTGAACTGGGTGCCGGCCACCGCCTTGATCACGGCGGGGCTGGGCCCGGGCGAGAAGCGCAGCACCAGGTTGTTGGCCAGCTGCGGCCCGCCCACCGGGCAGTTGACCACCTCATCGGGCGACAGGCTGGCCAGGATCGCCGCGTGCAGATCCTTGTCGTGCTTGTCCGGCGGGAAGGTGACGGCCACCCCGAAGTTGCCCATCATCGGTATGTTCTGCGCGGTGACGCCGCTGACCCGGAAATAGGTGACGTTCAGTTGCACGGTCGCGGTCGGCGGCTGTGTCGCCAGGGCGAAGCCGTTCAAGGTCAGGCTGAAGTCGTCCGTCGGGGTGAGGCTCATCGGGCCGGTGGGGCTGAAGCCGATCACCTGGCTGGTGGGAGAATAGTAGGGGACGGAGGTCCAGTCCGAGCCGTCCAGGCTCAGGGCGTTGAACTCGGCCTGGGTCAGGCCCAGCTGGGTCAGGTCGAGATAGAGCAGCGAGCCCGATCCGGCCGAGGCCTGGTTGATCGGCACCACCGTCCCAGAGGTGAAGGACGCATTGACGTTGGAGGTGATCACCAGGGTCAGCTGGTTGTCGGTCGCGACGGCGCTGACATAGACGGTGTCGGGGGCCCCCGGGTTGTTCAGGGAGAAGGATAGCTGGGGCGTGGTCATGACGAGGTCTCCCGAGGGTTGGGCGCGGGCTGCGGCAGGTCAGGAACTGGGCTGGGTGATGGTGACGAGGTCGGCGAAGACGCCGTCGGCGACCCCGTCGACGTCGTAGTAGTCGGTGTAGACCTGGGCCTGGACGGCGTCGGACACCGCCTTCAGGCCGGCGATGGCGATGACGAACGACCCGCCGGGCTCCAGGGTCACCGCCGCGGTGGGCGTGGCCGCCCAGTACTGGCCGTAGGTGGCGTCGTTCATCGCCTGGAAGCTCCAGCCGGCCGCCGTGAAGCTCATGGCGGCGACGTCGGCCTGGGCGACCAGGGAGCCGAAGTGAACGTAGAAGATCGACCCCTTGGCCGCGGTCCCCTCCGGCGCGATCACCCCCGGCTGGAAGGTGATGTCGGCGGGCTTGGCGTTGGCGACCGTCAGGGTGACCGACTGGGTCTGTCCGCCGGTGACCAGGGCCTGGCCGCTGGAGTTCAACAGGTCGAAGGTGACCACGGTGGGGTTCAGCCGCAGCCAACCTTCGTCCAGGGTCTGGGGAGTGTAGTCCCACACCGCCGTGCTGGTGGGCGCGGCGATGTCGGCGAAGGTCACCCATTCCGGATCGTTGGAGCCGTCCAGATCCTGCTCGACGAACGAGATCGCATAGCCGGGCTCGCGCGGCACCGGCAGGGCAAGGCCCCCCGCTGGTTTCAGGATGGGCGCCACCAGGAACGACATCTCCAGGATGCTGATGGCGTCCGCGGCGATATCGGGCGGGATCTGCAAGGTCTGGGTCGGCAATATGCCCGTGGTGGCGTGCACCGGCGCGCGCGGATCGATCAGCAGGAGCAGCGGCAGGGTCTCGGCCGCCACCGGCGGCGGCTCCGGGTCGTCGAACTTGGGCGAGGGGGTGAGCAGGATGGTGTCCAGGCCGGCCTGCACCACGCCGGACTGGGCGTTGGGGTCGGCCCCTTCGGTGTAGAAGGTCGAGAGCTCGTAGCCGGTCTGGCCCGGCAGGAAGAAGCCGATCAGCCCGTCGTCGAGATTGTCGAAGTCGCCCAGCTCGACGGGGAACTGCACCGACGAGAAGCCATTCTCGGTGTCCAGCCATTCGCTCGAGGACAGGCAGTCCCAGCTCTGGTTCAGGGCGGGGCGGCCATGCAGGTCCAGGCGCAGCGCGGTCTGGGCCACGGCCACCGGCCGCCCGATCAGCACCGCCAGGCCCGCGTTGGTGGCCAGGGTCTGCGGGCTGATGCCGCCGTGCACCGTGTCGACCGCCTTCCAGAAGTCCAGGAACCAGGCGGGACTGGCCGCGAACAGGGCCAGCGCCAGGGCCTGGAAGGTGGGGTTCACGTCGGCCAGGGCCTGGGCGATCGGCAGGTCGATGGTGGCGTCGTCGCCGGGGGCCGACATCCACACCACCTGGGTCTGGTTGCCGTTCAGCTGCAGGCTGCCCAGCGGTTTGCCGACGCCGTCATAGAGGAAGAAGCCGCCGTCCAGGTGGTTGGGCAACAGCCAGCCGCACACCGGCGTGCTCGCCGGATGGTTGTTCATCTCCACCAGGCCACCGGCGCCGGCCGAGATCCAGTCGAACAAGAGCCGCGACGGCTGGGCCAGCCGCGGCGCGGCGTAGGAGACGTTGGCCACCGGCTTCTGCTGGCTGTAGGCGGTCATCGATTCCGCCTCGGCGATCGAGCTCAGGGTGACGTCCCGCTTCTGGCCGAACACGTCGACCGCCTGGATGGTGATGGTGAACCAGCCGGCCCGGATCGGATTGTATGACCAGCCGAACTGCGGTCCGACGTGGTAGTACTGGCCCACCACCCCTTGGGTTTCGGTGGTGATGGTCTGCGCCGGGAACGCGGCGCTGGCCGGCACCGCGATCTGCAGCTGCAGGATGTCCTGCTGCATCGTCAGCCCGGAGGTGAATCCCGACATGGCCTGCACCAGCGTCGGGGTGGCGTTCAGCTCGTCCAGGATGGTCTGCAGCGTGGGGTCCGGCTGCTTGGCCAGGGCGCTGGTGATCGCGCTGGCCAGGTTAGCCGCCGAGGTGGTCGACAGGATGCTCTGCCCCGTCCACGACTGCGGGAAGGGGATGGAGCCAGGATCGACGGTGATGCCGCCCTGGCCGGTCGACGGCGTGTAGCTGACGAAGCTGCCGGTCTCGGTGTCGACGGTGAAGTTGGCGGTGAAGAATTCCGTCGTGTAGTCGTTCAGCGTCGCACCCGTCTGGGTCGGCTGCAGCGGCGCGAAATTGACCGTCCACTGCAGGAACAGCGGCATCCACGGGTTCTGCGGCCCCCACCATGCCAGCTCCACGGGCGAGGGTGCGAGACCGGTGACGATGGTCCACAGCGTCTGCGGCTGGCTGGCCAACAGCGCTTGCAGCGCGGTTTGCAGCGCCGCGTCGGTCTGCCCCGACAGGCTGGCCGCGATCTGGGTGTTCATCAGGCAGGCTTCAATCAGCAGGTTGGTGCAGTCGGTGGCATAGGGCAGCGTCGAGGACGGCAAGGCGCACACGGCGGCGAAGGTCGACCCTGAGATGCTGGTCCCCCCGGCGGTCACCTGCGAGACCAGCTGGTCCGTGCCGCGGCAGAAAAGCAGGCCGTTGGGGCTGAACTGGGTGTCGCCGCCGTAGCGCAGCGGGAAGGACAGGTCCGGGCTGGCCAGCAGCACCGCCGGGTCGGTGGGCTGCCAGTAGCGCGGCGCCGGGCCCGCCTTCAGCGACAGCGGGGTGTTCTTCAACATTGCGTTGAGCCCATCCAGCTGGGTCTGCACCGCCGCCTGGGCCTGGGTCAGCTGCACCTGCAGGCCGGTATTCGGGTCGGTCCACTGGGCGTAGAGGCCGGCGGCGTGGTTGAACACGGCGCCGTTCAGGGACGGGTCGGCCTGGAAATAGCGGTACCAGTCGGCGAACATCCGCCACTGGAAGCTGTCGACGTTGGTGGTCAGCTCCTCCAGCGCCAGGGCGGCGACGTTGAGCTCGTTCAACGCGTAGGCCATCGGCGGCGACAGGTCGGTCGCCTCGCTCTCGGTGCCGTCCGGGTTCTCCAGCACGATGGTGTAGATCAGGCCGGAATCCACCGCCTGGAACTGGTTGTCGTGCAGCGCCTCGGCGAGCTTGGCCAAGAGCCCCGGACTGGGCGTCTTCAGCTTCGGCAGCAGGCCCTCCTGGAAGGCGTTCAGCAGCTGCTCGAAGAACGGGACGTCGGGATGGTTCAGCGCCCGGAAATAGGCCGACAGGGCCTCGATCGGGGTGTTGCCCACCGCCGCCTGGGCGGTGATCGGCTGCTGGTTGGGCTGGTTCAGGACGTAGTTGCGGTTGGGGTCCCAGGCGATGTCCTGCACCAGGCCGCTGTAGAGGGTGTAGGCTGGCGGCGCCCCGGTCTCCCAGTCGTGGGTCGAGGTCAGGTCGGAACTCAGGCTGGAGGGGTCGTTGGTCGTGGAGTCGAACCAGCCGGTGACCACGTACATCAGGTTGGCCGGGACCTGCAGGTCGCTCAATGGGTCGACGAAGCCGAAGGCGCTGCGGGATTCCGGATAGAAGGAGGCGAAGGTCGGCACGCCGTTGGACACGGCCGAAAGTTCGAAGCCGGTGGCGTTCTTGAAGGTGCGCGCCCCCTCCAGCAGGGCGGCGGGGGCATAGGATTGAAGCGGGGTGGTCTGGCCCAGATAGGCGAAGTCCTGGCTGTTGGACGTGCCCGCCTGGATGGGGACGGTCACCGGGGACTGGCCGGCGGGCGCCACGTTGTTCAAGGCGTCGCTCTCGATCACCCACGAGGTGGCCGTCGGGGTCGAGCCGTTCATGACGAAGCGGGTGATCAGCCAGCGGTTGGGCGCCGCGGGGAACTGCACCGCGGTCTGGGTCTCGTTGACGCTCGCCTTGGTCAAGGCATCGGGCAGGGCCCAGTGCAGGTGCCCCCCCGCCTCAAGCCGCTTCCACGGCGCGGCGTCGAACCCGCGGGCGACGTTGGAGCCCAGATAGGCCGGGGTCTGCGAGCCGGTCTGGTCGGTGTAGACCACCGTGGCGCCGGCGAAGCTGCCGGTCGCCTCCTGCTCGTCGGCCTCGCTGACGCAGAAGCCGATCAGGTCGACGGGCACCACCAGTCCTGCGGGGCTCGACATGGCGTCACTCACTGGAGCTGGAACTCGACCTTCACCACACCCTTCACCATCTCGAGCGCGAACTCGGCGGAGGTGAACTGGGTCAGTTTCTGGTCGAAGTCGGAGTTGAGTTTGGTCTCGATGGCCTGGGCGGTGGCGGCGGCCTGGATGGTCTGTCCGTCAGGACGCACCGAGACGGCGGCGGTGGCGGGCCCGCCCTTGGGGTCGGTGAGGTACTGCTGGCCGGGCGTGTCGCCGACCACCTCCCGCAGGGTGGTGGTGAACCCGGCGGTCGCATCGCCCTCGACGCCGCAATGCAGTTGCTGGGGGGCCTCGTGGATGGCCAGCATCTGCACAGCGCCCTCGAACATGCAGAGCATCACGTCGCTGGACAGCCTCTCCATGCGCAGCTTGGGCAGCTCGTTGGTCCCCGCCGCGTCGGAATAGCCATTGACGTTCAGCCCCGGCCAGCCGGAGACCAGCTGCGAGCGCAGCAGGACGCCGGTGACCACCTCGAAGTCGCTGTCGCCCGCCGAAGCCTGCATGGCGGCGAGGTTCGGACGGTGGTTCTTGCGCTGGCGGCGGGCGCTGATCTGGGAGGCGGCGTGGGTCTGGGCCAGGGGCTGGGCGTCCCTGGCGGCGCCGGTGGTCCCCGCTCTCCCGATGGAGAAGGCCCCGTCGACGATGGCGGCGATCCAGTCCAGGTCCAGATGGAAGAAACGCAGCGACTCTACCGGCAGCATGCCCTCGTCGGGGACCAGGGCCGAGAAAGGCACGCCCTTCAGCAGCTTCAGCCGTCCGATCCAGTCGGCGATCACCTTGGGGACGTCCGGCAGGTCGGCCACCGCCAGTGACCGCGGCGCGAAGAAGCTGGACAGGATGTCCGCGCCGCCCAGCTTCTGCTGGATCAGCGCCATCTCCTCCTGGGCGGCGATCCCCTTCTGCAGGGTCTGTTTCCAGTTGTAGAGGGCGACCGAGAAGCTCGAGCTCTGCAGCGCCAGGAGTTGGCCCAGCTGCCAGGCCTGGGCGTAGGTGGCGTCGAACAGCCCGGTCTGCGGGTCATAGCGCATCACCGCGTCCGGGCAGGAGGCGATGGTGTAGGGGTAGGGCGTGATCGGATAGGGGACGAAGGGACCGCGGCACCAGCTCACGGTATGGCCGGCCTCGCGCAGGTGGTGGTCGAGCGCCGTGTAGCCCAGGCACAGCCCGTTCTGCACCAGCACGTCGGCGTCGGCGGGGGTCAGGGCGCCCGTCGCCTGGTCCTTGACGGCCGCGGCGAAGGCGGTCGGATCGGGGGTGGCGGCCGGCAGCCGCAGGGTGGTCAGGCCGAGCGTGCCCTCGGCGTTCTTGTTCAGGTTCTCGCACAGCGACTGGAACTTCTCGTCCAGGTCGTTGGCGAAGAAGCGCCAGGTCCGGAAGCAGATCAGCCTTACCGTCGAGCCGGCCGGCAGGTTGGGCGATTGCGTGCCGTCGTTGTTGGGCAACAGGTCGCCCATGTTCTCCAGCGACACCAGGAAGGCGTAGGCGTCGGCGTTGGCCGTCGGCCAACGGTTGCCGAGCACGATGGCCTTCTTATCCACCGTCTCGGTGCTGTCGTAGGTGTCGTAGGTGTCGGTCTCGCGGATATGGGCCAGGAACGGCAGGTCGGTGGCCGAGGGGCAGACCTTGCTGAACAGCTCGGCCGACAGGTCGATGATGCTGCACGGGTCAGACGGGGTCTGGCCGTAATCCAGGGGATTGATGTCGGGATAGGAGACAAAGCCTGACGGCATGGTCCCCTGGCCGGTGACGGTCGAGCCCGCGACCGTGATGGTCGTGCCGGTCGGGAACAGGTCGGCGGCGGTCGCCGGTTGCACTGTAGGGGCGTCGGCTTCTTCGAACAGCAGGATCGCCAGCCAGGGCGCATCCTCCTCGGAGAACACCGAGGTGCGCTGCCACGGCAGGGTCTGGCGCTGCAGCATTACCAGCGGCATCACCCCGGTGAACTCGCCGTTGGCCAGGGGGGCGGGGAACACCGAGACGATGTCGTCGCCGTTGAGCTGGAAGCGGTTGCCGGGGACGGCGAAGGACTTGCTGGCGGAGAAGCTGTTGGGCTGGATCTGGTTGACGGTCTGGGTCGCCGTGATCGTGTACTCGCCCGACTTCAAGGGCGGGATGTCGTACTGGATGAAGGTCAGGTTCTTCTGGACGGGGTCGGTCATGGCCGTCACTTCGCCTCCCCGAGGTAGCGCAGCTCGGGCTCGGCGAGCAGGTAGTTGCTGTTGGCCGCCGCCAGGGTCGACACGTCCACGCTCTGGGCGACGTCCAGCTGGGCCCGCAGCATGGCGGCCAGCCGCGCGGGCCGGTTGGAGGTGGCGGGCGCCGCGGCGATGGTCGAGGCCACCGTCTGGCTGGGGGTGAAGGGATCGCTGGTCTCCACCACCGGAACGCTCCAGCTGAACGACTGGATGTTCGGGTCGATGGTGTACTGCAGGTACTGCAGCGGAATCGGCAGCGGGGTCTGATCCGGCGGCGGCACCGTCGGGATCAGCGTGAAGCCGGTCAGCACATTGTCGATGGTGGTGTCATTGACCGGGTCGACGTTCTGGGGCGTGGCGTGGCTGTCGAAGCTGCGCAGCTCCCACAGCGCCTTGGCGACGTTGCTCAGCACCATCACCGCGTCGAACACGCTGTCCTCGGTGGAGGTCGCGCTGATCACGATGGCCGAGCTGAAGTCGCCGTTCGCCACCCCGGCGGGGCCACAGCCGAAGTCTATGTTCTGGGGTCCGGGCGGCTGGCCGGTGGCCGCCAGCCCCACGCCGGGGCCGTCCAGGGTGTAGGTCTTCAGCGGGATGGTGGTCTGCACCTGCAGCTGGAAGGTCTGGCCGTCGACCAGCCAGTTCAGCTGGCCTTCCTCGGTGCTGAGGGTCTGCAGCACGCCCTTGAGGCCGACGATCTGCAGCACCGCGGGCGGCGGCGGATCGGTGTCGGCCGCCAGCATCATCCGCTTGCGCGCCATCAGCGACTGCCGCATGGCCGGGGCGGGGGTCATGCTCGAAGACGACGGCGACGCCTGGCTGGGAATCAGCTGCTGGACGAAGTCGTTCCACAGGATGGTGGTGTCGCCGCCCTGCTGGCCCGAGCCGAACGAGATGGTGAACGACACGATCGACAGGTCGACGTCGATCTCGCCGGAGAAGCTCGGCCCCCAGATCTGCACCCCCACGCCCAGGTGGATGGAGATGGTGACGTGGGTGAACAGCAGGTTGATGCGCACCGAGGCGCCCAGCTCGATCGAGCCGGACAGGTAGTAGTGGAACGGCGTGAAGACCATCAGGAAGTCGGTCTCGACGTCGAACCAGGCGCGGATGTCCCCCGCCTGCCAGACGGCCGACAGGCCGCCGCCGGCCATCACCGCGCTGGACGTCAGGGCGAAATAGAGGTCGCCGGTGACGCTGAGGCAGCTGCTGATCGTCCACTGCAGCCCAAGCCGCGGGACCTGCGGATAGTACTTCGGGACCAAGAAGTTGGGACTGTAGCCGCCCAGCGTCATCACGAACTGGCCGGCGTAGTCGCCCGACACCCACAGATAGATGGCGAAGCCGCCGGTGAGCTTGCAGCTCTTGGACAGCACGTAGGAATTGGGGGTCAGCTGGCCGCTGATGCCGATCAGGCCCGTGGAGGGTTGGATGGTGGCCTTCAGCGCCAGCTGTGCTTCGGCGACCGGCGGGCTGGGCGACGGCGGCACGGCCATGGTCGACAGGCCGAGCAGGTCGATCTCCAGGTCGTTGCCGAACTCGATGGTGGCCAGGGCGAAGGAGTCGACCAGCTCATAGGAGGTGAAGCTGATGCCGGCCGCGAACCAGTACTCGCCGATGTTCGGCGCGATCACGCCGGAACTGGCCAGCGTGTTCATGGTGTCGGCCACCTGCTGGCCGATGTCGCCCGCGGGGTCCGAGCTCGGCGCATTGATGCCGACGGCCCATTGCACCAGGGGGAACTGGTAGACGCCGCTGACGTCCGGCACGATCAACGAGCGGTTCAGGCCGAAGCCCGCCGCCAAGCCGGTGACGAAGAAGAATCCCGGCCCGCCCAGGGGCGCGTTCAGCACCCCGTACATGAAGAACGACGGCTGGTCCTGGTACTCGGCGTAGCCGGCGATGGCCCCGATGGTGAACGGCCCGAAGTCGATGCTGAGCTCGCCGTACAGGTTCACCGGGGCCAGCGTGCCGATCAGGCCGCCGGAGAAGCTGACCGGCCCCTCGCTGAGCGAGACCACGATGCCGTCGACGGTGAAGCTCGGATCGAAGGTGGTCAGCGGCGAGCCGACGCCCAGGCCCAGGGTCTCGATGGTCAGTCCGCCGGCGGTGATCGAGGCGTTCATCAGCGCCCACAGCTTGCTGTCGCTGTAGCGGACGCCGACCTTCTGGATCGACACCGGGCCGAAGTTCTTCTGCAGCGAGAACCACTTGGTGCCGTCCGAGGCGGTGGAGACGGCGGGCGTGCCGGGGGCGCCGGGAACGCTGGGCCCCGTGCCCGGTGGGATGGGCGCGGGCGGGCCGCCGGTGGAATCGGTGGTGCCGAGGCTGATCCGGGTGGTCTGGCCGCCCGCGTCGAACACCATCACCAGGGCCCCGCCCGAGGGCAGGCCGCCGGCCGGAGGCGTGGGATAGCCCGCGTCGATCTCGCCGGTGATGGCCGTGGCCTGGGCGGCGGTCAGGTCGATGTTGGAGACCCCTGCCTCGATCTCGTTGAGGGTCACCTCGCCGACCACCGAGGCCAGCACCTTGCCGATCAGCGGGATATCGGTGAGCGAGATGTCGACGTTGATGTTGACGCCGAAGTAGATGCTCCAGCCGGAGGTCTTGTCGTTCCACACCACCACGTCGGCGACGCCCCAGGTCGACGACTTGCACTCGAACACCACCGACTGGGTGGTGATGTCGTACTTGCCGATCACCTGCACCAGCGCCAGGTCCAGGTCGGGCGGGATCATGTCCTGCATGTCCGACGCGCCGAACAGGTGGCACAGATCGTTGATGCCGATGCTTTCGCCGCCGGTGGCGGTCCACGACAGGGAGACCACCTGGTCGGTCTTGAAGTCGTAGGCGACGGTGAAATTGTTGGTCTCGTCCAGGACGATGGTGCCCGACACCTCGCCGGTCCACGCCTGGGCCTTGCCGTCGTAGTTGATGTTCAGCGTGCCGGAGATCGAGGTCAGCACCGGATCGTCGCCGGTGAAGTAGGAGACCGTGGCGTTGAAGGCGAAGCTGCCGTCGATCGTCTGGTAGCTCATCTCCAGCGGCGACAGCACGATCTCGGGCAGGTTGCTGGGCAGGATGACGCCGAAGATCGAAGCGATGTCGGCGACCAGGTCGCTGAGGTTGATCGGCGCTTCCGGCGCGCTGCCGCCGGCGATGGCCCAGTTGTTCGAGGCGTAGGTCACGCACATCGACAGGGGCGCCTTGGCGATGGTGAAGCCGGCGCCGAACTGGAAGGACTCCACCGCGCTGTTGGCCCAGGTCATGGCCGTGTCGATCGAGGTCAGCACGAACCCGGGGATGATGCTGAGGTCGCCGCTGGCCGAGGCGCTGACGCTGTAGACGGACTGTTTGATGTCGGCGACGGCGCTCAGGGTCTCGATGGTCAGGTCGCCGGTTCCGGGCAGCTTCAGCCCGGGCGCCAGGGCGTTCATGAAGTCGTTGATGTCGATCACCGTCGCCGGGGCCAGGGCCAGCGACACGGTCTCGGCCGGATAGGCGACGGTCACGTCGATGTCGGCGGTGACGATGATGAATTCCGCGGTCACCGAGATCGCGAAGGACGCGCCGTCGCCCTGCGGCGGCGTCCCGCCCCACACCACCGGGACGTAGAGCTGGGCCGACAGGCCGACGAGCTCCAGGTTCTGCACGATGGTCCAGTCGGTTCCGAGGTCGACGGTGACCTGCAGCGAGCCCAGCGACCGGTTGGCCGCGTCGAACACCACGCTTAGTGCCGGCAGCGACAGGGTCCCGATCGGCGTGTCGGTGCTCAGCGCCACGGTCTGGCCCCAGGTGAAGCCCTCCAGCTGGCTGAGCGAGGTGATCGAGGGCGCGGGCGAGTAGGGGTCCAGCGAGACCGGATACTGGGTCTGGTCCGCGCCTGACACGGCGATCAGGATCGGCAGGGTCAGGGCCGGGGTGACCAGGTCCACGGTCAGGTCGACAGAGGTCACCAGCGGCCATGAGCCGTCGGCCAGGGGGGGCGGGCCGGCGGCGCTGCGCAGGTTGACGAACACGTCGAAGCTGAAGCCGCTGATGTCCGGCCCCTGGATCTTGGTGCTGCTCAGGGTCAGCTGCGGATAGGCGACGTCGCTGGGCCCGGTGACGAAGCCCGCCGCGCCGGAGACCTGGACGGTCGCGCCCAGCAGCCACTGCAATTGGGCCAGGGTCGAGCCGGCGGTGGTCAGCTCGGCGGTGACCACCGCGTTCACCGCCGAATCCGCGGAGTCGACCGCGATCACGCCAGAGGCGGCGACGATCTGCTTCAGCGGCGAGGCGGGCAGGACGCCGATCGCGGTGAAGCTGTCGGTCAGGGCCCAGCCGCCCGGCATGGTGGCCGACAGGCTGAGGTCGAGCATTCCGCCGCTGCCGGTGGTGACCGTCAGCACCGCGGCCACGGCCGCGGCCTTCGGATAGAAGACGAAGCTTTCGCTCTGCAGACTGGCGGACGGATAGGCGACGCTATCCGCGCCGACCTGGGCGTCGCCGGGCGTGGCGGTCAGGGTCCCGCCGAACACGCCGGTGAGCAGCGCGTCGATCCGCGTCGAGCCCAGCGGATTGGCGCCCGCCTTCAGGGTCAGCACCCCGCCGGAGATGCACTGGTTCAGCAGGTCCTGGATGGCTGATCCGTCCACCGCGCCCTCACATCGCCGTCTGGAAGAGGACCGGGAGGTGGTCGCTGACACAGAGCTGGACGAACTCGGCCGCTCGCCGCGCCGGTGTGTCGTTGCCGGCCGCGCCCGCCGGACCGAACACGCCGGCCATGAGGTCGAAGACCGTCGACTGGGGCGCGTTGACCGAGGGGGTCGGGGGCAGCGGCGCGCCGAGCGCGATGGCGTTCTGGACCTGGGCCAGAAGCGGAACTGCCAAAAAGCCGGTGACGGTCGCCCCGGCGATTGCTCCGGGCCCGCCGCTCACCGCTGCGGGAAGATCGTAGAGGGAGCCCGCCGCTCCCGGGCAGCCCCGATAGAAGATGTTGTCGATGGCCAGGGCCCGGAAGTCGTTCGGATTGGCGCTGAAGATCGGCGCGCCCTGGAAGGTGCTGATCTGCACCATCGACTTGTTCAGGACATTGTCCGCCCGGGTCTGGTTGGGGGGTGGCGGCGGCGGCGCTGGGTTGTAGATCGTCGGCGCGCAGGCCGCGCCCCCCGCGGCGAAGGCGTTGTAGTAGGCGTTGTAGGCGTAGCCGATCGCGTCGGTGACGACGTTGAAGTCGCCGCCCAGCAAGGCATTGTTGCAGTTGACCCAGCCGCCGGCGCCCCAGTCGTAGGCCTGGTACAGGGGCTGGGAATAGGACGCGCGCTGCATGCCGGACGAAGACGCCGGCTGGGCGGCCGGCGCGTGATAGACGATCAGTGGAGTCAGCCGGTTGACGGAGCCGTTGTTGGGCGGCGCCCGATTGACGTCGAGGGTGACGAAGGCAGGTCGCCGCGCGCCGGGCAGCATGGCCGGGAAGCCAGCCCCCCGCGTGAAGTAAAGCCAGTCGAAGACCGTCCCACCAGCGGGGTTGAAGTTAGCCGTGACGCCAGAAATGTCCCCCGTATAGGTCGCGGGCGGATTGCCGGTGCTGCGGCCCAGCAGCACCAGGCTCATGGCGTGCTCGGGGACCAGCGCCGCGCCGACCGCGGGCAGGGCCAGGGCATCCGTCAGGGTGTAGCCGCCCGGGATGACCACGGGCGCCACGTTGGCGACCACGGTGTTGACCGTGACCCCGCCAGCTCCGATCAGCGTGCCCACAGGCAGGACTGCCCCGGCCGCCGCCGGCGTGGCGACGCCGAGCGGCATTCCGCCGGGCGGCGTGGTTCCAACTGGCAGGGTGTAGGGGGTGGCGACCGCGGGGGTGACGATGCCGCCCGCCGGCACCACCGCGCCCGGATAGGGATTGCCGACCCCCAATATGTTCAGGACGCCCTGGATCCGGACCGAACCGGACTGGCTGTTGGCCGTGGGGCCCATTCCGGGGGGCTGGATCGGCGGCGCCGGGCTGACCAGGAACTTGGAGATGTTCTGGTTCCAGAACACCGCGTAGCCCTCATGGTGGGCGGCGTCCCAGTCCAGGTCGGCGAAGGTGGCGTAGGGCGCCGCGCCCTGGGATGACACCGACCCCTTGATCCAGTCGTAGTACCAATTGTTCCACGGCGCCGGCAGCGCGTTTAACGCGCGTTGGATGTATTGCAGCACATAATAGTCGATCGCCGCTGACCGTAGTTCCTCGATCAGGATGACGTCCGCCTGTGAATTGAACGTTGTGTTCGCCATAAACTGGCCGAGTTGCGGCCAAGCGGACCGGTAATCTGTATATATTCCAAGGTTTTGTACGTTCCAGACGACCAATCTTATCTGTGGCATGATATGATATTTGATCTGATTTGGCCGAACGTGTGACGGCATCGCGACAGAGACATGACTAATACTTGATTTGGCTTGTCCATATCGCGCCGCCCACGGGCGAACCTGCCTCAGGCGCTTTCGAGTTGCAACCTGGTAGTGTATTGTTAGCGATCACGAGATTGTGTAGTCGCAAACTACCCGATCAGGTTGCGGGCGCCGCTCGCGCGCCGGGCATTCCGGGAACGACCGGCTCGGTCGACCAGCCTGGCCCGGATCAGACGCGATCGGCGCGGCCAAGCCGTCCCGCCACCGCGGAAACACGGCGAAACATCTATTGTATTGTCGCACTGCAACACGGTTCGTACGGCTACGTTTGGGCATTTTGTCCCGTTCAGTTCGCAGCCGTTCGACGCACCCATGTCCGCCTTGCATCAGCACACCCTCGCCGGCGCCTTCATCTTCGCGGGCGTCGGTCTGCACTCTGGCGAGCATGTCCGCGTGTCGGTGCGTCCGGCGCCGGCCGGCAGCGGGATCGCCTTCGTCCGGACCGACCTGCCCGGCGACAACCGGATCGTGGCCGCCAGCGCCAACGTGGTCCGGGACACACGGCTCAACACCGTCATCGCCAACCCGGTCTCGGGCGCCTCGGTCGCGACCATCGAACATCTGATGGCGGCCCTGGCGGCGCTCGGCGTCGACAACGCGGTGGTCGAGCTCGACGGCGCCGAGGTCCCGATCATGGATGGTTCGGGCGAGCCCTTCGTGCGGCTGATCGATCGCGCCGGTCGTCGCGATCAGGAGACGCCGCGGGAGTATCTCGAGGTGCTGGCGCCGATCGAGGTCAGGGACGGCGACAAGTTCGCCCGCCTTGTGCCGGCGCCGCGTTTCGAGGTGGCCTTCGAGATCGCCTTCGACTCGCCGGTGATCGGACGCCAGCGGGTGGATCTGCCCGTCGACGAAACATCGTTCCGCGCCGAGTTGGCCGATTGTCGCACCTTCGGGTTCCTGCACGAGGTCGAGGCGCTGCGCCGGTCCGGCCTCGCGCTCGGCGGTTCGCTGGAGAACGCCGTGGTGGTGGACGGCGACCACGTCCTGAACCCCGAGGGCCTGCGCCGCCCCGACGAATTCGTGCGGCACAAGGCGTTGGACGCGGTGGGCGATCTCTACCTGCTGGGCTGCCCGATCATCGGCCGGTTCGAAGGCCTCTATTCCGGCCACGCCCTGAATAACGCCCTGGTGCGCGAAGTGCTGTCGCGGTCCAAGGCCTCGCGTCGGCGGAGCCTGTCGCCGGATCTGGCCGAAGCGGTCTGAGACTTCAGCAGGCGCCGTTGGCGGCTGGCTCGGGCTCGTGTAGAACCGCGCATGGCGGGTCCGGGGCGAAGGTCGAGGTGGAGTCTGTGATTTCCAAGCTGTTCGCGCGTGCGACCATGGCGGTCGCCATCCTGGGTATCGCCGTCTCGGCGGCCGGATGCGCCTCCATGAAGAAGAAGCATAAGACCGACCTGTCCTATGTGGAGCGTCCGGTGGATTTGCTCTACTCCACGGGCGCCGACCGGCTGGATCGCCGGGACTGGGGCTCGGCGGTCGACTATTTCCGTGAGGTCGAGCGGCAGCATCCCTATTCGGAGTGGTCGCGACGGGCGATCCTGATGACCGCCTTCGCCCACTACCAGGCCGACGACTACCCCGACGCCATCGGCGACGCCGACCGGTTCGTGTCGCTGTATCCCGGCAACGCTTCGGCGGCCTACGCCTACTATCTGAAGGCGGTCTGCTACTTCGAACAGATCATCGACGTGGGGCGGGATCAGGCCGCCACCGAACAGGCCCTGGCAGCCCTGCGTGAGGTGAGCCGCAGGTATCCGCGCTCGGAATATGCGCTCGACGCCAAGCTGAAGATCGACATGGTCAACGACCAGCTGGCCGGCAAGGAAATGACCATCGGCCGCTTCTACGAACAGGCCGGTCAGCCCGTCGCGGCCATGGGCCGGTTCAAGAACGTGATCGACCGTTATCAGACGACCTCGCACACGCCCGAGGCCCTCTACCGTCTCGTCGAACTGGACCTCACCCTCGGCCTGATGCCGGATGCGCAGCGCAATGCGGCGGTCCTGGGCGCCAACTTCCCCGGCGATCGCTGGTACGGCTACGCCTACCGCATGATGACCAGCAAGGGCCTGAGGCCTTCGGTCGAGCCCAAGGCCAAGAAGAGCCTGACCGAGCGCGTCGGCATCGGTTGAGGCGCGGGAGATTCCCCGCCATCCTCCGCCCATGCTGATTGGCCTGGGCATCCGTGACGTCGTGCTGATCGAGAGCCTGGACCTGTCGATCGGTCCCGGGCTGACGGCGCTCACCGGCGAGACCGGGGGCGGCAAGTCGATCATCCTCGACGCATTGGGCCTCGCCACCGGGGCCCGCGGCGACGCCGGCCTGGTGCGCCAGGGCCGGCCGCAGGCCACCGCCACAGCCATCTTCGCGCCGCCCCCGGATCATCCCGTCTGGGCCTATCTCGACGACAAGGGCCTCGCCTTCGAGCCCAACGAGGATCTGGTCCTGCGTCGCCAGCTCACCGCCGACGGACGCTCGCGCGCCTTCGTCAACGACCAGCCGACCGGCGTCGGCGTCCTGCGCGATCTGGGCGCCATGCTGCTGGAGGTGCACGGGCAGCACGAAACCGTGGGCCTGCTCGACGCCCGGACCCACCGTCCGCTGCTGGACGCCTTCGGAGGACTCGCCGGCGATCTCGTCTCCTGCGCGGAGACCTGGCGGCGCTGGCGGGACGCCCGCGAGCGCGCCGACGCGCTGCGCGACCAGTCGAGCCGGGCGGCCGCCGAGATCGAGGACCTGACCCTGAGGCTGCAGGAGCTCGAACGCCTCGATCCGCGCGAGGGGGAGGAGACGACCCTGGCCGACGAGCGCGCGCTGCTGGGCGCGTCGGAGAAGGCGCTGGCCGATATCGACGCGGCGCGCGAAGCCCTGGGCGGGGATGCGCTGTCCAGCCGACTCGGCCAAGCCCTGAGGGCTCTCGAGCGTGCGCGCGAACGCACGGTGCAGGCCGGCGCCAGTGAAGGATCCCAAGCGTCGCGGCTGATCATCGAAGCCGCCGCCGCCGTCGAGCGAGCCCTGACGGAGGCCGGCGAGTCCCTGGCCGCCATCGACGCCGCCGCCGAGGTGTTCGATTTCGAGCCCGGCCGCCTGGAGAAGGCCGAGGAGCGCCTGTTCGCCCTGCGCGCCATGGCCCGCAAGCTGGCGGTCACTGTGGACGAACTTCCGGCCGAACGCCTGCGTCTGGCCGAGGCCTTGCGGATGATCGAAACCGCCGAGGACGCCCTGAAAGCGGCCGACGCCGAAGCGGCGGCCGCCCGCGCGGACTACCTGCGGGCGGCGGCCAGCCTCACCGCCTCTCGAACGGCCGCCGGGATGCGCCTCTCCCACGCCGTGGAGACCGAACTGGCGCCTCTGAAACTCGACAAGGCCCGCTTCCGTGTTTCGGTCGTGCCCCTGCCCGAAACTCAGATGGGACCGTCGGGCGCCGATCGGGTGGAGTTCGAGGTGTCGACCAATCCGGGCGCCCCCTTCGCAGGCCTGGGCGACATCGCCTCCGGCGGCGAGCTGGCGCGCTTCGCCCTGGCCCTGAAGGCCGCGCTGGCCGGCCGCGGCGAGGGCCAGGGGCCGGTGATGATCTTCGACGAGGTGGACCAGGGCGTAGGCGGGGCGGTGGCCGATGCAGTGGGTGTCCGGCTGCGCAAGCTGGCCGCCGAGGCCCAGGTGCTGGTGGTCACCCATAGCCCGCAGATCGCCGCCCGCGCAGACGCCCACTGGCGCGTGGCCAAGTCGGGGGACGGGGAGGGCGTGCGCACCGCCGTCGAGACGCTCGATCACGCCGCCCGCGAAGAGGAGATCGCCCGCATGCTGGCGGGCGCCGAGGTCACCGACGCCGCCCGCGCCGCCGCCAGGGCCCTGATGGATGCCTAGACCCGA
>FTGF01001601.1_pt1 | contig 29895 bp, 29 predicted proteins | sample 1640631 | NCBI WGS metagenome assembly FTGF01 (sample SAMEA3914789, study PRJEB12502) | metagenome | biome: forest; material: soil | place: Canada | collected 2011-07-03 | depth 0.3 m
AACCTGATCTACGACTTCTTCCCCGAGTCCTCCTTCCACCCGTTCGTGGGCGGCGGCGCCCACATGTACCGGAGGCCGATCGTCACGGTGTGATCGGTCATCTTCCGGCTGAACTGGCCCAGATCCAGCGCAGGAGCGTTGGTCGTGTGGAAGGTCTGGTCCGACTGCAGGAAGCGATAGGTCAGGTCCATCGCCCACTGGCTGTTCAGCTCGAAGGTGTCGCCGGCCAGCAGTTGCCAGGCGAAGTGAGCCTTGTTGTCCGCGAGGTGATAAAACTCGGGGCTCGGGAAGCCCGAACCGGCCGGGGTGCGGATGATGCCGCCGACCCGGGTCTTGTTGTAATCGACGCCGACGCCGCCGCCCACGAACGGGTGGAAGGAGGACTCGGGGAAGAAGTCGTAGATCAGGTTGACCATGCCGGTCCACTGATCGGAATAGCCGCGCGGCTTGTCGCAAGCGCTGGCGGCGCTGGTGACGGCGCAGACGCCGATCGGCTCGCCGGAGCCGCCGACGGGGCCCTGGGCGTTGCTGCCGCGAACGCGGTTCAGACTGCCGTTGCGGTAGCCGAGCTCCAGTTCACCGCGCCAATTGGGGCTGAAACGGTAACCGAGACGGGCGAAGCCGGCCCAGTCGGTGTTGGTCCGCATCTTCCACTTGGCGGCGATGCCGTTCGGCTTGTTGTTCGCGGAATGCATCGCTTCGCTGGCGTCCCAATGGGCGCCGATATCCCACGCGGAATACCAGCCATTGGGTTCCGCCGCGGACGCGGCGGAGGCCATCAGCAATGCAATCAACGCTCCGCCTAGCGGAGCGAGATGTCTCGACCTCATGGTGGTCTACCCCCTTAATGAGAAGCCCGGATCAGGCCCCGTCCAAATGGTTTGAAACGGGCAAGGCTTGGAACGGCTTAGCGTCGCCGTAGTTCCCGCACTCTCGACCCATTCCAGGCTCATGCCTTCAAGTCCGCCGTCCCGTTGCTCAAAAGCCACACATTCCACTGTGAACCGAGAGCAACCCAAGATCAAACGTTCGGGTCCGCAAGTTAGCGGAGCCGCTACGGCAGTGTTAAGCCTGGGGTCCCACAGGCGCAACCGCAAATGCGACAATTTGTCCACCTGTGACACGGATACCTCGTGGAACGCCGTGAAAGATCAAGATGAAGGCGCCAAACAACCAGATCGGGGATAAGTTCACCGCTTGCTCAGCAGTCCTCAAGCTCGAAGCAGCCCGTGGCTCAGCTCATAACGCCTGACCGCTTCGGCCCTCTGCTTCTTGCGCTTGTAGACCTCGGCGTGGCGGACGAAGCCGGCGCGGCGGTCGATCTCGACGTAGCGCGCGGCCGCCGCCTCGTTCCAGCCAGTCCGATGCGGCATCTCCTCGAGTTCGTTCAGCAGCGACGGGCGGAAGTAGGTCTGATTGATCTCGGTCTGCAGATCGGCCCAGCCGAGGGCGCCGGTCTCCAGCATCAGCCTCACCTCGGCATGCCACAGGGGCCCATGCCGGTTGAGGGGTGAAACCCAGGGCTGGGTGTCCATGTCGGTGTAGTGGATCAGCCGGGTGGACTCGTCGAAGTGTTCCAGGCTGTTCCAGGCGAACGGGATCGCGTAGCGGACCTCGCTCTCGGGCAGGATGCACAGCTCGGACATCAGCTGTTCGTAAGTATAGCGCCCATCGAGGCCGGCGATGATCTCGTTGACGTTCCACCGGGCGCGGGCGCAGTCGATCAGCATCACCGAGCACTGCTTCACCCGCTTGGCCGGGGCGCCCGCCTTCTGATGGGACACCGCGTGTTCGGGAATCTCCTCCTGGATCATGACCGAACCGCCGTCGAAGGGGATGTCCCACAGCTCGCCGATGTCGCGGAACACCAGCATGTCCGCATCCAGATAGAGGCCTTTGCCGCAATAGCGGCGCAGTTCGGGGATGGCGAAGCGGGCGAAGGAGAAGTTGGTCCGCGAGCCCTGGCGGACGTCCCGGGGCTCAGGCAGGTCGAGGTCGATCAGCGGACAGACGCGCACCGGCCGGCGGGTGTGGCGCTTGATCGAGTGCTCCAGCACGCTGACCGCCAGGAGCTGGGACCGATCGGTGCCCACGAAGACGTCGATGAACTCGTCCATGCCTCCGCCCTAGTCGCCGCCTGAGCGCCGATCAACCCGAAACCCCCGAAACGGGCGCCGCTGCAGGAGCGGCCGGCGGATCGAACTCCGCCACAAGGTGGCCCGGCGCGATCTCCTCAAGCCTCGGGACATAGATCGGCGCCGCCGGGTCGATTGGTAGACGCGAGGGCAGGAACCTGAGGGCGCTCAAAGGATCCAGGGGGCTTGGCGGTTCGCCCTCCAGGCGTGGCCGCGCACGGCTGCGTTCGACAACCGGATCGGCGATAGGAACCGCCGACAGCAAGGCCCGGGTATAGGGATGCTGCGGCGCGGCGAAGATCCGGTCCCGGTCGGCCAGTTCCATCACCCGCCCCAGATAGAGCACCATCACCCGGTGGCTGATCTCGCGCACCACGCCCAGGTCGTGACTGATGAACATCATCGCCGTCGAGAAGGTGGATTGCAGCTGGATCAGCAGGTCGATGATCTGGGCGCGGATCGAGACGTCCAGCGCCGAGACCGCCTCGTCGCAGATCACCAGACGGGGCTTGAGGATCATGGCCCGGGCGATCCCCACGCGCTGGTTCTGGCCGCCGGACAGCTCGTGAGGATAGCGGTTGACCAGTTCGGCCGCCAAGCCGTTGGTCTGCATCATCTCGCGCACGACGGCCGCGCGGCCGGCGCGGTCGAGGTCGGGGCGGAAGGTCTGGAGGGGCTCGGCGATGGAGTCGCCGATGGTCACCCGGGGGTCCAGGCTGGCCAGGGGGTCCTGGAACACGATCTGCAGGTCCTTGCGCGCCGCGCGCAACGCCTTGACGTCCGCCTGGGCGATATCGCGGCCCATCAGCGTCACCGCGCCCGCCGACAGGGGCAGAAGCCGGATCACCGCCCGCGCCAGGGTCGACTTGCCCGAACCGCTCTCGCCCACCACGCCCAGGGTCTCGCCCCGGCGAATGGTAAAGCTGACCCCGTCCACCGCGCGCAACGGAACCGGCCGGCTCAGGAACCCGCGGCGCACCGGGAACCAGACCTTCAGATCGTCGGCGGCGACCACCACCGGGGCGTCGGCGGCGACGGGGGCCGGCGACGGGCGCCCTCCCCGGCCCCCGTCCGGGCGGGGCAGGCAGTCCAGCAGGGCGCGGGTGTAGGCGGCCTCGGGACTGGCGAAAACGCGTTCGGCGGGGCCTTGTTCGACGAACCGGCCCTGTTTCATCACGCAGACCCGGTCGGCCAGACGGGCCACGACCCCCATGTCGTGGGTGATCAGCACCATGGCCGCACCGGTCTCGTCGCGCAGCTCGGCCATCAGGTCGAGGATGCCGGACTGGACGGTGACGTCGAGCGCGGTGGTGGGCTCGTCGGCGATCAGCAGCTCAGGCGAGCAGGCCATGGCCCCGGCGATCATCACCCGCTGGCGCATGCCGCCGGACAGCTCGTGCGGATACTGGTCCATGCGCCGGGCCGCGTCCGGGATGCGCACCCGGTCCAGCCACTGCCGCGCCCGCCGGCGAGCCTCGTCGCGCGAGAGGCTCAGATGGACCCTGAGCGGCTCGGCGATCTGGGCGCCGATGGTCATGTGGGGGGTCAGGGCGGTGAGCGGGTCCTGGAAGATCATGGTCATGCGCGAACCGCGGATGCGGTTCAGCGCACGCGGCTTCAGGCCGAGCAGCTCCTGGCCGAGGAACCGCGCCGAGCCCTTCGTATGGCCGTTGCGGGCCAAGAGGCCCATCACCGCCATGAAGGTCTGGCTCTTGCCCGAACCGCTCTCGCCGACGATCCCCACGCATTCGCCGCGGCCGACCTCAAGGCTCACCCTGCGCACGGCCAGCACCTCGCCATCGGGCGTGTCGAAGCCGACCGACAGGTCTGAGATCGACAGTACGGCCTCGTGCGGGTCGGTCACGCTGGCTCCTTAATGAAGCGCCCAGCATTGGGCGGGGTCGGCAGTGAGGCAAGGCTTGAGACAGACGGGAGCGCAGCGGGGACCCCTCCGTCGCTTCGCGACACCTCCCCCGCGAGCGGTGGAGGACCAGAAGATCGGCGGCCCGTGGTCCTCCCCCGTGAAAACGGGGGAGGTGGCCCGAAGGGACGGAGGGGGCGCACCGGTCAGAACGAGGAACGCTAGCCCGGCCGGAAGCGCTTGCTGGTCGGGAAGCCCTTGGGGACCAGGCGGCCGGCGCTGGCGCGTTTGCCGGTCCACTGGCTCCAGTCCGACCAGGCGCGGCTGCGGCCGGCGGCGTCGGTCCAGGCGGGACCTTCGGCGGCGGTGAACATCAGGCCGTCGCGCAGGCCGCCCTCGCGATAGGACTGCAGCTTCACCCCCTTGCCGCGGGGCATCTCGGGAAGCTCGGACAGGGGGAAGATCAGGGCCTTGCCGTTGTCGCCCACCACGGCGATCTGGTCGCCGGCCGCCTCCAGGCAGAAGGCCGCGCCTTTTGGATCGACCGTCAGCACCTGCTTGCCGGCGCGCTTGGAGGCCACCGCCTCCTCCTCGGGCAGGACGAAGCCGTAGCCAGCCTTGGAGGCGAGCACCAGCTTGCGGCCGGGCTTGTGGACGAAGACGGCCAGGATGCCGACCCGGTCGTCCAGCTCGATCATCAGCCGCACCGGTTCGCCCTGGCCGCGGCCAGAGGGCAGCTTGTCGCCGGCCAGGGTGAAGAAGCGGCCGTCGGAGGCGAAGATCAGCAGCTTGTCGGTGGTCTCGGCGGGCACCAGGAAGGCCAGGGCGTCGCCTTCCTTGAACTTCAGCTCCGACGGGTCCTCGACCTTGCCCCGCTGGGCGCGGATCCAGCCGCGCTCGGACAGGATCACGGTGATCGGCTCGCGGGTCACCAGGGCCTCGGCCGCGACGGACAGGTCGACCTGGGGCGCATCGGCGAAGGTGGAGCGCCCCGAAACGCCGGACGGGCGGCGGCGGTCGGTGGGCCGCGGCCGGTCGAGGATCTTGCGGACCTCCCTGAGGCCCGCGCCGACCAGCCGCCACTGCTGGCGGTCGGACTCCAGCATGCCCGAGATGCCCTCGCGCTCTTCGGAGAGTTCGGCATGCTCGCGGCGGATCTCCATCTCCTCCAGCCGGGCGAGCTGGCGAAGGCGGGTGTTGAGGATGGCCTCGGCCTGGATGTCGGTCAGCGCGAACCGCTCGATCAGCCTTGCCTTGGGCTCCTCCTCGTAGCGGACGATGCGGATCACCTCGTCCAGGTCCAGGTAGACGATCAGCATCCCGTCCAGGATGTGCAGCCGGGCCTCGATCTTGGCCAAGCGGTGGCGGGCGCGGCGCACCAGCACTTCGCGCCGGTGATTGAGGAAGGCCAGCAGCGCCGCCTTCAGCCCCATCACCCCCGGCGTGCCGCGCGCGTCCAGCACGTTCATGTTGATCGGGAAGCGGACCTCCAGGTCGGACAGCCGGAACAGGCTCTCCATCAGGAGCTCCGGCTCGATGTTGCGCGACTTGGGCTCCAGCACCAGGCGCACGTCCTCGGCGGACTCGTCGCGCACGTCGCCCAACAGGGGCGCCCGCTTGGCCTCGATCAGGCCGGCCAGCTGCTCGACCAGATCGGCCTTCTTCACCTGGTAGGGCACCTCGGTGACGATGATCTGATAGGTCCCCCGTCCGATCTCCTCCTTCTCCCAGCGCGCGCGGACCTTGGCCCCGCCGCGGCCGGTCTCGTAGGCCTCGTGCAGCGAGGCGCGGGATTCCACGATCACCCCGCCGGTGGGGAAGTCCGGGCCGGGCAGCAGGGTCATCAGCTCGGCGGTGGTCGCGGACGGCGTCTGCAGCAGCATCAGGCAGGCGTCGATCAGTTCGGCGGCGTTGTGCGGCGGGATCGAGGTGGCCATGCCGACGGCGATGCCGGACGAGCCGTTGGCCAGCAGGTTCGGGAAGCCCGAGGGCAGGACGATGGGCTCCTCGTCCTCGCCGTCGTAGGTGGCGCGGAGGTCGACCGCGTCCTCGTCGATGCCGTCGAGCAGCAGCTGCGCCGCTTCGGTCATCTTGCACTCGGTGTAGCGCATGGCCGCGGCGTTATCGCCGTCGATGTTGCCGAAGTTGCCCTGGCCGTCGATCAGCGGGTAGCGCTGGGCGAAATCCTGGGTCAGGCGGACCAGGGCGTCATAGATCGACTGGTCGCCGTGTGGGTGGAACTGGCCCATCACGTCGCCGACCACCTTGGCGCACTTCTTGGCCCCGCCGTCGGGGCTCAGGCGCATGCGGTGCATGGCGTAGAGCAGCCGCCGCTGCACCGGCTTCAGACCGTCGCGCACATCCGGCAGGGCGCGGTGCATGATGGTCGACAGGGCGTAGGCCAGATAGCGCCGCGACAGAGCCTCGGTCAGAGGCTCGTCGACGACCCGGCTCGGCTCGTCGCCGTCAGGGGGCGGGGGAACGTGCTTGGTCATGTGATTCGGCCATCATAGTCGCCCAGCCTCGCGGAGCCGATCAATCAGCCAAAGGCGGGCGGGCGGCAGGGGGCGGTTCATCGGGCCGAAGACGAACTGCTCGAGGAAATGGCCGGTCAGCTCGAAGCCGGCGGCCACATCGCCCTCGCCGAGGCCGGACTGGGCCGACAGCATGAACGGCGGCAGGACCAGCAGGCGGTCCTTGTATGGCTCGCCCGCCGCGCGGCTCACCGCCCTGCCCGTCTTGGGGCTGACATAGATCAGGTCGTCCAGGGCGCCGGTGGCGGCGCACTTGGAAAGGTCCAGGCCGAAACCCAGCTCTTCCAGGAGGCCCGCCTCGAAGCGCACGAACACCGCCGGCCAGATCTCGGTCAGGGTCAGGGCCGCGCTCAGGGCCTCGAAGGCCAGGAAGGCGCCGGGATGCGGCTCACGCTCCGGCAGGGCGCCGCCGGCGACCGCGGCGGCGGCGGACAGGCCCGCCAGGGCGACCGGGTCATCGAACAGGGCCGAAGGTCCCTCGGTGGTGGCCTCCACGGCAACGGAGCCCAGCTGGTCGGAGGTGCGGGCGCGATAGCGGGCGATGACCCGGGCGCCGGCCTGCAGGACCGGCTTCATCCGCCGCGAGGCCCCGCCGGCGACATGGGCGGCCCAGCGGCCATGCTCGGCGGTGAGGATCTCGACAATCGCGCCAGTCTCGCCGTAGGCGCGGGCCGAAAGCACGAAGGCGTCGTCCTCGAATTCCACGGTCAGTTCCTGGCGAACATCATTGTCGGCTTGCGGGCTGTCATTCTTCAGAGCGCCCGAGATGGAGCTCGCCCAACTTGCCTACGGGAGGAAGACTGCAGCCGCGGACATTGCAAGCAGTCGGATTTATGAGTCAGCCCGCCGGCCTAAGATCCCACTTCAGCAAAAACGTGCGGCCTGACGTCGGATTTCCGCCCTGGTCGCGGGATGGAAGCCTCACCTTGCCAGTGTAATCGAACGCCCAGTTCAAGGCGTCCCGTTCGGCGTTCGTCGCGCTGTCCACTCTGCAACGATCGAGACGTCCATCTCGAATGATACATAGAATTTCGATGTGTTCTCGCCCGGGCGACCAGTCATCTAACTTTAGACGGAGCGTTGGCATCGGACTGACCAGCCTCAGGTCGACATCCTTGTCGGTCAGCGGTCCCGGCAGTGATGCTTGTGCCGGACCGGAGGCGAAAAGTGCTAACGAAGCCAAGGCTGCGCACACATAGAGGGATGCGGTTCGGTCCTGCATGCGAGCAAAGCTAAGCCACCCGACGCCCACAAACCACCCTTTAGGGACGTTCGGAGTCCCCGCTTGCCGGAACATCGCGCAACCGCGAGCGCACTAGTGACCTGACTGCGTCCCTATCCCTTGTGAGCGCACGACCTAGGAGTCGAACTCCAGCCCCACGCCGGCGTAATGTTCCCGGCGCTCGGCCCAGTGCTCGTCGACCTTGACGTGCAGGAACAGGTGCACCGGCCGCTCGAACATTTCGATCAGCTCCTCGCGGGACTTCTGGCCGATCCATTTCAGGGTCTGGCCGCCCTTGCCGAGCACGATGGGGCGCTGTCCCTCGCGCTCGACGAAGATGGTCTGCTCGATGCGGACGGCCCCGTCCTTCATCTCGGTGAACATCGTGGTCTCGACCGCCGCCGAATAGGGCAGCTCCTGGTGCAGGCGCAGATAGATCTTCTCGCGGGTGATCTCGGCGGCCAGGAGGCGCGTGGGGATGTCCGCGGCCTGGTCGGCCGGATAGAGCCACGGACCCTCGGGCATCAGCTCGGCGAGACGGCGCTTCAGATCCTCGACCCCTGAGCCCGACTGGGCCGAGACCATGAACACTTCGCTGTAGGCCCCGGTCTCGAATAGCCGGCTGGACAAGGCAAGCAGGGTGTCGCGCCGCACACGGTCGATCTTGTTCAGCACCAGGATGGCCTTGAGGCCTGCCGCGTTGAGGCCCTGGGAGATGGTGTCGGTGTCGGCGTTGGACATTTTCTCGGCCCCGCCGGCCTTACCCTCCGAAACGGCGACCTCGGCTTCCGCGTCGACCAGGTGGACCACCACGTCGGCGTCCTCGGCCCCGCCCCAGGCGGCGCGGACCATGGACCGGTCCAGCCGCCGGCGCGGCTTGAAGATGCCGGGCGTGTCGACCAGCACGATCTGCGCCTGACCGGCCATCACCACGCCGCGCACGTTGAAGCGGGTGGTCTGCACCTTGGGGGTGACGATGGAGACCTTGGCGCCGGCCAGCCGGTTCACCAGGGTCGACTTGCCGGCGTTGGGCGCGCCGATCACCGCGGCGAAGCCGGCCCGGGTCGGCGCGGTGGATGTGTCGGTCATGCGCCGGTCTCTCTCTTCAACAAGGCTTCGGCGGCGGCCTTCTCGGCCTCCTGGCGCGACGGACCTGTTCCCTGTGTGGCCGCAAGTTCCCCGACGTTCAGGACGACGGTGAAGGTCGGCGCGTGGTCGGGACCTGACCGCTGCGTCACCTGATAACGCGGCTGGGGCAGTTTGCGCGCCGCGGCCCACTCCTGAAGCTCGGATTTTGGATTGGGGACCCCGGCCTCGCCCACCGCCTGGAACTCGTCGTCCCAGATGACCTCGAACACTTCGCGGGCCCTGGACAGGCCTGCATCGAGGTAGAGCGCGGCCAGGAGGGCCTCGCAGGCGTCGCCCAGGATGGTGGGGTTCTCGCGCCCGCCCCGCTTGCTCTCGCCGCCCGCCAGCCGCAGGGCCTGGTCCAGGCCGATGCTGCGGGCCACCCGCGCGCAGGCGCCGCGATTGACCAGGCCGTGCATGCGCTTGGAGAGCTCGCCTTCCCGGTCGTCGGGATAGAGCTGCATCAGACGTTCGGCCGCCAGCAGGTTCAGGATGCGATCGCCCAGGAACTCCAGCCGCTCGTTGTGGCGGATCTTGCGGGCCCCATCCCCGGCGCTGGCGTGGGTCAGGGCATGATCGAGCAGGTCGCGATCCTGGAAGACGTAGCCGAGCCTGGTCTCCAGATCGGCGATGGCGGCGAGGCGCCTGTCCCTGGGTTCGGCGGCCGTCACTTCAACAGATGGAAGAACCGGCTGGGCCGCGCGTCGAGGAACCAGGTCCACGGCTTGAACAGGCTCGCCTTGTCATTCCATGAAAGCAGGATGATCTCGGCCTTGCCGACCAGGTTCTCCTCCGGCACGTAGCCGACCCCGATGGCCTCGGGGTAGCGGCTGTCCTGGGAGTTGTCGCGGTTGTCGCCCATGAAGAAATAGGACTTGGGCGGCACCACATAGACACCGGTGTCGTCGACGTCGCCGCCCGGGCCGTAGTCGTTGGTGAGATACTGGCGTCCCTCGGGATTGGTCTCCAGGAAGCGTTGGACCTGGCGGGTGAAGCCGTAGGGGCCGACCTCGACGCCCGGCGACAGCTCCTGGCGGGGCAGCACCTTGCCGTTGATGTAGACCACGCCGCCGCGCACCTGGAGCTGGTCGCCGGGCAGGCCGATCAGCCGCTTGATGTAGTCGGTGTGGCCGTCGCGGGGCAGCTTGAACACGATGATGTCGCCGCGCCGCGGCTCACGGTCGAAGATCCGGCCTTTGAACAGGGGCGGGCTGAACGGCATCGAGTGGCGGCTGTAGCCGTAGGCGTACTTGGACACGATGATGTAGTCGCCCTGGTAGAGGTTCGGCTCCATCGACGCCGACGGGATGGTGAAGGGCTGGAACAGCAACACCCGGATGACCAGCGCGATCAGCAGCGCATAGACCACCGTCTTGCCGATCTCGATCATCTCGTTGACGGGCGTCTGTGCGCCGCCAGAAGGCGCGCTCTCGGAAGCGGTGGTCACAGCTTGGGTCTCATCCATGGCGATGGTTGTTGCTAGACGCTCGATATGCCGGCGGCAAGCGGCCCGCCGGCCGCCTCCCCGATGCGCGGCAGGGCTTCGATGACAACGAACGCCTGTGCGTATGGGTGATCGTCCGTCAGACTGACGTGGATAAAGCCATCCATTCCAGGCGGAATCAGGGCGGCGAGGCGATCGGCCGCGCCATTGGTCAGGGACATCGTCGGTTTTCCCGACCGGGCGTTCACCACTCCCATGTCGGCCAGATAGACGCCGTGCTTCAGGCCGGTGCCCAGGGCCTTGGCGCAGGCCTCCTTGGCGGCGAAGCGCTTGGCGTAGCTGGCGGCGGCGTCCGGCTTGCGCTCGGACCGCGCGCGTTCGATCTCGGTGAAGCACCGCTCGGTGAAGCGCTCGCCGAAGCGCTCGATGCTGGCCTGGATCCGCCGGATGTCGGTCAGGTCGGAGCCGATGCCGATGATCACGCCGTGGCCTTCTGGCTGGCCCGGGCCTGATCCATCAGGGCGCGCATGCGACGGATGGTGGCGTCCAGTCCGATGAAGATCGCTTCGCCGATCAGGAAATGGCCGATGTTCAGCTCGGCCACCTCTGGGATCGACGCAACCGCCGCGACGGTGGCGTAGTCGATGCCGTGGCCGGCGTGGACCTCCAGGCCAAGCCCCGACGCCAAGGCGGCGCCCTCGCGCAACCGCTCCAGCTCACGCACCGCTCTGGCGGCATCGCCGTGGCGGACGGCCTCGCAATAGGCGCCGGTGTGCAGCTCGACGACGTCGGCGCCCGCCTCGGACGCGGCGCGGAGCTGGGCCGGATCGGCCTCGATGAACAGGGACACCCGGACGCCCGCGTCGCGCAGGGTGCGCACGGCGGGGGTGATGACGTTGTGGCCGCCGGCGACGTCGAGGCCGCCCTCGGTGGTGCGCTCCTCGCGGCGCTCGGGCACCAGGCAGGCGGCGCGGGGACGGTGGCTGAGCGCGATGCCCAGCATCTCGTCGGTGACCGCCATCTCGAGGTTCAGCGGCTTGCCCCGCCGGAGGCACAGGGCCGACAGCTCATCGATGTCGGCGTCGGAGATGTGCCGGCGATCCTCGCGCAGGTGGGCGGTGATCCCGTCCGCCCCCGCGGCGATGGCGACCTCGGCGGCGCGCGCCGGCTCCGGATAGCTCTCGCCCCGGGCGTTGCGGATGGTCGCCACGTGGTCGATGTTCACCCCCAGCCGGATGCGGCTCATGCCGAGAGCCTCCGGCTGCCGGGATCCTCCACCGGAATGGCCGCCAGTTCGGGCGGCAAGGCGTTGGCGGGATAGGCCGGGACGTCCAGCGTGGCCAAGGCGACCAGGGGCACGCCGACGTCGGCGCGGCCGCCGGAACGATCGACGATGCAGCCGGCGCAGACCACGTTGCCCCCCGCCGCCCGGATCGCCTCGATGCATTCGCGCGAGGACAGGCCGGTGGTGATGATGTCCTCCACCATGGCCACCCGCGCGCCGCGAGAGATGTGGAAGCCCCGCCGCAGCTTGAACTCGCCGGACTCCCGCTCGACGTAGAGCGAGGGCGTGCCCAGGTGGCGCGCGGTCTCGTAGCCCGGGATGATGGCCCCCACGGCCGGGGAGATCACCAGGTCGATGCGGCCGGCCTTGTCCCGGATCTTGGCGGCGAGCGCACGGCACAGACGCTCGGTGCGGTCAGGATGCATGAACACCAGGTTCTTCTGCAGGAAGGTGGGGCTGTGCAGGCCCGAGGACAGGATGAAATGGCCTTCCCGCAGCGCCCCTGCGCCGCGGAATTCATCGAGGACGTCATCTTCGGTCATGGGGCGGTGTTTAGCCCGAAGCACGGAGTCGAAACTACCCGCCCCCGCAAATTCGCTCGCGACGTGGCGGCGCTGCAGCCACGCCGGCCCCCGATCGAGACGACGCCGATGACAATCCGGCGTCGGGGCGCGTGCTGGAGAAACTGGGTTTTCGACGAACCGGCGTGGGCCGGGTCCGGTCAGCCCCGCGCCAGGCTGAGATCACGCAGGTCTGGTACGAGCTCGCGGCGCCTATGCCTGTATCAGGAGCCTGATGTCGTGGGTGGCGGACGGCGTGGCGTCGGCCAGCTCGATATGTCCCTTGGCCACGAGGCGGCTCAGCACATCGAGGATCTCCCGCGCCGGCAGGGAGCAACGCCTGGCCAGGGCCTCGGCCGAGCAACCCCGGCAGTGGTCGTCGTCTCCCGCCAGGTCCCCTGCTGTGGTCAGGACCAGCTTCTCCCGGGTGGTGAGGTCCAGGCGGGTCAGCGCCCAGGCGACGGCCTTTGAGGACACGGTTCTTCCCTTGTCACTCTCACAGGTGACGCAGAACGCACGGCCCGGCGAAAAGATCAGTCGGCGCCGCAAAAAGCGCCGCGGCGCTTTCACCCGCGGGCGCGGTCCACGGTCTCCACGGCCGCGCAGGCGCGCAGGGCGGCGGCGATGTGGGTGAGGTGCTTGGCGTCGACCACGTCCAGGTCGAAATCGACGTCGAAGAAGTCACCCTGGCGGTGGTGCATGCGCAGATTGATGATGTTGCCGCCGGCGTCGCCGATGATGGTGCAGACTTGGCCGAGCACGCCGGGGGCGTCGCGGATGGTGGCGGTGAGCCGGCCGTGGGAAACGGTGTCGCGCTCAGCCTCCGGCGTCCAGTGCAGATCGCTCCAGACGTCCTCGCGATCTTCGAACTCCGCCAGCTTGTGGCAGTCGATGGTGTGCACCGTCAGGCCCTTGTCGGGCTCCAGGATGCCGACGATGCGATCACCCGGCACGGGGCTGCAGCACTCGGCGAAGTGCAGGGCGACGCCTGGCGTCAGGCCGCCGCCGCGGACATAGAGCCGGGCGCCTTTGCCGTCCTCGATCCGCCGTCGGGCGGTGACGGCCGCGCGCTCGGAATCCTTCAGGCCAGGGAACAGCGACTCCAGAAGCTCGGCCCCGGAGATACGCCCGCGGCCGACGGCGTCCTGCAGGTCCTCCTCCGTACCGAGCGCGAAACGGTCGAGCGCCGAGCGGAACGAGATGCCGGCAAGGGTCTTGCCGGCGCGCTGGAAGGTCTGCTCGATGGAGGCCTTGCCCAGCCGGATGAACTCGTCGCGCTCGGTGTGGCGCAGGTGCCGGCGGATGGCCGAGCGCGCCCGGCCGGTGATGGTCAGCGATTGCCAGTCCTCGGGCACCGCCGGCTTGGGACCGCGCACCACCTCCACCACGTCGCCGTTCTGCAGGATGGTCCTCAGCGGCTTCAGCTCGCCGTTGATCTTCACCCCCACCGCCGTGTCACCGACATTGGTGTGGACCGCATAGGCGAAGTCCAGCGGCATGGCGCCCCGCGGCAGGGGGATCAGCTCGCCCTTGGGGGTGAACACGAACACCTGGTCGAGGAACATCTCGAGCTTGGCGTGCTCGACCAGCTCCTCGACGTCGCCGCCATGCTCCAGGAGCTGGACCAGGTGGCGCAGGTTCATCAGGGGGTCGCGTCCCCCCTCCTCTTCCGCCGCCTCGGCGTCGAAGCCGTAGCTCTGGTCCTTGTAGCGCCAGTGGGCGGCGACGCCCTCCTCGGCCACCCGGTCCATGGCCTCGGTGCGGAGCTGCAGCTCGATGCGCATGCCGCGGGGCCCGACCACCGTGGTGTGCAGCGAGCGGTAATTGTTCCGCTTGGGGGTGGAGATGTAGTCCTTGAACCGCTCGGGGACGAACTGCCAGGCCCGGTGAATGACCCCCAGCGCGCGGTAGCAGTCCTCCTCGGAATCCACGATCACCCGGAAGGCGTAGATGTCGGCCAGCTGGTAGAAGCCGATCGATTTGCGCTGCAGCTTGCGCCAGATCGAATAGGGCAGCTTTTCGCGCCCGTAGACGCGGGCGGGGATGCCGGCGGCCTCCAGATGGGCGGAGACTTCGCCCGACGCCACGGCCACGGCCGAGCCCTGCTCGGCCCGAAGCTGTTCCAGACGGCGGACGATGGCGTCACGGGCGTCGCCGTTGAGATGCTCGAAGGCCAGCTCTTCCAGTTCGCTGCAGATCCGGTGGCAGCCGATCGAGCGGGCGAGCGGGGCGTAGATGTCCAGCGTTTCGTGGGCGATGCGCTCGCGCTTGTCCACGCTCTTGATGAACTGCAGCGTGCGCATGTTGTGCAGGCGATCGGCCAGCTTGACCATCAGCACCCGCACATCGCGCGAGATGGCCAGGATGAACTTGCGCAGGTTCTCGGCCTGCTTGGTGCGCTCGGAGTTCAGCTCGAGCTGCGAGAGCTTGGTCACCCCTTCCACCAGCTCGGCGATCTCGCCGCCGAACAGATCGGCGATTTCCGCGCGGGTGACCGGCGTGTCCTCGATCACGTCGTGCAGCAGGCCGGTGACGATGGTGGAGGTGTCCAGACGATATTCCGTCAGGATGCCGGCGACCTCGATGGGATGGGCGAAATAGGGATCGCCGGAAGCGCGCATCTGCGAGCCGTGCATGCGCATGGCGTAGACGTAGGCGCGGTTGATCAGCGCTTCGTCGGCGGTCGGATCGTAGCTCTTGATCCGATCGATCAGTTCGTACTGACGAAGGAACTTGGGCGGCGGCCTGGGCCTGGGCGGCCCATCGTCGAGGGTCCCGATCGCGGGTAAGGCGGCGTTCGGGTCGGGCTGAAGCGAAAGCGGTTCTGCGCCCGCGCTCAGTAGCGCTCCTCCTGACCGCCGTCGCGGTCGCTTTGCAGGGCCCGGACGAGCTCCTGCTCGCTCATGTGCATGTGCTGCGGATCGGCCAGCAGGGCCAGGGTCTCGGCCTCTTCCTCGGCTTCCGAACGCTCGTCGACGCGCTGCAGGCTGGCGATCAGGCCTTCGCGCAGGTCATCGGGGACCAGCACGTCGTCGGCGATCTCGCGCAGGGCCACCACGGGGTTCTTGTCGTTGTCGCGATCGACCAAGAGAGCGCCGCCGGCCGAAATGGCGCGGGCGCGGTGGGCCGACAACAGGACCAGACCAAAACGATTGGGGACCTTCTCGACGCAGTCCTCGACAGTGACGCGAGCCATATATTCCTCGGGAGATGTGCTGAACTCACAAGGATATAGGTGGGCGCGCGCGCATGCAACAGTCGGCGGCGTCTGAATTCACCCCCGAGCGCTGAGCCGGGCTCGGGGCCCGGAGCGTCACCACTAACCCTGATATATACAATCTATAGTAAGCATATATCGTGCGATCTTCGCCGAATGCGGACGGCAATGTAAAATAGTGTGCATTCCACGCTTCATGATACCCAAGATTAGCCCCGGCGCTTGACATGATAGACGCCCAGATTCCTAACTGATCTTGCCGAATGCGCGGGGGCGCCGACTTTCGTCCACATTTCACTGATCCGCCGGCCCCGTAACTGGGGGCTGCGGTCGCTATCGGCCGGCCGAAACCGGGCGCGGGGAGCTTATCCATGCAACGACTTGTCCTGGCCGCTGCGGCCGTGAGCGCGCTTGCGCTCGTTTCACCGGCCATGGCCGCCGACGCCGGCGCAGCCGCGCCGGCCGACGCCAAGACGGCGGATGGCTTCAAGGGCGACCTGTCGCTGACCGCGTCGGTGACCCACAACGACAACATCCTGGCGTCCGGCGCCAATCCGGTCGGCGACACGATCTATGTGGTGAATCCGAAGGCCGAGATCAGCGCCCACACCGAGAAGACCGACGTCGACGGCTATGCCGAAGCGACCTTCACCCGCAACGCCGCCCAGGGTTCGGAGAACTCCAACGACTACGAGGTCGGTGGCCAGGGAAAGGCGAGGTTCGACGGCGGCTCGGCCTTCATCATGGGCGACTGGGCCAAGGACACCGAGGCCCGCACCGTCAAGAACACGCGGCGCGATACGGTGAACCGGATCGTCGACTACAACGACAAGATCGAAACCGGCCTGATCGGAACCATCGCCGGCGTGAAGCTCACCGGCGAGGGCAAGCTTCACCAGTACGATTTCCAGAACGGCAAACGCGCCGACGGCGCCACCGTGCTGCAGAACGACCGCGACCGGAATGACTGGTCCGAGAGCCTGAAGGCCGAATTCAGTCCCGACAGCATGGTGTCGTTCTTCCTGAAGGGCGAGGTCAAGCAGGTGGACTACCGCCTGGCGCCGCCGCAGAGCCGGCACAACAGGGACTCCCACGGCTATGACCTGTCGGCCGGGGCGACCATCAACGTCACCGGAACCCTGACCGGCGAGTTCGACGCCGGCTATACCAAGCGCTTCTTTCCCGACCCCAGATTGCCGGACGTGCAGGATGTGTCGTTGAACGGTTCGCTGACCTGGACGCCCAACAAGGCCAGTTCGGTCGCCCTCACCCTGTCGCGGTCGCTGCAGGAAGACGTGGAGCCCGATTCCTCGGCCTATATCTCCACCACCTTGGGACTGAACGTCAGCCGGGACTTGAGCGCCAAGTTCACCGCCAAGGGCACGGCGTCCTATGAATGGGACGACCACAAGGGCATCGACCGCGGCGATCACGTCGGCAATCTGGGCGCATCCCTCGCCTACCACCTCACGTCCAACGTCGATCTGTCGGGCAGCTATAACTACACCGTCCAGACCTCGGCCGGCGCGCAGGCCAAGGACGACTACAAGCAGAACGTCTTCGCCGCGACGCTGACGCTGCGATACTGAAGGCGCTCGGCACACCTGGACTGTTCATGGGTCCCTTCGCTCCCTAGACTTGCCGCAAAACGGCACGGGGAGCGGGACGATGAGGGCTGGCGGCAGACTTTCGCTGTTGATCGCGGTGCTGGGAGCGGCGATCGCCGCCGGCGCCGCCCAGGCCGCGCCCGCGCCGGTGACCACCCAGTCCGGTGTCATCCAGGGCGTCGGGGCCGCGGGCGTGGCGGCCTACAAGGGCATCCCCTATGCCGCGGCGCCCGTCGGCGACCTGCGCTGGCGCGCGCCGCAGCCGGCCGCGCATTGGGAGGGCGTCCGGGTCGCGGACCATTACGGCGACGCCTGCATGCAGAACCCCGGCGGCCCCGGCGGGCCGCTGACGGTCAGCGAGGACTGCCTGTTCCTCAACGTCTGGAGCCCGGCCAAGACCCCCGCCGCCCGGCTGCCGGTGATGGTCTGGATCCACGGCGGCGGCTTCAATCTGGGCGCCAGCTCGTGGTCGGAGACCGAAGGCTCCAGCCTGGCACGGCACGGGGTGGTGCTGGTCTCGCTGAACTACCGCATGGGCAAGTTCGGCTTCTTCGCCCACCCGGCGCTGACCAAGGAAGGTGCGTCGGGCGAGCTCGGGAACTACGGCGTCATGGACATGATCGCCGCCCTGAAGTGGGTGAAGGCCAACATCGCTGGCTTCGGGGGCGACCCGGGCAACGTCACCATCTTCGGCGAGTCCGCCGGCGGCATGGCGGTGAACTTCCTGATGGAGTCGCCCAAGGCCCGCGGCCTGTTCCACAAGGCGATCGTCGAGTCCGGGGCCGGCCGCAACGACTTCGCCGACTTCAGGACCGCCGAGGCGGCCGGCGCCGCGGCCGCCAAGGGCTGGGGCGTGACCTCCGACGACCCGGCGGCCTTGCGGGCCGTGCCGGCCAAGACCGTGCTGGGCTCGGCGACGATCAATTCCGGCGGGGCCAATCCCATGATCGACGGCAAGGTCGTACCGGAGCCGGTGCTCCAGGCCTTCACCGCCGGCCACATCGCCCACGTCCCCTACATGATCGGCAGCAACGCCTTCGAATCCGGCCTGTTTCCCGGCATGGCCGACCGCCTCGCGGCGGGACTGGGCGACCGCTGGAGCAGGGTCGAGGCGGTCTATGACGGTTACGGCACGCACCAGCCCAGGCTGGTCAAGGAGCAGTTCGCCACCGACTCGTTCATGACCGAGCCCGCCCGGGCCCTGGCGCGCCAGGCCGCCGGGCACGGCCTGCCGACCTATCTCTACCAGTTCTCCTATTTGCGGCCCTCGCAGCGGGACGGCAAGATTCCGGGGCCCCTGCACTTCGACGAGGTCTATGTGGTGTTCGACTCGATGATGACCTCGCCCCCGCCCAAATCCGACGACAAGACCGCCGTCGAGGCCATGGAGTCGCGGTGGACCAGCTTCGCCCGCACCGGCGTCCCCTCGTCCGATTGGCCGGCGTTCCGAACCGGCGACGAGCACGTGCTCGACTTCACCAACGACGGCCCCGTCGCCCGCAAGGACTTCGCCAAGGCGCGCCTGGACCTCGTGCAGTCGATGGCCGAAGCGCCGCCCAAGGCCGCCGGCGCGGCGGCATCTAGATAGGCGCGGCGTCCGCGCCCACCGACGCCGACCGCGCCAGCTCGGCGGCGGTCCTGCCGCTGACAGGGTGGCGCCAGTCCGGGGCGATCTCGGCCAGGGGCCCCATGACGAAACGGCGCTCGGCGGCGCGCGGGTGGGGCAGCACGAGACCGGGAAGGTCGAGGACCTCTCGGCCACGGGCGATCAGATCCAGGTCCAGGGTGCGCGCCGCGTTGGCCTCGCCCCGCCGCCGGCCGCCGGCCGCCTCGATCTGAAGCAGGGCGTCCAGGATGTCGAGCGAAGAGAGGTCGGTGCGGACCAGCGCCACGCCGTTGATGTATGGCGGCTCGGCCGGGTCGGGCCACGCGGCCGAGCGCCACCAGCCCGAACGCGCCACGACCTCCAGGCCCGCCGCCGGAAATCGGGCCAGCGCCGCCTCCAGAACCGCTTGCACAGGCGCGCCGTCCAAGGCCAGATTGCCGCCGAGGGCGACGATGGTCGCCTCGTCCATATTGACGTGCGATTTCATTTGAGGATTGCGTGCGATGACCTTCTACCCCACCGACAAGATCGCCCTGTTCATCGACGGCGCCAACCTCTACTCGGCCGCCCGGGGGCTGAATTTCGATATAGATTACAAGAAGTTGCTGGATGAATTCCGTAAGCGCGGGATCCTCATCCGGGCCTATTATTACACCGCCATCGTCGAGGATCAGGAGTATTCGCCGATCCGGCCGCTGGTGGATTGGCTGGACTACAACGGCTTCACCCTGGTGACCAAGACCGCCCGGGAATACACCGACGCGACAGGGCGCAAGCGGTTCCGGGGCGACATGGATATCGAGATCGCCGTGGACATGCTGGAGATGGCGGCCCACGCCGACCACCTGGTGCTGTTCTCCGGCGACGGCGACTTCCGACGGCTGGTCGAGGCGGTGCAGCAGAAGGGCGTGCGGGTGACGGTGGTCTCGACCGTCAAGTCGCAGCCGCCCCTGGCCTCGGACGACCTGCGCCGCCAGTGCGACACCTTCGTCGAGCTGGCCGACCTGGCCTCGATCATCGGCCGGCCGCGGCAGAACAACCTGCCCCGCTTCATCCAGGGCGATCCGGCCGAAGAGGACGCCGAGGTGGATGAAGACGCCTGAGGCGACGCCGGCCGAGGCGCCGGCGGGCTGCCCCCTCTGCCCGAGGCTCGTGGCCTATCGACATGAGAACCGGGCCCGCGATCCGGGCTGGTTCAACGAGCCGGTTCCGTCGTTCGGCGATCCTGAGGCGCGGCTGCTGATCGTCGGCCTGGCCCCCGGACGGACGGGCGCCAACCGGACCGGCCGACCTTTCACCGGCGACCATGCCGGCGTGCTGCTCTACGGCACCCTGATCAAGACCGGCTTTGCCCGCGGTCGCTACGACGCCCGGATCGACGACGGGCTGCAGCTGCAGGACTGCATGATCGCCAATGCGGTCCGCTGCGCGCCGCCGGGCAACCGCCCCGAGCCGGCCGAGGAAGCCAATTGCCGCCCCTTCCTGGCCACCAGGATCGCCGCCCTGCCCCGCCTGCGCGCCATCGTGACCCTGGGCGACGTGGCGCGGCGCAACGTGCTGCGCGCCCTGGGGCTGAAGGCCGCCGCGGCGCCGCCCGGACATGGGGTGGAGGCGGATCTCGGACGCTATCGGCTGTTCAACAGCTACCACTGCTCGCGGCTGAACACGAACACCGGGCGGCTGACACCCGAGATGTTCGAAGAGGTGTTCCGCTCGGTTCGACGCCACCTGACCGACTGATCGCATCGCCCCGCGCTGCGACGATACGCCCGAGTCCGCGGGCGCAAATCCGGGCGACGCCCCCGCACGGGCGGGACTAAGTTCCAACAGCACAGCTTTGCCGTCATTACAGCGAGCCCGGGGGGGCGACGATGAACGTCCTGGCGTCGTATTTCAGCGCGGCGGGATTCCTGCCGCACGGGTTTTGCCTGTTGTGGCGACCGGACATCCTGGCGCTGCACGCGATCTCGGACCTGGTCATCGCCATCTCCTATTTCAGCATTCCCCTGGCCATCCTGTGGTTCGTCCGGCGGCGGCAGGACCTGATCGCCGAACACAAGCGCATCGCCGTCCTGTTCAGCGTGTTCATCCTGGGCTGCGGCCTGACCCATGTGCTGGGGGTCGTCGTCCTGTGGACCCCGATCTATGCCCTGGACGGCCTGGTGAAGGCCTTCACGGCGGCGGCGTCGATCGTCACGGCCATCGTGCTGTGGCCCATGCTGCCGCGCCTGCTCCAGATCCCCTCGCCGAACCAGCTGGCCAGCGCCAACGCCAACCTCCAGCTCGAGGTCGCGGCCAAGGAACGGGCCCTGGCCGAGCTCGAGGCGATACGCTCCAGCCTGGCGGCGGAGGCCTCGCGCCGCGGCGCCCAACTTCAGACCCTGGCGCAAAGGTTCGCCATCGCCACCGAGGGTTCGGTGATCACCGTCTGCGAACAGGACGCCGAGCTCCGCTACACGTGGCTGCACAATCCGCGCCCGCCGTTTTCCAGCGACGCGGTGGGGCGCACCGACGCCGACGTGCTGGAAGCGGCCTCGGCGGCCGTGCTGACGCCCCTGAAGCAGCGGGTGCTCGACACCGGCGAACCGCTGCGCACCGAAGTCTCCCTGCCCATGGACGGCGGCGAGCGCCATTTCGAGCTGAAGATCACCCCGGCCGAAGTCGGCGAGGGAGGTCGGGGCCTGCTGGTGGCGGCCGTGGATATCAGCGACCAGAAACAACAGCAACAGCACCTGGAAGTGATCATGCGCGAGCTGGCGCATCGCGCGAAGAACCTGCTGTCGCTGGTCCAGGGCATCGCGCGGCAGACCGCCAAGGCGGAGGGACTGCCCGAGGGCTTCATCGCCCGCTTCGGCGCCAGGCTGGCGGCCCTGGGCTCGGCCCACGACCTCCTGGTCAATCGCGACTGGCGCGGCGTCGACATCGCCGTCCTGGTCGGGGCCCAGCTGACCTACCTGCTGCCCGAGGAGCGCGAGCGCATCTGGATCGGAGGGCCTTCACTGATCGTGTCGCCCGAAACCGGCCAATATCTCGCGCTGGCGCTGCACGAGCTCGCCACCAACGCCACCAAATACGGCGCGCTCAGCCAGGCCAATGGGGGATTGGAGGTCCGCTGGCGCGCCCGCACCCGCCGCGGCCGGCGCCGCATCGAGGTGTCCTGGACTGAGCGCGGCGTTCAGATGTCGCCGCCGTTGCATAGCGGCTTCGGGCGCCTGTTGCTCGAGCGGCTGGTGCCCCGCGGGATCCGCGGCGAGACGACGCTGGAGTTCACTCCGGACGGCGTGCGCTGGGTCGCCTCGTTCGACCAATGAAACTGCGACATTTCAACGTACCAAAATTCGGGGCATAAGGGGCCTTCGGGCGCGGCCCGGTTGTTGCATCGAGTGTGTCCATGGCTCGCGTTCTGATCGCTGAAGACGAAGCGTTCACCGCCCTCGCCCTGGTGGACGTCCTGCAGGATCTGGGTCACACGGTGAAGGACGCCGCCGACGGCGCAATCGCCATCGAGATGCTGAGAAGCTTCTCTCCGGACATCCTGGTGACCGACCTGATGATGCCCAATGTCGGCGGCGGCGAGCTGATCCGGCACGTGCGCGAGCGCCACTGCGCCAAGCTGCCGGTCATCCTGATTTCCGGCGTGCCCGAGGCCAAGCTGCCGAGCGACATCGGGCACGACGTCTATCTGGGCAAACCGATCGACCATGACGCGCTCGGCCGGCTGATCGATGGCCTGGCCAGGCGTGATCGCGACTGACGCCGGACGCCCCGCTGCATTTTTGCATCAGGCGCGCACGCCTGCCCGTCGCCCGCGCCCACCTCGGAACGAACGTCGCCGCGGCGAATTGAGGCGATGGGCGGATGCGCCCACTGCTCCGGTGAGGCGACGACATGAACAGCGAGATCCTTCCCCTCTATTTCGCCCTGCCCCTGTTCTCCCTGGCGGCGGCGGCGCTCGCGGTGCACCTGACGCTGAAGTTGCGCGCGGCCGACGTCAGGATCCGGACGCAGACGCGCCATCCGGTGCTCGAACCGGGCGCCAGTGAGCATATTCCCACGCCGGGGTGAATCCGGCGCGGGCGTAGAGCGCGCGGGCAGACGCATTGTCGCGCTCCACCTGCAGATAGACCCTTTCGACCCTCCGCTTCCGCGCCTCCCGGGCGAGGGCGGCGAGACCCCGTTGGGCCAGGCCCTGGCCGCGAAAGGCCATGGCGGTCCGCATGCCGTGGATGCCTGCCCAGCCAAGCCCGAAGCTCATGGCGCCCACGGCCTGGACAGCGCCGCCATCGCGGACCGAGCCATACACGGCCCCCGGCGAGCGGCTCAGCGCGCGGACCCGGCTTGCGGCGTCGACGGGATCGAAGCCCTCGCCCCCGAACGCGGCGGCCCAGGCCTTGCCGGTGACGTCGCTGATCTCGCCAGGCGCCACGTCGAGCCCGTCCAACAGTCTCTGAACGGTACAGACCTGGACCAGGGTCGGCTGATGGGGCTCATAGCCGCGATCGCCCAACCGGCCGCGCAGGGCGTCGAAGACGGGCCGGTCCGGAACCCGGAATGCCGGTGGGAGTCCGGCCCCGGCGTAGGCCGCCTCGGCCCTCGAGAGCTTGGCGTCCAGGAGGTCCGCTCCGGCCGCCAGAGGCGTGACGCTGTTGGCCCGGCTGATGCGGCCGTCGTCGATGGCGATCAGCCACCTGTCGTCTTCCACCACGATGCGCGGCGCCAGGGCGGCGACCGTGGCGCGCTCGATCGCCTCTACGTCCCGCGGCGACAGGAGCATCCGCGTCGTCAGCCCTTGTTGCGCAGCAGCCGTCCCTGCTCGCGCTTCCACTCGCGTTCGGCGGTGGCGGCGCGCTTGTCGGGCGCCTTCTTGCCGGTGGCCAGCGCGATCTCCAGCTTCACCCGACCCTTGTCGTTGAAGTAGAGCCGCAGGGGCGCGATGGTCCGACCGTCGCGCTGCACAGCCCCGATCAGCTTGTCGATCTGCTTGCGGTGAAGCAGCAGTTTGCGGGGCCGCTTGGGCTCGTGATTGAACCGGTTGGCCGGAGCGTATTCGGGGATGTTGGCGTTGAGCAGCATGATCTCGCGCCCGTCCACCGCGGCGTAGGATTCGGCGATGTTGGCGCGGCCGTTGCGCAGCGACTTCACCTCGGTGCCGGTCAGCGACAGGCCGGCCTCCAGGGTGTCCTCGAGGAAATAGTCGAACCGGGCGCGCCGGTTCTCGGCCACCAGCTTGGCGACGGTCATGGCTGGATGACCCCCGCCGTCCGCATGGCGTCCAGCACCAGGTCGCGGGCGGCTTCCGAACAGGGCGCGATGGGCAGGCGGACCGCTTCATCGCACAGGCCCAGATGGGCCAGGGCGAACTTGGTCGGCGACGGCGAGGCGTCGGCGAACAGAGCCTTGTGCAGCTTTATCAGCCGATCCTGCCAATAGAGCGCATTGCTCCAGTCGCCGCTTAGGCAAGCGTTCATCAGCGAGGCCATACCGTCGGGCGCGACGTTGGCCGTGACCGAGATGCATCCGTGACCGCCATGAGCCATGTAGCCCAGAGCGCTGGCGTCCTCGCCGGAGAGCAGGACGAAGTCCTCGCCGCAGGTCAGGCGCATCACGCTTGGACGGCTGAGGTCGGAGGTGGCGTCCTTGACGCCGACGATGTGTGGCAGCTTGGCCAGCCTGGCGATGGTCTCGTTGGAGATGTCCACGCTGGTCCTGGCCGGCACGTTATAGACCAGGATCGGCAGGTCGACGGCGTCGTTGATCGCCGCGTAGTGCCGGTACAGCCCCTCCTGGCTCGGGCGGTTGTAATAGGGGGTGACCACCAGGGCGGCGTCGGCGCCGACCGTCTTGGCGTGCTTCACCAGCGAAATCGCCTCGGCCGTGGAATTGGATCCGGCGCCGGCGATCACCGGGACGCGACCGGCGGAAATCTCGACGCAGAGCTCCACTACCCGGCGGTGTTCGTCATGGCTGAGGGTCGCCGTCTCGCCGGTGGTGCCCACCGGCACGAGGCCGTGAACGCCGCCCGAGAGCTGCCGCTCGACGAGTTCGCGGAACGCGCGCTCATCGATGGCGCCATCCTTGAAAGGCGTTATCAACGCCGGAATGGCGCCCTTGAACAACTGGTGGGCCATGCGAGCAACAAGCCGTGATGTGGCGCCGCAAGATGTTGCGTCCTCTGAAATTCGCCGGACAATATGGCCGGGCGGGGCTGAGCCGCAACAGGGGGGCCATGTGGCAGGCTCGGACGGGGCCAGGAGTAGGAATTTGAAGGCCTTGATGCGCCGGGCATGTTGGGGGGCGGCCTGCCTGATCGTGGTCGGCGGCGCCGACGCTCAGACCGCGTCCCAACTGATCAGTCCGCAGACGTCCCCGAGCCCCATTTCGGTGCAGGCCCCCACGGTCGGCCATCGGATCGCCTTGTCAGATCAGGACTCCGCGACGCTGCGCCAGGCGCTCGACGCGGCCCAGGCCGGCGATGTCGACCGGGCGCGGTCATTGCAGTCCGGCCTGACCGACGGCTTCGCGCGCAAACTGGTGCTGTGGGCCATGGCCGACTCGGCCGCCGACCGCCTGAGCTTCTTCGAACTGGACCAGGCGCGCCGGGACCTGTGGGGCTGGCCGCGGGCCAACCGCCGCCAGGCCGCCGCCGAGAAGCAGCTCGAAGCCCAGGCCATGTCGCCCCAGGCGACAGTCGACTGGTTCAAGGGCGTCGATCCGGCCACTGCGGAAGGCGCCATGGCCCTGGCCACCGCCTATCGCGGACTCGGCCGCACCCAGGACGCCAGCAAGCTGATCAAGCACTTCTGGCGCGACAAGGTGTTCGAGTCCGACGCCCAGCGGCAGATGCTGGCGCGGTTCGCGGACTACCTCACCGTCGAGGACCACATCAAGCGCGCGGACATGTTGCTTTACGGGCAGCAGGGGCCCGCGGCCCGGGACATGATCGCCCTGCTCCCGCCGGAACAGAAGGCCGTCTCCGAGGCGCGCATGGCCTATCGCGCCGGCAGCCGCAGCGCCGACCTGATGGTGGAGCGGCTGCCGTCGAGCCTGATCGACAGCCCCGGGCTGGCCTTCGAACGCGCGCGCTCCCTTCGCCGGCAGGGCCAAGGCGCCCAGGCCCTGGCGCTGGTGAAGTCGTTCCCGGCGTCCGTGCCCAGCGACGAGGCCGGGACGGCCATCTGGTCCGAACGCCGCGCCCTGATCGCCCAGGCCCTGGCGGCGCACGACTACAACGGCGCCTATGCCGCCGCCGACCGCAATGGCCTGAAGCCCGGCGTCGATTTCGCCGACGCGGAGTTCTACGCGGGCTGGCTGGCCCTGACCAAGCTGCACAACCCGGCCCTGGCCGACCCGCACTTCGCCCACATCCAGGAGGTCGGCTCCTCGCCCATCACCCAGGCCAGGGCGCTCTACTGGCGCGGCCGGGCGGCCGAGGCGGCGGGCGATCAGATCGGCGCCGCGGACTTCTATTCCCAGGCGTCGCAGCACACGACGACCTTCTACGGCCAGCTCGCCGCCGAGCGCGCGGGCCAGCACGAGTTCTCCCTGGGCCACGATCCGGTCCCCACCCCCGCCGACCGCGCCCGCTTCGAGGGGCGCGAGATCGTCCAGGCGGCGCGCTTCCTGGCCGAGGCCGGCGAGAAGGACCTGTTCAAGAGCTTCGTGCTGACCATCGACGACACCCTGCCCAACGCCGAAGAGTATGTGCTGCTGGTCGACATGGCCAAGAGCTACGGCGACCAGGACCTGTCCATGCGGGTCGCGCGCGTCGCGGCCCAGCGGGGCTACATCCTGCCCGACCGGGCCTATCCGGTTGTGTCCGCGCCGGTTCGCGAGAGCAACAACCCGGAACTGGCCCTGGTGTTCAGCATCACCCGCCAGGAGAGCAACTTCGATCCCAAGCAGCGCTCTGGACCGGGCGCGCGGGGCATGATGCAGCTGATGCCGGGCACCGCCTCGCGCGTCGCCCGCGCCATGGGCCTGCCCTACTCGACCTACATGCTGGACGATCCCGACTACAACATGCGCCTGGGGTCGACCTATCTGGGGTCGTTGATCGACAATTTCGGCGGCTCCTATGTGATGGCCACCGCGTCGTACAACGCCGGGCCCAACCACATGCCCGACTGGACCTCGATCTGCGGCGACCCGCGGTCGTCCAGCACCGACCCGGTGGACTTCATCGAGTGCATCCCGTTTTCGGAGACCCGCAACTACGTGATGCGGGCGATGGAGACCATGGAGGTCTATCGCGCCCGCCTGAACGGCGGCCGAGCGGCCCTGACCCTGTCCAAGGACCTGAAGCGCGGGACCTATGTCGCCAGCCCCGTCCCCCTGGTCGCCCTGAGCGGCTCGCCGGGCGCGGCCAGCGGCCCGAACGCCGCGACCGGGTCGGGGACCATGGCGCCTATTCCGGACTGATCGCCCGCGCATAGACCTGGGCGTCGACATTGCCGCCGGAGGCGACGATCACGCTGGTCAGGCCGGCGAGCCTGATCTTGCCGGTCAGGGCCGCGGCCAGGGCCACCGCCCCGCCGGGCTCCAGCACGAGCTTCAGATGCCGGAAGGCGAAGGCCATGGCCGACAGGGCCTCGGGGTCGGTCGCCGCCAGCGCGCCTTTGAGGCGGGGCTGGTTGATGGGGAAGGTCATCTCGCCGGGCTGGGGGGCCAGGAGGGCGTCGCACAGGCTGGACCGGGACGGACGGATCGCGGTGCGGACGCCGGCCTCGAGGCTGAGCCGGTGGTCCTCGAAGCCCTCCGGCTCGACCGCATAGGCGGCCGTGGCCGGCGACAGGGCCTCGAGCGCCAGGTTGATCCCGGCAAGCAGGCCGCCGCCCGACACCGGACAGAGCAGCGCGTCGGCCGACAGGCCGGCCTCGGCGAGCTGGCGCACGGCTTCCAGGCCGACGGTCCCCTGCCCGGCGATGACATGGAAGTCGTCGAACGACGGGACCACCACGGCATGACGTTCCTCGGCGATCTGCGCCGCGATGGCCTCGCGCGACCCGGTGGCCCGGTCATAGAGCACGATCTCGGCTCCGTGGGCGCGAGTCGCCTCGATCTTCATGGCGGGCGCGTCGGCCGGCATGACCACGACGACCGGCATGCCCAGCAACCGCCCGGCCGCGGCGACGCCCTGGCCATGGTTGCCGGACGAGAAGGCCACCACGCCGGCGCGGCGCTCGTCGGCGCTCAGCCGGCAGAGGCGGTTATAGGCGCCGCGGAACTTGAACGAGCCGGTGCGCTGCAGGCACTCGGCCTTGACGAACACCCGGCCGCCGACAGCCTCGTCCAGGACGTCGCTGCGGATGAGCGGGGTCCTGACCGCCAGACCGTCCAGCCGGCGGGCGGCGTCTTCCACGTCGGCGAAGGTGGGAAGCGGGTTCATGCGGCCGCGGTCTGCCCGCGTTGCCGCCGCGCGGCAAGCACCAGCCCGGCCGGGGTCTGGATCAGATCGCCGTCGAGGTCGAAGACGTCGGCCAGGACATTGCGGGACAGGGCGGTCGCCGGCGGGCCGTCGGCCGCCACCCGGCCGTGGTCCAGCACCACCAAGCGATCGCAGGACCGGGCCGCGAGGCCGAGGTCGTGCAGGGTCACGACCACGGCGCCGCCGCGCGCGGCCTCCTCGCGCAGCAGGTCCAGCGTCATCAGCTGGGCGTCCGGATCCAGCGAGGCGGTGGGCTCGTCGGCCAGCAACAACGGCGCGCGGGTGGCGAACAGCCGCGCCAACAGCACCCGGGCCCGCTCGCCGCCGGACATGTCGAACACGCCCCGCTCTGCCAGGTGGTCCAGGCCCACTCGCGCCAGCGCCTGCAGGGCGATCTCCCGCGCCCGCGCCGGCGGCAGGTCGGGCGCGCCCAGGCTGGCCGTGCGCCAGGCCGACAGGTTCCAGGACAGCCGCCGCTCCTGGGGCAGGTAGCCCACGCGCCGGGCCAGCTCAGCCGGCGCCAGGCGCGCAGGGGCCGATCCGCTCAGCAGGGCCGCGCCGGCAGACAGGGGCTGCAGGCCCAGGGCGGCGCGCACCAGGGTGGTCTTGCCGGCGCCATTGGGGCCGACGATCCCCACCACCTCCCCGGCGACGACCTCGACATCGACCGCGTCGAGGATGGCGTGTCCGCCGCGCTGCACGGTCGCGCCGGACAGGGACAGCAGGGCGCTCATGACCGCCACGCCCGCGAGGCGCGCCAGGCCACCAGGGCGAACAGGGGCGCGCCGAACAGGGCGGTCATCACCCCCAGCTTCAGCTCGATCTCGGTGGGGATCAGCCGGCTGGCCAGGTCGGCCAGCACCAAGAGCACCGCGCCCATCAGGGCCGAGGGCAGCAGCGCCCGGCCGGGATCGTGCCCCGCGCCGGCGCGCACCAGGTGCGGCGCGGCCAGGCCGATGAAGCCGATGATCCCGGCCAGGGCCACCGAGGCGCCGGTGAGCAGGGCCGCGCCGGCGACCGCCGCCGCTCGCAGCCGCGCCATGGGCAGGCCTGACACCGCCGCGGTCTCGTCGCCGAGGCTGAGCTGGGTCAGGCCTCGCGCGGCATAGGCCGAGAGCCCCGCGCCGAGGACCAGGGGGCCGGCGGCCCAGGCGATGTCGGCCCAGTCGCGATTCTCCACCGAGCCCAGCAGCCAGGACAGGATTTCGGCCATGGTCACCGGCGAGGGCGACAGGTTGAACACCAGCGAGGTCAGGGCGCCGCCGAAGGCCGACAGCGACACCCCGAACAAGATCAGCGCCTCGGGCTCGCGAAAGCGCGCCGCCAGGGTCACCACGATGGCGCCGGCGACCAGGGCGCCGACCAGGGCCGCGGCCTCCACCCCGCCGGGGATCATCGCCAGACCCAGGGCGATGGCGACGGACGCGCCGAGCCCTGCCAGGGCCGACACTCCCAGCACCGCCGGGTCGGCCAGGGGATTGCGCAAAAGGCCCTGCATCACCGCGCCGGCCAGACCCAGCGCCGCCCCGACGATCGCGGCCGCCGCCGTGCGCGGGGCGCGGATCACCCAGACGATCTCGCCGGGGGGCGAAGCGGGATGGCCCAGCGCCTGCTGGTACTGGACGAACGACAGCGGAACTTCGCCCAACGCCAGGGCGGCGGCCATGGCCAGGGCCAGGAGAAGGATCAGCGTGCCGATGAGCGGCAGACGGCTCATGGGCGGGCCCCGCGCGCGGCGGCGAGGTCGCGGGGGCCGTCGGCGGCGAACCAGGCCGGGCAGCCCAGGATCGATGCGGGAAGCGCGGCCAGGGTGCGTTGCGCCGCCAGCCGGCGCACGATGGCCCGCCGGCCGACCGACCAGCGCTGGGTCTC
>FTGF01001715.1_pt1 | contig 29557 bp, 24 predicted proteins | sample 1640631 | NCBI WGS metagenome assembly FTGF01 (sample SAMEA3914789, study PRJEB12502) | metagenome | biome: forest; material: soil | place: Canada | collected 2011-07-03 | depth 0.3 m
CATCGTCCAGCGCACCCGCGGCGGCGGCGGCGAGATCGTCGCCCTGCTGAAGACCGGCTCGGCCTTCTACGCCCCGGCCGAGAGCGCCATCGCCATGGCGACCAGCTATCTGAAGGACAAGAAGCGTGTCCTGCCCTGCGCGGCGCACCTGTCCGGCCAGTACGGCATCAAGAATCTGTATGTCGGCGTGCCGGCGGTGATCGGCGCGGGCGGGGTCGAGAAAGTCATCGAGTTCCCCATGGACGATGCCGAAAAGGCCATGTTCGCCAAGTCGGTGGACTCGGTGAAGGGCCTCCTGGAAGCCTGCAAGGCGATCGACGCGAGCTTGGCCTAGATCTCGGCCAAGGTTCGGGCGAGACCGCTCAGCCCTGGCAGCGATGTGGCCCTGACCGCCCGCACGAAGCTTTCATCCGAGGTGACGAACACGTCTTGCTCGCTCTCGGCCAGCGCTAGGTAGAGGCAGTCGTAATAGACCCCGTGGACGGCGATGCTCAGCTCGAGCGATCGCTGGCCGAGGTCCTCTATCGACACGGTTCGCAAAGGCGCGACGGCGAACAGGCGCCAAGCGAGAAAGGCGGCGTCTGGCGTCATGGCGCGGCGCCTCACCTGCTTGGTCAGGACATGGCCGACCTCAGCGAAGATGATGGATGGCGCCGCCAGATCGCCACGGCTCAGCATGCGCTCCGCCGCATCGCTGCCAGGCTCCTGAAGCAGCCAGGCGAGAACGACGCTGGCGTCCAGGATCATTCGCCCGTGTCGCGCAACTCGCGCAGGTCCTTCACGGCGTCAAAGGTCCGGCCGCCCGAGATGCTTTCCCGTAATGCCCGGAAGTACGCGATCGTCTCTTCGCCGGGCGGCAGCTTCCCGGTCGAGGGCTCGAGCCTAGCAGCCACCGCCGCCAGGATCCGGCGAGCTTCTTCCTCCATGGATCGGCCGTTCGACCTGGCCCGCTCCTTCAGGGCCTCCACCGTCGCATCGTCCAGTCGCCTGACCGTTATCGTCGCCATCGAGATGTGCTAGCAGAATGCCAGCGGTTTTTCAATGGAACTCCCACCCCGTCGGCATGCGGTAGGGGACGTTGGTGATCACCGCCATCACCCGCTGGATCTTGTGGTCCTGGATCTTGAACAGCTCGGCGATCAGGGCGCTGGTCGGGCGCACCGCCCAGGGATTGTCGGCCATGCTGACCCGGCCGAAGCCGGGGGTATCGACGTAGGGAACGTCGCCCGGATGGTTGAAACGGAGCACACCGAGCACAAGGCCCCTCTCTTCGTCGACCACCGCGAAGCGCCTCGGCCGGACCGACTGGATGTAGGTGAAGATCTTGGTCGACAGCTGGTCGGCGCAATGCATGGCGCCCAGCCGGGCGAAGTCGGCGGGCGCGCCGGCGGGCGGCGGACCGGAGTTGTTACAGGTGCGCGCGCCGTTCTCGATACGGAATCCGTCGGCGGCGAAGGGAACGATGCTCCCGTCGCCCTTCTCGATGGCGTCGAAGTACTTGTCGACCATGCCCACCAGTTCCGCCCGCGATGAGCGATCGGCGACGGGGACCGCCTGGGTCAGGATCGGCAGGGGGTGATCCAGCAGGTCCGTCTGCAACGACTGCAGCTCGCCCTTGCGCGCCAGTACGCTCTCGACCTCGGTGAACTTGCCGGCTTCGACCTTCAGGCGCAGCGCCATCAAGGCCGGCCTGCCGTTCTCCTGCACCAAAGCGAGGACGCCGGCCTGGCCCGACCGCGGATCGGCGAAGTCCAGCCGGTAGGAGCCCAGGCCGCTGATGGTCCGCCACAGCCCATCCCCCAGGTCCAGCGGCGCGCCGTCTTCGGTGAACCTGAGCCTGGTCGAGACGGGCAGGCGGGCCGGGTCGTGGGCGACGAGGGCCGCCATGTAACGGTCGGCGAACCCGGTCAGGCAGGCGCGGTCGCAGGCCGCACGGGCGGAAGTGACTCCCCCGCCGGCAATGACGCCCGCGACGAGAGCAAGCCCGGCGACGACGGTTCGAATTCGTTTCATCCTGACGTTTCCCTCTGTTGCGCCAGTGTATGGTCGCGATCCTCGCCGGCTCAAGCCGTCGGCGTCGCGGAGCCCGTTCGATGTCGCTGTTCCAACTGGCGGCCCTGTTCCTGACCACGACCGCTGTGGTGGGCTGGCTGAACGCCCGGCTGCTGCTGCTGCCCCAGGGTGTGGCCATGCTGGCGGCGGGGCTGGCGGCGGCTTTGGCGCTCTATGCCCTGAAGACCTTCGCTCCGGGACTGGCTGGCGTCGGCGATTCGGTCCGGACCATCGCCCAGCTCGACTTTCCCAAGACCGTGGTCGGTTACATGCTGGCCTTCCTGCTGTTCGCCGGCGCCATGCGGGTCGACCTGGGCGAGATGCGCCGGCGACGGCTCTCGGTATTCACCCTGGCGACGTTGGGCGTGATGGCGTCGACGGCGTTGGTGGGCGGCGGCGTGTGGGCGGCTGCACATGTGCTGAGCGTCGACCTGCCCCTGGCCTGGGCCCTGGTGTTCGGCGCCCTGATCAGCCCCACCGATCCGGTGGCCGTGCTGTCCATCGTGCGGCAGGGCAAACTGTCCGCCCGGCTGCAGGCGATCCTGCAGGGTGAAGCGCTGTTCAACGACGGTGTCGGGATCGTGGTGTTCCTGGCCGCGCTGGCCATCGCCTCCGGATCGGGGGGCGCCAATCCCGGCGGCGCCGCGCTGCAGGTGCTGATCCAGGCCGGCGGCGGTCTGGCCCTGGGCCTCGTGGCCGCGCTCGTCGTCATCCGGGCCATGCGCTCCATCGACGATCACGCGGTGGAGGCCATGCTGTCGCTCGCCCTGTCGGTCGGCCTGTACGCCGCGGCGGACGCCCTGCACCTGTCGGGCCCGATCGCGGTGGTGGCGGCCGGTCTGCTGTACGGGGATCAGGGAGCGCAGGGCGCCATGAGTCCGACGACTCGTCGCTATCTGGAGGCCTTCTGGGTGCTGATGGACGAGATCCTGAACGCCCTGCTGTTCTTCCTGTTGGGCCTCGAACTGCTGGTCGTGCCCCTTCACCTTCAGTTCCTTGGCCTGGGATTCGCCGCCATCGGGCTGGTCCTTGCGGTGCGGTTCGCCGTGGTGGCGCCATGGGGCGCCTACTTCCACTTCCGCGAGGAGGAGCGCGGCCCGAGCCTGATCCTCACCTGGGGCGGCCTGCACGGCGCCCTGTCCCTGGCCCTGGCCCTGAGCATTCCGGCCTCGCCCTACAAGCCGCTGCTGCTGTCGGTGACCTATGCGGTGGTGGTGTTCTCGGTGGCGATCCAGGGCCTGACCTTCGGGCCGTTAGTGGCGCTGATGAACCGGCCGCGGCGCCAAGCTTAGCCGTTTCCAAGTCGGCCGTCTGGGCTATAAGCCGCCCATGGACGGACCGATCCTGCAAACCGAGCGGCTGACCCTGAGGCCGACCCGCGCCGAGGATTTCGCCGCGTGGGCCGACATGATGGGCGATGAACAGGCCACTCGCTTCCTGGGCGGCGTGCAGCCGCGCTCAACCGCCTGGCGCGGTTTCTGCAGCATGGCCGGCGCCTGGACCCTATTCGGCTTCGGCATGTTCTCGGTGATCGAACGCTCCAGCGGCCGCTGGATCGGCCGGCTCGGACCCTGGCGGCCGGAAGGCTGGCCCGGCAGCGAGATCGGCTGGGGCCTGGCGCGGGAAGCCTGGGGCAAGGGTTATGCGACCGAAGGCGCCGCGGCGGCCATGGACTGGGCCTTCGACCACCTGGACTGGACCGAGGTCATCCACTGCATCGACCCGGACAACACGCCGTCCCAGGCGGTGGCCCGGCGGCTGGGCAGCAGCAACCTCAGGCCGGGCGCCATGCCCGCGCCCTATGACGGCATTCCGGTCGACATCTGGGGCCAGACCCGCGAGGCTTGGCGGGCGCGCCGGAGCTGACGCTAGAACCAGCTCTGCTGGCGCAAGGTCCGGGCATGGCTGCGGCTGACCGGCGCCTCGGCGCCGTCCTTCAGTTTCAGCAGGGCGCGCCCATCTGACCGCCGCACGTCGATCACCGCCGCCTTGGCCACCCACCAGGACCGGTGGGTGCGGGCCCCCTCGATGCCTTCCAGTTCGGTCACGGCGTCCGACAGCCGCATCAGGATCAGGTCAGACCCGCGATCGGTGCGGATCCTCAGGTAGTGATCCTCGGCCTCGACGGCATAGATCTCGGCGCCCCTCAGCTTCAGCGGAAGTCGTTCGAGGAAGCGCGGTGGCGGTTCGCCGGCGAGCGCGGCGTGGGTCCGCACCAGCTTGGGCGACGCCAGCATGTTCAATGCGCCCATCGCCATGGACACCATCAGGACCGGCGGAAAGGTGAACGCCAGTCCCTGGAGGACCGACAGCCCGGCGTAGGCCGCACGGCTCTTGAACATCAGCGTGGTGAGGCCCCAGACGAACACCGTGTAAGGAACGGCAAGGGCGACGCTGGTCACGGCGAAGATGGTCAGCGGCCTGTTCTCCAGCCAGCGCCAGGCCAGGTTCGCCGCCAGCACGCCCAGAACGCTGCCCACGCCCATCATGGCGATCCAGTAGATGAGTCGCCACGCCAGGGGCGCGCCGCCGGTCCCAAAGGCGCCCGCGACGGACATGAAGACGGCGGCCAGCACGGAGATCACCGCGGCGCGAAACCAGCGATTGCGCCAGGCCGCCGTCCACGATGCGCGAACGGCGCCTTCCAGCCGCCCACGATTTGCCGACGTCGTTTCGCGCAAGTGCAGAAGACCTCCCAGCCCAAGCCGCCTAGGCCGGCGACCGTAACGTCGAGGTCCACGATGGACCCGGCCGCGAGAGGGAGATGAGGAATGTCCGAGCAACCGCTGTCAACGGCCGCAGCCAGCCGCAGTCGGCTGATGATGGCCGTCACCATGGTTCTGCCCACCGTCGTGGCCGTCGGGATCATCGCCCTCGCCCTGGGCCCGAAGGGCATGGCCGCGAGCGCATCGCTCGCTGGGGCCGGATGGCGTCCGCACGCCCCGAACCTGGAGCTGCTCGCCCAGGCGCCGCTGGCGGTGAAGGTCCACCTGGCGACGGTGGCGCCCGCCTTCCTGATCGGCATGGTGCAGATGCTGGGCCCCAAGGGGGTCACGGTGCATCGCGTGCTGGGCTGGACCTATATCGCACTGATGGCGACCACGGCGATCTCCGCCCTGTTCATCCCCGGTCCGGGCGATGTGCGGACCTCCCTGCTCTACCTGTTCAGCGTCTTCCCCCTGATCACCCTGCCGCTGGCGATCTACTGGGCGCGCCGGCACAACGTCGCGCGTCACTCCCGGGCGATGACGGGGCTGTTCTTCGGAGGGCTGGTGATCGCGGGGTTGCTGACCTTCATCCCGGGCCGGCTGATGTGGCGGATGGTGTTCGGCTGAGCCGAAGCTGAAGCTTTCACCTGCCTTGCTTCGGCCAAGTTGTCGTAGATAAGGGGCCGCCAGAAGCGCGCCCCTGACATGACCAATTTCGTCTTCCACGATCCCTCCGGCAAACGAGCGCGGAAGGCCACGCTTGTGGCTGGCCTCCTGATCTCGCTGGCGGCCGCGGTCGTGGCGGGTTTCTTCGCGACGCTGGCCTTTGCGCCGCGCATGCCAAACCTGGCGATGAAGGACCCCAGGGTCCTGTCGGCCATGAACATGAGGCTCCGCCCCCATCCGCGCGGCAAGCCCGCCTGGACCCGGGTCCCGCGACCGCGCAGGAGCCCCGTGGGGAGCACGGTCCGTCCCCTGACCGTGACCTTCTATGTCAACTGGGACGAGACCTCGCGGGCGTCCCTGGCGGCCCATATCGAGCAGATCGACGTCCTGGCGCCGACCTGGTTCGCGCTGAAGGGATCCAGGGGGCTGCTGGCGGACAGCGAGGATCAGCCGGCGGATACGATCATCGCCAAGGCGACCCGCAAGCCCGCTATCCTGCCGGTGATCCAGAATGCCTATGGCGGCAATTGGAACGGCCCGCTCGCCGATGCCCTGCTGCTCAATCCCGCCGCCCGCGCCGCCCTGGTGCAGAACCTGACCACCCTGGCCAAAGCCCGCGGCTACTCCGGTTATGTCTTCGACCTGGAGGACCTCTCGCCCAAGGGGCTGGCCGCCTATCCCCTGCTCGTGGCCGAGACCACCAAGGCCCTGAAGCCGCTCGGCCGCGAAGTCTGGGTCACCGCCGTGTTCGACGACGACGACGCCCCCTTCGCCAAGCTGCAGGCGGCCAGCGACACCCTGGTGCTGATGGCCTACGACCAGCATTACAGCACCGGCAGTCCCGGCCCCGCCGCCGGCCAGGACTGGTTCGAACAGAACCTGGATCGCCGGCTTTCCAGGCTGGACGAATCCAGGACGGTCCTGGCCCTGGGAAGCTACGGCTACGACTGGAAATTGAGGGACAAGGCCCTCCCCGGAACGGCCGATATCATGTCGTTCCATGAAGCCACGGTCGTGGCCGCCGACTCCGGCGTGAAGGTCAGCATGGACTCGACCTCGTTGAACCCCGGCTTCGCCTACATGGACGAGCTCGGACGGGACCACGTCGTCTGGTTCCTGGACGCGGCCACGATGTTCAACGAGATCAAGGTGTCCGACGACTACCGGCCTCGCGGCTACGCCCTGTGGCGGCTGGGATCGGAGGACCCGGGCGTCTGGTCGGTGCTGCCCCACGCCTACGGCAAGGCGTCCCCAGCCAATCTCAGCGCCATTCCACCGACCCAGGACGTCGACTTCGATGGCAGCGGCGAAGTGATGCGGGTGGTCGGCACCCCGTCGCCCGGCAAGCGCACGCTGGAATTCGATCCCGACACCGGGCTGATCTCCACCGAGGACTACGACCAGATCCCCTCCGGGTATCTCGTGCAGCGCTATGGCGCTCGTCAGGGCCTCGTGGCGCTGACCTTCGACGATGGACCCGATCCGAAATGGACGCCCAAGCTGCTCGACATCCTGAAGGCCAAGCACGCCCAGGCGACCTTCTTCGACATCGGCGAGAACATGCAGACCTGGCCCGAGCTGGTGCAGCGGGAGGTCGCCGAAGGCCACACGGTGGGCAGCCACACCTACACCCACCCCAACATCTCAGAGACGCCGGTCTCGGAGACGAGGTTCGAGCTCAACCTCACCCAACGGCTGTTCGAGGTGCTCACCGGTCGCAGCATGCGGCTGTTCCGGCCGCCCTATCTCGGCGACGCCGATCCGTCGACGCCGGAGGAAGTGGCGCCGCTGATCACCGCCCAGAAGCTGGGCTATCTGATCGTCGGCCTGAGGATCGATCCGGACGACTGGAAGAAGCCCGATCCGACCCTGATCGTCCAACGCACCCTGGACCGGCTGGCGGACAAGGACGACCCCGAGCATGAACACGCCGGTCAGATCGTGCTGCTGCACGATTCCGGCGGCAACCGCAGCCGCACCGTCCAGGCGCTCCCGGCCCTGATCGATGCGTTGCGGGCGCACGGCTACACGCTGGTGACCGTCGCGCAGCTGGCCGGTCTGACGCCGCAACAGGCCATGCCGCCGACTTCAAGGGCGACCCTGGACCTGGCCCTGGATGGCCTGGGTTTCGGCTTCTTCCGCTACACCAACGCCTTCCTTGGCTTCCTGTTCATCAGCGCCATCGCCCTCGGCATGGCCCGCCTGGCTTTCCTGGCGAGCCTGGCCCTGTTCCACCGTTTCGCCCCCGGTCACAGCCTGCCGCCGATGCTCGATCCGGCGGCAGGACCCTCTGTCACAGTGCTGATCCCCTGCTTCAACGAGGAGAAGGTGATCGCCAGCTCGGTGGCCAGGATCCTGGAGTCCACCTGGTCGAAGCTGGAGGTCATCGTGCTCGACGACGGGTCGACCGACGGCACCGCCAGGGAGGTCCAACGTGCGTTCGCCGACGAACCGAGGGTGAAGCTGTTGAGCTTCCCCAACGGCGGCAAGGCCGCGGCGCTCAACCTGGGCCTGGCCGCCACCAAGGGCGAGGTGATCGTGGCGCTGGACGCCGACACCCTGTTCCCGCCGGAGACCATCGGCCGGCTGGTGCGCTGGTTCGCCGATCCCGAGGTTGGAGCGGTGGCCGGCAACGCCCTGGTCGGCAACCGGTTGAACCTGATCACCCGCTGGCAGGCGCTGGAATACGTTACCGCCCAGAACCTGGAGCGCCGGGCCCTGGCGGCCCTCGGCGCGGTGACCGTGGTCCCCGGCGCGGTGGGCGCCTGGCGCAGGTCGGCGCTGGCGGCGCTCGGCGGTTATCCGGGCGAGACCCTGGCCGAGGACCAGGACCTGACCATCGCGGTGCAGCGGGCGGGCTGGCGGGTCGAGTTCGATCCCTCGGCGCGCGCCTTCACCGAGGCGCCCGACACGCTGGGCGGCCTGTTGAAACAGCGGTTCCGCTGGTCGTTCGGCACCCTGCAATGCATCTGGAAGCATCGGGCCGGCCTGTTCGACACCAGTCATCCCGCCCTGGGCTTCGTCGCCCTGCCTCAGATCTGGCTGTTCCAGATCGTGCTCGCCCTGGCCGCGCCCCTGGTCGACCTGGCGGTCATCTGGAGCGTCGCGACGGCCCTGACGGCCCGCATGTTCCACCCCGTCGAATGGTCCAGCGACAATCTGATGCAGGCGTTGCTCTACTGGGCTGCGTTCGTCCTGGTCGACCTCTCCGCCGGGGCCCTGGGCATGGCGCTGGAGAAGCGCGCGCCGTGGCGCGACGTGATCTGGATCCCCATCCAGCGCTTCGGTTACCGGCAGCTGATGTACTACGTCGTGGTCAAGGCGGTGTTCACCGCCGTCCGCGGTCCGCGGGTGGGCTGGGGCAAGCTGGAACGTCGCGCCACCGCCGCCGTCGAGGCCGCCGCCTAGGGCAAGATCCGGCCCAGAACGAGCTGGGGCAGGACCTTTGATTGCAGTGCACAACGACGCTCCCTATAAGCGGCGGGCTGAGTCGGCCCCTGGCGGGCGCGGCTCGTTCCAGGCTCCCTGACCCCCCGGTTTCATGGACATTCACGAGCACCAAGCCAAGGCCCTCCTCAAGGAGTTCGGCATTCCGGTTCCACGCGGCTTCCCCGCCTTCTCGGTGGAAGACGCGGTGCAGGCCGCCCAGAACCTCGGCGGGCCGGTCTGGGTGGTGAAGGCCCAGATTCACGCCGGCGGGCGCGGCAAGGGCGGCGGCGTCAAGGTTGTCAGGTCGATCGACGAGGTGCGCGAGGAAGCCACGCGCATGCTCGGAATGACCCTGGTCACCCACCAGACCGGACCCAAGGGCCGCGTCGTGCGCCGGCTTTACATCGAGGACGGCGCCGCGATCGAGCGCGAACTCTACCTGTCCCTGCTGGTCGACCGCGAGACCTCGCGGGTGGCGGTGGTCGCCTCCACCGAGGGCGGCATGGATATCGAGGAGGTCGCCAGGACCGCGCCGGAGAAGATCGTCACCTTCTCTATCGATCCGGCCACCGGCGTCTTCCCGCACCACGGCCTGGCCCTGATCAAGGCGCTGAAGCTGGAGGGCCCCGCCGCCAAGCAGGCCCGCGGCCTGATCACCCAGCTGCACCGCGCCTTCGTCGAGAAGGACATGAGCCTCTTGGAGATCAACCCGCTGATCGTCACCGCCGAGGGCGACCTGAGGCTGCTCGACGCCAAGGTCTCGTTCGACTCCAACGCCCTCTATCGCCACGACGACATCCGCGCCCTGCGCGACATCTCCGAGGAAGACGAGAAGGAGATCGCGGCCTCCAACTACGACCTGAGCTACATCGCGCTCGACGGTCAGATCGGCTGCATGGTCAACGGCGCGGGCCTCGCCATGGCCACCATGGACATCATCAAGCTCTATGGCGCCGAGCCCGCCAACTTCCTGGACGTCGGCGGCGGCGCCTCCAAGGAGAAGGTCACCGCGGCCTTCAAGATCATCACCGCCGATCCCAACGTGAAGGGAATCCTGGTCAACATCTTCGGCGGCATCATGCGCTGCGACATCATCGCCGAGGGCGTGGTGGCGGCGGTGAAGGAGGTGGGCTTGCAGGTCCCCCTGGTGGTCCGCCTGGAAGGCACCAACGTCGACCAGGGCAAGGCCATCCTGAACGGCTCGGGCCTCAACATCATCCCCGCCAACGACCTCGCCGACGCGGCGGCGAAGATCGTCCACGCCGTGAAGGCCGCCGCCTGATGTCCATCCTCATCGACAAGAGCACCAAGGTGATCTGCCAGGGCCTGACCGGGACCCAGGGGACGTTCCACACCGAACAGGCCATCGCCTATGGCACGCGGATGGTCGGCGGAGTGACCCCCGGCAAGGGTGGCCAGCAGCACCTGGGCCTGCCCGTGTTCGACACTGTCAAGGAGGCCCGCGAGGCCACCGGCGCGGACGCCTCGGTGATCTATGTGCCGCCGCCCTACGCCGCCGACTCCATCCTGGAGGCCATCGACGCCGAGGTCCCGCTGATCGTCTGCATCACCGAGGGCATCCCGGTGCTGGACATGGTCAAGGTCAAGCGCTCCCTCTCGGGCTCCAGGTCGCGCCTGATCGGGCCCAACTGCCCGGGCGTGCTGACCCCGGGCGAGTGCAAGATCGGCATCATGCCGGGGAATATCTTCAAGCGCGGCTCGGTGGGCGTTGTCTCCCGCTCGGGCACGCTTACCTATGAGGCCGTGTTCCAGACCACCAACGCCGGCCTCGGCCAGACCACGGCCGTGGGCATCGGCGGCGATCCGGTCAAGGGAACGGAGTTCATCGACGTGCTCGAGATGTTCCTGGCCGACCCGGACACCCTGTCGATCATCATGATCGGCGAGATCGGCGGTTCGGCCGAAGAGGACGCCGCGGAGTTCATCCGCGCGTCCAAGGTGAAGAAGCCGATGGTCGGCTTCATCGCCGGCCGCACGGCCCCGCCGGGACGGCGGATGGGCCACGCCGGGGCGATCATCTCGGGGGGCAAGGGCGGCGCGGAGTCGAAGATCGAGGCCATGCAGGCCGCCGGCATCCACGTGTCGCCGTCGCCGGCGGCCCTGGGCTCCACCCTGCTGGAGGCGCTGAAGGGCTGAATTGCACTTCATACGCCCAGCTTTGGCCGGATTGCAGGCGTTTTGGAGCGCGCGCAACGCGCCGCGGCGGGTTTGCCGGCCAGCGGCCGCACTATCAGACTATGTTCATCGCCCGGTGTTAGGCGGAGCGTGAACCATATCAGGACTTAGACGATGGCCGACGACTCCGGGCGGATTAACCAGGTTCTAGCCGAGACGTCCTTCCTCTACGGCGGCAACGCGCCCTTCGTGGAAGACCTCTATGCCCGCTGGGCGGACAACCCCGGCTCGGTCGAGCCGTCCTGGCAAGCGTTCTTCGCCACCTTGCGCGACCGCACGGACGAGGTGAAGCGCGCGGCCCGGGATCCGTCCTGGACGCCCCGCCTGCCGCCCGCGGCGCGCACCGATCAGCTGTCGGCGTTCGACGGCATGTGGCCCGCGGTCGAGGCCAAGCTCGCCAAGACCATCACCGAACAGCGCCCGCAGGCGACACCCGAGGCGATCCGCGCCGCCACCCTGGATTCCCTGCGCGCCATCATGATGATCCGCGCCTTCCGGATGCGCGGTCACCTGGCCGCCAACCTGGACCCGCTGGGCATCGCCGCGCCGCCGGAAGACACCTCTGAGCTCGATCCGGCCAGCTACGGCTTTTCAGAGTCGGACTTCGACCGGCCGATCTTCCTCGATTACGTGCTGGGCCTGGAGACCTCGACGATCCGCGAGATCCTGCAGATCCTGCGGCGGACCTACTGCGGAAACCTCGGCGTGCAGTACATGCACATCTCCGACCCGCAGCAGAAGGGATGGCTGCAGGAGCGCATCGAGGGCAAGGACAAGGAGATCGCCTTCACCCCCGAGGGCAAGATCGCCATCTTCAAGAAGCTGATCGAGGCGGAGGCGTTCGAGCGTTTCCTGCACAAGCGCTTCCCCGGCACCAAGCGGTTCGGTCTGGACGGCGCCGAGGCCCTGGTCCCGGCCATGGAACAGGTGATCAAGCGCGGCGGCGCGCTCGGCGTGAACGACATCATCATCGGCATGCCGCACCGCGGACGGCTGAACGTGCTGGCCGCGGTGATGGGCAAGCCCTACCGGGCGATCTTCCACGAGTTCCAGGGCGGCTCGTCCACCCCGTCGGACATCGGCGGCTCGGGCGACGTGAAGTACCACCTGGGCGCCTCTTCGGACCGCGCCTTCGATGACAACACCGTCCACCTGTCGCTGACCGCCAATCCCAGCCATCTGGAGATCGTCAATCCGGTGGTGATCGGCAAGGCGCGGGCCAAGCAGGCCTTCGCGCTCAGACAGAACATCGACGCCGGCCGCGGCCACGTGCTGCCCATGCTGCTGCACGGCGACGCCGCCTTCGCCGGCCAGGGGGTGGTGGCCGAGTGCTTCACCCTGTCCGGCCTGAAGGGCTATCGCACCGGCGGGGCGATCCACTTCATCGTCAACAACCAGATCGGCTTCACCACCAGCCCGCTGCACTCGCGCTCGTCGCCCTATCCGTCCGACGTGGCCCTGATGGTCGAGGCGCCGATCTTCCATGCCAACGGCGACGATCCCGAGGCCGTGGTCTACGCCACCAAGGTGGCCACCGAGTTCCGCCAGAAGTTCGGCAAGGACGTGGTGGTGGACATGTTCTGCTACCGCCGGTTCGGTCACAACGAAGGCGACGACCCGACCTTCACCCAGCCCTTGATGTACAAGAAGATCAAGGATCAGCCCACGACCCGCGAACTCTACGCCCAGCGGCTGGTCGGCGAGGGGGTGCTGACCGCCGAACAGGCCGACACCCTGGTCAAGGACTTCGAGGCCTATCTCGACGCCGAGTTCGACGCCGGCAAGGCCTATGAGGCCGACAAGGCGGACTGGCTGGACGGCAAGTGGGCGCAGATGCACGTCGCCGACGATCCGGAGCTGCGCGGCGACACCGCGGTGGCCGAACAGAAGCTGCGCGACATCGGCCTGAAGATGACCTCGATCCCGGCGCACGTGGACGCCCACAAGACCCTGCGCCGGGTGATCGAGAACCGCCACGAAAGCATCGCCACCGGCCAGGGCATCGACTGGTCGACGGCCGAGAGCCTCGCCTTCGGCGCCCTGCTGGACGAAGGTTTCCCGGTGCGCCTTTCGGGCCAGGACAGCGTGCGCGGCACCTTCAGCCAGCGCCACGCCGCGATCATCGACCAGACCACCGAGGCGGCCTACATCCCGCTCAACGAGCTGGGTCCGGGCCAGGCCAATTTCGAGGTGCTGGACTCGGCCCTGTCGGAAGAGGCCGTGCTCGGCTTCGAATACGGCTTCTCGCTCACCGACCCGAACACCCTGGTCCTGTGGGAAGCCCAATTTGGCGACTTCGCCAACGGCGCCCAGGTGCTGATCGACCAGTTCATCTCGTCGGGCGAGCGCAAGTGGCTGCGCATGTCGGGGCTCGTGCTGCTGCTGCCGCATGGGTACGAAGGCCAGGGTCCGGAGCACTCATCCGCCCGTCTGGAGCGCTTCCTGCAGCTGTGCGCCGAGGACAACCTGCAGGTCGCCAACTGCACCACCCCGGCCAACTATTTCCACATCCTGCGCCGCCAGATGCACCGGCCGTTCCGCAAACCGCTGATCCTGATGACCCCCAAGTCGCTGCTGCGGCACAAGCGGGCGGTCTCCAACCTGGAGGACATGATCCCCGGCACCTCGTTCCACCGGGTGATGGTGGACGGGGCCGAGGCCGGCTGCGACGTGGGCGGGATCCAGCTGGTCTCCGACGACAAGATCAAGCGGGTGGTGGTGTGCTCGGGCAAGGTCTATTTCGACCTGGTGGACGCCCGCGCCAAGACGGGCCGCGACGACGTCTATCTGTTGCGCCTGGAACAGTTCTACCCCTGGCCGACCAAGTCGATCACCAACCTGCTCGCCCGCTTCCCCAACGCCGAGCTGGTCTGGTGCCAGGAAGAGCCGAAGAACATGGGCGGCTGGACCTTCGTCGACGCCTGGTTCGAGGTCACCCTGGCGCGGATGAAGATCAAGGCCAAGCGCGCCCGCTACGTCGGCCGTCCGGCCACCGCCTCGACGGCCGCGGGTCTGATGAGCCGGCACCTGAAAGAGCTGGAGACCTTCCTGGCCGAGGCCTTCGCCTGACGGCCACAACGCCGTAGAAGAGACCCGATGAATCGCCTGGAGCGCGGCGCCGACGGACGCCCCTCCAAGGCCGACGCACGATCTGGAGCGCAAGAGCATGACCGACATCCTGACGCCGACGCTGGGAGAGTCCGTCACCGAAGCCACGGTGGCGCGCTGGGCCAAGAAGCCGGGCGAGGCGGTCAAGAAGGACGAGGTCCTGGTCGAGCTGGAGACGGAGAAGGTCTCGCTGGAAGTCTCGGCCAGCGCTGACGGCGTGCTGCAGGACGTCACGGTCGGCGAGGGCGACACGGTGACCCCTGGCCAGGTGCTGGGCCACGTCAGCGACGGCGGCGCGGCCGCGACGCCGCCGGCCAGCGTTCCGGCGGCGGCCCCGCCCCAGGCTGCCGCCCCAGCCCTGGCGCCCGTCACGGCTCCGGCTCCCACACCGCCTCCCGTCGCACCCGCCGCCATGCCCCTGTCGCCGTCGGTTCAGCGCATCGTGACCGAGACCGGGATCAATCCGGCGGAGATCCCGCCCACCGGCAAGGATGGACGCATCACCAAGGGCGACGCCCTCGCCGCCCTGGAGTCCCGCGCCGCCACGCCGCCGCCGTCCGCCGCCCCTGCGCCCACGGGCGTCGCCGGTGTCGAGGGCCGTCCGGCCAACGAGCGCGAAGAGCGGGTGCGCATGACCCGCCTGCGCCAGACCATCGCCCGCCGGCTGAAGGAGGCCCAGAACACCGCCGCCATGCTGACCACCTTCAACGAGGTCGACATGAGCGCCGTGATGGCCCTGCGCAGCCAGTACAAGGACGCCTTCGAGAAGCGGCATGGCGTGAAGCTGGGCTTCATGGGCTTCTTCGTGAAGGCGGTCATCGCCGCCCTGAAGGAGGTCCCCGCGGTCAACGCCGAGATCGACGGGACCGACATGGTCTACAAGAACCACTACGACATCGGCGTGGCGGTCGGCACCGAGAGGGGCCTGGTGGTGCCGGTGGTGCGCGACGTCGATCGGATGAGCCTGGCCGAGATCGAACAGGCCATCGGCGAGCTGGGCCGCAAGGCCCGCGACGGCGCCCTGGCGCTCGACGACCTGCAGGGCGGGACCTTCACCATCTCCAACGGCGGGGTCTACGGCTCGTTGATGTCGACCCCGATCCTGAACGCGCCCCAGTCGGGCATCCTGGGCATGCACAAGATCCAGGACCGGCCCGTCGCGATGGGCGGACAGGTGGTGATCCGGCCGATGATGTACCTGGCCCTGAGCTACGATCACCGCATCGTCGACGGCAAGGAGGCGGTGACCTTCCTGGTGCGGGTGAAGGAGACCATCGAGGATCCGGAGCGCCTGCTGCTGGAGGTCTGAGGGCTTTACAGAAGATCGGCCAAAATGTATCTATAGCATGTAGATACGAGATGGCAGATGACCCGCGCAAAGATCTTTCGGCACGGTGGCAGTCAGGCTGTCCGTCTGCCTAAGGAATTCCGTTTCGATGTCGCGGAGGTCGATGTCCGCAAGGACGGCGATTCCGTGATCCTGGAGCCTGTCAAGGTCCGGAAGGCGCCTACCCAGGCGGAGCTGGATGCTTTGTGGGCTCGGATCGACGCACTGAAGAATGGGGATGAATTCCCCGAGCGTGAACAGCCTGCGCCACAGGAACGTGACTTCGGCTCGTGACCCTGGCGCTCGACACCAACGTCCTTGTCGACCTGCTTCGAAACAAGACCCCCTCGGTCCGCGAGCGCTTCGACACCGCCCGCAAGCAACTGGCGCCGTTGCGCCTGTCGTTGATGGTCTGGCATGAACTGATCTACGGCGCGCTCGTCAGCGCCCGCCCAGACCGCTCGAAGCGTCGCATCCAGCTTCTGATCGGTGATATCCCGATCGAGCCGTTCGCCGAGGCGGATATGTTAGCGGCGGCAGAAGTGCGGGCCGGCCTGAAACGCATCGGTCAACCGATCGGCGCCTACGACGCCTTGATCGCCGGTCAGGCGCTGAACCGCGGCTGGACACTGGTGACCGCCAACACCCGCGAGTTCGCCCGCATCAACGGCCTAGTGGTCGAAGATTGGTCGTTGCCCACGACATGACCTAAACTTCGGCATGGCCCTCAGCGTCGCCGCCACTTTCGTCAGCCTGGTCGAGGCCCAGATCGCGTGCAGCGCTTTGACCGCGGCCGGTTTCGATGCTCAGGTGTTCGATCAGAACACTGCCTTCGTCGCCGATCGGATCAGCGGCTTTCGCCTGATGGTCCCCGAGGACGACGGCCCGGCGGCCCGTTCGTTCCTGGCCGATCTGCAACGCGCGAACGACGGCTAGGCTGAGACGTCAGGCAGCGGACTTCCGCGCGATCAGCAAGAGGTTCGTTGGCCAGCCCGCCAGGGAGACGCTGGCGATACGGAATCGCGGGATTCCGGCGGCGCGCGCGGCCTCGGCGAGGCTGGCGGGCGAGAGAAGGTTGAGGTTCTCCTCGTCGGCGAAGAACGGCTGGCCGATGGCGGTCAGCAGCTTTCGGTGCTGCCGTTTCGGCAACCAGTGGACCAGCGGCAGCACGGTGTGGAACTCGATGGGGAACCAACGGTTCGGCGTGGTCACGAACAGTCCCTTGCGCGACACGCGCCACAGCTCGCGCAGAAACTGGGCCTGTTTGTCGGCGCTCCCGACGTGCTCCAGCACCGCGCTGGAGTGGGCGTAATCGAAGCTGTCGTTGTCGAACGGCAGGTCGCGCCCGTCGGCCCGGACGAATTTCATCCCCGGATACTGGCTCTCCAGGAACCCCGCGTCGTCGACCCCCACGGCGGTGACCTGGTCCTTCCACGGATGCCAGGCCTCCAGATAGTTGGAGTGCTCGTAGCTGCGGTCGCTGGTGGCCCCGACGTCGACGATGGTGTCGGTCGCTCCCGGCGCCATGGCCGCCACGAAGCGGGCGAACATCTTGCGGCGCTGGTAGCCGGCGATCTTGACCGGCAGGGATTCCGGCTTGGCCAGGTTGTACTGGGCGTTGACCGTTACGGCTTGGCTCATCCTGCCCTCGGTGAAATCCGGCGCGAGCGGATATCTACCGAGTCAGGACACGTCCGCGAAGAGGCTTCCGCCTGGGCGGCGTCGCGGACCTAGGCCGCTTCGGCCTCGACCCCGGCGTCCACCTCGCCGTCGCCCTCCAGACCGGCGCCTTCAATCCCCTGTTCACGCACCTTGCGATAGAGCGTCGAGCGGCCAATGCCGAGGCGGCGCGCCACCTCGCTCATGTGGCCGGAATAGATGCCGATGGCGAGCTGGATCAGGTCCTTCTCGATCTCTTCCAGGGTGCGCAGGTGGCCGCGATCGTCGAGGATGCGGACCGGCGCCTCCTTGGGCATTTCGGCGATATAGGCCTGGGCCGACGCGGGAATCGTCACTGCGGCCAGGGACGACGGCCCGTCCATGGGCGGCTTGAGCCCGGAGATGGCCGGGAAGTCGTGGGGTTGCAGATAGGGCGCGTCGGCCAGGACGATGGCGCGATAGACCGCGTTCTCCAGCTGGCGGACATTGCCCGGCCAGTCATGGGCCACCAGCAGCGACAGGGTCTCGCCCGTCGCGCCCACCACGCCCTTGCCCTCTTCGACATTGAACTGACGCACGAAGTGGTCGACCAGCGCGGGAATGTCCTCGCGGCGATCGCGCAGGGACGGGGCCTCGATGGGGAAGACGTTCAGCCGATAGTACAGATCCTCGCGGAAGCGGCCTTCCGCCACGGCCTGGGCCAGGTCGCGGTTGGTCGCCGAGATGATGCGCACGTCGACCTTGGTGGGGCGCTTGCCGCCGACCGCGTCGACCTCGCCTTCCTGCAGCGCGCGCAGCAGCTTGACCTGGACGTCGAGCGGCAGCTCGCCGATCTCGTCGAGGAACAGGCAGCCGCCATTGGCCTCCTGGAACTTGCCCAGGTGCCGGTCGGTGGCGCCGGTGAACGAGCCCTTCTCGTGGCCGAACAGGATGGATTCCACCAGGTTCTCGGGCAGGGCCCCGCAGTTGACCGCGACGAAGGCCTTGCCGGCGCGTTCCGAACAGCCGTGCAGCGCCCTCGCGATCAGTTCCTTGCCGACCCCGCTCTCGCCGGTGATCAGGATGGGGATGGTGGAGCGCGCCGCGCGCTCGCCCATCTTCTTCACCTGGGCCATGGCGGGGGACGAGCCGATCAGGTCGTCGAAGGTGGTCTGGCCGGTGACCCGTTTCTTCAGGCGGTCGACCTCGGCGGTCAGCTCGCCCATTTTCAGCGCATTGCGGATGGAGACGGCGACACGCTCCGGCGCGGCGGGCTTGACCAGGAAATCCTGGGCCCCGGCCTGCATGGCCTGAACCACGGTGTCGATGCCGCCCTGGGCGGTGAGCACGATCACCGGCTGGTTGAAGCCGCGGGAGCGCATCTCCTTGAGCGTGGCCACCCCGGTCATGCCGGGCATCACCAGGTCGAGCAGGACCACGTCGGCCTTGCCGCCGGCGATCAGCCGGTCGAGCGCCGCGTCGCCCCCTTCGGCCAGGGCCGTCTGGAATCCTTCGCGCTCGAGCACAGCCTGGATCAGGCGCCGTTGCGTCGGGTCGTCATCGACGACGAGAACCGTCTTGCTCATCTAATTGTCCCACCACCAACGTCCGACCTCTTTGGATCAGACTCTCATTTTGGGACGGTTATGCAGGTCGCCGGTAAAGGCGGCGTTACCCTGCTCCAAGATTGCGGAATGGATGCTACAGACCCAGTCGACATGAGCGCCAAGACCACCGCCGCCCACAGGATCGTCCAGAGCCTGCTCGCCAACGGGATCGACCACGTGTTCTGCGTGCCCGGCGAGAGCTATCTGGCGCTGCTCGACGCCCTGGCCGATGTTCCCGATCGCATCCGGGTCATCGCCTGCCGCCACGAGGCCGGCGCCGCCAACATGGCCGAGGCCTATGGCAAGCTGACCGGCAAGCCCGGCGTCTGCCTGGTCACCCGCGGCCCGGGCGCCAGCCACGCCAGCGTGGGCGTGCACACCGCCGAGCAGGACTCCACCCCCATGCTGCTGCTGGTCGGGCAGATCGCCCGCAAGGACCGCGGCCGCGGCGCCTTCCAGGAGGTCGACTACGGCGCGGTGTTCGGGACCTTCGCCAAGTGGGCGGCCGAGATCGACGATGCGGGGCGGGTCACCGAGATCATGGCGCGGGCGTTCAGCACGGCCCAGCAGGGCCGCCAGGGGCCGGTGGTCCTGGCCCTGCCCGAAGACATGCTGGAAGACCAAGCTCCGGGGCCGGATCCCGTCGCCACGACGCCGGCGCGGGCCGGCCTGGACCCGGACGCCCTGGCCCTGATCGGGGCCCGGCTGGAGCGGGCTCAGCGACCGCTGATGATCCTGGGGGGAACCGGCTGGAACGAGATCGCCCTGGACATGCTGGACCGGTGGCTGTGGGTGCACCACGTGCCGACCATCCTGTCCTTCCGGCGCAAGGACCTGCTGGACAACAACCACGCCTCCTACGTGGGTGACATCGGCCTGGGGACCAATCCCAAGCTGATCGAGCGCGTCCACGCCTCCGACCTGGTGATCGCCATCGGCGCCCGGCTGGGCGAGAACGCCACCCAGGGCTACAGCCTGTTCACGCGCGAGGAGACGGCCCACAAGCTGATCCACATTCATCCGGGACCCGAGGAGGTCGGCCGGGTGTGGCCCCCCGCCATCGGGGCGACCGCCGATGTGTCCGCCGCCGCCCTGGCCCTGGTGACCCTCGACCCCAGCCCGAGCGCGCGTTGGGCGACCTGGCTCAGGTCGGCGCGCGCCGACTACGAGGCGTGGGTCAAGCCGATCAAGGTCGGCGGCGCGGTGAACCTGTCCCGCGTGGTCGCCCACATGGCCCAGGCCCTGCCCGAGGACGCGATCGTCTGCAATGGCGCCGGCAATTTCGCCGCCTGGCTGCACCGCTTCTATCGGCACCGCGCGCACAACACCCAGCTCGCGCCCACGTCCGGCGCCATGGGCTACGGCTTTCCCGCCGCCATCGCCGCCAAGCTGGTGCATCCCGACCGCGAGGTGGTGTGCTTCGCCGGCGACGGCGACTTCCTGATGACCGGCCAGGAGCTGGCCACCGCGGTCCAATACGGCGCGGCCGTGGTGGTCGTGGTGGTCGACAATGGCTCCTACGGCACCATCCGCGCCCATCAGGAACGGCGCTATCCGGGACGGGTGATCGCCACGGATCTGAAGAACCCCGATTTCGTCGCCTATGCCCGCGCCTTTGGGGCGTGGTCGGTCAGGGTGGAGCGCACCGAGCATTTCGCGGCCGCTCTGGAGGAGGCGCGAAAGGCCAAGGTTCCCGCCCTGATCCATCTGATCGCGGACGTCGAGGATATCGCACCCGGCCGCACGATCAGCGAGCTCCGCGCCGGCGGCGCCTGATCGGCGCCCGCCAGGGGTGCGACACAGTCGGCCGGGCCCGAATTCTTTGTGGCGCCCCCTTGCGCAAATGACCGGATCGTCGCAATTCCGCCTTCAGGGTGCGACATCACGGATGTTTGATCCCTGCGTTACCCGAGCGAGTCATGACCATGACGGTCCGCGAAGACGAAAGGCGTGTGGCGACTGCGCCCGTGCGCGCGGCTGAGCTCGAGCTCACCATCCTGATGCCCTGTCTGAACGAAGCCGAGACCGTGCAGGTCTGTGTGCGCAAGGCGCTCGGCTTCCTGCGCCGCGCCGGCGTGGCCGGCGAGGTGCTGATCGCCGACAACGGATCGACCGATGGGTCCCAGGCTCTGGCCGAATCGGAAGGCGCGCGCGTGGTCGGCGTGCTCGATCGCGGCTATGGCGCCGCCCTGATGGGCGGGATCCGCGCCGCGCGTGGCCGTTTCATCATCATGGGCGACGCCGACGACTCCTACGATTTCGAGCGCCTGGACCTGTTGCTGGACAAGCTGCGCGCCGGCGCACAGCTGGTCATGGGCAACCGGTTCAAGGGCGGCATCGCGCCCGGGGCCATGCCCTTCCTGCACCGCTTCCTCGGCAATCCTGTGCTGTCCTTCCTGGGCAAGCTGTTCTTCCGCATTCCGATCGGCGACTTCCACTGCGGCCTGCGGGGTTTCTCGCGCGAAGCCATCCTCGCCCTGGGGCTGAAGAGCCCGGGCATGGAGTTCGCCAGCGAGATGATCGTCAAGGCGGCGCTGGGCGGCCTGAACATCGCCGAGACGCCGACCACGCTGAAGCCCGACGGCCGCACGCGCCGACCGCACCTGAAGACCTGGAGCGATGGCTGGCGGCATCTGCGCTTCCTGCTGCTGCACAGCCCGAAGTTCCTGTTCATCTATCCCGGCGCGCTGCTGACCGGCCTGGGGCTGCTCGGCGTCGCCCTGCTGTCGCACGGAGCGGTGCGCCTGACGCCGGCCCTGGAGCTGGACATCCACACCCTGATCGCCTCGTGCTTCGCCATCCTGATCGGGGTTCAGCTGGTCATGTTCGGAGCGCTGGCCCGACGCTACGCCATGGTCGAGGGCTTCCTGCCGCCGCCCAAGACCTTCCATCCGTTCCTGCTGGGACTGACCCTGGAGACCATCCTGCGGGTCGCCCTGGTGGTGTTCCTGGCCGGGGTCGGTGGGTCCGTCTGGGCGGTCGAGCGCTGGGCCGAACTCGGCTTCGGGCCGATCCAGTTCTATGGCGTCATGCGCCTCCTGGTGGTGTCCCTGACGGCCGTGGCCGTGTCGGTGCAGTTCGCCGCCTCGGGCTTCCTGGCCTCGGTTTTCACGATCAGGCGCTGAGCGGCGGGATCATGGGGCGTCGTACCGCGAGCATAACGCCAGCCCTCCTCGGCGCTCTGCTCATCCTCGCCTTCGTCGCCGTCGTCGGCCGGCCGGCGGTGTTCACCGACACCCGCGACTACATGATCCATGGCGCGCGCTTCTATCAGGCGCTGCGCCGGACCTTCCTGCACGAGGCGGCGCCGCTGCCCAAGACTCCCGATGAGCAGCGGGCGTGGGAGAAGCTGCAATGGCAGATGCACTTCGACCACTCCAACACCGGGGCGCGGTCGCCCTACTACGGCATCTTCCTGTACACCCTGGCTCACCACGGCACGCTTTGGCTGCTGACGGCGGTGCAGGCCTTCATCTGCGCCTGGATGCTGTTCCTGCTCTGGCGGTCGATGGCCCCGGGGGCCGCGGCCTGGACCTACTACACCATGATCGCCGCCCTCTGCGCGGGCGCCAGCCTGCCGTGGATCGCCAGCTTCGCCATGCCCGACGTCTTCGCGCCGGTGCTGATCATGGCCGCGGCGCTGCTGTTGCTTTATCGCAGCCAGCTCGGCCGGTTCGAGTGCGCCGGTGTCATCGCCCTGATGGGGCTGTCGATCGTCTTCCACAGCTCGCATCTTCTGCTGGCGCTCGCCCTGATCCCCGTGGGCGTCGGACTGGGCTTGTGGCTCAAGGCCGACACGGATGGGCTGAAGCGCTATGCGCTGACCATCGTGGCCGCCGCGGCCGTGGCGATGATGGCCGGTTGGACCTACGCCCAGGCCATCCACTGGAAGACCGGCGACGAGTTCCGCCGGCCGCCTTTCCTGGTGGCGCGCGTGCTCGCCGACGGACCCGGCCGGGACTATCTGCGCGAATCCTGCGCGCAAGGCGTCAAGTGGGTCATCTGCCGCTTCAAGAAGCTGCCGCTGGACTATTCCGATGACGTCCTGTGGTCGTCCAAGGCCGAGAACGGGGTGTTCAACCGGTCCAACTACGAGGACCGCGTCGGCATGGAGAAGCAGGAATTCGCCTTCGTCGTGGGCACGGTGGTCCACCATCCCCTGGCCCAGTTCGGCGCCTCGATGGAGAACTGGGGCGAGCAGCTGGTCAGCTTCTGGGTCGACGACCCCTTGCGCCCGCCGTGGGTGTTCCTCAGGCACGACTATTGGGGCAAGACCAACCTCGTCGGGCTGATGCGGGGCGTGGGCGAGTGCGGCAAGCTCGGCGAGCTATGCCTGCCCAAGATCAAGATCATCGATCTGGAGATCGTCGACATCCCGATCGCGGCGCTGTCGCTGGTGGCGGTGATCATCGCCCTGTGCCAGCGCCAGGCCCTGGGCGCCGTCCGGCGGGGGGGCTTCTCCTGGTCCGAACCGACCAGCCGCGCCACGGCCGCAACGCTGCTGGTGATCGCGGCGATCGTGATCAACGCCGGGGTTTGCGGCATCTTCGCGGGTCCTTTCGCGCGTTACCAGTCGCGGGTCATCTGGCTGTTGCCCGCCGTCGCCATGCTGCTGCCCATGGCCCTGGTCTCCGAAGCGACCTGGGCCCGCGCGCGCCTGCGGCTGCCGCCGATCTGGATCGAAACCGCCGAAATCGCCGCCGGAGCCTTCGCCCGCGCGCGCGACGCCGCCTGGGCGTTCGCGGGCCGGTTTGATCCCGCCTTCCTGAGGTTCGGCGTGGTGGGCGCGGTCGGCTTCATGGTCGACGCCCTGGTGCTGCATGGCCTGACCGGACTGGCCGGGCTGAACCCGTTCCTCGGACAGGCCATCGCTTTTCCGGTCGCCGTCTTGGTGACCTGGCCGCTGAACCGGATGTGGACCTTCAAGACCCGGGAACAGGACGGACGGATCAAGCAGGCCGCCGTCTATTTCGGCGTCCAGTGCGCCGGGTTCGCCGCCAACTACGTGGTCTATTCGGCTGCCCTCGTGGCCATGCCGGTCTTGCGCCATTGGCTGGTGGTCCCGCTCGCCCTGGGAGCGGCGCTGGGCCTGTGCGTGACCTTCCTGGGCTCCAAGCACCTGGCCTTCCGCGCGCGGCGCCAGGTCCTGCCGGCGGATGCGGCCGCCGTCGCCGACACGCCGGCCGTCTGATCTAATCGAGGAATAGCGTCGCCGGACGCTCGAGCAGCGCCTTGATCCGCTGGATGAACTCGGCGGCGTCGTAGCCGTCCACCACGCGATGGTCGAAAGCCGACGACAGGTTCATCATCTTGCGCACGACCACCTGGCCATGACGGACCACCGGCCGTTCCACCATCTTGTTGGGTCCGATGATGGCCACCTCGGGGTGGTTGATCACCGGGAAGTGGGAGACGCCGCCCAGAGGCCCCAGGCTGGTGATGGTGATGGTCGAGCCGGACAGCTCGTCGCGCGCCGCGGTCCCGGCGCGGGCGGCCGCGGCCAGGCGGGACACTTCGGCGGCGCAGTCCCACAGGTCCCTGGCCTCGGCGTGGCGGACGACGGGCACCATCAGTCCCGCGTCGGTCTGGGTGGCGATCCCCAGATGCACGGCCTCGAACCGCTGCACCACCTCGGCCTCGTCGTCGTAGCGGGCGTTGACCTCGGGGTGAGCGACCACCGCCTTGACCACGGCCCGCATCAGGAACGGCAGCAGGGTCAGCTTCGGCCGCGAGGCGCCGTGGGTGGCGTTCAGGTGCTGGCGCAGCTCCTCCAGCTCGGTGACGTCCAGCTCCTCGACATAGCCGAAGTGCGGGATGCGGCGCTTGGACTCCTGCATCTTCTCGGCGATGCGGCGGCGCAGGCCGATGACCTTGATCTCGTGGACGGCGGTCCTGGGCTGCATCGGGGGCGACGCGGGCCGCGCACCGAGGCGGTCGATATCCTGGTGGGTGATGCGGCCATCAAGACCGGAACCCTGGACGGCATGGAGATCGACGCCCAATTCCTTGGCGCGTTTACGGACGGCGGGAGCGGCGGCAGGCTCCGTGCGGGGGCGGCCCCCTCCACCACTTCGTGGTCCCCCTCCCCCGTTATCACGGGGGAGGACTACAGGGCCCTGGTCCTCCACCGCTTGCGGGGGAGGTGGCCCGGAGGGCCGGAGGGGGTTTTCGGCCGGTTCAACTTCAGCCGACGAAACGTCCCCAACCTCCAGCTCCACCAGACTCGCGCCGACGGTGGCCAGTTCGCCGGGCTGGGCGGTGAGGGACAGGACCTTGCCGGTCACGGGGGAGGTGATCTCCACCGTGGCCTTGTCGGTCATCACGTCGACCAGGGGCGCGTCTTCCTCGACGGTGTCGCCGACAGCGACATGCCAGGCGACGATTTCGGCCTCGGCGGTGCCTTCGCCCAGGTCGGGCAGCTTGAACACGTAACGGCTCATCGCCTCAGCCCTCCATCACCTTGCGCATGGCCTTGGCCACCCGCTCGGGCCCCGGGAAGTATTCCCATTCGAAGGCGTGAGGATAGGGCGTGTCCCAGCCGGTGACCCGTTCGATCGGCGCCTCCAGGCTGTAGAAACAGGTCTCCTGCACCAGGGCCGCAAGCTCGGCGCCGAAGCCGGACGTGCGGGTGGCCTCGTGCACGATCACACAGCGACCGGTCTTGTTCACCGAGGACGAGATGGCGTCGATGTCGATGGGCAACAGGGTCCGGATGTCGACCACCTCGGCGTCGACCCCCGCCTCTTCTGCCGCCGCCAGCGCCACGTGCACCATGGCGCCGTAAGCGAGCACGGTCAGGTCGCTCCCTTCGCGGGTCACCTCGGCCTTGCCGAGGGGCACTGTGTAGTGGCCGGCCGGAACCTCGCTCTTGGCATGCTTGCCCCAGGTCTGCACCGGCCGGTCGTGCCAGCCGTCGAAGGGGCCGTTGTAGAGGCGTTTTGGCTCCAGGAAGATCACCGGATCGTCGTCCTCGATCGCCGCGATCAGCAGGCCCTTCGCGTCATAAGGGTTGGATGGGATGACGGTCTTCAGTCCCGCCACATGGGTGAACAGGGCCTCGGGGCTCTGGCTGTGGGTCTGGCCGCCAAAGATGCCGCCCCCGTAGGGCGTTCTGAGCGTGATCGGCACGGTGAAGTCACCGGCCGAACGGTAGCGGATGCGCGCCGCCTCGGAGACCAGCTGGTCATAGCCGGGGTAGATGTAGTCGGCGAACTGGATCTCGAATACCGGCCTCAGGCCATAGACGCCCATGCCGATGGCGGCGGCCACGATGCCGGCCTCGGCGATCGGGGAATCGAAACAGCGGGTCCGGCCGTACTTCTTCTGCAGCCCCTCGGTGGCGCGGAACACGCCGCCGAAATAGCCGACGTCCTCGCCGAAGATCAGCACGTCCGGATCGCGGCCCAGCATGACATCGAGCGCCGAATTGATCGCCTGGATCATGTTCATGCTCGCCATCTCAGGCGTCCGGGGTCTTCGAGGCGCGGGCGGCGCGGGCTTCGACGGCCTCGAGCACTTCGGCGAGCTGGCGGTCGAGATGCCAGGGGCGGTCCTTGTAGACGTCGTCGAACATCTCCTCGACCGGCGGGCGGGTGACGCCCAGCACGCCGGCCTTCTCGGCCTCGCGGCTGGCGGCGCGGACCACTTCGGTCAGCTCGGCCTCGAGCGCCGCATGCTGCTCCGGCGACCAGACGCCGAGCTTAAGCATGTGCTGTTTCAGCCGCGCGATAGGGTCGCCCAGCGGCCAGCTCGCACTCTCTTCGGCGGGCCGGTAGCGGCTGGGATCGTCGCTGGTGGAGTGGGCCGAGGCCCGGTAGGTGAACAGCTCGATCAGGGTGGCGCCCAGGTTCGCCCGGGCCCGTTCGGCGGCCCAGCGGGTGACGGCGTAGACCGCCAGGAAATCGTTGCCGTCGACCCTCAGCGACGGCAGGCCGTAGCCCAGGCCGCGCGAGGCGAAGCTCGCCTGCTCGCCGCCGGCGATGCCCTGGAAGGCCGAGATGGCCCACTGGTTGTTGACGATGTTGAGGATCACCGGGGCCCGGTAGACCGACGCGAACAGCAGCGCCTGGTGAAAGTCGCCCTCGGCCGTCGAGCCGTCGCCGATATAGGCGTAGGCTAGGCGCGTGTCGCCCTTGTAGGCCGAGGCCATGGCCCAGCCCACGGCCTGGCTGAACTGGGTGCCGAGGTTGCCCGAGACGGTGAAGAAGCCGTGGGCCTTGGACGAATAGAGCACCGGCAACTGGCGGCCCTTCATCGGGTCGCGGGCGTTGGAGTAGCACTGGTTCATCATCTCCACGAGCGGATAGCCGCGGGTGATGAGCACGCCCTGCTGGCGATAGGTGGGGAAGCACATGTCCTCGGCGGACAGGGCCAGGGTCTGGGCGGTCGCCACCGCCTCCTCGCCGGTGCACTTGACGTAGAACGACGTCTTGCCCTGCCGCTGCTGGCGGTACATGCGGTCGTCGAAGGCCCGCACCAGCATCATGGCGCGCAGCCCGCGCTGGAGCAGCGCCTCGTCGGCGTGCGGATCCCAGTCGCCCACGGCGGCGCCGTCGTCGTCCAGCACCCGGATCAGGCCATGCGCCAGGCCGTGGGTGGCCTCGGCGGTGCAGTCGACCGGCGGGCGAACGGCCTCGCCGGCGGGCGGGACCTTCATGCCGCGGAAGTCCACGGCGTCGCCGGGCCGGGCGATGGGCTCGGGGATGTAGAGGCTGAGCGAGCCGGTCTTGGACATCACGCGTTCCCGATCCTTGACGACCATGGCGACTTGATCGGCCAGATCGCCCGGCAGATCAACGCCGATCTTGCGCATCTCATGGGTAAATTCGTAAAATCATGCCTATAAATCGCCAACTTAGAGCAATAATATTGCCGGCATTCGTCATTTGACGCTGACGATATCGCTCGCTGGTCGTGGACGCCCTGCGCGGTCCATAATAGTCTAAGGTTCGCTTATGGCGGGAGTCTCGGCATGCCGGACACCATGATCTCCAGCATGGCGCCGGCCGAGGCCGGGCAAGCTCCGGGCGACGGAGTCCGCTACCTTTCGGGCTTTGGCAACGAGTTCGCCACCGAGGCCGTCCCCGGCGCCCTGCCCGAAGGCCAGAACTCCCCGCAACGACCGCCGCTGGGCCTCTATGCCGAGGGCCTTTCGGGCACGGCCTTCACCGCCCCGCGGGCGTCGAACCGCCGGACCTGGCTCTACCGGATCCGCCCGTCGGCGGCGCATGGCGCCTATCGAAAGATCGAGCGCGGCCTTATCCGCTCGGGCCCGTTCGACGAGGCCGAGCTCACGCCCAACCGGCTGCGCTGGGACCCGCCGCCCATCCCGGACGCGCCGACCGACTTCGTGGACGGCCTGATGACCATGGGGGGGTCCGGCTCGCCGGAGGCGGCCGCCGGGGTCTCGATCCATTACTACCTGGCCAACCGGTCGATGGTCGACAAGGTGTTCTTCGACGCCGACGGCGAATCGCTGCTCGTTCCCCAGGAGGGACGGCTGCGGCTGGTCACCGAGATGGGCGTGCTTGAGGTCGAGCCCCTGGAGATCGCCGTGTTGCCCCGCGGCGTGCGGTTCCGCGTCGAGCTGCCGGACGGCGTGGCCCGCGGCTATGTCTGCGAGAACCACGGGGCCCAGTTGCGGCTGCCCGAGCTGGGGCCGATCGGCTCCAACGGACTGGCCAACGCCCGCGACTTCCTGGCCCCGACCGCCGCCTATGAGGACGTCGAGCGTCCCTGCGAGATCGTGCAGAAGTTCCAGGGCGGCCTGTGGAGCACCACCATCGGCCATTCGCCGCTGGACGTGGTGGCCTGGCACGGCAACTACACGCCCTACAAATACGACCTGCGCCGCTTCAACACGATCAACACGGTCAGCTACGACCATCCCGATCCGTCGATCTTCACCGTCCTGACCTCGCCGTCGGACACGCCCGGGGTGGCCAACGTCGACTTCGTCATCTTCCCGCCGCGCTGGCAGGTGGCCGAGCACACCTTCCGGCCGCCCTGGTTCCACCGCAACGTGATGAACGAGTTCATGGGACTGATCACCGGCGCCTATGACGCCAAGGCCGACGGCTTCCTGCCGGGGGGCGCCAGCCTGCACAATTGCATGTCAGCCCACGGTCCGGACGCTTCGACCTGGGCCAAGGCCTCGGAGGCCGAGTTGAAGCCGCAGAAACTGGCGGACACCATGGCTTTCATGTTCGAAACCCGCTTCGTGACCCGACCCACCCGCCACGCCCTGGAGACCTCCTTGCTGCAGCCCGATTACGACGACGCCTGGACGGGATTCCCCAAGCTGTTCCGCCAACCGTGAGCCGTCGATCATGATCGAGGTCGAGCAGCTCACCGAACGCGCCCTGGGCGTCCTCGAACGGCTGATCGCCTTCGACACGACCTCGCGCTGCTCCAATCTGGAGCTGATCGGCTACGCGGAAGACCAGCTGAGGGCCTGCGGCGCCAGCCTGAACCGGGTGAACAATCCAGATGGCTCCAAGGCCAACCTGATCGGCCGGATCGGCCCGGAAGCCGACGGAGGGATCCTGTTGTCGGGCCACACCGATGTGGTGCCGGTGGACGGCCAGCCCTGGACCTCCGATCCCTTCGTCCTGACCCGGCGCGACGGTCGCCTCTATGGTCGCGGCACGGCGGACATGAAGGGCTTCCTGGCCCTGGCGCTGGCCGCGGCGCCCGAGTTCGCCGCCCGACCGCTGTCCCGGCCGGTGCAGTTCGCCTTCAGCTATGACGAGGAGATCGGCTGTCTGGGGGCGCCCGGACTGATCCAGGCGCTGGTCAAGGACGGGCCGCGGCCGGACACGGTGATC
>FTGF01001587.1_pt1 | contig 29134 bp, 30 predicted proteins | sample 1640631 | NCBI WGS metagenome assembly FTGF01 (sample SAMEA3914789, study PRJEB12502) | metagenome | biome: forest; material: soil | place: Canada | collected 2011-07-03 | depth 0.3 m
GGGCGCCAGGCCCGGCAGGATCGAGCCGGAGCGCTCGCGCACATAGCCCATCACCGAATAGTCGGGCACCAGGCTCTCCATCACCTGCAGCACCGCCTCATAGATGGCCGAGTCGACGATCTGGCCCTGGCCGGTCTGGTCGCGGTGGCGCAGCGCCGCCAGGGCGCCGAGGCAGCCATAGGTCGCCGCCAGGGTGTCGCCGATGGAGATGCCCATGCGCGAGGGCGGCCGGTCCGCCTCGCCCACCACGTGCCGCCAGCCGCCCATGGCCTCGCCGATGCCGCCATAGCCGGCGCGCTTGGCGTAGGGCCCGGTCTGGCCGTAGCCCGAGACCCGGACCACGATCAGCCGCGGGTTGGCCGCCACCAGCGCCTCGGGCGCCAGGTCCCAGCCCTCCAGCGTGCCCGGGCGGAAGTTCTCGATGAGGATGTCGGCCCGCGCGATCAGCCGGCGGGCCAGGTCGCGGCCCTCGGGCGTGCGCAGGTCGGCCGAGGCGCTCTTCTTGTTGCGGGCGATCACCTCCCACCACAGGGGATGCTCGCCCCGGCCCCATTCGCGCATGGGATCGCCCTTGCCCGGCGGCTCGATCTTGACCACCTCGGCGCCCATGTCGCCGAGCAGCTGGCCGCAGAACGGACCGGCGATCAGCTGCCCCATCTCCACCACCCGCAGGCCCTTCAGGGGGCCGGTGTTCTCGGTCTGCAATGGGCGAACTCCCAGGTGTCGATGCCCATGCGCATGACCTCCCGCGCGACGAGGATCAAGCGGCGCGTGGGTTGAAGTGCGCGGGCTGTTCGTATATACGTGTAGTTACGGAGGCATTCCGATGAGCACTGTGGCCAGCCGGACATTCAAGAGCGGCAACAGCGAGGCGGTTCGCCTCCCCAAGGACGTGGCCTTCGGTCGGGAGATGGAAGTCACCATCGTCCGCTCCGGCGATGTGCTCACCATCTATCCCGCCAAGCCGCCGATCGCTGACTTGATCAGACGGCTCGCCGAACTGCCGTTGCCGGACGGGATCGAGGTCCGTGACGTCGAGCCCCTGCCCGAACCGTCTGGACTTTGAGGTTTGGCGTTCCTGCTCGACACCAGCGTCGCCATCCATCTGCGCGACGGCGACCCCAAGATCACCGCCAAGATTGCCGCCCTTCAAGGCGCGGTCCTTGTGTCCATCGTCAGCCGCGTTGAACTGGAAGGCGGGGTCTACCGGGACCCTGCCCAGGCGGGCGCCCGGCGTCCGCGGCTCGACGCCATGCTGGCCGGCTTGCCGGTCCTGGCGTTCGACGACGCGGCCGCTGACGCTTACCGGGCGATCGTCGAGGCGGCGGGTTACTCCCGGCGCAAGCTTCTGGACCGCATGATTGCGGCACAGGCGCTTGTGCATCGAGCCGCGCTGGTGACTTGCAACGGAGACGATTTCCGAGACGTGCCTGGATTGGACCTGCTGGTCTGGTGAGCGCCGGGTCTTGCGTCAGGGACGTCCGAGGAAGTCCATCTTGCCGACGTCGACGCCGTTGTGGCGCAGGATGGCGTAGGCGGTGGTCAGGTGGAAATAGAAGTTCGGCAGGGCGAAGCCGAACAGGAAGTCGCGCCCCGAGAAGCTCAGCTCGGTGGGGCCGGCCTTCAGGTTGATGGTCCGATCCTCGCTGCCGTCCACCTGGGCCTCGGTGATGGTCTTCAGGAACGCCACGGTCTTGGTGACGCGCTCTTGCAACTCGGGAAAGGTGGTCTCGGTGTCGGGGAAGCTCGGGACCTCGATCTGGGCCAGGCGCGCGGCGGCGCCCTTCACCGAATCGGTGGCGATCTGGATCTGGCGGGTCAGGGGATGCATGTCGGGCGCGAGGCGGGCCGAGGCCAGCACCGCCGGGTCGATCTTGCGCGCCTCGGCCGAGGCGACGCCCTTGTCCAGGATGGCGGACAGGTTGCCCAGCATGCGGATGAACACGGGAATGGAGGCCTGATACATCGATACGGACATGGTGTTCCTTCGGTCGGTCGGGTTGGAATGGCGGATCACGCCGGGACGCTGGATGGCGAGGCGCGCGGTGGGCGCCTGTTAGCACTCCTGGACGTCCGGCGCACGGTCCTAGGCCGCCTTCTTCCCCCACAGGCGCCGTGAGGCGATCCCAGCCCCTTCCACCATGGAGCGCAGCTTCTTGTAGCTGATCTCCATGTCCATCTTGCCGTAGCCGGCGAAGGTGCCGAAGCCGCAGTCGGTGCCGGCGATCACCCGTTCCTTGCCGACGATCCCGGCGTAGCGCTCGATGCGCTGGGCCACCAGTTCGGGGTGCTCCACGTAGTTGGAGCAGGAATCCAGCGTGCCGGGGATCAGGATCTTGTCGTCCGGCAGCTTTGCGTCCCGCCACACCACCCACTCGTGCTCGTGCCGGGCATTGGCGGCCTCGAACAGGATCCCCGCCGGCTTGGCCTTCAGGATGATGTCCATGATTCGGTCGACAGGGATGTCGTGGTCGTGGGGGCCTTCGTAATTGCCCCAGCAGATGTGGTAGCGCGCCATCCCCGCCGGCACGTTGCGAAGGGCGTGGTTCATCGCCTCCACATGCACCTGCGATTGCTTCAGGAACTGGGCCTCCGTCAGGTCCTGAAAGCCGATGTGCCGGGCCATGGCCAGGTCCGGGCAATCCAGCTGCACCACCAGGCCCGCCGCGACGATGGCCTCGTATTCCTCGTGCATCACCTCGGCCAGGGCCCAGACATAGTCCTCGTGGGTCTTGTAATGCTGGTTGGGCTGGAAGGCGGTTATCAGCCCGGGTGACGCCGAGTTCATGAAGCCTTCCTCGACGCCGTGCGCCCTCATCGCCGCCGTCATGTTGGCGATGTCGGTGTGCAGCGGCGCCCAGCTCTTCACCGAGATTGGTCCGATACAGGACGAGCGGCGGAACTCCTGCACCCCGGTCATGCGGGCCAGCTTGGCGCGGAACTCCGGATGGGGCGCCACGTCCATCGGCATGCGGCGCTCGTTGTCGCCGCCGAAGCCGTTCAGCCGGTCCATCATGTAGGTCGAATAGCTGACCTTGGAGGCCTCGCCGTCCGAGGGGATGTCGATCCCCACCTCGGCCTGCCGGCGCACCACCCCGTCCACCGCCTCGGCGATCACCCGGTCATAGGCCTCGAAATCGGTGACCTCGCCGTGGTCCTTCTTGAGCAGTGCATCCACCAGCGTCTGAGTCCTGGGCAAGCTGCCGACATGGGTGGTCAGGATCCGGTCGGTGGAGAGTCTCATCGGCAGGCTAATCCTTTGTGCTCGAGCGGGTTTGGATGCTCAAGACAGGTCTGTCCACGAACCACACGAACACCACGAACAGGTCGGCACGCGTCACCATTGGCGGGCGAATCCGTCGTGAGCATCGAGAGCGCAACAGCACCGTTCGTGTGGTTCGTGAGGTTCGTGGTTCGAATCCCTTCGGGCGCCTCCGGCGTCAGCCCCCTACGCTCAGGCCCAGCGAGCCCTGGCGTTTGGCGAACAGCCATTCCTCGCCGACCTTGACGAAGGTGTCCTCGAAGGCCCCGATCAGCTGGACGGCGTCGGCCTTGGGCGGGCCGGCCGCGCCGGGTTCGGCCGCCGGGCCGGTGTAGAGGATCATGTAGCAGGTGCCCGTGGCGCGGCTGGCGCTGTGGGGCGTGATCGTCACATTGGCCATCAGGTGGCGCAGGGTGCGCGGCGGCCTCTGCCGGAACTGCTCCAGGATCACTTGGCGCCCGACCATCGGCTTGTCCGGCACAGTCGGCCGGGCGAACACCCCGTCCTCGGTGAACAGGGCGACCAGCGCGTCATAGTCGCAGGCGTCGTTCAGCAGCGCGAACAGGTTGACCAGGCGCGTGCAGCGCTGCTCGATCACCACCTTCTCGAGTTCGGACAATCCGCTCATCGGCCCTCCCATCGCCGGTCGTTCCGCGCCGGCTTCAACGCCGCCACGAACATCAACGGGGGCTCAAAAACAAGTGGTCTGCGCCCGCTCCGATCGGATAGAGCAGCCCCAACAAGACCAAAGGTGGGAACATGCAAGACGTCGAGGGCAAGGTCGCCTTCATCACCGGCGGCGCCTCGGGCATCGGTCTCGGCGCCGCCAAGGCCTTCGTCGACGCCGGCATGAAGGTGGTGATGGCCGACGTCCGTCAGGACAACATCGACAAGGCGATGGCGTATTTCGACGGCAAGCAGCAGAGCCGCTCGGTCCACCCCATCCAGCTCGACGTCACCGACCGCGAGGCCTACGCCCGGGCGGCCGACGAGACCATCGCCAAGTTCGACAAGCTGCACGTCCTGTTCAACAACGCCGGCTTCGGCGTCGGCGGACCGATCAAGACCAGCACCTTCCATGACTGGGACTGGGGTCTGGGCGTGATGATCGGCGGGGTGGTCAACGGGATCATCACCATGCTGCCCCACATCCTGAAGCATGGCGAAGGCGGCCATATCGTCACCACCTCCTCCATGTCGGCGGTGGTTCCGATCCCCAACTCGGCCGTCTACATCACCGCCAAGGCGGCGGTGATCGGCCTGTCCGAGACCATCCGCGCCGAACTCGCGCCCGACAACATCGGGGTCTCGGCCTTCTGCCCCGGCCCGGTGCAGTCGAACATCCACGAGAGCGCCAAGGTGCGCCCCGAGAAATACCAGAACCCCGGCGCCGCCGAGCGCGAACGCCAGCTGGCCAACCGCCCGGTCAATCCCCTGTGGATGGACAATTACGAGTGCGGCCAGCGGATCCTGAACGGCATCCGTCGCAACGACCTCTACATCCTCACCCATCCGGAGTTCCTGCCCCCCGCCCGTGAGCACTATGAGGCGCTGCTGAGCTCCTTCCCGCACGAGAAGATCAACACCGAGCGCGCCGCCGGCATCCAGTTCCTGCTGGGCAGCCAGTTGTTCGCCGACACCATCAAGTTCAACCGGGAGAACCCGCTGTGACAGCCAAGGCGCAATCTCTCCTCTCCCGTCGGGAGAGGAAGGGGCCCGCTCGCGACGCGAGCGGGAAGGTGAGGGGTTACACCTTCTCGGTCCCTAACCCCTCATCCTCCCAACCCTGCGGGTCGGGCCCCTCCTTCGCCCTGAGGGAGAAGGGACAATGAGCATCGTCGTCCGCAACACGCCGCGCGCCGACAAGGCGACCATCGACGGCTTCACCGGCATCGGCGTGGCCACCGTGCACGAAGCCCAGGGCCGCATCGGGCTGCTGGGTTCGCACATGCGGCCGATCTACCGGCCCTGCCACGTGGTCGGATCGGCGGTGACCTGCGAGGTCGCGCCCGGCGACAACTGGATGATCCACGTGGCGGTGGAGCAATGCAGCCCAGGCGACATCCTGGTCGTGGCCCCCACCAGCCCCTGCGAGGACGGCTATTTCGGCGACCTGCTGGCCGCCTCGCTGATGTCCCGCGGCGTGCGGGCGCTGGTGATCGAGGCGGGGGTCCGCGACGCTTCGACCCTCACCGAGATGGGGTTCCCGGTCTGGTCCCAGGCCATCTTCGCCCAGGGCACGGTCAAGGAGACCATCGCCAACGTGAACGTCCCCATCGTCTGCGCCGGCCAGCTGATCAATCCCGGCGACGTCATCGTGGCCGACGACGACGGCGTGGTGGTGGTCCGTCGCCTCGACGTGGCCGATGTGCTGAACAAGAGCCTCGCCCGCGACGAGAAGGAGGCCGGCGTCCGCAAGCGCCTGCAGGCCGGCGAACTGGGCATGGACATCTACGGCTACCGCGACCGCCTCGCCGCCAAGGGGCTGAAGTACGTGGACTACGAGGGATAGCATACGATGCTGGCCCCTCACCCTCCCGCCGACCTTCGGCCGTCGGGCCCCTCCCTCTCCCCACAGAGTGGGGCGAGGGCTTGGCGCCTGAACCCCTCGCCCCGCTTGCGGGGAGAGGGAGGGGCCCGTCCTCCGAAGCCTCCGGCGAAGGAGGATGGGAGGGTGAGGGGAACTTCCCTGTAAGGCACATGACCCAGACCGCCATCCCCTGCACCGTCATGCGCGGCGGCACCTCCAAGGGCCTTTACTTCAAGGCCGAGGACCTTCCGTCGGATGTCGTCACCCGCGACGCAGTCCTGCTCGCCGCCATGGGGTCGCCCGATCCGCGCCAGATCGACGGCATGGGCGGGGCGGATTCCCTGACCTCCAAGGTGGCGGTGGTCTCGCCCCCCAGCCGGCCCGACGCCGACATCGACTACCTGTTCCTGCAGGTGGTGGTGAACGAGCCGCGGGTCGACATGTCCCAGAACTGCGGCAACATCCTGGCCGGCGTCGGCCAGTTCGCCATCGACCAGGGACTTGTTCCGGCCACGGACGATCTGACCCGCGTGCGCATCCACATGGTCAACACCCAGTCCATTGCGGTGGCGGCGATCCAGACCCCGGGCGGCGAGCCGCGCTACGACGGCGACGCCAGCATCGACGGCGTGCCCGGGACCCACGCTCCCGTGCCCATCGACTTCCTCGACGTGGCCGGCTCCTCCTGTGGCGCCCTGCTACCCACCGGCAACGCCCGGGACGTGGTCGAGGGCGTCGAGGTCACCATGGTCGACAACGGCATGCCGGTGGTGGTGTTGCGCGCCGCGGACTTCGGCATCACCGGCTACGAGGACATCAAGGCGCTGGAGGCCAATGCCGAGCTCGTGGCCCGCAAGGAGAAGATCCGCCTCGCCTGCGGCGTGTTGATGAACCTCGGTGACGTGTCCAAGAAGACCGTGCCCAAGATGACCTTCATCTCCCCGCCCCAGCATGGCGGCGTGGTCTCCACCCGGACCTTCATCCCCCACAAGGTGCACGACGCCATCGGCGTGTTCGGCGCGGTCTCCGTGGCCACCGCCTGCGTCATTCCCGGCTCTGTGGCCGCCGAAGTAGCGGGGATCGCCGACGTCATGGCGGTGAAGAGCCTGGAGGTGGAGCACCCCACCGGTTTCTTCACCGTGTTCATGGAAGTCGAACTCGACGGGAACAGCGTCCAGGTCCGCCGCGCCGCCCTGCTGCGCACCGCCCGCAAACTGATGACCGGCCAGGTCCTGGTGCCCGAAAGCGTGTGGGCGGGGCCTTAGCCAATACTCCGTCATCCCCGGCCTCGTGCCGGGGACCCATGCACTCGGTCCTTCCGGAAAGGGCGGTGTTCATGAGTGGCCGGCACAGGGCCGGCCATGACGAACATAGAAAGTACGGGGGAAGTTCGTGACCACCACCTACGACTACATCATCGTCGGCGCGGGCTCAGCTGGGTGCGTGATCGCCAACCGACTGACCACCGACCCATCCGTCAGTGTGCTGCTGCTGGAAGCCGGCGGTTGGGACAACGAGCTTCTGATGAAGATGCCGCTCGGGGCGCACCTGATGCGCTATCCGCATCTGAACTGGGGCTATGTCTCCGAGCCCATCGAGTATCTCGGCCGGCCGTTGTTCGTCCCGCGCGGCAAGGCCATGGGCGGCTCGTCGCACGTCAACGCCATGACCTATTCCCGCGGCCATCCCAAGGACTACGACCAGTGGCGTCAGATGGGCTGCGAGGGCTGGAGCTATGCGGAGGTGTTGCCCTATTTCAAGCGCTCGGAGAAGAGCTGGCGCGGCGAGGGCAAATACCACGGCGGCTCCGGCGAGATGGAGGTCAACCGCACAGACCTCAGAGGCCGGCTCTATGACGAGACCGTCGCGGCCGCCAAGACGCTCGGCTACAAGGAGAGCGCCGACCTGCACGGGGACGAGCCCGAGGGCTTCTCCATTCCCGAGTTCAACGCCGGCCGCGGCCGCCGCGCCTCGACCTCGCGCGCCTTCATCCATCCCATCCGTCACCGGACGAACCTGCACATCGAGACCGGCGCCCTGACCAGCCGCATCGTCATCGAGAACGGCCGCGCCGTCGGCGTCGACTATGTCCAGAACGGTGAGGCCCAAAAAGGCGAACTCAAGACCGCCCGCGCCGGCCGCGAGGTGGTGCTGTGCGGCGGGACCTACAACTCGCCCCAGATCCTGATGCTCTCGGGCATCGGTCCCGAGGACGAGCTGCGCCAGCACGGCATCGAGCCAGTCCTCGATCTGCCGGGCGTCGGCCAGAACCTGTCCGAACACGCCTCATTCTTCATCCACTACCGGACGAAGACGATGGTCTCGCTGCAGCGCCACCTGCGCTACGACAAGCTCGCCTGGCATATGGCCAGCTGGTACCTGTTCGGAACCGGCCCCTTCGCTCACCAGGGCACAACCGCCCACGCCCAGGTGCGCACCCGCCAGGAGCTGGAGCGGCCCGACATCCAGATCTTCTTCAACCCCGCGCGCATCGACTCCAGGCCCTGGTTCCCGCTGCTCCGTCGGCCGCTGGAGGATCAGATCAACGCCATCATGATCCTGCTGCACCCGGACAGCCGCGGCCACGTGGCCCTTCGCTCGGCCGACCCCAGGGACCCGCCGCGGATCTTCCTCAACATCCTGTCCGAGCGCAGCGACGTCGACGCCTTGCTGCGGGGCATGAAGGTCGCCCGCCAGGTGTTCGCCGCCGAACCCCTGGCCAGCCTGATCGACGCCGAGGTCGCCCCCGGCCTGCAGGCCCAGTCCGACGCGGACCTGGAGGCCTATCTGAAGCAGGCCGCCATGGTCTCGCACCACCCGGTCGGCACCTGCAAGATGGGCCACGACGACCTGGCCGTGGTCGATCCCCAGCTGCGCCTGCGCGGCATCGAAGGTCTGCGGGTGGCCGACGCCTCGATCATGCCCACAGTGCCCGGCGGCAACACCAACGCCCCGTCCATCATGGTCGGCGAAAAGGCCGCCGACCTGATCCGGGGCCTGTCCATGGCGCCGGCGGAGCTGTAGCGCCGCAGCAGCCCCTCACCACCCCGGCAGCTGGTCGGCGTCCACCCAGGTCCCGTGCACCTGGGTGCGCAGACGCAACGGCAGCTTGATGCGGCAGACCGGTCCGTTTTCCGGGTGCTCGGCCTCCACCACCGCGACCTCCGACAGGTTCTGGTCGTGCAGGTCGCAGACGAAGGCGAGATAGCCTTCGTGGCCCTGTTTCCTGGACGGGATGTGGATGTGCTCTTGCACCGTCACCTGCGGCCCGAGGCTCAGGCTCCTGATCTCGCCGGTCTTCACGTTCAGCCGCAGGATGGTGTTGAAGCCAGCGCCCACCGGCCCGGCGATCAGCGGCGGCCCGTTGCGCGGATCGTAGGTCTGATAGTAGCCGACCGTGTAGTCGGTCATGGCGTCCTTGTCGGCGATCCGCGGCATGTCCCCGCCCGGGCCCAGCACGGTGGTCTCCCAGCCGTCGTCGTTGCGCGACAGGTCGAAGGTCCAGCGCTCCAGGGTCCCGACCATGTCCTGCGGATTGATCTTCAGCCCCGACGCTTCCTGGATGAACGGGAAGATCGCGACGTTGCTGGCACAGACGTCCATGTGCACCTTGTCGCCGTCGGAAAAGGCGTTGAGGAAGTGGAAGAAGCACTTGGCCGGCCCCTTGAACCAGCGGATGTCCTTCACCGATCCGTTGCGCGGCATGATCCCCACCACGCTGCCGTGCTCAGGCTCCCACACCCAGTGGGCGCCCCCCGCCTTGATCCGGTCCAGGTCGGCGGTGATCGGCTGCAGCGGGAAGATCACGTGCTCGTCGGTCACCTGGAAGTCGTGGACCAGAGAGGTGAACGGCGCCTCGAACCACTCCTCGCGCACCAGCTTGCCGTCCTTGTCGGCGACGCAGAAGGCGATGTCCCGACTGGCCAGGCCCGAAGCCTCGTAGCCGAAGAACAACAGCTCCCCGGTCTTCGGATCGGTCCGGCAGTGGGCCGTCATGGTCTTGCTCTTCAGGGCGCCGGCGAAGTCCCAGGGCCCCAAAGTCTCGAGCGTGTTGGGATCGATCAGATAGGGATGTTCGTCCTCCTTGGCGGCCAGGATCCTGCCGGCGTGGAAGATCGGGGTGGTGTTCGAGGTGGTGCGGCTCTCGCCGAAGAAGCCCAATTCATCCGTATACGGATTTCGGTAGAGTCCATGTCGCCCGCGCCGCGCGGCGCGGTCGCGCTTCAGCCGCTCGGTCATCACATAACGCATCTTGAAGTCGACGTGCCCGTCCTCGATGCGGAACAGGCTGACCATGCCGTCGCCCGACAGATAGGTGTCCCAGCCTTCCTTGGGCGGGTACTGCGGATCGGGGATCGAGCGGTACCAGTTTCCGCGGATTTCGGCGGGCAGCTCGCCCTCGACGACCAGGTCGAAGACGTCGCACTCGATCCGCGAGGGGGCGTTGTAGCCGGCATAGTCCATGGTCTGGGGGAAGGGTTTGGTCATCGTCGCGTCCTGGCTCGTTGTCGGCGCTTGTTCGCCCGTGCCCGGGCGGGCTAGTTGTGTCGCACAAAGGGCGAAGTGGGAAGGAACCAACGATGAAGATCGCTTTGATCGGCGCCAGCGGCAATGTGGGCCAGAGGCTCGTCAAGGAGGCGACCAGCCGCGGGCACGAGGTGACGGCCATCTCCCGGCATCCGGAGTCGGTCGCGGGCAAGGGCGTGACCACACTGGCCCTCGACCTCAACGACGAAGACAAGATCGCCGCGGCCATCAAGGGCCACGACGCGGTGATCCTGTCGGTCCGCTTCCAGGACAACGACATCACCAAGGCGATCGGGGCCATGCGCAAGGCGGGCCTGAAGCGCATCGGCATCGTCGGCGGCGCCGCCAGCCTGATGAACGCCGACAACGTCCGCCTGCTCGACACCCCGGGCTTCCCCGACTTCATCGCGGTGGAGGCCCGTCCCGCCGCCGCCGGGCTGGACTGGCTGCGCAAGGACGCGGGCGACCTGGACTGGGTGTTCCTGTCGCCGTCCATGATGCTGGGCCCGGGCGAGCGCACCGGCAAGTTCCGCAAGGGCCACAACCACCTGCTCACCGCCGAGGACGGCAAGAGCTCGATCTCCTACGAGGACCTGTCGGTGGCCATGATCGACGAACTGGAGACCCCCACCGTCCACGGCGACCGCTTCACCGTGGGGTACTGAAGATCTTCCCCCACTGGGGGAAGTCCCGGCGAAGCCGGGGAAGGGGGCTGCCGCGCGCTGGTGGGGATGGTCATCAGCGCCGAGTCGATGTCGCGCAACACGACGACATCCATGCTTGCGGCCTAGCCGGAGACAGTGGCGCGCGGCAGCCCCCATCCCGGCCTTCGGCCGGACTTCCCCCAAGGGGGGAAGAACTTGTTCGCCTCTCCCCAAAACTGATTGCGAGCCCTCGGCCTTAGGCGCTACCTGCCGCGCCAGGGCCGCCGGGCAGGAGACACCACCATGGACAAGCAGGAACTGGGCAGGTCGGGGCTGAAGGTCGCGCCCTGGGCGTTCGGCGGCAACATTTTCGGCTGGACGGCGGACCAGGCGACGTCGTTCCGGCTGCTGGACGCCTTCGTCGACCAGGGCTTCAACCTGGTCGACACGGCGGACGTCTATTCCCGCTGGCTGCCCGGCCACGTGGGCGGCGAGTCCGAGACGGTGATCGGGGCCTGGCTGGCCCAGGGGGGCGGCCGCCGCGACAAGGTGGTGATCGCCACCAAGCTCGGCATCGAGATGCCCGACGGCAAGGGCCTGTCGCGCACCTACATGATGGCCGCGGTCGAGCGTTCGCTGACGCGGCTGAAGACCGACGTCATCGACCTCTACCAGTCGCACCGCGACGACGAGGACACCCCTCAGGAAGAGACCCTGGCCGCCTATGGCGAACTGATCAAGGCCGGCAAGGTGCGCGCCATCGGCGCCTCGAACTTCACCGCCCCGCGCCTGGCCGAGGCGCTGAAGCTGGCCAAGGACAAGGGCCTGCCGCGCTATGAGACGCTGCAGCCCTGGTACAATCTCTACGACCAGGACACCTTCCCGGCCGCGCTCCAGGCGCTGTGCAAGAGCGAGGGCCTGGGGGTGATCCCCTATTTCGGCCTGGCCTCGGGCTTCCTCACCGGCAAGTACCGCTCCACCGAAGACCTGAAGGGCAGCCCGCGCGCCTACCGCGCCGGCGACATGCTCAATCCCCGCGGCCTGCGCATCCTGGCGGCGCTGGACAGCGTGGGCGCGCGGACGGGGGGCACGCCGGCCCAGATTTCCCTGGCCTGGCTGCGCGCCAAGGGTTGCATCCCGATCGCCAGCGCCACCTCGCTCGAGCAGCTGAACGAGCTTGCCAAGTCCGCGGCCCTGACGCTGGACGCCGAGGCGGTCGCCGCGCTCGACAAGGCCAGCGAAATCCGCAGCGGCGAAGAGCCTGTGCGCGCGCCGCCGCCGGCGCCCCCGCCCCGGACTACCCAGGCGGCGGAATAGCAGCCTCTAGGCCGCCTCAACCCCGGTCGTCAGGGGGCGGCGCACGGTCGCGAAGGTCGCGCCCACGGCCTGGGCGAGGCGGCAGGCGCCCATGGAGGGCAGGCCGAGCATGAACAGGGCGCGCGCCATGGGTCTGACCGCCTTGCTCATGCTCCACAGGGCGGCCAGCAGCAACCGGTCGTCGTCGGGGAAGCCCGAACAGTCCACCGACAGGCCGGACAGCTGTCCGTCCTTCAGCACCTGCAGGCAGGCGCGATCGGGCGTCGCCCGGGCGATCACCGCCTTGCAATGGCGGCGCAGCACGGCGGTGGCTTCCACCAGCTGGCCGCGGGGCGTGCCGCCGTCGACGCCCATCAGCTCGACGATCAACGACGCTTCCGAGGCCTTCTCGTCGTGGCTCAGCCGCCCGATCACGCTGGCGCGGCCCCGGATGCTGGCCAGGGCGGCGAGCGAGCAAGGCACCACCACCCGTCGCGCCGGGCTCGACACGTAGAGCGGCTGTGCGGCGTCGAGCGTGGCCAGGTCGATATTCAGCTGATCGGCGAAGGACAGGTCGCGACGCCACTCCGGACCGATCGGCGCGCTCGTGCCGCGTTCCCACAACACCGGTCGCACCCGCGTGGCGGCCCCGGCGAAGCTGTCCAGGCTGATCACCCGCTGGAACTCGAAGGTCAGCTCCAGATCGCGCCCTTCGGTGCTGACGAAGGCCATGGCGCTCCAGTCGCGGGCGGGCTCGGGCTGCGGGGCGGGGCGATAGGCATGGGCCGGCGGCGCGGCCGCCGCGGCCACGGCGCGCGCCAGGGCTGCGTTGTCCACCGGCTCGTAGATCAGCACGTCGCCTTCCAGCGAAACCACCTGCGAGATCTTCAGATCGGCGGGAACCTGCCGGCCGAGGAAGAAGGTGAGCAGCTCCTTCTGGATGTTCAGCGCCCGGGCCAGGTTGACGTCGCGGGTGTCGCCGGCGGCCAGCAGCAGCTCGGTCTCGCCGACCTGGGCATGGAAGTCCTCGGGCCGCAGCCGTTTGGCCAGGTGATGCTCGATGGCCTCCCAGACCTGGGCGCGCTTATAGGGCCAGCGATCGCCGAGACGGACGCGGATGGCCTCCAGGTCCAGCATCAAAACGCAGCCGCGGTCCACCAGGCCGCTCGCCGCCAGGCGGGCCATCAACCCCTGGTCGGCATCGTCGCGCGAACCTCCGCGCTGGAAGGAACGACTCTCGGTTTGCAGTTCTGCGCCAACCATGCGCCCGCCCCTCTACGGCATCGCGCCCCCGGGGGGCCACGACCTTCTAGCGCACCTCCGCGCCAAACCACAACGGGCATTCGAAGTATTCGTTCCAACTATTTTGAGTTAACGTAAGTTAACTATAATATAGACTCAGGTATGCGTCATATGGCCAAGCTTGTCGGTTGAATACTAGCTTTGCTGTAGCATCCGGCCTCGACGTCAGGGAAATCCCGCAGACGTCAGCGCCGCGGCCGTGACACGCTGGCGTTGTAGATCGGGCTGGAGACCAGGTTGGGAACATGCTGGCGCGCCTTCCTGGCCAGCTCCGGGTTGTCGCCGGTGGCGGCCAGGATGGCGTGGAACCGCTCTTCGATCCCCGGGCGAAACTCCGGCGAGGTGAAGATGTAGAGGGCGTCGGTGCGGATGCCCTCCAGCACCATCTCGCCGACCTCTTCCGGCTCCCAGCTCATCTCGCCCAGGGTCTTCATCACCTCCTCGTCCATCCGCCAGGCCGGCGGCGGGCCGCCCGGCGCGCCGGCATCGGCCTTGGGGTCGGTGTAGCGTTCGGGCCGGGTCTTTTCCCAGTCGCGGATATTGGTGCGCACCCCGCCGGGACAGAAGGCCGAGACGCCGATCGGCTCGCCCTCGAGTTCGAACCGCAGGGCCTCGGACAGCCCGACCACCGCGAACTTGGTGGTCACATAGACCCCCGAGCGGCTGTACTGCAGGATGCCTCCCATCGAGGCGGTGTTGACGATGTGGCCGCCCTCGCCGTGGGCCCGGATGCGCGGCAGCATGACGTGCACGCCATTGAACACCCCGGTCAGGTTGACCTCGACGCCCCAGTCCCAATCCTTGTAGCTGGCGTCGGAGACCGACGCGGAGATCCCGATCCCGGCGTTGTTGCACAGCACGTGAACCTTGCCGAACACCGCTTCGGCCTCGTCGGCCGCCGCCGCATAGGCGTCGCGGTCGGTGACGTCGAGCCTGATGAAATGAACCTGAGCGTTCCCGCCGGTCTCGTCGAACCAGGTCCGGGCCTGGTCCAGATGGTCCTGGCGCAGGTCGGCGATCACCGCCTTCATGCCCGCCTTGGTGAAGGCCTTGGCCATGCCGAGGCCGATGCCCGATGCGCCTCCGGTAATGAAGGCGACTCGCCCCTCGATCTGCTGCATTGTCTTCCTGATCCCTCGCCGCCATCGTCCTGTGGCTTCGCTAAGTGTCCACAGCCCCTAGGCCGTCGCAAGCGCGACGCCATCGGGGCATGATCAGGACGCGCCCGCCGGTGCCCGTCCGCAGATCCGCTGGCACACTTCCAGGGCCAGCAGCGGCGCCAGGGTGTACTTGCCCGTGTTGATCGAATGGTAGCCCTGCACGGAATGGACGCCGACGTTGTCGCGCCGATGCAGTTGGCTGCCGCGATCGTCGATGTCGGTGTCGCCCCAGGCGAAAATCCAGCCTCCCGCCGGCTGCAGGCGGGCTGGGGGCAGGTCGAGCCTGGCGAGCTTCGGCATCAGCCGGCCGAGCGCCTCCAGCGATCGTCTCCCTGCCAGTTCCGCCGCCGCGGGCGTATACCCTTCGGGGGACCGTGGCGGTTCCAGCGCGTCTGAAAAGGCCAACCGGCACGCCGGGTACCAGGACAGATAGAGGCTGCCGTCGCCGAAGTTGACCACGTCGCCGAACGGACCCTGCACGAAGGTCGCCGACGCCAGGTCGAGCTCGGGCCCGCAGTCCCGGATGATGAAACCCAGCTTGAATCGATGCGACCAGGGTCGTGGCGGGGTCAGGCCGACGGTCGCGTCAATGGCCAGCCTGGACGCCCAGCTGGCGTTCACGACTTCGCGCGATCCGCGATGGACCTGGCCGTCGCGTTGCTCGAGATCGAAGCGGCCTGCGGCGGTGCGGCTCACCCGCGTCACGTCCGCCGCGGGATGGAACAGGATCCGCGGATCGGCGCGGACCCGCTCGGCGATCGCATCCGCCAGGCGTCGGGTGTCGACCGACACCTCGGGCGTCTCGAAGGCCGCCTTGACCCATGTGGGATCGAAGTCCCGGTCGGTTGGCGCGGGTCGGCTTCTGGGCAGGCTGCGCAGGCCCAGATAGTCGCCGTCGGCGCGGCGGCGTTCTTCCGCGACCACCTCGTCGACGCGGGCCAGGTATGCGGCGATCCGTGCGGGCTCCAACTGGCTGTCGCCGAGCACCCCGTAGACGAACGGTTTCGACGCCAAGCTCTGGGGAAAGGCTGCACCGAGATGGCGACGCAGGAAGCCGCCGAATTGGAACGCGCCGCGGGCCATGACTCGCGCGGTGCCGAGGTTGGCGTCATTGGCGTAGACATAGCCCAGGTGCAGTTTGCCTTCGTTCACCCGTCCGGAGGCCGTCATGGGCGTAGCGGCGCGGTCGAACAGGTCGACGGACCGACCGCGCGCCGCCAGTTCCAGAGCAACGCAACAGCCCTGCATGCCCGCTCCGATGACGGCGATGCTCACAGGGCGGGACACTTCAGTGCGTCGGCCGCCGTGCGTTCAGCGGCCGCCGTCAAGCTCTGAAGTCCGGAGAACTGCGGCTCGAGCCGGCCAGCCTCGCGCGCCAGGGCCAGGGCCTCGTCGCTCCGATCCTGTTTCAGGCGCAGCCTGGCCAGATAGATCAGGGCTTCGACGTTGATTGGGTTCGAACGCACCGCCTCCGTCGTCAGCGCCTCGGCCGACGAGCGGTCTTTGGACAGTCGGAAGTGATGGGCCATGGCCAGTTGGATCACCGATCGGATCGCTGCGGCCTCGTTGGTCCGCGAGCCCGCCAGCGTCGACAAGGCGTCCTGCGCCCGCTGTAACGCCGCCGGCGTGAACGGCTGGCCCAGGGACTTGATAAATCGCCGGGACATCGCCGCCTCGGCCGCCAAGACCAGCAACGGGTCGTTCTCCGCCCCGCCCGCCAGCAGCGCCAGCATGCGGCTGCGATGCGCCTCGTATCCGGCGACGAGCCCGGCGGCGTCCACATCGCGGCGACGCGCGCGCGACGCCGAGACGACGTCCGGCGCATGGATCCGCTTGTGGTAGATGGCCTGTGGAACGTGGACCGCGGGACCTTGCAGCAGCAGCGACAGCGCCCACTCGCACTCGACGGCGAAGCCTTGGTGGTCGTCCACGGGGAAGCCGCCCGTGCTGGCGATCCTCGACGACCGGGTTACGCCACGCCACGGGACCGCTTCGGCGCCGCCCAGGAAGAAGGCCATCAATTGCTGGCGCACCGATCCATCGGGCAGGTCGAGCAACTTTCTAAACGGCGGAGCGGCGCCGAAGACGATCATGTCGCCATAAGCCACCGACGCGGATGGACGGGCCTCAATGGTCGACATCAAGAGGCGGAGATACTCGGGATCCAGCCAGTCGTCGTGGGGCAGGATCACGAAATAGGGCGTGTCCACCCGCTGCAGCTGCGCGCGCACATTGCCGGCCCATCCCAGCCTCCGCGCGTTGACGTGCAGCTCGATGCGGGGGTCGGACAGGAAGGGGGCCACGGCGGCGAGCGTGTCGGTTCCCGGCGGCTCGACGGCGATCTCCACGCGGAAGTCGGTGAAGCTCTGCGCTTGTAACGAGGCCAGGGTCTCGTCCACGACGCTTCCGACATCGTAGGCGGGTACGCAGACGGTCAGCGCGGTCAAGAGGGGCCCCCGTCCCTGTGAGCGCGGATTCCCATCGGCGCGATCGGCCGCCGCGAGGCGTTCACGGTGAACGATAAGGAGCAATCACCTCAGTGGGTCAATCAACCCCTGATAACCCCACTGGTCCGGGAGGACCGGCGCCGCACAGGCAAGGGAGGCGGCAAGAGCCGGAGACGGACGCAGAAGCAACAGGTCATTGCCAATACGCAACCGTCCGGAATTCGATGCTCTCGCGGTTGCGAGCCTCGGGCCGTGAGCGGTCGTGGAACGAGGTGTGCGGGGTGCGCCAGGGCCGCGAATGGTCCGAGTCGTAGAACTTGAACACGATCAGCTCGTCGCGGGTCAGGTCCGGAAAGAACCACCAGCGGTGGGCGGGATTGCGCGCGAACACCCAGGCGGCCGGCAGATCGGCCTCGCCGGGGATCTCGGCATAGAGTCCGTCGCCCTCCGGCAGGGCGTCGACGATCACCAGCACGTTGGGAACCCCTTCGTCCGCCCCCACGATGCGCGCGTCGCACAGGGCCAGGGGCCAGTCCTGCGGCGGCGGGCTGAAGGCGCGCCACTGGCCGTGGATGGCGAACCGCGAATATCCAGGTCCGTCGGGTCGGGCGCGCTGGTACATGCCGCGGGCGAAGCGCTCGGCGCTGGCGGTGGCGAAGTCCACATGCGCGTCGGTCGCCGGCGGCTGGATCTGGTCGCCCGCCCGCGCCGCCGCCGAGCGCAGGGTGGCGCTCATCGGCAGGATCACGTCGGCGCCCGCGAGTTCCGGCAATGTGCGCATCGCCTCGATCATCTCGGCGGCGTAAAGCGCCTCGACCTGGGCCTTGTCGTGGAAATCGCCCACCGCGCTTTCGTGCCCAATCAGCCGGAAACCGTTGACGTCCAGCGACAGCGGTTCGAGCGCATGTCGGGCGTCGCGCACCTTTACCCGGTGCGACGCATAGGCGCCGGTGTTGAACTCCACCCCCTTGGACCAGAACCGCCGATTGATCCGCGACGACGGCTCCAGATAGTCGATCTGCGCCCATACGCCCTCGATGTCAGCATCTACGACGTCGCTCACGGCCCCGTCCTCCTCATCGCGCGCTCTATACCCCTCGCCCCGCAAGGCGGGGAGAGGGAGGGGCCCAACCCGCAGGGTTGGGAGGGTGAGGGGCTCTACCCCTCCAGGAAGTCCATGATCGCCGGCAGGGCCTCGGGGTCCTGCATCGTGAACATGTGGCCGCCCTGGAAGAACCTCAGCGCCGCCCCAGGGATCCGCCCGGCCATGTTCCGCTGCGCCTCCGGCGGCGCGATGCCGTCATAGGCGCCCGCCGCGATCAGCACGGGACAGGCGATCTGCCCCAGCCGGTCCCAGGTGTCGTGTTTGGCGCGGGCCTCCAGCTGCCGGTGCGCGCCGATGGCGTGTCCCGGCTCGTCGGCGAAGGGGTCCATACCGCCGAGCAGCAGCATCTGCTGCATCTCGTCCCGGTTGGCCCGCGCCCAGGCGTCGTCGTGGCGGGTGTCGGTGATCGGGATCAGGTGCCGCGCCCGCGCCTCGCCGGTCAGGTGGGCGATCTCGTGGAACGCAAAGGACGATCCGCCGCCGCCGCCAGGCGCGGTGCAGGCCAGGACCAGCCGCCTGACACGCGCCGGATGGCGCAGCACCAGCTCCTGGGCGACCATGCCGCCGAACGATATGCCGATCACCGCGGCGTCGTCCCAGCCCACCGCCTCCATCAGCGCCGCCGCATCGTCGCCATAGCCGGCCATGGAATAGGGGATGTCGGGCTTGCCCGAGCGGCCGAGCCCGCGCTGGTCGAAGGCCAGGACCTCGAACCGTTCGGCCAGGGGCCCTTCGAACACGGTGGGCCGCAGCCGCAGATCGCCTCCCGTGCCGGAGATGTAGAGCAGCCGCGGCCCCGATCCCCTGATCTCGTAGAAAACCTCGATCCCGTTCAGCTTGGCGATGGGCATGGTCCGTCCGGCGGCCTTGTTGTTCTGGGGCCCGACAATGCCCGCTGTCCCGACGCCCCGCTAGGCCAGTCCCGTCACCTCGACTTCGCGCCCCGCGACCGTCGCCACGTCGCCGATCTCGCGGCCCATCAGCGCCGCGGCGAGGGGCGAGATGTACGAGACGCTGCCCTTGGCCGGGTCCGCCTCGTCCTCGCCCACGATGCGGAAGCTCTGGGCCCGCCCGTCCTCGCGCTCCAGCGTGACTGTGACGCCGAAGGCGACATGCTCCGGCCGCGCCGGCGGCTCGACCAGCTGGGCGGTGGCCCGCCGCGCCGACCAGTAGCGCAGGTCGCGGGTCGCTCGCGCCATGGCGGTGCGGTCGCTCTTCACGTCGCCGCCGGTCTGGGCCGCGCTGTAGGCGGCGCGCGCCTCGGCCAGCGCGGCCTCGATCAGAGCCAGTCCCTCCGGGGTCACCAGGTTGGGATGCGGCGAGATCGGGCGATCGGGCAGGTCGGCCGCCGCCGACTCGCTGTCTTCTTCCCGGGTGAAGGCGACGCTCATCCGCATCACATGGGACGCCGGGCGCCGCCTGTCGAGGCGGCGTTTCGTCCGAACCCGGCGAACATATTTGACCAGCTATTGTGCGGGCCGCGAAACCCAAGCACCTTCCCGGCGTTCAGCCCCGGGGGGACAAGGCTTTGACGATCGCGGACGACACGGCGCCTGTTCTCAAGACCCATCGCCCGCTGATCCCGGCCTCGGCCCACCTCCGTGAACTGACCCCTTTGCCGCTGATCGTCGGCGTCTTGCTCGGCGTCGTGTTCGGGGCCTCGTCCCTCTACCTGGTGCTCAAGGTGGGCCTCACCGTCAGCGCCTCGATCCCGGTGGCGGTGATCTCACTCACCCTGTTCCGCATCCTGAAGAAGTTCGGCCTGGGCGGGGCCACGGTGCTGGAGAACAACATCGTGCAGACCGCCGGGTCAGCGGGGGAATCCATCGCCTTCGGCATCGGGGTCACCATGCCGGCGATCATGATCCTCGGCTTCGACCTTGAGGTGACGCGGGTCATCCTCGTGGCGGTGCTGGGCGGCCTGCTCGGCATCCTGATGATGATCCCCCTGCGCCGCGCCCTGATCGTGCAGCAGCACGGGGTGCTGAAGTACCCCGAGGGCACCGCCTGCGCCGAGGTGCTGAAGGCAGGGGCGACCGCCGAGGAGCGGGCCATGGGCCTGGCCGACGGCGACTCCGGGGAAGACCGCCAGGCGGCGGCGTCCGGCGCGCGCACCATCTTCCTCGGGTTCGGCGTCGGGGTCGCCTACAAGCTGGCCATGGACGCCTTCCGCCTGTGGAAGGACACCCCGCAAAAGGTGTTCGGCGCGCCCCTGGCGGCCGGCTCGGTGTCGTCCGAGATCTCCCCCGAGCTCCTGGGCGTGGGCTACATCATCGGGCCGAAGATCGCCTCGACCATGGCCGCCGGCGGGGTGCTGGCCTATCTGGTGCTGATCCCGGCCATCAAGTTCTTCGGCTCGGCGGGCGGCCTGGTCCTGTCGCCCGGGACCGTGCCCATCGCCCAGATGTCCCCCGACGACATCCGCGGCGCCTACGTGCTCTATATCGGGGCCGGCGCGGTGGCGACCGGCGGGCTGATCAGCCTCGTGCAGTCCCTGCCGATGATCTGGCGCGGGCTGAGCGGCGGCCTGTCCGACCTGCGCGCGGCGCGGGCGGCGGCCAAGGGCCCCAATGGCGGCGAGCCGGGCGTTCGGCCACGCACCGACCGTGACCTGCCGACCAGCTTCGTGGTCGGCGGGGTGATCGTGCTCCTGGTCGCCATCATGGCGGCGCGCACCCTGCACATGAACTTCCTGGGCGCGATGCTGATCGTGATGTTCGGCTTCCTGTTCGTCACCGTCTCCTCGCGCCTCACCGGCGAGATCGGCTCCACCTCCAACCCCATCTCTGGGATGACGGTGGCCACCCTGCTGCTCACCTGCCTGATCTTCCTGGTGATGGGGTGGACGGCCCCCAGCTACTACGTCACCGCCCTGTCGGTGGGCGGCATCGTCTGCATCGCCGCCTCCAACGGCGGCACCACATCCCAGGACCTGAAGACCGGCTTCCTCCTGGGCTCGACCCCCCGCTCGCAGCAGATCGCCATCCTGTGCGGGGCGGCGGCCTCGGCCCTGCTGCTGGGCCCCATCCTGCTGCAGTTGAACGACACCGCCACGGTCTATGTACCAGTGACCGCCGTGGCCCAGCCCGGCCCCGCGGCCAATCCCGGCGCCGGCTCAATCGGCGGGGCCTGGACCGTTCCCCTGGCCCGGCTGCCGGCCCTGAAGCGCGAACCCCTGCGCGGGCCCCAGGCGGTCCAGGACCCTGCGACCTATGGCGTCTGGCAGAAGACCGACGACGTCGGCGGCCCGCACGGACGCTACCTCGTCAACGCCTCGGGCGCTCCGGTCTATCTGGTCGACCCGGGCATCAACGGGACCCACCTGGTCCGGCCCGACGGCACGCGGGTGCAGAAGTTCAGCGCCCCCAAGGCCACCCTGATGAGCTACATCATCAAGGGCATCCTCAGTCAGCAGTTGCCCTGGACCCTGGTCATCCTGGGGGCGATGATCGCCCTGGTGCTCGAGATGTGCGGCATCCCGGCCCTGCCCTTCGCCGTGGGCGTCTATCTGCCGATCTCGTCATCCCTGCCGATCTTCTTCGGCGGCGCGGTCCGCTGGCTGGCCGACCGCCGCCTGCGCCGCCGCATTGGCCACCTGAACCTGACCCGCGAGCAGATGACCTCCGAGTCCGACAAGAGCCCGGGGGTGCTGATGGCCAGTGGCTACATCGCCGGCGGCGCCATCGCCGGCATCGGCATCGCCTTCATGTCCGGCGCCCTGGTCCGTTTCGACCAGCAGGTGAACGACCTGATGACCGCCTCCAACCCGTTCTTCAACGGCCCGTGGTCCGACGCCCTGTCCTTGATCCCCTTCGCCGCCATCATGCTTGGCCTCTACCTCTCCGGCCGCACCAAGGCGCCGGTCTAGAACAAGGTCGGGACGGGGCGTAGCCAATCAGGCGCGCCTTCCGCTATTCTTCAACCATGAAGCTCGGGGGCCTGCTTCCGCTCGTGATCTGTGCGCTCCTGGCGGGCTCGCCGGCCCCCAGTCGGGCGGCCGCGACCCACTTGCCAGCCTGCACGGCGGCGTCGGCCGAGGCGGCGACCGTTCGGCGGGTTGCGGGCGACCAGAAGGCCTATCGGGGGCGATGCGTCACCATTTCCGGCGTGGTGAAGGGCTTGCAGCTCTACGACGACGTGAATGGCGTCTATCAGCGCATCCCGGACGTCAGCGACCCGTCGTCCAGCGGCGCCGCCCTCGGACTGGACAACCCTGTTCGGCTTGGACATCTCCTGCCCGGATACCGTGTCGCCACCATAACTGGCCGGGTCCAGGACTGCGACCTGGCTCGCCGCGCGCTCGACCGTTCGAGCGCGCCCGGCGAAGTCGCCATGATCGTCGGCTACTGCCACTACCGGAACGGCGCGTACCTGTGGGTGACTCACATCAGTTGGGGCGCCGCGTCGCCGCCCGAGCGCCGGATGGGCGCGGCCGCCGGCGACGACTACGGGGATCTCGTCCCGGCGCCCGCCGACTGGCCCCACCGGCCGGCGGTCCAGGCCCTGGCCGCGCGGTTCCTTCGCGCCCTCAGGACCGGCGACGCCGCCACCCTCGCCAACCTGCACTTCGAGGACCCCGTCACCGACCAACGCGACGACGCGCGACAGCTCGTGGCTTTCCTGTTGCGCGACGGCCGGTCCCCGTTCGCGTCGATCCGAACCGCCAAGGCCGAACCGCAAGGCGTGATCCTGGTGAGACGCGAGGCGAACGACGACCCCGACGACTACTCGGCCTTCATCTGCTTCTGTCGGTCGGCCGATTGCACGGGGCGTTGGCCGATCGCGACATTCGATGCGGACAATCTGCCGTCGCGACCCTATGCCTGCACGATGGTCGAGCCGTACCTCGTCTTCAGGCAGGGAAAGCGCCCCATGTTCCGCACGCCCATGGAACGCTATGGATTGAGCGAACCGTCCAACCCCTGAAATGGTCGTGTGACGCACGGCGTCGCCCGCCGCCCTTGCATCCATAGAGGACCGCTCATGCCGCTGACCGACGTTCGTGGAAAGGTGGCCGTCGTCACCGGCGGGGCCTCCGGCATCGGTTTGGCCATGGCCCGGCGGTTCACGGCCGAGGGCATGCAGGTGGTGATCGCCGACTACGAGGAGGGGCCCCTTGAGCAGGCGGCGGCCGAGCTCAACGCCTTCGGCGCGCGCGTCGACGTGCGCGATCCGGCCAGCGTCGACGCCCTGGCCAAGGCGACGGTCGACCGCTTCGGGACCGCCCATCTGCTCTGCAACAACGCCGGGGTCTCGCGCATGGCCGGCCACGACCGGCTGACCGACCAGGACTGGCGCTGGCTGTTCGACGTCAACCTGTTCGGCGTGGTCAACGGCGTGCGCAGCTTCCTGCCCATCCTCAAGGCCAACCCGGACGGCGGCCACATCATCAACACCGCCTCTCTCTCGGGCCTTTGCGCCACGCCGTCCCAGGCCGCCTACGCCGCCTCGAAATACGCCGTCACCGGCTTCAGCGAGGTGCTGGCCATGGAGCTCCAGGCCGAGGGCGGCAAGGTGGGCGTCTCCGCTGTCTGTCCCGGCCCCGTGCGCACCAACATCGGCTCCAGCGCCCGCAACCGCGCGCCGGAATATGGCGAGATCGACCGGTCCAACCCCGCGCCCGATATCCACGAACTCGCCTTCCGCGGCGACATCACCGATGACGCCTGGGCGACGCCGGAATGGATCGCCGACCAGGCCTTCGAAGCGGCCCTCGCCGGCCGGTTCTGGGTGATCACCCACCCGGAGATGATGGGCCAGGTCGAGAGGCGGCACGAGGCGATCATGGCGGCGTTCCGCGCCGCGCCGCGCCGTCCACCGATCGTATAGCGTCACCCGGCGGCCAGCATCCTCGCGATACGGTCGTCCGGCGTCGGACCGAAGGGATTGGTCGCCACCACGCCGCGCCAGGCGAAGCCGTCCTGTAGATCCTCGGTGAGCAGCAGATCGCACCGCGCCTCGGCGGCGGCGGCCATGATCAGGGCGTCGAAGATCTGCAGGCCATGCCGTGCGGCGAGGTCGAGGCCGGCTTCGAACACCGCCTCGCCGGCACCGACCAACTCTACCCGTCTGGTCCACGCCCGAACAGCTCTCGAACTCTCGATCGGTGATCGGCGGCCTTTGCGCACCAGCACCCGGTGAAGTTCACACAGGGCCTGTATCGCCAGGACCATTTCGTGGCCGGCCATGGCGCCAACCAGCGACAGGGCGATGCGATGTTTCGCCTTGTCACTGTCCGCGAAGGTCAAGCCCTCCGCGTAGGCCATGACATTGGTGTCGAGCGCCAGCCTCACTGGAGGACGCTCAATCGCGCTCGTAGAGTTCGTCCCGCGTCCAGGGGCCGACCACGACGGGTGTTTGCGCCTCCAGGTGGGCCATCAGCGCCTCCTGGGCCTGTTTCCGTCGCTCCCGCTCGGCGGCGTGCCGAGCCGCGGCCCCTATCGGCCCCAGCTCGGCCACCGGTTCGCCGTGCGAGGTGATGGTCACACGCTTGCCCTCCTTCGCCGCGCGCAGGAGCTTGGAGAACGAGCGGTTCGCCTCGGCGGCGGTGACGGTCAGGTCGGTGTCGGACATTCTCACTACTGTAGTGATTTTTGGCCGTGGCCTCAAGTCCGCCTAGGCCAGCTGATCCAGCCAGTCCTCGTGGGTCATCCGGGCCTCGGCGCCGGCGTCCTGCGGCCTGAAGCCGTACTTCTTGGGGGCCAGCTGGGACACCCGCCACTTGATGGCGTCGATCCTGAGCTTGGCCCATGACAGCGTGTCGCGCGGCGCAACCATGCCCTCGCCGTTGCGGTCCTCGGCCCAGCCCGAGCCAAGGGCCTCGTCGGCGATCCACAGCGCCTCGTCCGCCAGGCCGTCGGCCCTCTGTTCGCACGCCGCCGCATAGGTCTCGCGGAAGTCCGGATGCTTCTGCAGCCAGCGGAAGATGGTCGCTCGCGGGGGAATGTCCGCTCGGTCGTCCAGGTCGCGCACCGCCGCGCCGAGGGCGATCAGCTCGCAGATACGGTCGCCGAGCTCGACGGTGTAGATGGTGGGCCGTCCGCCGGCCCCCGCGTCGCGCACGCCGCGCCGTTCGGCGGCCGCAGCCCGTTCAGCGCAGGCCGTCTCGTACCGGCGGCGGAACTCCGGGTAGCGCGCCATCCAGCGCGACAAGGTGGACTGGGCCGGCATGCCGGGTTGGCGGTAGAGGCTGATCAGGCTGCGGCCGTCGCGTACGTAACGGCAGACCATGTCTGCGATCTGTGGGGAGTATCGATTGGGGCGTCGGATCATGCGGCAAGTCTACTGCAGGTCCCGGGCCGGCTCGATCCGGCGACGCTTCAAAGCCGACGATAACCCTCTCGCGACGTCAAATTGTCACCCGAATCTGCCATGCGTCGGCCAGGCTCGGAGGACGCATTCCATGCCCCGGATGATCACGGTAAGGCCGGTGAACGAGGGTTGGGCGCTGCTCAACGGCGACTCGGATCCCCTGGTGTTCGAGACCAGCGCCCAGGCGGTCTGGTCGGCGCGCAAGCTGGGCGAGACCCTCGCCGAAGGCGGCGTCGACTCGGAAATCCAGGTGATGCAGCGCGACGGCGGCCTCGCCGGCCGCTTCATCTGCCCCGCCGCCCTGGCGCGACTCGAGCTGGCCTGAACCCCGGCCGGCGCCCCCGCCGTCAGGGCGCCGGCGTGATCGATTTCAGGACCCCGACCTGATCCGGCTTGAACGTCGCGGGCTGCGCTTCGGGACTGAAGTTCCACCAGGCGTGGCACAGCACCGTGGCGCTCCGCGCTTCGGCGTAGAAGAACACGAATCCGCCGACGTTCGGGCCCGCCTTGGCGATGAAACGGTCCGCGGTGGCTGTGATCACGGTGAACCCGCCGAGAGCGGGGGCCTGGCCCTTCTGCTTGTCGCTCTGCACCGCGCTGTCGAAATTGGCGGCGGGCTGCGACTGGATGATCAGGCTCGCATTGGCGTTCGTCGGGGCCCCGGCCGGCAGCGGCGGACTGAAGTGCAAGGAGTTGGGCTGGGTAGCCAGATACCAGCTTACGGGGGCGTCCACCCCGCACTTGCCGTCCGGCGTGGTGATCCGCGCGATCCGCGACGAGACGACGTCGCCCCTTGCCGGTCGCAGGCCCGAGGCGGGCGCCAGGGGGCGGTTGACGCTGCCCTGGGCCCAGGCTGCGCCCGACGAGGCGAGGGCGCCGGCGACAATGGCGGCGCTCAGCAAGCGCGCCGAGGTCAGCGCGCTTCGGTCGTTGAAACGCTTGTTCATTGTCGTGCGAGCCCCCATCCCCTGGCCGTCGAGAGACGACGCAGGTCGGATGTTGTCAAGCTTGCCGCCAGCCTCACGTCCTCTCCCGTTGGGGCGAGGACGGAGAGCAGCGATCAACGCGCCAGGGGAAAGTCCGCCGGATCGTCCCGCCAGGGATCGAACACTGCCGCGCCGCTCTCCCGTACATCGCGGACATTTCGCGTCGCCAGGAAAAGGTCGTGCTCCAACGCGGTGGCGGCGAGCAATGTGTCGACAACGGGGGGCGGGTGGCCGGTCCGGCGCCGGGCCTTACCGCTGATCTCGCCCCAGCGCCTGACCACCCGGTCAGAGATGGACAGCACCCGGCCTGAGAAGCGCGCTTCCAGGGCGTCCCGCGCGGCCATGAACCGGGGACGGTCTGCGTGGTCCTCGGCGAGGTTGTGAATGCCCTTGTCGTATTCCGCGAGGGTGAGAACGCTGAGGTAGAGGTCGGCCTCGTTCTGGGCGGCGGCCCAGGCTTTCACGCTCGGCGCGCCTTGAGGGTTGATCAGGGCCGCCACGACATTGGTGTCCAGCAGCCAGCCGATCAAAGGTCGACGTCTCGACCGGTGTCGCGCTCACGGGTCAGATCGGGCCCATCCAGGCGCAGCCCTTCCATGAAGGCGACGAACGGCGTGCGGGCCTCGTCCGGCGGCAGGATCCGGTCCAGGTCTTCCACGCTCATCACCACGACCGCGTCGCGGCCGCGCACCGTCACCCGCTGGGGTCCCTCGCTGCGCGCCTTGCGCACGAGTTCGCTGAAGCGCGCCTTGGCGTCCTCCAGCTTCCATGTGGTTGGGGCGTTCATCAGCTCTCCTGACTAGCTAGTCAGATAGTATCAGATGCCGCCGGACGCCTCAATGCCGCGACATCAGCATGCCCAGCTCCGGCGGCAGGGGTTTCAGGTCGATCTCGACATTGATGCAGGTGGGCTGGCCCGAGGCGAAGGCCGCCTTGATCGCCGGCCCCAGGTCCTTGATCTCGGTCACGTGCTCCCCGCGGCAGCCGAAGGCGATAGCGGCGTCGTGATAGGCGGCGGCGCCCAGCTGGGTGCCGGCCAGGCGGTTGGGGCCGGAGACGATCTCCTGGAAGTGCTGGGAGGCCGCCCAGCTGCGGTTGTTCATCACCACCGCCACGATGGGCAGCTTGTGGCGGGCCATGGTATCGAACTCGATGATGGTGAAGCCCACCGCCCCGTCGCCGACCAGCAGCAGGACCGGCTTGTCCCGCCGGGCAACCTGGCAGCCCAGCGACAGGCCCAGCCCGAACCCGACGCAACCCAAAAAGCCGTGAGTGATGTAGCTGGCCGGCTCCTCCTGGGCGATCACCTCGTTCATCCAGTGATAGGCCTCGGCCCCGTCGCCGACCATGATCGTCCCGGCCGGCATGTTGTCGACGATGGCCTTCACCGCCTGGATCGGGTGGATCGGCGGGGCCGAACGGTCCAGCCCATCCTGCATCGTGGCCAGCCGCTTCCGGCGCGCCGAATGGATGCTCGCCCGCCAGCCTTTCAGGTCCCGCCAGCTCCGTGACGCGACGGCCGCGTTGGCCGCGTCCAGGAAGGCCTTGGGGTCGGCCACGATGGGCAGCTCGACGTCGCGCAGGCGGCCGATCTCCCTGGGATCGATCTCCACATGGATCAGCCTGGCCTCCAGCGGCGCCAGCCGCCCGCCGCCGCCCAGGGTGAACAGGCCGAACCGCACCCCCAGCGCCAGCACCGCGTCGGGCCGGGCGCCCTCTGCGGCCAGGTCGTCCATCTTGTGGAAGGTGCCGCCATAGGCGTCGTGGCTGGAGGGGATCAGGCCGTGGCCGGCGAAGTCCGAGAACACCGGGATGCCGGTCGCCTCCACGAACCTCAGGAGCTCGTCGGTGACCCCTGCCTGGAAGGCCCCGACGCCGGCCATGATCACCGGCCGCTCGGCCTTGGCCAGGATATCCAGCGCCGCCGCCAGAGCCGTCGGCGTGGGCGCGGGGCCGGAGTCCAGGATGATGGTGTCGGGGATCCTGACGCTGTCCTCGTCCACCTGGGCGCCCAGCACGTCGGTGGGCAGGTCCAGGAACACCGGACCGGTGGGACCCGAGGTCGCCAGCCGGATGGCGTGGGCCATCAGCCGTGGCAGGTCGGCGACGTTCGCCACCCGGTGCGCCCACTTGGTGATCGGGGCGACCATGGCGACCTGGTCGATGCCGGCCTGCAGGGTGTTGGTCTCGGCGTCTCGCGTGCCGGCCGAGCCGGCGAGGTAGAGCACCGGCGTCCTGTCCAGATAGGCATTGGCGATGGACGAGATGATGTTGGTGAACCCCGGCCCGGCGGTGGCCATGGCCACGCCCAGCGTCCGCCCCGCCCGCGCATAGCCCTCGGCTGCGTGGCCGGCGGCCACCTCGTGGCGCACGTCGGTGATCGGCAGGCGATGGTCCAGGCAGGACTGGAAGATGGTCTCAAGGTGCGCCCCGTGCAGGCCGAAGATGTCCTTCACCCCCGCCTTCACCAGCGTCCTCACCACCAGCTCCCCGCCCGTCACCATGGCCATTTCCATTGTTCCTCGTTTGTTCTAAATTCGCTGTCTAACCATACCCCTCGCCCC
>FTGF01001615.1_pt1 | contig 21824 bp, 16 predicted proteins | sample 1640631 | NCBI WGS metagenome assembly FTGF01 (sample SAMEA3914789, study PRJEB12502) | metagenome | biome: forest; material: soil | place: Canada | collected 2011-07-03 | depth 0.3 m
CGCCTCGTCGACCTGGGAGCCGAAGGTCATGGTCCCCAGGCAGATCTTGGAGACCACGATCGCGCTTTTGCCGAGCCGTTTGGTTTGCATGCCGCCCACGTTTGAGGATGAGGTCCATCGCCGGACAGCCGGGCCCCCATCGCTGGCGGCCATCGAGCGCAGCGCCTGATACGCAGGCGTCGGCGTCGACGCAACCCGCGCGCCTCCCCGGACAGCCCGCCTCAGCCGGCCGTCGCGCCCACAGTCGAGGTCCTGCGCCCCAGGGCCGAGACCCCTATCCCCGCGGCGATCAGGGCCACGCCGACAAGGTGGAACAGATGCAGCTGCTCGTGCAGCAGCAGCACGGCGAGCACCGCCCCGAACACCGGCATCAGGTGGACAAACTGGCCGGCCCGGCCCGAACCGATCAGCTCGACCCCGCGGTTGAAGAACAGATAGGCCAGCACCGATGCGAACAGCGAGACATAGCCCACGGTCAGGAGGGTCGCGGGCGTCAGGGGGGCAAAGCGCCCCGACGCCATCTCGGCGGCATAGAGCGGCAGAGTCGCCGCCGCCCCGACCGCGAACAGGCAGGCCAGAAGACTGAGCGGATGGATGTCCGGCCGCCGGCGCAATAGCGACGGATAGACCGAATAGAGCACGATGCCGCAGAGCAGGGCCGCGTCGCCGACGTTGAGACCCAGATGCAGCAGGCTGGCCGGCCGCCCCTGGGAGATGATCATCAGCACGCCTACGAGCGACACCGCCACACCGGCGAGCTGACCTAGGCCGACCCGCTCTCGGAACACCACGAACGATACCAGGAGCACCAGGGGCGGGATCGCGGCCTGCAGCAGGACGCTGTTCAAGGCGGTGGTGTACTGCAGGCCCCAGTAGAGGAACGACGGGAACCCGACCACGCCCGTCAGACCCAGCACGAGCAGGATCTTCCAGGAGCGCCGCACCTGCAGCCAGTCACGGCGCAGGTGGTGCCAGGACAGGGGTAGGATCACCGCCAGAGACACCGCCCAGCGCCAGAAGGTCAGCGCCAGGGGCGGCACAAGCCCGTGCGCCGCCCGGCCGACCACAGAATTGCCGGCCCAGAACAGGACCGCCAGGCAAAGCAGCAGCCAGGCCGAGCGCCACAGGCGACCAAGCACGCCGGAATGTGCGGCGGGAACATCCGTCATGACCCGCCATACGGCCTTTCGACGTTCGACGCGAGCGGCCTTCGAAGGCGCCCTTAGGGCATCCTTAAGATGGGGCGGCTCTACAGGAGCCAGGGCGCCCCGCGGCGTCCGTTGCTTGGGGGCAGTCGCCTTGTCGACCGCAGACCGGCCCGGCGCAGGCCTCCTGCTCATCGCCCTTCCGGCCCTGCTCGTCGCCGCCTGCGTGGCTTTCGCGCCGCAGGTGCTGAACGACGGCGACACCTATTGGCACTTGGCGACCGGCGAATGGATGCTGCAGCACCGCGCCGTGCTGCACGCCGACCCGTTCTCCTATACCGCCGCCGGCCGGCCCTGGCAGACCCACGAGTGGTTCTCCGAGATCCTGATGGCGGCGGCCTACGACGCCGCCGGCTGGGGCGGGGTGCAGCTGCTGTTCGGCAGCGCGGCCGGCCTGGCCGCGGCGGTCATGGGCGCGGAGCTGAGGCGGCATCTGCCGCCGCTCAGCCAGATCATGACCCTGGTCCTGGCCTTCGCCAGCTTCAGCGGCAGCCTGCTGGCGCGGCCGCATCTGCTGGCCCTGCCGGTGCTGGCGCTGTGGACCGTGGGCCTGTTGCGGGCCAGGGCGCTGCAACGGGCGCCGTCGCTGTGGCTCTGGCCGCTGATGACCCTGTGGGCGAACCTGCACGGCAGTTTCGTGATCGGACTGGGCGTCGCCGGGGTGCTGGCCATCGAGGCGGTGCTCGAAGCCGGCGCGGACCGCCTGGCGGCGGTTCGGGGCTGGGGGCTGTTCCTGGCAGGCGCCGTCCTCGCGGCCCTGCTGACCCCGCACGGGATCGAGGGCTTCCTGTTCCCGCTGAACATCATGGGCATGAAGATCCTGCCCGGCATCGTGGAGTGGCGCGCCGCCGACTTCAGCCATCTGGGACCGTTCGAGCTGGCCCTGATCGCCGCGCTGTTCGTGACCCTGTCGCGGGGGGTGAAGATCCCGGTCATCCGGCTGCTGCTGCTGCTCGGCCTGGTCCACCTAGGCCTGCATCAGGTCAGGCACCAGATGGTGCTGGGCTGCGTCGGCGCCCTGCTGCTCGCCGAGCCATTGGGCAAGGTGCTGGTGGCCGAGACCAGGCCGGGCGGCGGCGGACTCGGATGGCGGCCTGCGGCGATCGTCGTCGGCCTTGCCGCGGCCTTGTTGGCGGCCACGCGGCTATGGCTGCCCACGGTGCGGACCGACGGGCCGACCTCGCCCGTATCGGCCCTCGCCCATGTGCCCCCTGCCCTGCGCGCCCAGCCGGTGTTCAACGAGTACGGCATGGGCGGCTATCTGATCTTCGAGGGCGTCAAGCCCTTCATCGACGGCCGGGCCGACATGTACGGCGACCGGTTCGTCTCGGACTATTTCGCCGCCGACAGCGATCCAGAGCGGCTGGAGCAGACGCTGGCCGCACACAAGGTGACATGGACGATCCTGGACCCCCGCAGCCCAGCCATCGCCGTCCTGGACGCCTTGCCGGGGTGGAAACGGCTCTACAACGACAAGGTCGCGGTGGTGCACGTGAAGGCGACGGGACCTTAGGAAGGACGGCGGCGAACAGATACTTTAGTAACCACTTGACTATTGGCGTCCGACGAGTCGACCCTGGGAAAATCCTTCGAACCCAGGGACGACGCCATGACCGACCAGACCGCCGCGACCGAGCACGACCCGATGCTGGTCACCCACGCCATCTTCACCATCGAGCGGACCTACCCCCACCCGCCGGCCAGGGTCTTCCGGGCTCACGCGGACAAGGCGATGAAGCGCCGCTGGCAGGTCGAGGGCGAGGGCTTCACCATCCTCGACCACACCATGGACTTCCGCGTCGGCGGCGAGGAGGTGGCGCGGTTCGCCTTCGGGGAGGGCCCGGAGATCCGCACCGACGCGCAGTACCAGGACATCATCCCCGACCGGCGCATCGTGTTCTGCTATCGGATGTCGATGGCGGGGCAGCCGTTCTCGGCTTCGCTGGCGACCATCGAGTTCTTCGCCGTGGTCGGCGGAACGCGCCTGACCTTCACCGAACAGGGCGCCTATTTCGGCGACCCGGCGGCGGCCAAGGGCCGTGAGGAAGGCTCGCTCGGCCTTCTTGAGGCGCTGGCCGTGGAGCTGGATCGGCAGGACTGAAGCGTCAGGCGTCGCGGCGGGCGATGACCAGGATCGAGAGCCCGAGCGGCAACGAGCCGCGCCGCAGCCAGCCCCGCTCGGACCCCAGCACGCCCAGCAAGACCCGGTTGATCCAGGGGGCGGGCATGGCGTCGTCCGGGGTCTGGAGTCCGAGGACGGCCTTGATCCATCGCGCCGCGACCGCGATGGGCAGCAGCAGGGTGTTGAAATGGCTGGCCTTCACCACCGTCAGCCCGGCGTCCTGGAACAGGGCCTGGAATCCGGCGCGGTCGTAGCGCCGCTGGTGGTGGTGCTCGACGTCGTGGGCGCTCCACATCCAGCCATAGGCGGGGACGGTGGCGGCCACGTAGCCGCCGCGCCCGACGAGCCGGGCCAGGGCGGCGACCGATGCGCGGTCGTCCGCGACGTGCTCGATCACATCGAAGGCGCAGACCAGGTCGAAGCTGGCGGGCGCAAACGGCAGGTTGTCCGGCAGGGAGCCTTCGCGGACAGAGAGCGCGCCCTGGGCCGCGGCGTGATCGCGGGCGCCGGCGTCGGGCTCGATCCCCGTCACGCGGCCGAACCGGCCGAGCATCTTCAGATTGCCGCCGGAGCCGCAGCCGACCTCGAGGATGCGAGCGGCGGGCGGCGGCTCAAGGTCGGCCAGGACCTGCGACAGGATCCGGCGGCGGCCCTCGAACCACCAGTGCTGGTCCTGCAGCGCCCTCAGCCGCACATGCGCCGCCTGTTCCATCAGGCGGGGTCGTCGAGGCCGTAGGTGCGGCGCGTGACATAGAGCGGACGCCCCTTCACCTCCTGGAAGATGCGGCCCAGGTATTCGCCGAACACCCCCATGGCCAGCATCTGCAGGCCCAGGCTGAGCAGGATCGCCACCATCAGCGAGGCGTAGCCCGGCACGTCGCGGCCATGGACCACGGTGTTGACGATCAGGAAGCCGGCGTAGCCGAAGGCGCCCAGCGCGGTGGCGCCGCCGACATAGGTCCACAGCCGCAGGGGCACGGTGCTGAAGGCGGTCAGTCCGTCCAGGGCGAAGTTCCACAGCCGCCAGTAGCGCCAGGCGCTCTGGCCGGCGGCGCGCTCGGGCCGGGTGAAAGGCACGCCGACCTGGCGGAAGCCCACCCAGGCGAACAGGCCCTTCATGAAGCGATTGCGTTCGGGCAAGGCCTTGAGCACTTCGACCACCGAGCGGTCCATCAGCCGGAAGTCCCCGGCGCCGCGGGGCATGCGGGTGTCGGAGAGGGCGTCGAACACCTTGTAGAAGCCCGTCGCGGTCCACCGCTTGGCCACGGTGTCGCGGGCGCGGGAGGTGCGCACGCCGTAGACCACGTCATAGCCGGCCTCCCAGCGGGCGATGAACTCGGGGATGATCTCGGGCGGATCCTGCAGATCGACGTCGATGGGAATGATCATGTCGCCGGTCGCCACGTCCATGCCAGCGCTGAGCGCGACCTCCTTGCCGAAGTTGCGGCTGAGATCGACGACCTTGATGCGCGGGTTGCGCTGACGCTCGTGCAGCAGGACGGCCAGGGTGCTGTCGCGACTGCCGTCGTTGACGCAGATGATCTCCCAGTCGACGGCGCAAGCGTTCAGCACGCATTCCAGGCGCGCGAAGAAATAGGCGAGGACGGACTCCTCGTTGAACGCCGGGGCGATGACCGACAGCCGCTTGCCATGGCGGCTGCGGGTCTCCAGGCCGTCGAAGGCAGGCGCCGCCGGCGCGGGAGCGGTCGCGGCAGGCTCGGGATGATATTGGGGCGCGAGGTGTCGCTGGGCGGGGTTCATGGGAATGGCCGGTTTGGCCGACCATCCGCCATGAGGGCTAAGAGTTGCTGAACGGGCGCGGCCGAAAGAGGCGCCGGGGGGGACCCCGGCGCCTTCGGATCAGAATGTACGGCGGATGGTGCCCATGAAGGTGCGCGGCCAGCCGGGCTGTCCGGTCACCGCGTTGAAGGCCCCGGAGTCGTCGAACTTGTTGACGTAGTAGACCTTGTTGGTGGCGTTCTTGACGATGAACGCCGTCTGCCAGCTGCCGTCCGGCGAGTCCCAGGTCAGCCTGGCGTCGAGCAGGCCGTAGCCCGGCTGCATCGCCAGGGGATTGTTGCCCGGATCGTTGAACCCCTTGGTCTGATAGGTCCAGTCCAGCCGCGGGGTGAGCGAGCCGGACTGCATCATGTCGATGCGGTACTGGATGCCCAGGTTGTACTTGAACGACGGCACATAGGCCGGCTTGTCGCCCTTGGCCGGCGCGCCAGGGACGCCGGCGGCGGCGCCGAGGTCGAGATACTTGAAGTCCAGGTAGCCGAACGAGCCGTTGAGCAGCAGGCCGGGCGCCAGCTCGGCGTCCAGCTCGCCTTCAACGCCCTGGACCCGGGCGCGGGGCGCGTTCAGCACGATGTCGGCGCCCGCGTCGCCGATGACGGTGAGCTGCAGGTTCTTGTATTCGCTGTCGAACACCGCCGCATTCAGGCGCAGGCGGTTGTCCAGCCACTGGGTCTTGGCCCCGGCCTCGTAGGAGGTCAGGTGCTCGGCCTGGAACGGCGCCACCTGGGTGACGAACACCGGGTGGGGATTGATGCCGCCGCCCTTGTAGCCGGTGGCGTACTGCACATAGGCCATGAAGTTGGGCGTCACGGCGTATTGCAGGGCGACCTTGGGATCCCAGCGCTTGGTGGACGAGGTGGCCGAGGGATTGCTGGCGAAGCCGGACAGGGACGGGAAGTCAGGATCGAAGGCCGGCGAGAAGATGATGTCGCTCGGATTGGTCGGCAGGATGATCCGCGAGAACGTATAGGTCTTGGACTCGTCGCTGTAGCGGACCCCGGCTTCGAGGGTCAGCTGGTCGGTGATGTGCAGGTTGCCGTGGATGAAGGCGGACTTGTTGATCACCCGGACCGGGTCGTTGGTGTAGAAGTTCAGCCCGTAGCAGCCGCCCCCGCAGAAGAACGGATTGCCCGTCGGCGGCACGATCTGCGCCGAGGTCAGGATCACCGGGCCGTTACCCTGACGGCTGTAGCCGTCGTAGTAGTAGCCGCCGGCGACCCAATCCAGACGGTCGTTGAACAGCTTGCCGCCGAGGTTCAGCTCTTCACTGAGCTGGTGGTGGACGAAGTCCGGGTTGCTGTACATGGCGTTGATCAGGGGCGCGCCTGAGAAGTCGACCGCGAAGCTGCCCCGGTAGGCCCGGTAAGCCAGGACGTTCTTGACGTGCAGGCCCATGGGCAAGGACCAGTTGATGGTGTTGCCGACGCCCCAGGAGAACACGTTGTTCACGGGATCCAGCGCGAAGCCGGTGCTGGTGTCCTTGAAGGTGGAATAGGTCGTGTACGGACTGGTGGTGATGAACCGGCTATCGAGCGGCACGCCGGTGTAGAAGCCCGAGGTCGGGTTCATCAGCACATTGGCGTTGTAGTTGCCCAGCGCGCCGCCCGGGGTGATCACCAGGGTCTTGCTCGGCGCCGCTTCGCCCTGGTCGTCGAGGACGTCGGCGTTGAACAGGATTTCGAGGTCGGGCGTGGGCGTCCAGCGCAGGTTGGCCCGCAGGGTCTTGGCGTCGTCGCCGCCCTCGTGGCCGATCACGCAATTGGCGCTGGTGGCGACCCTGGGCAGGTTGCCCGACAGGGTTGGGTGTTTGCAGACGAAGTCATAGCGGGTGACGTAGCCGTCGACACGGCCGTAGCCGCCCGAGAGCCGCAACGACAGCTTGTCGGGGACCAGGGCGATGTCGTAGGCGCCCTTGATGCTGGCGTGGTTGTAGTTGCCATAGCCGGCCTCGATGTAGCCGGAGTTGCTTCCCTTGGGCTGGGAGGTGAACACGCGGACGGCGCCGCCCTCGTTGTTCTTGCCGAACAGGGTGCCCTGGGGTCCGCGCAGCACTTCGACGTGGTCGATGTCGCCCAGGTCGAAGATCGAGCCGAAGATCGTGCCGTAATAGACGTCGTCCAGGTAGAAGCCGACGCCCGGCTCGAAGGACAGGGTGAAATCGGACTGGCCAACGCCGCGGATATAGGCCACCGCCGCCTTGCCGCCGCTGGCTCCGGCCTGCTGCAGGGTGACGTTGGGGGCCGCCTTGGCGACGTCGATGACCGTGGAGAAACCCCGCGCGTTCAGCTGGGCGCCGGTCAGGGCCGTGATCGCGATGGGGGTCTGCTGCAGGTTCTCCGCCTGGTAGCGGGCGGTGACGGTGATCTCCTGAAGCTCGGTGGGCGCGGTCTTGACCGGCTGATCCGCGTCGGCCGCGCGCGAGGCGCCGGCCAGGGCCAGGGGTCCGCCGAGCGCGACGGCGAGCGCTATGCCAGAGGCGTATCCACGCCAGCGGCCGAGATGTGACGCAAACGCGACTCTACCGACGCAAGTCGATCCCTTCATACCGTCGTCCCCCTGTCCGTCGCCTGGTCATGAAAAGGCTCGCCAGTGCGATCACGGGTTCATTACCATGCCATGCATAGCCCCGTCCAAACCCCAATTTGGGTTGGACCCGGAGCATGTATCGGGAGGCGGGCGCCGCGCCTGAACCGTCGACGGAGACGAACAGGTTCGCCCGGCGCGACACCGGGCGGCGCTCGGAATTCAACCGTGCGACAGCCTGGTCCGGACCCCTTGAAGGGGCCCGGAACAGATCAGCGTGATCAGCAGTAGCCGCCGCCGTAATAGTAGACGTAGCGGTGGTAATAGGGATTCCAGCGCCAGTGGTGGTGATTGCGGCAGTAGTAGGGATGGCCGCCGTAGTAGCCGAGCGCCGCGCCCAGCGCCAAGCCGTTGACGAAGCTGTTGCCGCCGCCGCCCCGGTAACCGTTGCCGTGGTAGCCGTTGCCGCCATAGCCGTTGTTGCCGTGGTAGCCGCCGCCGCCCTGGCCGCCGTAGCCGCTGTGACCGCCCGTACTTCCGCCGCCGCCGTTGTGGCCGTTGCCGCCACCCCCGTTATGGCCGCCGCCGTTATGGCCGCCGCCATTATGGCCATTTCCGTTTCCGTGCTGTTGGGCGTCGACCGCGGACCCCGCGGCGCCGACGATGACAAGAGCGGCGAAGGCCGCTGTTAGAGCTCGTATGGTCAAGGCTCTCTCCTGGGTTGGTTGTTCGGCTCGAATCCGCCTGTGGGCGCGATCCTCCTTCCCGACAACGTCCGGTGTTACCACGTTAACTATTGCGGGTCTCGGGATTGGGATAACATCGGGATCGCCGAGGAGTTCCCTCCATGCGCGGCAGCCTGGACAGTCCGCCGATCATCGTCCGCACCGACCGACGCAAGGCTCTGCTGCATTTGGCGGTCGGGCTGTCGTTCGCGTTGACGGCGTGGATGGTCGCCCGCGCGCACCCACGAAGTGACGGCTGGGCCTGGTCGGTCATGGCCATCTTCGGGGCGCTGGCCGCGGGTTCGCTGTGGGAGCTGATCTGGCCGGGTCGCTTGATCATCGACCGTGACGGGTTCCGGCAGAGCGACCTGTGGCGACGCCGGCGCTGGTCGTGGAGCGAGGCGCGCCATTTCCGCCCGGCGAGCAACCGGTTCTATCACTTCGTGGGCTTCGACCAGGCCCATGACGCCAGCCTCGGCCGTAACGCGATCGACGGACTGAACCAGGATTGGGAGTTGCCGCCGCCCGCCTTGGCGGCGCTGCTGAACCAGGCGCGGCGGCGGTGGTCCGGGTCCGGCGGCTGACCTCGAAATTCAGGCCGTGCGGAACCGCGTCTCGTAGCCCAGTTCGGCCAGCAACGGTCCGGCGATAGCCTCATAGAGCCGCTGCTGTTCGGGCGGCATCTCGGACCGCCATCGCCCGATCCGGCCGGCGTCGGGCGGGCGGCTGACCCGTTCATGGATGGCCAGGAAGGCGTCGAGGTCGCGGGGCGTCGAACCCGCCGGTCCGAACGCGCTCTTGGTTTCGGCGAGCCGCTCGGCCGAGGCCCGATGATAGGCGAGCATCGCGGGATCGAAGGCCAAATCCAGATCCTGACACAGCCGCCTCAGGCTGGCCTCCGGATCGGCCACCAGGTCCTCGTAGCGCAATTCCGCGTAGTGCCTCAGGTCAGTCGCCTGCCGGCGCGCGCGGCCGATCTCGTCGACCCAGAACCGTGCCTGCGCCTCGATGTCGTCGCCCGGGCCGAACCACAGGCCCCGATAGGACAGCGCGACGTCGCGGCCGTCGCGGATCATGTGGACGAAGTGCGCCTCCGGCAGGGCCCGCTGGATGGTCGCCATGTGGCGGCGGTAAGGGGGGCTCTTGTCACCCCACCGGGTCTTGCCCAGCCGCCTGGCGTAGAGGCGGTAGAACGCCCTCAGGCCCTCCGCGGGGGAGAAGGGTTCGACGGCGTCCAGGGCCTGCTCCAGCTCTTCCGTCCCCAGCGCCATGTTCGGCCAGGTCTCCGAGCCGGTCAGGGTGCGGAAGAACAGGGCCCGGTCGGCGCCCGCCGCCTCGGCGAGCAGCGTCGGCAGGAAGTGCGTTTCGGACGGGATGGCCAGTTCGGGGTGCGCATCCAGCATCAGCCGAAGCAGCGTGGTCCCCGAACGCCCCACGCCCACGATGAACGGCGCCGGCGGGCCGTGACTCGCCGCGGAGTGTCGGTCCTGGAGGGTCATCGTGTCGCCATTCGCCGCGGCCAGGAACGATCGAGGCATGCCCGCGCGCGGCAGGTCAACCGTCGCCGCTGAACGGGGTCAGGCCTGGGCGCGGTCATCGCCTCGCCGGGCGGCCCGGAGCAGCTCGAGCTGAGCTTGCGCCTCGTCGACGCGACCGAGCTTCAGCAGCAGCACGGCCACGCGCCCCCGCACCTTGCCATCGCCGGGATCCAGCCCGAGGGCCCGCTCCACGGCGATGAGTTCGCCCTCCGCGTCCTCCGCGCGCCGCAGAGCATCGGCCAGCCGCCTCCAGGCTTCGAGACTCCCCGGGGTCTCCTCGGCCAGCGCGCGCAGGCTCCTCGCGGCCTCCTCGTGCCGGCCACCGGCGGACAGAAGGCGGGCCAGCCGACCCTGTTCCTGGGGATCCAGCGCGCCGAGGGCGCCGACACGCCGCAGCGCGTCAAGCTCCGCCTCCGCCTCGCCCGCCGCGTTCCACGCAGCCGCCAGCTGTCTCCAGGTCGAGGTCCCGCCGGGCTGGTCGCGGGCCAGGCCGTGCAGGATGTCGGCGGCTTCGGCGGGGGCCCGATCCATCAGGAGCTCGGCCAGTCGCTGCCTGGCGTCCAGGCTGTCCGGCTGGCCGGCAAGACGGCGGCGCCAGGCCGCGATCTCCGCATCGGCCGGGTCCAGACCCGACGCCACGGCGCGCGCCCGCGCGGCAAACGCCAGCTCGGCGGCCTCTTCGACGACGCCCCGCAGGCCCGCGGCGCGGTGCATCTCTCCGTCGAGCTCCGCCTCGAGGACAAGCGCGATCTCCCGCGGCGGCGCGGCGGTCCAGCTTCGGACGGAGGCGTGCCGCAGCGGCTCGGGGCGCGCGCCGATGTGGCGGAGCACATCGCTGAACACCGCCTCGGGCGCGTCCAGGATTTGTTCGAAGTCGACGAGCAGGAATTGCTCTGCCGGAAAATGCGCCGCCCAACGGCGCAGATGTCGCCGATAGCGGCCGTAGTCGATGGCGTCCTGGAGCAGGGGCTGGAAGGCGCCGCGCTTCAGATCGGACGCCGCTGGTTCGCCGCGGGTGACCATCATCAGGTGCGACCAGGCCCGGCTGACCGGCTCCCTGACCAGACAGATGAGCCGCAACTCGGGATAAAGCGCGGCGCACCGCGCGATCCGCTCGTCCGTCATCTTGAGCGAAGCGGGGGACTTGTCTCCGAAAACGATCGGAGGCCCCGCGGCGGGCTCCTGTTCCCGCGGGAACAGCGCCAGATAGCGATCGAGCTCGGCCTCCAGCCCCTTGGCGAAGTATTCAGGCTCGCCTGGCGGCAGCCGGACTCCCGAGTGGGCTCTCAGGGCCTTCTTGAGCCAGGTCGTCCCGGACCGCGGCGCACCGATGACCAGGAACGACGGTCCGCCGGGATGCTTCGCAGGCCCGGCCGGCGGCCGGCCGGCCAGGTCAGACGCTTCACCGCCGGATTTCATGGCCGCGACTCATGCCCTCGCTTCAGCGGCGAGGCCAGAGGCTATCGCGCAATACGATCAGCCAGGCGCCGCCCTGCGATGGAGCGGTTGGGCCGGGCGTAAGGCGGAGTCTGGCGCCGGCTGTGGAACCGGGACCGGCCGCCGCGACTTGTGCGGGGAGCGGGGCCTTTCTCGGCGCGGAGATTGCGCAATGAACAGTGTCGCCGGCTCGGGCTCCCTGATGAGCGCCGACAGGGAAGTCCCCGTGGCCTATGATCTGGTCCAGGCCCCCGAGCTCAGCCCATACACCGCCGAGGGACAGGTGTTCGGAGACGTCGGCGCGCTCAGGGACGTGTTCAACAATGGACCCTGTCAGCTTCGACTGGTGAGCGGGCTGGTGACCAAGGCGGTGCTGCTCAATTGCGAGACCCGCGGCGCCGCCGATATCCGCATCACCGGCCCGATGCAGTGGACCCGCTGACCCTCGCGTTTCACCGAGGCTACGATTGCGCCCAACTTTTCCCGTGATCTCGGTCCAGCGTGCATCTAAATCCGGCGACGTCCGTTAACAGCCACGCTCGTGTCCTGTTCGGGCGCTGCCGCGTATCCATGTTTGCAGGACCTTGATGGACGACCAGACCGCCAGACCGTCCGGCGCTGACTCCCTGTTCCCGGGGCGCGGCTCAACGCACCCCCGTCGCCCCCCGTCCCGCAGCCGGACGGTGATCCTCGTGCTGGTGGTGGCGGGACTGGCGGCCCTGGCCGCGTTCGGCCTGTCCAAGTGCGCCGGTCACGGCGCGGCGGGCGGCGGGCGGCGACAACCCACGACCGTGGGCGTGGCCAAGGCGGTCAACGCCGATGTGCCGATCCAGCTGGACGCCCTGGGCACCGTCACGCCGCGGGCGACGGTGACGGTCACCTCGCGGATCGCCGGGACCCTGGTCCGCGTCGCCTTCCGCGAAGGCCAGATGGTGCGCGCCGGGCAGGTGATCGCCCAGGTCGACGACCGGCCCTACGCCATCGCGCTGGAGCAGGCGCAGGGCCAGCTGATGCGCGACCAGGCGGCGCTGACCAATGCGCAACTGCTGCTGAGCCGCGACCAGACCCTGCTGGCCCAGGATTCCATCGCCCGCCAGGACGCCGACACCCAGGCGGCCACGGTCAAGCAGGACCAGGGCGTGGTGAAGACCGACAAGGCGGCGGTGGACAGCGCCCGGCTGAACCTCGGCTATTGCCGCATCGTGGCGCCGGTGTCCGGCAAGATCGGCCTGCGCCAGGTGGATGTGGGCAACTATGTGACGGCCGGCTCATCAGCCGGCATCGCGGTGATCACCCAGATCGACCCGATCGACGTGGTGTTCACCATTCCCGAAGACCAGGTGCAGACCATCGCGGCGCGGATGCGTTCGGGCGCCGTCCTGCCGGTGTCCGCGCTCGACCGGGCGGGCGGAACGGCGCTGGCCCAGGGCGTGCTCTCCACCCTGGACAACCAGGTCGACGTGTCGACCGGCACGATGAAGGCCAAGGCGGCCTTCTCCAACGCCGGCGGCGCCTTGTTCGCCAACCAGTTCGTCAATGTCCGGGTACTGGTGAGCACCGTGCAGACGGCGGTGGTGATCCCGGCCTCGGCCATCCGCCACGGACCGCAGGGCGACTTCGTGTGGATCCTGCAGCCGGACAAGACCGCCCACATGCAGACCGTCACGGTGGGCCCGACGGCGGGCGAGCAGGCGTCGATCCAGTCGGGCGTGCAGGCCGGCCAGACGGTGATCACCGAAGGCGGCGACAGGCTGCGCGAGGGCGCGCCGGTCGTCCTGCCGGGGCAGCGTCCCAGCTTCGGCGCGGGCGGCAAGTCCGGCGGCCGCGGCGGCCACGGCAAGGGGGCCGGACGCCATCGCGGCGGCGGCCAGGGCGGCGGTGGCCAAGGCGGTGGAGGCCAGGGCGGCGGCGGGGACGGCGGATGACGGACCCCCTCGCGCGGGGGCCAGGCAGGACCGACCGGAAATGAGCCCGTCGCGCCCGTTCATCCTGCGCCCGGTGGCCACGTCGCTGCTGATGGCGGCGATCCTGCTGGCCGGCATCATCGCTTTCAGATTCCTGCCCCTGTCGGCTCTGCCCGAGGTCGACTACCCGACCATCCAGGTCCAGACCTTCTATCCGGGCGCCAGCCCCGAGGTGATGGCGGCGACCGTGACCGCTCCCCTGGAGCGGCAGTTCGGCCAGATGGCCGACCTGAACCGGATGTCCTCGATCAGTTCGGGCGGCGCCTCGGTCATCACCCTGCAGTTCAACCTCAGCCTCAAGCTCGACATCGCCGAGCAGGAGGTCCAGGCGGCGATGAACGCGGCCGGCAACCTGCTGCCCGCCGACCTGCCCGCGCCACCGATCTACGCCAAGATCAACCCGGCCGACGCGCCCGTCCTGACCCTGGCCCTGACCTCGTCCACCCTGCCGCTGCCTCAGCTGGAGGACCTGGCGGACTCCCGGCTGGCGCAGAAGATCTCGCAATTGCCCGGCGTGGGGCTGGTCAACATCTCAGGCGGCCAGCGGCCGGCCATCCGTATCCAGGCCAATCCCAACGCCATGGCGTCCTACGGGCTCAGCCTGTCGCAGCTCAGGACCGCCATCGGCTCGGCCAACGCCAACGGGGCCAAGGGCACCCTGGACGGCCCGACCCGGGCCTATTCGATCAATTCCAACGACCAGCTGACCAGCGCCGACGACTACATGCAGCTGATCGTGGCCTACAAGAACGGCGCGCCGGTGCGGCTGAAGGACGTGGCCGTCGCCGTCTCGGGCGCCGAGAACACCCAGCTGGGCGCCTGGATGGGAGCGTCTGGGCGCGTCACCCCGGCGGTGGTGCTGAACGTGCAGCGTCAGCCGGGCGCCAACGTCATCGCCACCGTCGACAAGATCAAGGCGTCGCTGCCCGACCTCGAGGCGGCGCTTCCGTCGGGCGTGCACGTGGCGGTGATGAGCGACCGCACCACCGGCATCCGCGCCTCGGTGCACGACGTGGAGTTCGAGCTGGTGCTGGCCGTCGCCCTGGTGGTGGCGGTCATGTTCATCTTCCTGCGCAGCCTGGCGGCGACCTTCATCGCCAGCGTCGCGGTGCCGATCTCGCTCGTGGGCGCATTCGGGGCGATGTACCTGCTCGGCTTCTCGCTCAACAACCTGACCCTGATGGCCATGACCATCGCCACCGGGTTCGTGGTCGACGACGCCATCGTCATGATCGAGAACATCGCCCGCTACCTGGAGGCTGGCGACACCCCGCTCGAGGCGGCGCTGAAGGGCTCCGCGCAGATCGGCTTCACCATCGTGTCGCTGACCGTGTCGCTGCTGGCGGTGCTGATCCCGCTGCTGTTCATGGGCGACGTGGTGGGACGGCTGTTCCGCCAGTTCGCCATCACCCTGGCGGTGACCATCGTGATCTCGGCGGTGGTGTCCCTGACCTTGGTGCCGATGCTGTCGGGCCGCTGGCTGAAGACCCACGACAAGGCCCAGGACACGAAGTTCGCCCGCAAAGCGCAGTCGATGTTCGATAAGCTTATCGACCGCTACGACCGCACCCTGCAGTGGGTGCTGGACCGCCAGGGGCCGACGATGATCGTCGCCGTGGCCACCCTGGCCCTGACCATCCTGCTCTACATCCTGATCCCCAAGGGCCTGTTCCCCACCCAGGACACCGGCCTGGTCCAGGGCGTGGTCGTCGCCGGCGAGTCGGTGTCCTACGACCGCATGGGCGACTTGCAGCAGCAGCTGGCCCGTGTGCTGTTGCAGGATCCGGACGTCGACAATCTGACCTCGTTCATCGGGGTGGACGGGGCCAACACCACCCTGAACCAGGGACGCATGCTGATCAGCCTGAAGGACCGGAGCCATCGCTCCGCGTCGCAGGCCACGATCATGCAGCACCTGTCGCGCCGCGCCCAATCGGTGGCCGGGGTGCAGCTCTTTCTGCAGCCGGTGCAGGACCTCACCATCGACGCGACGGCCGGCCGCACCCAGTACCAGTTCTCGCTGGAGGGCTCGGCCCAGGCCACGGTGAACGACTGGGCCGGCAAGATCGCCGACAAGCTCGCCACCCTGAACCAGCTGCGCAACGTGACCACCGACGTGCAGGACCGCGGCATGTCGGCCTTCGTCAACATCGACCGCGACACCGCCGCGCGGCTGGGGGTGACGCCGGCCACGGTCGACGAGACCCTCTACGATGGCTTCGGCCAGCGGATCATCTCGACCATCTTCACCCAGTCCAACCAGTACCGGGTGATCCTGGAGGCCGACCCCAAGCTGATGCAGACCGGCCAAGGGTTGCAGAACCTGTACATGCAGGCGGCGGGTGGCGGGGCGATCCCGCTGGCGGCCTTCGCCACCGTGACCCAGCAGCCCTCGGCGCTGCAGGTCAACCACGTCGCCCAGTTCCCCGCCGCCGACGTCGCCTTTGACACTGCCCCTGGCGTCGCCCTGGGCGCGGCGGTCAAGGCGATCAAGAAGGCCGAGGCCCAGATCGGCGTCCCCGCCTCGCTGACCACCACCTTCCTGGGCTCGGCCAACGCCTTCCAGTCATCCCTGGGCAACGAGCTGTGGCTGATCCTGGCGGCGATCGTCACCGTCTACATCGTGCTGGGTGTGCTCTATGAGAGCTTCGTCCACCCCATCACCATCCTGTCCACCCTGCCCTCGGCGGGGGTCGGCGCCCTGCTCGCCCTGATCATCGCCGGCCAGGACCTGGGGGTGATCGGCATCATCGGCATCATCCTGCTCATCGGCATCGTGAAGAAGAACGCGATCATGATGATCGACTTCGCGCTCGACGCCGAGCGCAACGAGGGCAAGGGCCCGCGCGAGGCCATCCACCAGGCCGCCCTGCTGCGCTTCCGGCCGATCCTGATGACCACCCTGGCCGCCCTGTTCGGCGCCCTGCCCCTGATGCTGGGCTGGGGCGAGGGATCGGAGCTGCGCCACCCGCTGGGCATATCGATCGTCGGCGGCCTGATCGTCAGCCAGATGCTGACCCTGTTCACCACCCCGGTGATCTATCTGCAGTTCGACAAGCTGGCCCGGCGGTTCGGCGAGGGCTCCAAGCCCCGGCGCGGTGAGGCCGATCCGGACCTCGGCTCCGAGGCGCAGCCGACGTGAACCTCTCGGCCCCCTTCGTCCGGCGCCCGATCGCCACCACCCTTCTGACCATCGGCATCGCCCTGGCGGGGATCGCGGCCTATTTCCAGCTGCCGGTCTCGCCCCTGCCGCAGGTCGACTTCCCGACCATCGCCGTTTCGGCGTCGCTGCCGGGCGCCAGTCCGGAGACCATGGCCTCCAGCGTGGCGACGCCGCTGGAGCGGCGGCTGGGGCACATCGCCGACGTCTCGGAGATGACCTCGTCAAGCTCGACCGGTTCGACCCGGATCACCCTGCAGTTCGGACTGAACCGCGACATCAACGGGGCCGCGCGGGACGTGCAGGCGGCGATCAACGCCTCCCGCGCCGACCTGCCCTCGACGCTGCGCAGCAACCCCACCTATCGCAAGATGAACCCGGCCGACGCGCCGATCATGATCCTGGCCCTGACCTCGCAGAGCCGGACGCCCGGCCAGATCTACGACGTGGCCGCCAACGTCATCCAGCAGCAGCTGTCCCAGATCAAAGGCGTCGGCGACGTGACCATCGGCGGCGGCTCGCTGCCGGCCGTGCGCGTGGAGCTGAACCCGCTGCCCCTGGCCCGCTACGGCATCAGCCTGGAGGACGTCCGCGCCGCCCTGTCCTCGGCCAACGCCAACCGGCCCAAGGGCATCGTCACCGAAGGCAGGCGGCGGCTGCAGATCTACACCAACGACCAGGGCCTGACCGCGGACGATTACCGCCCGCTGATCATCGCCTGGCGCAACGGCGCGGCCGTCCGCCTTCAGGACGTGGCCGACGTCCAGGACGGGGTGGAGGACGTCCACAATCTCGGCCTGTTCAAGAGCGCGGAGTCGCGCATCGCCAAGCCGGCGATCGTGGTGGTGATCAGCCGCCAGCCGGGCGCCAACATCATCTCCACCGTCGACCTGATCAGGAAGGCCCTGCCGACGCTGAGGGCGTCGCTTCCCCAGGACCTCGACATGTCGGTGGCCATCGACCGCACGGTCACCATCCGCGCCTCGCTGCAGGAGGTGGAGCGGACCCTGCTGTTCGCCGTCATCCTGGTGGTGATCGTGGTCGCCTTCTTCCTGAAGAGCGGCCGCGCCGCCCTGGCCCCGGCGGTGGCGGTGACCGTCTCGCTGCTGGGCGCGCTGGGGGTGATGTACCTTCTGGGCTTCAGCCTGGACAACCTGTCCCTGATGGCCCTGACCGTGGCGACGGGCTTCGTCGTCGATGACGCCATCGTGGTGCTGGAGAACATCACCCGCCACCTGGAGGCCGGCAAGACACGGCTCCAGGCCGCACTGGAGGGCGCCAAGGAGGTGGGCTTCACCGTGATGTCGATCAGCATTTCGCTGATCGCGGTGTTCATCCCGATCCTGATGATGGGCGGCATCGTCGGCCGGCTGTTCCGCGAGTTCGCCATCACCCTGTCCACGGCGATCATCGTCTCGCTGCTGATCTCGCTGACCACCACGCCGATGATCTGCGCCTACCTGTTGAAGCCGGCGGATCAGATGAACACGCCCCGCTGGTGGGCGCGGTCGTCGGACTGGGTGTTCGGGGGCATGCACCGGACCTACGAGCGGGCCCTGGACTGGGCGCTGGACGCGGGACCGGTGACCCTGGCGATCCTGGTCTGCACCATCGCCCTGAACGTCTATCTGTTCACCATCGTGCCCAAGGGCTTCTTCCCGACCCAGGACACCGGCCTGCTCAACGGCGGTATGCAGGCCGACCAGTCCAGCTCGTTCCAGATCTCCAAGCAGCGGTTGACCCGCTTCGTGAACATCATCGGCCGCGATACGTCGGTGCAGACCGTGGTCGGCTTCGTCAATGGCGGGCGCGGCGGCGGCGGCGGCGGCTTCAGCTTCCTGTCCTTGAAGCCGCGCGGCCAGCGCGAGGGCGGCTCGGCCGACCTGATGCAGCGGCTGCGGCCCAAGTTCTCGCGGGTCACCGGCGCCAGCATGTTCCTGCAGCCGGTGCAGGACGTCCGCGTCGGCGGCCGGCAGTCCAACGCCGCCTACCAGTACACCCTGGAAGCCGACGACAACACCACGCTGCGGTCCTGGGCCACCAAGCTGTCGGAGCAGATGAAGCTCTCGCCGGCGCTGGCCGACATCAACACCGACCAGGAGGATCATGGGCTGGAGAGCTTCGTCCAGGTGAACCGCGACACCGCCGCCCAGCTCGGCCTCAGCGCGTCGGACATCGACGCGGCCATGTACGACGCATTCGGCCAGCGACAGGTCTCGACCATCTACAAGGCGGTCAACCAGTACCATGTGATCATGGAGGTGGCGCAGCCCTTCGCCAACGACCCCTCGGCGCTGAACAACATCTACATCTCCACCGCCGCCGCCGCCCGGGCCCGCGCCAACGCCCTGCAATCGGCCTCGGCCCAGTCGGGCGTCCCCGGCGGGACGGCGATCCCCGCCGTGGCGCCGTCCGCCTCCGCGGCGTCGACCGCCGCCGGATCCTCGTCCGCGTCGTCGACGGGCCCCTCGATCGGGGCCTCGCCCCTGGCCGTGGGCGCGCCGACCGGATCGTCCGGCGGCGGAGGATCGGCCTCCGCGAGCGCCAACGCCAACGCCGCCCTGGCCGGACCCGCCCCGCCGCCCAGCCGCGTCGCCTCCTCCGGCGTGGCCATCAGCACCGCCGCGGAGGGCATGGTGCCGCTGTCGGCCGTGGCCCATTGGGCCGACGGCTCGCAGCCCCGGGCGATCAACCACCAGGATGAGGCCATCGCCACCACGATCTCGTTCAACCTAGCGCCCGGCAAATCGCTCAGCGACGCGACCACGGCCATCCACGACGCCGAGGCGACCATCGCCATGCCGGTGACCGTGCACGGCAGTTTCCAAGGCACCGCGCGGGTCTATCAGCAGTCCCTGGCCAACGAGCCGGTGCTGATTCTCACCGCCCTGCTGGCCGTCTACATCGTGCTCGGCGTGCTCTATGAGAGCTTCATCCATCCCCTGACGGTGATCTCCACCCTGCCCTCGGCGGGGGTCGGGGCGGTCGCGGCCCTGATCCTGTTCAAGATCGAGTTCAGCATCATCGCCATGATCGGCGTCGTGCTCCTGATCGGCATCGTCAAGAAGAACGCGATCATGATCATCGACTTCGCGCTGGAGGCCGAGCGGTCCCAGGGTTGCACCGCGCGCGACGCGGTCCGCCAGGCCTCGTTGATGCGCTTCCGGCCGATCATGATGACCACCTTCGCGGCCATGCTGGGCGCCCTGCCGCTGGCCATCGGCTGGGGCGAAGGCGCCGAGCTGCGCCGGCCGCTGGGCATCGCCATCATCGGCGGCCTGCTGGTCAGCCAGGCCCTGACCCTGATCACCACCCCGGTGGTCTACCTCTATCTCGACCGTTTCCGCCGGCGCTCGCCGCGCGACCGTGAACTGAGCCGCGGCGGCGCGACCGCCTCGCCCGAACCCGCCTGAGACCGCGCCATGACCGTGACCTTCCGCCGAACCCTCGTTCTCCTGACCACCACCGCGCTGCTGGCCGGCTGCACGGTCGGCCCGAACTATGTCCGCCCGAGCGTGGCGACGCCCCCCGCCTACAAGGAGGCCGAGGGCTGGGTCCGCGCCCAGCCGGCTGACGCAACCCCGCGCGGCGACTGGTGGAGCGTGTTCAACGATCCGGTGCTGGACCAGCTGGAACGGCAGGTCGAGATCTCCAACCAGAACCTCGCCGCCGCCGAGGCGGCCTATCGGCAGGCGCGGGGCAGCGTCGCGGAGCAGCGCGCCGCCCTGTTCCCCACCGTCGGCCTGACCGGTTCGGCTCAGCGCTCCGACCGTGGGGGCGGGGCGATCGTCACCCCACCGTCCGGGGGGGCCGGGGGCGTGGTCCCGACCACCGGCTCGCGGGTGAGCAATAGCTTCCAGCTCGGTGCGGACGCCTCCTGGGAGCCGGACCTCTGGGGCAAGATCCGCCGCACCGTCCAAGCCGCCGGGGCCCAGGCCCAGGCCAGCCAGGCCGACCTGGCCAACGCCAGGCTGTCGGCCCAGTCCGAGCTGGCGCTGGATTACATCTCCCTCAGGGCCGACGACGAGCTGAAGCGGCTGATCGACCTGACCGTCGACGGCTACCAGCGCTCGCTGACCATCACCACCAACCAGTACAACGCCGGGCTGACCGCCAAGAGCGACATGCTGACGGCGCAGAGCCAGCTGGCCGGGGCCCGGGCCCAGTCCGCCGACCTGGAGCGGCAGCGCGCCCTGATGGAGCACGCCATCGCCGTGCTGACCGGCCAGCCGCCGGCCAACCTGACCATCGCCCCGGCGACCTGGACCCTCAATACGCCCGACGTCCCGCCGAGCGTGCCCTCGCTGCTGCTGCAGCGCCGGCCCGACGTCGCCGCCGCCGAGCGCCGGGTGGCCGCCGCCAACGCCCAGATCGGCGTGCAGGAAGCCGCCTATTTCCCCACCCTGTCGCTGTCCGGCCAGGGCGGGGTGTCGTCGGGCGCGATCTCCACACTGTTCTCCTCGTCCAGCACCTTCTGGTCGTTGGGGGCCAATGTGGCCGAGACCCTGCTCGACTTCGGCGCCCGCCACGCCCGCGTCGGCGAGGCCAAGGCGGCCTACGACCAGGCCGTCGCCCAGTATCGCCAGACCGTGCTCTCCGCCTTCCAGGAGGTCGAGGACGCCCTGGCCGCCGAGCGGGTGCTGGCCGAGGAACTGCCGCTGCGGACCGAGGCCTCGCAGGCCGCCGACCAGTCCGAACAGATCGCGTTGAACCAGTACAGGGCCGGAATCACGGTCTACACCACGGTGGTGGTCGCCCAGGCCAACGCCCTCAGCGCCCGCCAGACCCTGCTCACCCTGCAGAGCAACCGGATCACCGCCGCGACCCAGCTGATCGCGGCCCTTGGCGGCGGCTGGACCTCACCCGGATAGGCCCCGTCGGGAACCTCCGGTCAGCGCCGCCGTTGGCGCAGGATCGGACACGCCGGCAGTGCGGCGCCGCTCGGCCGCCAAGGATTGGACCTCCCATGAAGACAACCCTCGCCATCATGATTGCGGCGACGTTGTTGTCCGCGGGCGCGGCAGACGCCAAGGGCTGTCTGAGCGGCGCCGTGGTCGGCGGAGTCGCCGGCCATTTCGCGGGACATCACCCGGTCGCCGGCGCGGTGATCGGGTGCGCCGTCGGGCATCACCACGCCAAGGTCGTGGCCCGGCGCCAGGCCAGGGCCGACGCGGACGCCCACAGGCGCCCGCACCACTAGTCAGCTCCGGCTGCCGAACACCGCCGCAAACGCGCCGACGCTTCGGCCGACAACCACCAGTCCGTCCCCGGCCTGGATCAGGGCGTCCTTTGCCGGGCGGATGATCGGGTCGCCGCCGGGCCGGTCGATCTGGGCCACGAAGAAGGCGCC
>FTGF01001906.1_pt1 | contig 21259 bp, 20 predicted proteins | sample 1640631 | NCBI WGS metagenome assembly FTGF01 (sample SAMEA3914789, study PRJEB12502) | metagenome | biome: forest; material: soil | place: Canada | collected 2011-07-03 | depth 0.3 m
AACTGGTTCGTGCCCTTGATGATCGGCGCGCCGGACATGGCCTTCCCGCGCATGAACAACATCTCGTTCTGGCTGCTGGTGGCGTCGTTCGCCCTCCTGATCACCTCGACCTTCGTGGATGGCGGACCCGGGCAGGGTTTCGGCGGCGGCTGGACGCTCTATCCGCCCCTGTCGACCACCGGCCATACCGGGCCGGCGATGGATTTCGCCATCCTGTCCATCCACCTCGCCGGGGCCAGCTCGATCCTGGGCGCGATCAACTTCATCACCACCATCTTCAACATGCGGGCCCCGGGGATGACCCTGCACCGCATGCCGCTGTTCGTGTGGTCGATCCTGGTGACCGCCTTCCTGCTGCTGCTCTCGCTGCCCGTGCTGGCCGGCGCCATCACCATGCTGCTGACCGACCGGAACTTCGGCACCCACTTCTTCGACTGGCAGAATGGCGGCGACCCGGTGATGTTCCAGCACCTGTTCTGGTTCTTCGGTCACCCCGAGGTCTACATCCTGATCCTGCCGGGCTTCGGCATGATCAGCCACATCGTCTCGACCTTCTCCAGGAAGCCCGTGTTCGGCTACCTCGCCATGGCCTACGCCATGGTCGCCATCGGCTTCGTCGGCTTCGTGGTGTGGGCGCACCACATGTACACGGTGGGCATGCCGGTGAACCTGCAGGCCTATTTCATCGCGGCGACCATGGTCATCGCGGTGCCCACCGGGGTGAAGATCTTCTCGTGGATCGCCACCATGTGGGGCGGCTCCATCGACTTCAAGACGCCCATGCTGTGGGCGATGGGCTTCATCTTCCTGTTCACCGTGGGCGGCGTGACCGGCGTGGTGCTGGCCAACGCCGGCCTCGATTACACGCTGCAGGACACCTATTACGTGGTGGCCCACTTCCACTATGTGCTGAGCCTGGGCGCCGTGTTCGCCATCTTCGGCGGCTTCTACTACTGGTTCGAGAAGATGTGGGGCGTGAAGTACCGCGAGTGGATGGGCTGCCTGCACTTCTGGATCACCTTCGTCGGCGTCAACATCATCTTCTTCCCGCAGCACTTCCTGGGGCTGCAGGGGATGCCCCGGCGCTACGTCGACTATCCGATCGCCTTCGCCTACTGGAACAAGGTCTCCTCGATCGGCTACTACATCACCTTCGCAGGGCTGATCGTGTTCCTGGCGATGCTGGCCGACGCCATCATCGAGCGGCGCAAGGCCGTGGCCAATCCCTGGGGCGAAGGCGCCACCACCCTGGAATGGACCCTCCCCTCCCCGCCGCCATTCCACAATTTCAATGAGCTGCCGACGGTTCACGCCGACACTCCGCACTGATGACGCCGCTCATCCCGTCGTCCGGGATGAGCGGGATTGGCTAGCTTCATGACCGACACGGCCGCACTCCCACCCGCCCGCACCGACGGCGGCGCGCTGACCGCGCGCTGGTCGGACTATGTGATGCTGCTCAAGCCGCGGGTGATGTCGCTGGTGGTGTTCACCGCGCTCACCGGCCTGGTCTGCGCCGGCGCGCCGGTGAACCCGTTCCTGGGCGGGGTGGCGGTGCTGTGCATCGCCGTGGGCGCCGGCGCCTCCGGCTCGCTGAACATGTGGTACGACGCGGACATCGACGCCTTGATGAAGCGCACCCGCGCGCGGCCGGTGCCTTCAGGGCGGGTCCAGGGCGCCGACGCCCTGGCGCTGGGCGTCGTGCTCAGCCTGTTCTCGGTCATGCTGATGGGGATGGCCCGCAACTGGCTGGCGGCGGGCCTGCTCGGCTTCACCATCCTGTTCTACGCGGTGGTCTACACCATGTGGCTCAAGCGCTTCACGCCGCAGAACATCGTCATCGGCGGCGCGGCGGGCGCCCTGCCCCCGGTGATCGGCTGGGCGGCGGCCAACGGGACCCTGCCGCTGAATGCCTGGCTGCTGTTCCTGATCATCTTCCTATGGACGCCGCCGCACTCCTGGGCGCTGGCGCTCTACACCTCGTCCGACTACGCCAAGGCCGGCGTGCCGATGATGCCCGTGGCCAAAGGCCCGGCCAGCGCCCGCCGCCAGATCCTGATCTACAGCCTGCTGTTCGTCCCCGTCGCCCTGGCGCCCGCCTTCACCGGCCTGGGCGGACCGGCCTATCTGGTTACGGCCGCCGCGGGAGGCCTGGTGTTCCTGATCCTGGCCGTCCGGCTGGCGTTCAGCCGCGCCGGCGACGCCGCCGACCCGCGCGAGGACGGGCTCTATGGGGTGAAGCCCGACGCCCGTCCGGCGCGCAACCTGTTCGCCTTCTCCATCCTCTACCTGTTCCTGCTGTTCGCGGCCCTGCTCGGCGAGCACCTGCTGCACATCCTGCCCCTGAGGTCCCCGCTGTGAGCGATCCCGGCCGCGAGAACCCTCAGGCCGCCGCCGCCCGGCGCAAGCGCAACTGGCTTTTGGCCGGCGTGCTCCTCGCCTTCGTCGTGCTGGTCTTCGTGGTCACCATCGTCAGGCTGGGCGGCCATGCGCTCAGCTAGTCTGGTCCGCACGGCGCTGATCTGCGCCGGCGTGGCGGCGCTGATGACCGGCGCGTCCTTCGCGGCCGTGCCCCTCTACAAGGCGTTCTGCCAGGCGACCGGCTTCGGCGGCTCCATCCCCCGCGCCAAGCTCGCGCCCGCCAAGGCGCTCGACCAGGAGCTCACCGTCTATTTCGACACCAATGTCCGCGGCATGCCCTGGACCTTCCAGGCGCTGCAGCGCAGCCAGCAGGTCAAGGTGGGCGCCACGAGCATCGCCTTCTTTCGGGTGGTGAACAATTCCGACCAGCCGATCACAGGACGGGCGGCCTACAATGTCAGCCCCGAGACCGCCGGCTCGCACGTGCGCAAGCTGCAGTGCTTCTGTTTCAGCGCCGCGACGCTGCAACCCCATCAGGAAGTGAAGTGGCCGGTGATCTATTTCGTGGCGCCGACCTTCGCCACCGACCCCGAAATGCGCGGCTACACCGACATCACGCTGTCCTACACCTTCGTTCCTGACCCGCAGGAGGCGCCCAAGGCGACCCCGGTCAAGGTTGAAGCGACAAACCGGTCCCAAGCCCTTGGCGGCGCGGGCTCGGCAGGGCTATAGGCAGGCGGCGCGCGAAGGGCCCGGACAGGATTCGTCGCCGCGGCGGTTACGATTGGAGGGTAAGGCCGACATGGCCCACGAAGGCGTCAAGCACGACTACCACCTGGTCAATCCCAGCCCCTGGCCGCTGATCGGCTCCATCGCCGCCGTGATCCTGGCGTTCGGCGCGATCATCTTCATGAAGGGCCTGTTCGGCCTGCCCAAGCACACCTGGTGGGTGATGGCGATCGGCTTCGCCGGCGTCATCTACACCATGATCGGCTGGTGGATGGAGGTGGTGAAGGAAGCCAACCAGGGCGACCACACCCCGGTCGTCTCGCTCGGCCTGCGCTACGGCATGATCATGTTCATCGCCTCAGAAGTGATGTTCTTCGTGGCGTGGTTCTGGATCTTCTTCGAAATGGCCCTGTTCCACCATCATCGCACCGCGTCTGCGGTGGACGAGGTGCGCCAAGCCTGGGCGACCTGGCCGCCCAAGGGCATCGAGACGGTATCCCCCTGGCGTCTGCCGCTGGTCAACACCCTGACCCTGCTGCTGTCCGGCACCACCGTCACCTGGGCTCACCACGCCCTGCAGCAGGGCGACCGCAAGAGCGCCAAGATCGGCCTGCTGCTGACCATCCTGCTCGGCGTGCTGTTCACCTCGATCCAGGCCTACGAGTACCGCCACATCCTGACCGAGCACCTGTTCTTCAATCCGCAATCGGTCGGCGCCCAGCTCTATGGCTCGTCCTTCTTCATGGCCACGGGCTTCCACGGCTTCCACGTGCTCATCGGCACCATCTTCCTGACCGTGTGCCTGCTGCGCCTCTTGGGCGGCGCCTTCACGCCGACCAAGCACTTCGGCTTCGAGGCCGCGGCCTGGTACTGGCACTTCGTGGACGTGGTGTGGCTGTTCCTGTTCGCCTTCATCTACGTCATCTTCGGCCGGTGACATGAGCGTAAACCCAGTCCTCGCCGGACTGGCGGGCCGATGCCCGAATTGTGGAGAGGGCCCGCTGTTCGCGGGCTTTCTCAAAGTCGCCCCCCGCTGCGAGGCCTGTGGTTTCGACCTGACCAAGGCCGACTCCGGAGATGGGCCGGCGGTGTTCGTGATCCTGATCGGCGGCTTCCTGGCCTGTTTCGGCCTGTTGTTCACCTACGTCGCCTTCCGTCCGCCGATCTGGCTGGAGCTTGTGATCTGGCTGCCGGCGGCGGCCATCATCTGCCTGGTGCTGCTCCGGCCCTTCAAGGGCGTGATGGTCGCGCTGCAATTCCACAACCGCGCCGAAGAGCCGCGTCATGGCGAGTAGGCCGGGCCGGCCCGGGATCGTCAGCGGCCTGATCGCGCTCGTCGCCTTTTGCATCCTGATCGGGCTTGGGGGCTGGCAGGTGCAGCGGCTGAAGTGGAAGACCGATCTGCTCCACCGCATCGCGGCGTTGCAGACGGCGCCGTCCGAGCCGATCGACGCGGTGCTGCGCCGGGTCCAGGACCATGTCGACATCAACTTCACCCGCGTGCAGGTGGATTGCCCCGGCCTGCAGACGACGCCCATGCTGCGGCTGTACGCCGTCTATCAGGGCCGGTTCGGCTACCGCATGATCACGGTCTGCCCCCTGTCGTCCGGTCCGTTCGGCTCGGTGCTGGTGGACCGGGGGTTCGTGGCCCAGACCGGCAGCGCGCCCCCCGCCCCGCCCCCGACGGGCGGGCCGGTCCTTGAGCCGGTGGTCGGCGTGCTGCGGACGCCTGACCGCAAATCGTTCGCCGCCGCCCCGAACCAGCCGGCGCAGAACCTCTGGTACTGGCGTGACCTGCCCGCCATGGCGTCCGCCCTGCACGCCAGCCGCCCGGCGCCGGTGTTCATGATGCTGCAAAGCCCCGCGCCCCCGGACATGATCCCCCGGCCTGTGCCCGTGCCGATCGATATTCCCAACAACCATCTGGGTTACGCCATCACCTGGTTCGGACTTGCCGCAGCCCTGGCCGGCGTCTATCTCGCCATGCTCTTCGGCAGGCGGCTCGACTGATGCGCTACATCTCCACCCGCGGCGGCGCGCCCGCCGCCGGCTTCCTCGACGCCGTGCTCGAAGGCCTGGCGCCGGACGGCGGCCTCTACATCCCCGAGACGTGGCCGACGCTCTCCAGCGCCGACTTCGCCGCCTGCGCGCGGATGGACTATGCCGAGCTGGCCGCCGACATCATCGGCCGCTTCAGCGGCGACGAGATCGACAAGCCGACCCTGCGGCGCATGGCCGAGGACGCCTATCAGCCCTTCACCCACGCGGCCGTCGCGCCGCTGAAGCAGTTGGAGCGCGGACTGTGGCTGCTGGAGCTGTTCCACGGCCCCACGCTGGCGTTCAAGGACGTGGCCATGCAGCTCCTGGCGCGGCTCTACGACCATGCCCTGGGCGTTCGGGGACGCACGGCCACCATCCTGGTCGCCACGTCCGGCGACACCGGCGGCGCCGCCGTGGAGGCGTTCCGCGGCCGCTCCAACGTGCAGCTGATCGTGCTCTATCCGCACGAGCGGATCTCGGAGGTCCAGCGCCGGTTCATCACCACCGCCGACGAGGACAATGTCCGGGTGCTGGCGATCAACGGCGTGTTCGACGACTGCCAGGCCATCGTGAAGGCGATCTTCCAGGACCAGGCGATGCACAACGCCGGCCTGTCGGGGGTCAACTCCATCAACTTCGCCCGTATCGCCGCCCAGACGGTCTACTATTTCTCCAGCGCATTGGCCCTCGGCGCGCCGGCCAGGCCAGTGTCCTATGCGGTGCCCACCGGCAATTTCGGCGACGCCTTCGCCGGCTATGTGGCCAAGCAGATGGGCCTGCCCATCGAGCGGCTGATCGTGGCCACCAACGCCAACGACATCATGTCGCGCGTGGTTGAGACCGGCCGCTACGCCCGGGCGCCGGTCCAGGCCACCCAGAGCCCGGCCATGGACATCCAGGCGGCGTCGAACTTCGAGCGGCTGTATTTCGAGGGGGTCCGCCACGAGGGGGTGGACACCGCCCGGGCCATGCGCGCCTTCGCCGAAACCGGCATGATCGACGTCCCACCCAACGCCATGAAGCTGCTGAAGGACCTGTTCCGCGGCGCGGCGGTGGACGAGGCGGAGACCGCCCGCACCATCGTTTCGACCCTGCACACCACCGGCGAGCTGATCGATCCGCACACCGCCGTAGGCCTCGCCGCGGCCCGCAGGATCGGACCGGCCAGACCCGGAACGCCGCTGGTGGCGCTGTCCACCGCGCACCCGGCCAAGTTCCCCGAGACCGTCCGCGCCGCCACCGGCGTCGAGGCGCCGCCACCGCCCCAGGTGCGCGCCCTGGAGCGCCGCACCGAACGCTTCGAGCGCCTGCCCCCCGACGTCGAGGCAGTGAAGGCCATCGTGAGGGACGTGATGGGCCTGGCCACCGCGTGAGCACGCCCCGGCTGCACCGCCTGGCCAACGGAGTTCGCGTCGTCTTCGACCCGGTGGACGGGCTGGAGAGCTTCGCCCTGTCGGTGGTGGCCGGCCGCGGCGCGCGGCAGGAGACGCCGGAACAGTCGGGCTGGTCGCATCTGCTGGAACACATGGTGTTCAAGGGCGCCGGCGGACGCTCGGCGCGTCAGATCGCCGAGGATGTCGAAAACGAGGGCGGCTCGATCAACGCCGCCACTGGCTATGAGCGCACCAGTTTCCAGGTGCGGGCCCTGAAAGGCCGGCTCGAACTGGCGCTGCGCACCACCGCCGATCTGGTCCTGCATCCCACCCTCGATCCGGACGAGCTGGCGCGGGAGAAGCTGGTGGTCGCCCAGGAGATCGCCGAGTCCGCCGACACGCCCGACGATCATGTATTCGAACTGGCCCAGGGTGCAGCCTTCGAAGGCCAACCGCTGGGCCGCCCGATCCTCGGCCAGACCCCCACCGTCGACGCGGCGACCTCCCAGGCGCTTGAGGCCTGGCGGGCCGGGCTCTATGCCCCGGACCAGCTGGTGGTCTCGGCCTCGGGCGCCGTCGATGAGGATGAACTGATCCGCCTGTCCGAAAGCCTGTTCGGCGGCGCTGTGGCCCAGACCACGCCCCTGCCCGAGCCGGCCCGTTTCGGCGGCGGCCTCAGGCCCCAGGCCCGCCGGCTGGAACAGGCGCACCTGGTGTTCCTGCTGCCGGCCCCCGGCGTGACCGATCCGGACTACTATGTCCTGCGCCTGTTCGCCGAGACCCTGGGCGGCGGCATGTCGTCTCGCCTGTTCCAGGAAGCGCGAGAGAAGCGTGGTCTGGCCTACAACATCGACGCCTGGTCCGACGCCTTCTCGGATGTCGGCACCCTGGGCGTCTATGCCGGCGCGGCCGCCGAGAATTCCGTCGAGCTGGCCAAGGTGGCCGCCGGCGAGATCGCCTCGCTGGCCGAACGCATCGAGCCGGACGAGCTCGCCCGCGCCAAGGCCCAGCTGAAATCCCACCTGTTCATGGCCCGCGAGTCGCCCCTGGTGCGCGCCGAGCAGGCGGCCGGCCAGGTCCTGCTGTTCGATGAGCTGATCGCGCCTTCGACCATCGCCGAGGAGATCGACGCGGTGGACGCCTCGGCCGTCGCCGCCCTGGGCGCCCGGCTGATGGAGCCCTCCGCCTGCGTGGCCGCCGTGCTGGGTCCCAAGGCCTCTCTGGCGGCCGCCCCGGCTTTCCATCGCGCGCTGCTGGACTGATCGCTCAAATCGGGGATTGATCGCACCAGGTTTTCGCCATATCGCCGCTTGAAGGCGACCCCGGGGGCCCTGACCATGGCCGTACTGGATTGGAAGGGACCGGATCGCGGCCTCCAGGTGGTCGGCGAAGGCGTGCGGATGCGTCCGGCGCGGATGTCCGACTACGGCGCGTGGTCGGAGCTGAGGCTGCGCTCGCGGGAGTTCCTGCAGCCGTGGGAGCCTACCTGGCCGCTGGACGACCTGACCAAGTCCGCCTTCCGCCGGCGCATCGCGGCCTATGGCCGCGACATCGATCTGGACCAAGCCTATCCGTTCTTCATCTTCGGCGCCAAGGACGACGTCCTGCTGGGCGGCCTGACCCTGTCCAACGTGCGGCGCGGCGTCGCGCAGATGGCGTCCATGGGCTACTGGATCGGCCTGCCCCATGCCCGCCGGGGCCACATGCTGGCCGCCGTGCGCGCCGTGGCGCCCTTCGCCTTCCAGCGTCTGGGTCTGCATCGCATCGAGGCGGCCTGTATTCCCGACAACATCGGGTCGCGGGAATTGCTTCTGAAGGCTGGATTCCGGCTTGAAGGCGAAGCGCGTGCTTATTTGAAAATTAACGGCGTTTGGCGAGATCATCTGCTCTTCGGAATGCTCGCCGGCGACATCCTGCCGCGCAGCTGATCGGGCGGCGCGCCACGCCGGACTGGCGTGGGGCCGTATTGCATGGCGCACAGGGCGTCTGACCGCTTTACCTGGGACGTCACCGCGGCGCTCGAGGCCCTGGGCGCCGCTGAAGCGGTGCTCTGGGCCTGGGAGCCCGAACGCGACCGGCTGAGCATGATCGGCGCGGCCCGTTCGCTGGGTCTCGGCCCCCTCGCGCCGGAGTGCTCTTCCGCCGCCCTGCTCGCCCTGGTCCTGCCTCAGGACCGTGAAACCGCCGAGGAATTCCTGTCGCCGCAACAGCCGGGCGCGCCCACCTCGGCGCGTCTGCGCATGCGCAACGCCGAGACCTGCATCTGGCGCGGTGTCTGGCTGGAGGAGGGCGGCGTGCGCGCGGCGGGCGTCATCGCCCCCGAAGCCCGCTTCTCCGCTTCCGAACGCGACACCCTGACCGGCCTCTACGACCGGCGCAGCTTCGTCGCCCTGGCGCGCGAACGCTTGCAGACCGAAGGCCCCCAGACCCTGGTGGTGGCGGACCTCGACCGGCTGAGGCGGCTGAACGAGGCGCTGGGCCACGAACGCGCCGACCTGGTGCTGGCGGCCCTGGGCTCGCGCCTAGCCGCGTCCTTCCCGCGCAACGCCCTGGCCGCCCGGGTGGGCGAGGACGAATTCGCCATCATGGTGGCCTCAGACGGATCGGAGCCGGCCGAACGGCTCAGGACCGCCCTGGAACAACCGCTGAGGGTGGCGGGCTTCGACATCTATCCCACGCTCGCTATTGGCGCGGTGGAGGCCAAGGGCGGCCCGGATGCGGCCGACGCCGCCGAACTGTTGCGCCGCGCCGAGCTGGCGGTGGAAGCGGCCAAGACCGCCGGCCGCGGCGGGGCGGCGGCCTACGGCTCGGGCCTGGAGAGCGACGGGCTCACCCGGCTGGCCCTGGAAGCCGATCTGAGGGGAGCCATCGCCCGCGGCGAGATCCAGCCCTTCTTCCAGCCCATCGTCCGGCTGTCCAACGGCGCCATTTCCGGCTTCGAGGCCCTGGTCCGCTGGCGCCATCCGCGCCGCGGCCTGATCATGCCCGATGACTTCCTGCCGCTGGCCGGAGACATGGGCCTGCTGCACGAGATCGGCGCCCACATGATGACCTCGTCGGCCCGTCAGCTGGCCGAGTGGCGTAAACGCCACCGCGCCGCCGGCGAACTGACCGTCAGCGTCAACCTGTCCACCGGCGAGATCGACCGCGAGCACCTGGTCCGCGACGTGGCCGGCATCCTGCGCGAGACCGGCCTGCCCAACGGCGCCCTGAAGCTGGAGATCACCGAGAGCGACATCATGCGCGACCCGGAACGGGCGGCGGTGATCCTGCAGGAGCTGCGCGAGGCGGGCGCGGGCCTGGCGCTCGACGACTTCGGCACCGGCTTCTCGTCCTTGTCCTATCTGACCCGCCTGCCCTTCGACACCCTGAAGATCGACCGCTACTTCGTGCGCACCATGGGGGCCAACGAGGGCTCGGCCAAGATCGTCCGTTCGGTGGTGAACCTGGGCCGCGACCTGTTCCTGGAAGTGGTCGCCGAGGGCGTCGAGAACGCCGCCATGGCCCGTCAGCTGATGGAGATCGGCTGCCACTACGGCCAGGGCTTCGGCTACGCCCCCGCCCTCTCGCCCCAGGAGGCCGAGGTCTACCTCAACGAAAGCTATGTCGACGGGACAGCGCCCTTGAAGGCGCGGGGATGAGCGCGCCGGCATAAGGCTCGGGCCGAGCCTGCGGCGAATTGAGCCGCCCGATATTTGAGCCGGCGTTAACGGGATGGCGAGCGCGCCAAGGTAGGCTTGGTCCCTACCTGCATATCGGAGCTCAAATGTTGGGACGTATGTCCGCGCTGAACCGGTTCCAGCGCATCATGGGCCTGATCAAGATGGGCACGCCGATCGGCGATGTGCTTGAGGCGATCATTCTCGCGGTCGAGGAAGAAGATCCGACGATCGCCTGCAGCATCTACCTTTTGGATCCGCAGACCAGGATGCTGAACCTTGCCGCCGCGCCCGGCCTGCCGCCGCGGTATCGGCAGGACGTCATGCAGGCCCCGATCGGTCCGGACGTCGGATCCTGTCCGGTGGCGGCGTATCGCAACGAACGGGTCATCGTCGAGGACATCCAGACCGACCCCCGCTGGGCGCCGATCAAGCATCTGGTGCAAGGCACCGAGCTCTGCGCCTGCTGGTCCGAACCGATCCGAGGCGCCATGGGAGAGGTGCTCGGCACCTTCGCCATCTATCGGACCCGGATCGGCGGTCCCAGCGACGATGATCTCGGCTTCATGGAGGCCGCCGCCGAGCTGGGCAGCATCGCCATCGGCCGCGTGCGCGCCAGCGCCGAGCTGGAAGCCGCCAAGGACGCCGCCGAGGCCGCCAACCGCGCCAAGAGCGACTTCCTGGCCAATATGAGCCACGAGATCCGCACCCCCCTGAACGGGGTCATCGGCGTCGTGGCGGCCTTGAGCCGCACCGAGCTGACGCCGGAGCAGCGCGAGATGGTGGCCCTCATCGAGAGCTCCGGCGTGACGCTGGAGCGGCTGGTGTCGGACGTGCTCGACTTCTCCAAGATCGAGGCCGGTCAACTGGAGATCGAGATGGGGGCGTTCGACCTGAGGGTCGAGCTCGATCCCGTGATCGATGTCTTCCGCATCAAGGCCGACGAGAAGGCCTTGGGCTTTCCGGTGACGTATGGCGAAGCGGCCCGGGGCGGCTTCCTGGGCGACAGCGTCCGCATCAGGCAGGTGGTCTCCAACCTGCTGTCCAATGCGGTGAAGTTCACCAACGCCGGGGAAGTCCGTGTTGGAATCGAAGTGACGGACCCGGCCGAACCCGATGCGCCGAGCACTCTGGTGCTGGAGGTGCAGGATACCGGGGAAGGCTTCGATCCGGCCTTCGCCGAGCAGCTATTCCAGCGGTTCAGCCAGGCGGACTCGACCATCACCCGCAGGTTCGGCGGATCGGGTCTCGGATTGTCGATCACCCGGGCGCTGGTGGAACTGATGGGCGGGGCGATCAGCGCCCAGTCCGAGCCTGGCCAAGGCAGCTCATTCCGCGTGGTCTTGCCACTGGCTCGCGAGACGTCGCTCGAATCTTATGACGCGGACCGCAACACGGACACGGGCGCATCCAAGGATTCGGCGGCACGGGCGACCGATGGGTTTGACGGATTTGCCGGACTGAGGGTCCTGCTGGCCGAGGACCACCCGGTCAACCGGCGGGTCGTACAGCTCATCCTGGAGCCTTTCGGCGTGCAGCTGACCACCGTGGAGAATGGTCAGGAGGCCGTTGAAGCCTTCGCGGCGGGGACATTCGACCTGGTGCTGATGGACATGCAGATGCCGGTCATGGATGGCTTGGCCGCCACGCGTGCTCTTCGCCGGCACGAAGCGGAGCATCCGGACCGCCCCAGAACGGCGGTTGTGATGCTGAGCGCGAACGCCATGCGCCAACATCGCCTGGACGCAGAGGCCGCGGGGTCGGACCTGCACCTGCCCAAACCCGTCACCGCCGTCCGGCTGATCGAAGGCATGATGGACGCGCTCCAGCTCAAGGCCGAGCCGGTCAGCGTGACGGCGACCGCCTAGCCCGATCTGGGCAAGACGACCCACTTCAGCCGCGTTCGCCAGCCCGTAACCCTTCTCCAGCAAGGGCCGGCCGTCGGGCCATTTCCGCGCGGATGTAGCGGTCGATCGCGGCGCTCTGGGATGACGTCAGTGTCCCGGCCGCGGCGCTGGCGGGTCCGCCGCACGCCAGCAGGATCAACGGCAGGATCAGGCGCAACGCCAAGTCTGTCCGCATCCAGATCATCCTTCGCTACGATTGGTCATGCCGCCCCCGCCTTTCCGAATCTCTGACGATAGTCTCCCGGCGTGACGCTCAGACGCTTCTGGAACGCCCGGTGCAGAGCGTCCAGGCTGCCGAAGCCGGATCGTTCGGCGACCCGAGCCAGGGGCCAGTCCGACGTCTCCAAGAGCGTCTTGGCGCGATCTATGCGGGCGAGTTCGACAAAGGCGGCGGGCGTAATCCGGGTGTCCTTGTGGAAGGCGCGGGAGAAGGTCCGCTCGCTCATGCCTGCCCGCGCCGCCAGCATCGGCAGGCTGAGATCGCCCACCGGCTCCGCGCTGATCTCGGCGATCAGGGTGCGCAGCCTCGGCGTCGCCGACGTCTGGACGTCGAGGCCGACGCTGTACTGGCTCTGTCCGCCCGGCCGGCGCAGGAACAGCACCAGATTGCGCGCCACCGCGAGGGCGGTCCGAGGGCCCAGGTCCGCCTCCACGAACGACAGGCAAAGGTCGATGCCCGCCGTCACCCCAGCCGAGGTGTAGAAGGGCGGGTCGGCGACAAAGATGGCGTCCGGCTCCAGCCGCACCTGTGGCCAGAACGTCCGCATCATCTCGCAAGAGTCCCAGTGGGTGGTGGCCCGGCGGTCATCCAGCAGCCCGGCCGCCGCCAGCGCGAAGGCCCCGCTGCACACGCTGCCGATCCGCCGGGCGCCGCCGGCCCGGTCGCGCAGCCAGGACAAAAGCTCTCCTTCCAGGAGCACGCGGAGGCCCTTTTCGCTGCCGCCGGCCACCAGGATGGTGTCCAGATCCTCCGGCAGGTCGGATATGGCCGCCGTACCGGCCACCCTCAGCCCCGAATTACTGACGATCTCGCCGCCTCCGGGAGAGGCCAGCAGCACTTCATACGCGGCCGCTCCGCCCAGGTTGTTGGCCATGGAGAACACCTCCATCGGGCCCACCAGATCGAGGGACTGCACCCCGTGATAGCCGATGAGGGCGATCCTGCGGAGACGGGACGGAAGCGAGGCCATGGCGTAATTTGCGATACATATGACATTTTAGCCAGACCTTTCCACGCCTAGGGTCAGCCTTGCTTCCAACCCGAACCAACGGAGAGATCAGATGTCCAATCCCTGCCAACCCCAAGCCGGCCAGACCCGTCCCTGCGACTGCGGCCCTGCCTGCAAGTGCGGCCCGAACTGCAAGTGCGGCGAAAGCTGCGCCTGCAACGCCCCCGCCAAGGCTCAAGCCGCCCCGGCGGCCTGAACCCCGAAAGCCTCAGTTCCGGAACCGGTCCGCCGGCTCCGGAACGACCTCCCGCCAAGATCGGACCCCCCATGCGCGCCCTCGCTTCTGTTTCCAGCCTCGCCCTGATCCTCGCCATCGCACAGCCCGGCGTCGCGCCGGCGCAGCCCGCGCCCGCTTCAGTCGCACCCACCTCCGCCGACCGGCTGGTCCTGCCTTCGCCCAAGGCCGGCCATGCCGCCCCGCTGGTGGTGGTGGTCGCCGACAAGGCAGGCGCGGAGACCACCGACTTCCTCGCGCCTTATGGCGTGCTCAAGGAGTCCGGCGTGGCCGAGGTGATCAGCGTCTCCACCGCCGTGGGCCCGGTCCAGCTCAGGACAGCGGTGAAGATCCAGCCTGACGAGACGACCGAGGCGTTCGACGCCGAAGCGCCGGAAGGCGCGGACGTCGTCATCGTCCCCGCCCAGGTCAGACCCGACAGCCCGGCGCTGATCGCCTGGATCCGCTCCCAGGCTGCCAAGGGGGCGACGATCGTCTCCATCTGCGAGGGCGCCAGCGTCCTGGCCAAGGCCGGCCTTCTGGACGGAAAGCGCGCCACCACCCACTGGTCGGTGATCAAGGGGCTGGAACGGCGCTACCCGCACACGACCTGGGTGCGCGACCTGCGTTATGTGCAGGATGGTCGGATCATCTCGACAACGGGCGTGTCCGCCTCCATCCCGGTTTCCCTGGCCCTGGTGGAGGCCATGGCCGGCCACGCGGCCGCCCGGGCCACTGCGGACCGGATTGGCATCACGGACTGGAGCGCCGACCACCACACCGATGATTTCACCATCACCCGCGCCGACGTCAAATCAGCCCTGTCCGCCGCGGCCTCGTTCTGGACGCACGAGACCCTGGAGGCCCCCATCGCCGACGGGACGGACGAGATCGCATTGGCTCTGCAGACCGAGGCTTGGGGACGCACCTTCCACGCCAGGGTGGTGACCACGCGCCCGGGACGCGGGGCCGTGACGTCGCGGCGCGGCCTGGTCATCCTGCCGGATTCGGCGCCCCAGCGCGGACGCCATGTCATCGAATCCCATCCGGAGGCCGCCCCAGGCCAGCTGGATGCGACCTTCGTCGACGTCGCCCGGCGCTATGGTCCCGAGGCAGTGCGGTTGGGCCTCCTGGCGCTGGAGTACGACCCGCCCTCGCCACCGGCGGCGCTCGCCCTGCGCTGACCGAAAGCTCACTCCGGCTCGAGAGTCGGCCAGTCAAAGCGCGGTGTTGAGCCGCGGGCCGGCTTTCAGGCCACTCACCGCAGCCCCGCCTGCACCACCAGCGGATAGGTCTCGGCGTGGAAGCGCTGCATGTCCTGGATGTAGCGGGGCCATGACAGCAGGATGCCGTCGAAACCGACCTGCTGCAGGCGGACGAGCGCTTCGACGGTGTGTTCCTTCGTGCCGACGATGGAATAGCCGCCCCAGCCGGCGACAAAATGCTCCTTGAGCAGCGCCAGCCGGTCGGGCGGGATCGACTGGGAATTGATCCCCATGATCCGGATCAGGTTGTCGACGCCTTCCCAGTCGCCGCGTTCGTGAACGGCGTGATGGTAGTAACGGCGGGCGTCCTCCTCGGTGTCGCCGTGGAAGATGTAGGCGTTGGCCCAGACCTGGATGTCTCGGCCGAACTCGTCGCGGGCCAGGCGGCGCACCTGATCCACGCGCGCGCGCATGGCGTCGGGCTCGTGGGAGTCCAGGTTCACGAAGTTCACGTCGCAATGCCTGGCGGCGAACTCGCGGCCCTTGGTCGACGAGCCGGCGCACATCAGCACGGGATAGGGCTTCTGCACCGGCTTGGGCTGCATCGAGGCCTTCTCGGTGCGGTAGAACTCGCCGGCGAAGTCGAAGGGCTCCTCCTCGGTCCACAGCCGCTTGATGATGGTCAGCCATTCGGTGGCCATGGCGTAGCGGCGGTCGTGCTCCAAGAGCGGCGCGCCGAACATCTCGATCTCGGACTGGTGCCAGCCGGTGACGATGTTCAGGGCGAAGCGGCCACCCGAGATGTGGTCGATGGTCATGGCCTGCTTGGCCGCCATCACCGGATGGATGGTGGGGACGTGGGAGGTGGCGAAGACGCCCGCCCGGCGGGTCAGGGCCGAGATGGCCGCGGCCCAGGTGTAGGTCTCGAATCCCGCGCTGTTGAAGTCGAGCGCGCCGCCGAAGCCCTTCCAGCGGCCCACCGGAACCAGGGCCTCGAAGTCCATCGCCTCGCCCAGGCGGGCGAGCTCCACCGTGCTCGTCCAGTCCGCCTCCAGCACGCCGTCGATGGTCGACATGGTGCAGCCCCCCGACAGGTTGGAGCAGAAGGTGCCGAGCTTGAGCTTGCGGTCGCTGAACAGCGGGTTGGACGCCTCGCGCAGCTGATCGGACCTGGACGCCGTGGACATTTCATCCCTCCCTCGGTGACAGCGTAACCGGCGCGGTCCCGTCGTCAGCGCATTCCATCCCACTGCCTCTGCGTTATAACCCTCCCCCATCGGCGGGTCCCGACCAGGGCCGGACGCAGATCGCGCCGCCAACAGGTACGTGTCCCGCTCCGCCGTGGCCAGCGCCCCGCGGGCCGGGCGCATGACCCCACAGACGAGGACGCGACATGGAACACATCAGACTGGGGATGAGTGGGCTCAAGGTCTCGCGCCTGTGCCTCGGCACCATGACCTTCGGCCTGCAGTGCGACGAGCCCACCTCGGTCGCCATCATGGACAAGGCCGCCGATGCCGGGATCAGCTTCTTCGACACCGCCGACGCCTATCCCCTGGGCGGCGACCAGGACGCCCGCGGCCGCACCGAGGAGATCATCGGGCGCTGGCTGAAGGGCCGGCGCGACGATTACATCATCGCCACCAAGTGCTTCGTGCCCATGGGCGCGCGGCCGTTCCAGGCCGGCAACAGCCGCCGCCACATCATGAACGCGGTCGAGGCCTCGCTGCGCCGGCTGGGGACCGACTATATCGACCTCTACCAGCTGCACGGCCACGACCCGACCACGCCGGTGGACGAGACGCTGGAAGCGCTGAACAGTTTGGTGAACGCCGGCAAGGTCCGCTACGTCGGATGTTCCAACCACCTGGCCTATCAGGTGGCGCGCGCCATCGGCCGCAGCGAGGCGCGCGACTTGATCAAGTACGTCTCGGTGCAGCCGCGCTACAACCTGCTGTTCCGCGAGATCGAGCGCGAACTGATCCCCCTGTGCGTCGAGGAGGGCATCGGGGTGATCCCCTACAACCCCATCGCCGGGGGCCTGCTGTCAGGAAAGCACGACCGCTCCAAGGCCCCGCCCGAGGGCACTCGCTTCGGGGCCCAGAACTACGCCGGCTCGATGTACCGCCAGCGCTACTGGCAGGATCATCTGTTCGACACGGTCGAGGCCCTGGCCGGCATCGCCGCCGAGGCGGGCCTGCAGCTGCCGACCCTGGCGGTGGCGTGGACCCTGGCCCAGCCGGGGATCACCAGCCCGATCATCGGCGCCAGCCGCCCCGACCAGCTCGACGCCACCATTGGCGCCCTGGACGTGACACTGGACCCTGACGTGCTGAAGCGCCTGGACGAGATGACCCGCGAGTTCCGGCGCGGGGACTCGGCGCGGTAGGCTATTCGCCTATCGACCGCCGCAGGCCGATGCGCCGGTCGAGGAAGTCCTGGATCTGGTCTTTCACCGATGGCGGCGTCGCCACGTCCACCGGGGTCTGGCCGTTGCGATCACGCGCCGCGGGGCTGGCGCCGGCCTCGAGGAAGGCCACGGCGACGTCGGCGCGGCCCATCCGGCACGCCCAGTGCAGCGCCGTTCCACCGAAGCCGTCGACCTGTTTCAGCTGGGACCTGGCCTTGGGATTGCGCGCCAGCAGGAGCTTCGCCGTCTCGGCGTTGCCGGCGAAGGTCAGGGGTGACGTGTTGTGGTCGCCGGGCGCGCTCATGTCCGCCCCCTGATCGATGAGGAAGGCCACGAGCCTGGCGTCGCCGTGGTTGGCGGCGAAGAACAGGGGCGTGCAGCCTTCGTGATGCTCCTTCTTGACCCTGGCGTCGAGCCTGGCGCCCCCGGCCAGCAACAGCTCGGCGACCTCCACGCCGCGCGCCTCGTGCAGCGGCGTATGGCCGGCGGGATCCTCGACATCGCAATCGGCGCCCCAGTCGATCAACAGCCTGACGACGGCGACATGGTCCCGATCCGCCGCGCCGTAGAGGGGAGTCCGCCCAAGACCGTCCCTGCCGTTGACATCGACGCCGGCCTCGAGGAACTCGCGCACCTTGTCCAGCTTGCCGTCCAACGCCGCGCTGAAGATGTCCTCGGGCGATGGCGGGCGTCCGGGGTGCTCCCGCTGTTGCAGGCCCTTGAGCAGGTGCTTGAGGGGCTCGGAGCCGGCGATCTGCGACGGCGTGTGGTCCTGAAGGTCTTCGATGTCGGGATCGCCGCCCTGGGCGAGAATGAACATGACCATGTCGGTGTCGTTCTGTTCGGCGGCGTAGTGCAGGATCGTCCGGCCCCAGGCGTCGCGCCGATTGACGCTGGCGCCCCGTTCGATCAGGGCCCTCGCGACATCCAGGTGCTCGCCCAGAACGGCCATGTGGAGCGGCGCGAACCTCCCTGGCGGGCGCGCGTCGTCGACGTCCAGCCCCTTGTCGAGAAGGAACAGTACGACGTCCAGGCAGCCCTGCTCGCAGGCGACGTGCAACGGTGTCTGATTGACCTTGTCCCGGCTGTGGATATTTGCGTCCGTCAGGTCAAAACGCCTGACGTCCTCGAACATGTGCGCCCGTAGGTGCACAAACAGGGCATTTGGACTGTTTTCGTCGTAACCACCAACCACAGGCGGCCTCCCCAGCCAGAACGCGCCTTGCTGATTATTGAATTAGTGCAAGTCTCTCCGGCCCCAGAGGGCGACTGTCAATTGCGCTTTACAATGCATTACAATCTCGCGGCGGCTGGCGTCAGGCCGCGGCGCCTCCCGACCTAGCCCCGCCCGATGAATGGCATCTTGGTGGCCATGACCGTCATGAACTGGACGTTGGCGTCCAGCGGCAGGCCGGCCATGTAGAGCACCGCGTCGGCGACGTGGGCCACGTCCATGATGGGCTCCGGCGCGATGGTCCCGTTGGCCTGGGGGACCCCCTGGGCGATGCGTTGCGCCATTTCGGTGGCGGCGTTCCCGATGTCGATCTGGCCGCAGGCGATGTCGTACGCGCGGCCATCCAGCGACAGCGACCGGGTCAGGCCGGTGATGGCGTGCTTGGTCGCGGTGTAGGGCGCCGAGTTGGGCCGCGGCGCGTGGGCCGAGATCGAGCCGTTGTTGATGATCCGACCGCCCCGCGGGGACTGGTCCTTCATCAGGGCGAAGGCCTCGCGGGCGCACAGGAACGCCCCGTTCAGGTTCACCGACACCACCTGGCTCCACTGGGCGAAGGTCAGCTGGTCGAAGGGGACCGGCGGACCGCCCATGCCCGCGTTGTTGAACAGCAGGTCCAGGCGGCCGAACCGGTCGCGGATCTGGCCGAACAAAGCCTGGACCGAGCCCTCGTCGCCGACGTCAGTCGGGACCGCCAGGGCGCGGGCGCCGGCCGCTCCGGCCGCCTTGACCGTGTCGTCCAGCGGCTGGGCGCGGCGTCCGGCCAGCGCCACCCGCCATCCCGCGCCCAGCAGGGCCAGGGCCGTCGCCCGCCCGATGCCGCTGCCCGCACCGGTGACCAGAGCCGTGCGTTCCATGGGAGCCTTCCGCCTGGACGATCGTGACGCCCTACCCTAGCGTCGCCGCAACGACATAGGGAGGAAGCCATGCGCGGAGTCTACGCGTCCGTTGGGGTTGCGCTGGTCGCGCTGGTGCTGTCGACCGCCGCCTGGGGCAAGGACAGGGCCGCCGGCTGCGACCGGCGTTGCCTGCTGGCCACGCTGACCACCTATACCGAAGCCTTGACCGACAACGACCTGTCGCGGCTGCCGCTGGCGGGGAACGTGCGGGTGACCAGCAATGGCGTGGTCGGGACGCTGGGCAAGGGCGAAGCCTGGGGCCCGGCCCGCCGCCTGCCCTACCGCCAGGCCTTCGTCGATCCGGTCACCGGCGCGGCGGTGTTCTATGGCGTGGTCACCACCGCGACCCGGCCAGCGGGCCCCGACGCGCCCGCCGCCGCCCCGCCGCGCTGGTGGTTCTACGTGGCGCGGCTGAAGGTGCAGGGACGAAAGATCACTGAAGTCGAGGAAATCGCTTATGAAAAGGCCCCCGGCGGGTTCGGCGCCGACGCCTCGACCCTGACCCTGCCCGACCGGATCTACGACACCGTATTGCCCGCCGACGAACGCACCTCCAGGGCCGGCCTGTTCCACATCGCCGACCTCTATTTCGACGCGGTGTCCCACAAGGTCGATTATCACCTCGTGCCCTGGCACCCGGAATGCCAGCGGGTGGAGATCGGGGTGTTCACGGTGAATGCGCCGGCCACGGCCGGCAGCTGCGGCGGCGAGTTCGAGGTCCCGCAGATGAAGTGGAACGTGGTCGGCCGCCGTTTCTACATCGCCGACGTGGAGCGCGGCGTGGTGCTGGCCGTGGGCGATTTCACCACGCCGCCGGAATACCCCCACAACAACGGCTCGGTGGTGATGGAGGTGTTCAAGGTGCAGGACGGCATGATCCGGCACATCTCGGCCTTCTTCCGCGGCGCCGGCCAGGCCCATTCGGGCTGGGGGACGGGGCCGGGATCGTAGCCGTCGAATAACCTTCCGCCCCCCGCTTGACCCTCACGCCACGTCAGGGCCCACAAGCCTGGTCCATCGGTCAGGACGAGTTCGATGAGTGGTTACACGGTCAAACAGGTGGCGAAGCTCTCGGGCGTGTCGGTGCGCACGCTGCACCACTACGACGAGATCGGCCTTTTGAAGCCCGCCGAGGTGGGCGGCAACGGCTATCGCTACTACGGCCGCGAGGAGCTGTTGCGCCTGCAGCAGATCCTGTTCCACCGCGAGCTGGGTATTGCGTTGGACGCGATCGGCAGGCTGCTCGACGCCCCTGGCTTCGATCGCATCGCCGCGCTCGAGGCCCATCGCGAAAAACTGCTTGTGGACGCCCGCCGGTTTCGCCGGCTGGCGCGTACAATCGACGAAACCCTGGCCGCGCTCACCGGAGAGGCGGACATGAACGACAAGGCGATGTACCAGGGCTTCAGCCCTGAAAAACAAGCGGAATATGAGACCTGGCTGGTCGACCGCTATGGCGGCGACATGCGGGCGCAGATCGACGAGTCCAAGGCCCGGACGCGGGGCTTCACCCAGGCCGACTTCGACCTCACCCAGGGGGAGGTCGAGGAGATCGAGGCCGGGCTGGCGGCCTCGCTGGGCCAGGGCCTGCCGGCGAGTTCGGAACCCGTGCAGGCCCTGATGCGGCGTCATCACGCCTGGGTCGCCGCCGCCTGGAACCGCAAGCCAGCCCGCGACGCCTATGTCGGGCTGGGCCAGCTCTATCAGGACCACCCGGACTTCCGGGCGCGTTACGAGGGCCGGGTGGCGGGGCTGACAGACTACCTCACCGAGGCCATGCGGGTGTTCGCCGAGCGGGAGCTGGCGTGAACCGAAGGCGCGTCGGGTTTCCGGAGCGTCGCCAAGGTGAACTGAGCGCAGCGCGCCCCCTCCACCGCTACGCGGTCCCCCTCCCCCGTTACACGCTAGGCGATTCACACATCTCTGAGGCTCCAGCCCTCGGTGATTGCGAGGAAGCGTTGGAGGCCGTATCGCATGGTGATTGGTCCTGGAGGTCGTGACC
>FTGF01001808.1_pt1 | contig 19663 bp, 22 predicted proteins | sample 1640631 | NCBI WGS metagenome assembly FTGF01 (sample SAMEA3914789, study PRJEB12502) | metagenome | biome: forest; material: soil | place: Canada | collected 2011-07-03 | depth 0.3 m
GAGGACCACTTCTGCGGCAAGCTGCTCGGCCTGCCGATGGGGGTCGACGTCTGCTACACCAACCACGCGGAGGCCGACCAGGACGACATGGACAACCTGTTGACCCTGCTGGGCGTGGCCGGGGTCGATTTCGTCATCGGGGTGCCGGGCGCGGACGATGTGATGCTGGGCTATCAGAGCACCAGCTTCCACGACGCCCTTTATGTGCGTGAGGTGCTCGGGCTTCGGCCCGCGCCCGAATTCGAGGCCTGGCTGGTGAAGTGGGGGCTGAGCGACGGCGAGGGCCGCATCCTGGAGGCCGGCCGCGCGGGCGACGCCCAACGGCGTCTGCTCGACCGGGCCACGCATGGCTGAGACGCCCAAGACGGGGACCTCCGATCCCTTCCTTGCCCTGCGCGCCGCGACGCCCGCCCGCATCGGCCTGGGGCGCGCCGGCCAGGGCCTGCCCACGGCGGCGATGTTGGACTTCCAGCTGGCCCACGCCCGGGCCCGCGACGCGGTCCACGCCGCGCTCGACGTCTCACGCCTGCAAGCCGACCTGCCGGCCCCGGCGCTGGTGGTCGACAGCGCCGCGTCGGACCGCGCCGCCTATCTGCAGGATCCGGACCTCGGCCGCCGGCTGGCGGACGGCGCGGCGCCTCTGAAGCGCAGCGACTACGACCTTGCCCTGGTCATCGCCGACGGGCTGTCGGCCCCGGCCGTGCAGGCGCACGCCGCGCCGCTGGTGCGGGCGCTGTACGCACGGTTGCCGGACTGGTCCCTGGCGCCGCTGGTGATCGCCCGCGGTGGACGGGTGGCGATCGGCGATCCGATCGGCGAAGCGCTGGGGGCCCGGATCGTGGCGGTGCTGATCGGCGAGCGGCCCGGCCTCAGCGCCAGCGACAGCCTGGGGGTCTATGTCACCTGGGCCCCGCGGACGGGGCGGCGGGACAGCGAGCGCAACTGCCTCTCCAACATCCGCTCGCCAGGCGGACTCTCCGCCGAACAGGCCGCCGACCGCCTCGCCTGGCTCTTGGCCGAAATCCGGCGCCTGGGCTTCAGCGGCGTCAACCTGAAGGACCGGCAGGAGGTCTTGCAGGACCGCGCCGGGCGAGACCTGCCAGGGGCGGCGTCCAGCCGCTTGCCGGGCGAGGCTTGAAGCGCCGCCGAGCCTTGCCACCCTTCGTCGCAGACTTCATCGTGGATCTCCTGGGGAGTGGAGGCTGGTCCATGCGACGCCGAACACGCGATCTGGCGGCCATCGCCGCGGCCCTGGGTCTGCTGATCGGCCTTGTCCCGGGGCTCGCCTTCGCCGGACCCGCGGCGAGCGATCTGCCCGCCGGTCCGATCGGGGATCATCTGCGGAACTATGTGACAGCGCTGAACAGTACCGATCCGGCGCCGGCCCGCAGCTTCGCCACAACCGATCTGGCGCCCGATTTCGACCAGCCGCATTCGCCGGACGGCGTCCAGAGATACTTCGAGGACCAGCATCGGGTGACCGGAGGCATCGAGCCGGTCGCCTTCCGGTTCGAGGAGGGCTCCCGGTCCAAGGGACAGTTCGTGTTCAAGGACGCCATCTATCGCGGCCTGCGCGCCATCGAGCTGACCTTCGACGACAGCCCCACACGGCGGATCATCGACCTCAATCCCGTGCCCGCGCCGGCCTGGGCGACCCAGACGGCGGCGCTGCGATCGCCCCTCCAGGTCGCCGCCTTTGCCGCGGCGCTGATCGACCGGGGCTGCCGCGCGGACGTGTTCTCGGGCGCCTTCCTGGTCGCGCATGACGGCAAGATCCTGGTCCAGCGCGCCTGCGGCGAGGCGAGCAAGCGCTACCACGCGCTCAACACTATCGGGACGCGGATCAACCTGGGCTCGATGAACAAGATGTTCACGGCGGTGGCCATCGCCCAGCTGGTCGAACAGGGGCGCGTCTCGCTGAGCGACCGCCTGAGCGCCTACGTGGACGAGAGCTGGGTTCCCAAATCGATCGCCGACCAGGTCACCATCGACCAGTTGCTGGCGATGACCGCGGGGCTCAGCGACTATTTCGGGGACAGCCCGGTCAGCGCCTTCCAGATGAACCGGACCCTGGACGCCTACAAGCCGCTGATGCACGCGGTGACGCTGGCGGCCAAGCCGGGCGAGACATACCAGTACAGCAATACCGCCTATGTCCTGCTGGGGCTGGTGATCCAGAAGGCGTCCGGCGAGGACTATTACGACTACATCCGCCGCCACATCTATGCGCCGGCTGGGATGAGCTCCACCGACAGCTATGCGCTGGACGGGCCCACCGAAAACCTGGCGACCGGCTATTTCTATATCGGCGCCGCCAAGTCGTGGTGGGAGAACAGGGCCTGGGTTCCCCTGAGGGGCATGCCCGATGGCGGCGGATATTCGACGGTCGGCGATCTTTTCCGGTTCGCGGAAGCGCTGAAGGGGGGGAAGCTGGTCGCGCCCCGCTCATTGGACCTGCTCTGGACCGATCACCCACCCCACAACTGGGGGGCGGGATTCAACGTCTTCGCCAGCCCGGCCGGCAAGATCGTCGGCAAGGACGGGTTCGGGACCGGTATCAGCAGCGAGATGGATATCTATCTGGACAAGGGCTACGTGGTCGTCGCCCTGTCGAACTACGCCTCCGGGGCCCTGGCGCCGATGGACGCCATGCGGGCGGAGATCGCCGCGGCAAGGTGAGATCAGAAGATTTCACCACCAAGATCACCAAGGACACCAAGGAGGAACAAGGAGACCGGGGATCAACGAGGACAAGACGGTCTTCGTGATCTTGGTGTGCTTGGTGTGCTTGGTGGTTTCGCTTTAGGACCACGCCGGCCTTCGGCCGGCCAGGAAAACTACGGTGCCTACCGCGGCAGGCTCGCGTGGGGGGCGTCGAGCCAGCAGCCGTGGAACAGCCAGGGCTGGCTGAAGGGCAGGCGCACAGTGGCGAGCGGCTCGGCCTCGATGTCCATGGCGTCCAGGATGATCAGCTCCGACCGGTTGCCCGGACGGGTGACCACGGACAGGAGGAAGCCGTCGCCCTCCGGCGCGTCGGGCGAGCGGGGGACGAAGACGGGCTCCTGGGCATTGCCATCGGTGGTGTGCTCCTGGCGCCCGCCGGTCTCGATGTCGTAGCGGACCAGGCCGCCCCGCGAGGAGGAGAAGCCGTAGCGATAGCGCTGCATGGCGAAACGGTCGTCGATCTCGGGCATGCCGCCGGCGAGGCCGTTGCTGAGCGGCCGGACCGACACTTCGCCGGTGGCCAGATCGAAGGTGACGCGTGAGAAGGTCCCCGGCTTGAAGTCGGCCGGCGAGCCGTGGACCTCGCTGAAGAAGGTGAAGAAGTGGCCATCGTGCGTGGGGCCGTCCACGTGCACCTTACCGCCCTCGGTGTGGGCGTTCATGAAATGGGCGATCCCGGCGCCGGGCACGGCGAACCAGCGGAGATCCTTGGTGGTCCCGCTGCGTGGCATGATCCCGAACATCGGCGGCAGGGAGGCGTCGAAGGCGTAGAAATCCCCGCCCGCCTTCACCCGCTCCAGGTCGACGGTATAGGGCAGGATGTGGAAGATCAGGTGCTCGCGGCTGACCGCCCAGTCGTGGGTCATTCCCGGATAGGGAAGGGTGAATTCCTCTTCGCGGGTGACATTGCCGTCCTTGTCGATGACGTGCAGCGACATCTCGCCCTCGAAGCGCTTCTCCGAGAACTGCCCGTAGCTCCACCACTCGCCGGTCACCGGATCGATCTTGGGGTGCGCCGTCATGGTCCGGGTGCGCAGCTGGTCGCGGAACGACGCCAGGCCACGGGTCTCCAGGGTGATCGGATCGAGCTCGTAGGGGATGGAGTCCTCGCGCAGGGCGAACAGCTTGCCGTGGTGGGTCCAGGCGGTGGTGTTGCCGGTGTTGTCGCGATCGGTCCCCGCCGTGGCGGCGGAATCGGTATAGGCGTTGCGATAGGCGCCGTAGAGCCGGCGGCGGTTCTTGCGCTCCAGCAGGAACCGCTCGGTCTTCACATAGCGCTGGATGAAGTCGACATCGCCGGCCTCGAAATGGAAGGCGGCCATCACGCCGTCGCCATTGTTGAGGTTGTCGTTCTGCATGGTCGGATAGAGCGTGTCGCCGCCGCAGCGGAAGAAGCTGCCGTTCAGCTCCTTGGGAACCTCGCCGACGACCTCGCAATCGAAGACCTCGGCCTCGAAGCGAAGCGGCTCGATCGTCGTGTGGAGGTAGCTCTGGACCGGGACGAAGGCGTCACGGCCGATACGGACCACGGGCTTGTTCATGGGCTTCCTGGACGTCTTGTGCGCGTTCAGATGAGAAGAACGGCAGTCTGGCCCGACGTCAACGCAACGTTTTGGCGCCGGCCATCTTCCCCGCTCCGCCTCGATCGCCGGACGGCTTGGCCCTGGCCCCCCGGACCGCGGCGACTTAACCCTCAGGACGCGTCAGCGCGGAGGAACCAAGATGGCCGGAACGATCAGGCGGGTGGTGACGGGGCACGACCCCGACGGGAAATCGGTGGTCCTGTCCGACGGGCCGCCGCCCCAGCATCACAACATGAGCGGCCCCGGCGTCGGCGCGAACTTCGTCGAGATCTGGAGCACCCCCGATCCGGTCCCTCAGCTGACGTCGCTGCCGGCGGCCGAGCCGAACGAGCGCGCCTTCACCATCATGCCGCCCACCGGTCACCTGCTGAGGATCATCGAGTTGTACCCTGCCAAGGACGGCGGCAAGCGCACGGTGATGCATCGCACCAAGACGCTCGACTATGTGGTGGTGATCGAGGGCGAGGTCGTGCTGGCGCTCAGCGACGGCGAGGTGGTGCTGAAGACGGGCGAGGTGGTGGTCCAGCGCGGGACCGACCACGCCTGGGAGAACCGCTCGGACGCCGTCGCCCGCATGGCCTTCTTCCACATCGACGCGGACTTCAGCCCGGAGCTGTTGGACAAGCTGCCCAAGCCGCTGAAGTTGATGGCCTAGCGAGTGGCCCAACACGAGCACTGCCAGCCGTTACGCGTCCCTGGTTAATGTTTCTCCCGGATCGCCAAGTCAGGGCCTTTTGGCGTCGATCAATGTTCTGATCTTGTCGAATGCCGGGTCCGGATCGCGAATGTCCCTCACACCCACGCCACTGGCTGAAATATTGCCAAATCCGAGCGAATAAAAGGGATTGGCCCGCGGTCCTGAACCCGTCGCAAGGGTCGCAAGATAAATCGTGCCGAGGTTGCAGGTGCGCTGCAATACCCCCTTTCTCAGGGTGACCTCCAAGATATCGCGATAGCGGATGATCTTTTTGTTTCGAGAAAAGTAGCCCTCTTCGAATTCCAATCTGTCTTCGAAGAATGTGTAAGTTGCCCTTGAGTAGTTGAGCCTCTTGCCAAAATAGGAAATCAAAGGAACCCCGAAAAACGCAAGGCTGCTGAAAATCGCGAAAGGAATATTTCCAAGATCATGGAATACACTTGTGGACATTCCGCCAAAGAATAGACCCGCCCAAATGGTGAGGAATAGTTGAAGCGGCAATTGCACTAAGAGGGCGATCCAGCCGACAAAGACTGGCCTTTCCACGAAATTCATTGCCCGCCCCGACCGACGCCAGCGATCACCCTGTGCCGCACCTTATGACCTTTGCCTCTGGGTGGGTGGGTCAGCGAAGGATCGTGACCTGCGCGCGGCGGCAGGACGGCAGCCTTCCCTGCCAGGCCAGGACGCCGATGACCGCGGCCGGCATGAAGGCCGTGAGCGCGGCGATCGAGCCGTAGGGGACGTGACCCGGGCGGGCGAACAGGACGATCAGAGCCACGTTCAGGACCAGGCCGAACGCGACCGTGGCGGCCATGACGAGGGCGAGCTTCAGGTTCCGCTTGGGCATGGCGTCGTCTCCGTGACCGGTCGCAACCAGGACCGCCGCATTCTGCGCCCTCAACGCAGGCGGGCAAGGCTAAATCGATCGGCCGCCCCTTGAACCCGCGACTGCGCACGCAACGGACCATCTGTCGCCGGCCTCCTGCGCGTGGCAGGCTCCAGTCAAGGGAAGTGGGGAGAACAAGAATGGCGCGGCACACGCGACGGACGGTTCTGGCGGCGACGGCGCTGCCCCTGACGGGGGGACTGGCCCAGGCGGCGGCGGACGCCACCAAGCTGATCATCCTGGGCACGCTGGGCGGACCGGCGGTCGGGGGGTCGCGATACAATACGTCCAACGTGATGGTGCGCGCTGGATCGGCCTATGTGCTGGACTGCGGCTATGGGGTGACCGAGCAGCTGGTCCGGGCCGGGGTCAGGCTGCAGGACGTGCGCGACATCTTCATCACCCACCACCACCCCGACCACAACATCGAGCTGGGCGCGCTGATCTATTTCGCCTGGTACTACGGCATGAAGACGCCGCTGGGCCTCTACGGCCCGCCGCCGCTGAAACGCATCGCCGCCGACTACATGGCCGCCCAGAAGCCCGACGTGGACATCTGGGTGAAGGACATCGGCCACACGCCGATGCCCAAGGTGACCTCACACGAGATCCTGCACGCCGGCCCGGTGATGCAGGACGCCAATGTCAGGGTCACCTGCGCGATGGTGAACCACCCGCCGCTCCTGGCCCTGGCCTATCGCTTCGACTTCCCCGACCGCTCGGTGGTGTTCTCGGGGGACACCACGCCGGTGGAGGCGGTCGCCAAATTGGCCAAGGGCGCGGACGTGCTGGTGCATGAGGCGATGTACTTGCCCGCCCTGCCGGGCGGCGCCGCGGCGCCGGCGGGCCCGGCCACCAGCGGGCCGGGGATTTCGTCGGACCCGGCCAAGCTGAGGGCGCACCTGCTCAGGTCCCACTCGCCGGTGGAAGAGGTCGGCCGCATCGCCGCCGAAGCCGGAGTGAAGACCCTGGTCCTGTCCCACCTGGCTCCGGGCCAGGCCGGGATCCCGGACGAGACCTGGCGCGCCGAGGCGGCCAAGCACTTCAGTGGCGAGATCATCGTGGCGCACGATCTGATGGTGATCTGAGGCCGCGAGGCGGCTCAGGCCGTTTCACCAGCCCAGGACGGCGATGCGCGGGAGGCGATCAGGCAGGGCGCCAGGCCATCCCCGGCCGGGTCGTCGTAATCGTAGCCGTAGCGCCGGATGTCCTCGGCGAACAGCAGGTCGAAGATCGCCCTCGACTCGTCGTCGAAAACGTCCTGGTACGATGGCCGATGGGTCGTATTGAGCCGGGGAAGCTCGACACGGGGCTTGCCGATGCGGCGACAGACCTCGTCGAAGTCCTCCTGCAGGCGCTCGTAGCGCATCAGGAAGTCGACGGCGGACGACCCGTCCGCACGGATCAGGGTCTTATGCTGCGTCACCATCAGATGGCGGTAGTCGTGCCTGTCGGTCGGCGGGTTGGTCAGCACGTCGAGCAGGCTGCGCTTGCGGGTCGACTTGCAGTACTTCCAGCCGGAGACGAAACGGTCCCACGGGTTCCTGACCACGGCGAACTTGAAATAGGCCTCGATCAGGTCGGCGATGGGGGCGTATTCCGGCTTGAACAGGCCATTGGCGCCGACACCCCACGCCTTGGTCCGGGGCTCGACGCCAAAGGCGGCGATGATCGAGGTGCTGGCGCATTTGCGCTGATGCACGAAGACGCAGCGATAGTCGTGGCTGATCAAGGCTGCTCCGCCGGCGGCTCCACAGACCCGGCCCGATGGCGCGGGTCCGGACCCGCCAGTCTAGGCACAGCCCAATTGGCGCGACAACACAGCTTTCGTCGACGGGCCGTCGGGGTAGCGTCCCCCTTCCGTTGACACCCCCTGTGCGGGGCCTAAAAGTCCGGCCACTTTCTGATTCAGGATCTCGATGACCGAATCCTCGCCGGGCCCCGCCGCGCGGCCGCTGTCGCCCCATCTGCAGGTGTGGCGGTGGCACGTCACCATGCTCTGCTCGATCCTGCACCGGGCGACGGGCATTGCGCTCTATGTCGGCGCCCTGATGCTGGCGGGTTGGGCGGTGGCCCTGGCGGCCGGGCCCGGGTCCTATGAGGCCTACAAGTCGCTGCTCGGCTCGCCGCTGGGCAAGCTGGTGCTGTTCGGCATGACCGTGTCGATCTTCTTCCACCTGGCCTCGGGCGTGCGCCACCTGGTGTGGGACGCCGGGCATGGGTTCGATCCCAAGACCGCCGACCTGTCGGGCGTGGTGGCCATGGCCTTCGGTGTGGTCGCCGCGGCGGTGGTGTGGATCCTGGCCGGCCTGATGGGAGCGATCTAGATGGCGAGCTTCCGCACCCCTCTGTCCCGCGCGCGGGGCCTGGGCTCGGCAAAAAGGGGGGCTGAGCACTGGATCGGCGAGCGGGTCAGCGCCATCGCCCTGATCCCGCTGATCATCTGGGCGGTCTATTCGGCCCTGACCCTGGCGGCGGGCGACTACCAGACGGCCGTGACCTGGCTGCAGTCGCCGGTCAACGCCGTACTCACCGTGTTGCTGATCGCGGTGGGCTTCTGGCACATGCATTCGGGCCTGAGGGCGGTGATCGAAGACTATGTGGACAAGACCCTGACCCGCAGCGGCGTGCTGATCCTCAACCTGTTCGTCTGCGCCCTGGGTGCGGGCCTGGCGATCTTCTCGGTGGTGAAGGTCGCGATCCTGGGCGGGACCTTCTGAGGTGGCCGCCTACAGCTTCATCGACCACAGCTATGACGTCGTCGTCGTCGGGGCCGGCGGCTCGGGACTGAGGGCCGCGCTCGGGTGCGCCCAGGCGGGGCTGAAGACCGCCTGCGTGACCAAGGTGTTCCCCACCCGCAGCCACACTGTGGCGGCCCAGGGCGGCATCTCGGCGGCGCTGGGCAATATGGGCGAGGACGACTGGCGCTGGCACATGTACGACACCGTCAAGGGGTCGGACTGGCTGGGCGACCAGGACGCCATCGAATACCTGTGCCGCAACGCCCCGGCGGCGGTCTACGAGCTGGAGCACTGGGGGGTGCCGTTCTCGCGCACCGAGACCGGAAAGATCTACCAGCGCGCCTTCGGCGGCATGACCAAGAACTACGGCGAGAGCCCGATCCAACGCACCTGCGCGGCGGCCGACCGCACCGGCCACGCCATCCTGCACAGCCTGTACGGCCAGGCCCTGGCGCACGAGACGGAGTTCTTCATCGAGTACTTCGCCCTGGACCTGATCATGGAGGACGGCGCCTGCCGCGGCGTCACCGCCTGGAAGCTGGACGACGGGACGCTGCACCGGTTCCGCGCCCAGATCGTGATCCTGGCCACCGGGGGCTATGGCCGCATCTATTTCACCACCACCAACGCCCACACCTGCACCGGCGACGGGGCGGGCATGGCGCTGCGGGCGGGCCTGCCGGTGCAGGACATGGAGTTCGTCCAGTTCCACCCCACCGGCATCTACGGGGCGGGCGTGCTGATCACCGAGGGGGTGCGCGGCGAGGGCGGCTATCTGACCAATTCCCAGGGCGAGCGGTTCATGGAGCGCTACGCCCCCTCGGCCAAGGACCTGGCGAGCCGCGACGTGGTCTCGCGCGCCATGACCATCGAGATCCGGGAAGGCCGCGGCGTAGGACCGGACAAGGCCTATCTCAACCTGCACCTGGACCACCTGGACCCCAAGATCATCCACCAGCGCCTGCCGGGGATCACCGAGTCGGCGCGGATATTCGCCGGGGTGGACGTGACCAGGGAGCCGATCCCGATCCTGCCCACCTGCCACTACAGCATGGGCGGCATCCCCACGAACTATCACGGCGAGGTGCTGACCAAGAAAGGCAAGGACCCCGATGCGGTGGTGCCGGGGCTGATGTCGGTGGGCGAAGGGGCCTGCGTGTCGGTGCACGGCGCCAATCGCCTGGGCTCCAACTCGCTGACCGATCTGGTGGTGTTCGGGCGGGCGGCGGGACTGAGGGCGGCCGAGTTGATCAAGCCGTCGGCCAGGAAGCCGGACATGAAGGCGGCGTTGACCGAGGGACACCTCGGTCGCTTCGACCGGCTGCGCAACGCGTCGGGATCGACGCCCACGGCTGCGCTCAGGGTCGAGATGCAGAAGGTCACCCAGGACGACGCCCCGATCTTCCGCAACGGCGAGCACATGGCCCGGGGGGTGAAGCGGCTGGCGGAGATCCACGCCCGCAAGGCCGATCTGAAGGTCACCGACCGCGGGATGATCTGGAACACCGACCTGGTGGAGACGCTGGAACTCGACAACCTGATCGGCTGCGCCATGGTCACCATGTCGGGGGCGCTGAACCGGCAGGAGAGCCGCGGCGCCCATGCGCGGGAGGACTTCCCCGACCGCGACGACGTCAACTGGATGAAGCACACGCTGGCCTGGGTGGACGACAAGGGCAAGGTGAAGATCGACTACCGGCCGGTGCACGCCCACACCATGACCAGCGACGTGGACTACATCCCGCCCAAGGCGCGGGTCTACTGAGCCCATGCTCACCGGCGGCTGTTTCTGCGGAAAGCTGCGCTACGAGGCCTCGGGCCAGCCTTTCGACCAGACCCTGTGCCACTGTTCGATCTGCCGACGGACCACCGGCGCGCCCGCCGTGGCCTGGCTAAGCGTGCGGCCGGCCGACTTCCGCTTCACCCGCGGCGAGCCGCGCCTGTTCAGGTCCAGCGACGGGGGGACGCGACGCTTTTGCCAGGACTGCGGCGCCCAGCTGACCTTCCAGATGCAGGGCCTGGACGAGGTGGACGTGACCATCGCCAGCCTGGACGATCCGGAGGCGGCGCCGCCGGCCGACGAGATCTGGACCTCGACCCGGATCGGCTGGATGGACCAGATCAACGGGCTGCCGCGGTTCGCCGGCGGGCATGCGGGAGGCTGACGGTGTCCAACCCGCCCGCGAACGTCGGCTATTCCGGAACGCCCCTGCCGAAGAAGCTGGGCCTGAAGCCCGGCCAGACCGTGGCCTTCGTGGCCCTGCCGGCCGAGCTGGAGTGGCTGGCCACGGCCGAGGCCTTCGCCGAGGTCGACCGCGCCGCCAACGCCGGGGAGCTGGGGCCGAGCCTGGCCCACGACGTGATCCACGCCTTCTATGTCAACGCCGAGCACATGCGCGGCGCGCTGGCGTGCCTCAGGACGGCGATCAAGCCCAACGGGGCGATCTGGATCTCCTGGCCCAAGAAGGCGGTCAAGGTCCCCACCGACATCACCGAGGACGTCATCCGCACCCACGCCCTGGCCGGCGGCTTGGTGGACGTGAAGGTGTGCGCGGTGAGCGAGGTCTGGTCGGGACTGAAGCTGGTGATACCGGTTTCGCAACGACCTTCCGGCTAGGACAGCCTATGGCCTTGGCCGAAGCACACGTCGCCACTAACACAGCCCCACCGATCAGATCAGGTGAGTCATGGTCCAACTGACCCTGCCGAAGAACTCCACCGTCCAGGCGGGCAAGCACGTCCCCGCCCCCGAGGGGGCCAAGACGGTCAAGACCTTCAAGGTCTACCGCTGGGATCCAGAGACCGGCGACAATCCCCGCTGGGACACCTATGACGTGGACGTGGACCAGTGCGGCCCGATGGTGCTGGACGTCATCATCCACATCAAGAACACCATGGACTCCACCCTGGCCTTCCGGCGGTCGTGCCGGGAAGGGGTGTGCGGCTCGTGCGCCATGAACATCGGCGGGCGCAACACCCTGGCCTGCACCCACGCCTGGGAGGATGTGCCCGGCAAGGAGATCCAGATCTCGCCCCTGCCCCACCAGCCGGTGATCAAGGACCTGATCCCCGACCTGTCCATGTTCTTCGCCCAGTACGCCTCGATCGAGCCCTGGCTGCACACCGATACGCCGCAGCCGCAGACCGAGTGGCGCCAGTCGCCGGAGGACCGGGCCAAGCTGGATGGGCTCTACGAGTGCATCCTGTGCGCCTGCTGCACCACCTCGTGCCCCAGCTACTGGTGGAACGGCGACAAGTACCTGGGCCCGGCCACCCTGCTGCAGGCCCAGCGCTGGCTGGCCGACAGCCGCGACGAGGCCGCCGGCGAGCGGCTGGACGCCCTTGAAGACCCGTTCAAGCTCTACCGCTGCCACACCATCATGAACTGCGCCCAGGTCTGCCCCAAGGGCCTGAACCCCGCCAAGGCCATCGCCGAGATCAAGATGCAGCTGGCCGAACGGGTGGTGTGAGGACGTTCAGGCCAGGCTTACTCGTTTTCCGTATGTCCCCGCGAAAGCGGGGATCCAGGTTTTTTTCAACCAACGGCCTGTCGGGAAATCCCAGTGTGCCGGGCGGTCCTGAGTCCCCAAAACAAAAAGCCTGGGTCCCCGCTTTCGCGGGGATGAGCGGCTGTTGGAGGCGGCGCCTCGGTCCATGAGACTTGCGAAAGCGGCCGGTTTCCGAGATGAAGGCGCCGCCGAAACGAGGGGCGTAAGAGCGTATGGCCAAGATCACCTACATCGAGTTCGACGGGACCGAGCATGCCGTCGACGTGAAGAACGGCAACTCGGTGATGGAAGGCGCCGTGAAGAACAACATCCCGGGCATCGACGCCGACTGCGGCGGCGCCTGCGCCTGCGCGACCTGCCACGTCTATGTCGACCCCGCCTGGCAGGAAGCCACCGGCGAGCGCTCGGACATGGAAGAGTCGATGCTGGACTTCGCCGAGAACGTGAAGCCCAACTCCCGCCTGTCCTGCCAGATCAAGGTCACCGACGCCCTGGAAGGCCTGATCGTCCGCACCCCGGACAGCCAGCACTAATCTTCCTTCTCCCGTGGGGAGAAGGAGGGGCCCGCGCCGAAGGCGTGGGAGGATGAGGGGTTACTTGGCAGGGTTCCTAACCCCTCACCTTCCCATCGCTTCGCGACGGGCCCCTTCCTCTCCCAGAGGGAGAGGAGTCAAAAGTCCAGTTCCGGATGCCCCGCCGCTGTCTGTGCGGCTTCGGGGAGGTGGCAGGTGAAGGTGGCGCCGCGGCCCGGCTCGCTTTCCAGCGCCACCCAGCCGCCGTGCAGCTCCACCAGCGCCTTGACCAGGGCGAGGCCGAGGCCCGGCCCGCCGCGGTCGCGGCCGACGAAGCGGTCGAAGATGTGGGCCTGGACGTGGAAGGGGATGCCGCGGCCGGTGTCCGACACCTGGATCTGAACCTCACTGTTCAGACGGCGGGCGGACAGGGTCACCACCCCGCCTGACGGCGACTGGCGCACAGCGTTCTCGATCAGATGGTCCAGCACCTGGCTGAGCCGGCGGCGATCGCCGCGGATCACCCCGGCGTCCGGCTCGCTCAGGATGGTGAAGGACGCGTCGGCCTCCTCCGCCTCGCGCCGCCAGCGGTCCGCCGCCTCGCCCAGCAATTCCGCCACGTCCACGTCGCCGAGATCCAGCGCCATCTCATCGGCGTCGATCTGGGCCACGTCGAGCACGTCGTCGATGGAGCGGGCGAGCTGGCTGGCCGCCTGGCGCACCGCCGCCACGTGTCCGCGGGCGCGCTCGGACAGGTCGTCGCCCACCCGGTCGAGCAGCTCGGCATAGCCGATGATGGTGGTGAGCGGGGTGCGCAGCTCGTAGGAGACGTTGCCCACGAAGTCCCGCTTCAGCCGCTCGGCCTCCGACAGGGCGGCGGAGCGGTCGGCCAGGGCCTGCTCCAGCTCGCGGGTGTCGGTGACGTCGGTGAAGGCGATCAGGGTCGCCCCATCGGGCAAGGGGCGCGACTGGTAGGAGATGATCCGGCGGTCCGAGGTGCGGGTCTCGCCGGACACCGGCACGCGCGCCTGGGGATCGGGATCGCCGACGCGGGCCTTCAGGTCGTTCCAGAACTGCAGGTCGTGCAGGCGCGGCAGGCAGAGCTCGACGATGCCGTCGAAGTCGCCGGCGGCGGCCAGCTGGGTCCCGTTGACGTTCCAGAACCGTTCGAAGGCCTCGTTGTGCAGGCGGAAGCGGCCGTCCGAGCCGAACACCGCCACCGCGTCGTTCAACTTGTCGAGGGTGGCCTGCTGCACCTTGATCAGGGCGTTGTACTGGGCCCGCAGGCGCAGCTCGTCCGTCACGTCGGAGAACAGCCAGAGCAGGCCGCCGAGGGGATGGGGCTGGCGCACCACCCTGAGCGTGCGTCCGTCCGGCAGGGTCCACAGATCGTCGGGCGCGGCGCCGAGGTCTTCGTAGTGGGCCAGCTCGCCGGCCTTCCAGCGGGCGTAGTCGTCGGTCTCGGGCAGGAGACGGCTCTGCCTCAGGCGGTCGAGGATCTCGCCGTGGGTCGGCCGCTCGGCCAGCCAGCCGGGCTCGAGTTTCCATAGTTCGGCGAAGGCGGTGTTGTGGAAGGACAGGCGTCGTGCGGGGGTGAAGATGGCCACGGCGTCGGCCAGCCGGTTCAGGGTGTCATCGTGGGCCGAGACGTGACGCTTGAAGGCCTCGCGAGTCTCCTCCGCCTCGCTGACGTCGATGGCGATGGCGCCCACCAGCCCGCCGTGCAGCGGCGCGGCAGTGACCTGCATGGCCTGGCGCTGGCCCGCCGCCGACGTCCAGCACAGCGCCGTCCGGCGGGTTCCGACCTGTCGCGCCTCGCCGACCACGGCGTCCGCGCCGCCGCCGAGCGCCAGCCCTTTAGCGGCGCCCGCTTCGACGGATGGCGCCTCGACCGCCTCCAGCCAGGCGCGGTTGGCCCAGACCAGGGCGCCGTCCGGGCCGGACACCCAGGCCGGCGTCGGCTGGCCGTTCAGGAAGGCGGCGAACTGATCGCTGGACGGCAGGCCCTGCTGGACCGCGGTGCTGCGCGACAGGCGCAGCCAGGCGATGGCGCCGGAGGTGCGGCCCTCGACGTCGAGCCCGCCGCCCGGACCGGACGCATGGAAGGCGCAGGGCTCGCCCCGGTCGATCAGGCCGCGGACCCTCAGCGCATGGTCGGGATTGTCCATCAGCGCCGAGACCAGGGCGCCCGGATCGGCGCCGACGCCGAGCGCCGCGCAGCAGAGGGCGAAGGTCTCCTCGCCGGACACCAGCCGGGGCCGGCCGTCCTCCACCGACAGCACCGCAAGGTCGAAGGCGTCGGTCCAGGCCTGGTCCCAGTCCACCCGTGCGCCGAGCCCGGTCAGATAGGTGTCGACCTCGCGCGCCTTGTCCTCGGCCCGCCGTCGCTCGGCCAGCGCCCATAGCCCCGCGGCGAGTGCGAGGCCCGATGCCGCGAACGCCGCGGACGAAAGGACGACTGAGCCGTCCATGTGCCCCTCTCCGGACGCGACGGCGCCGGCTGCGAATCAGACGGTCAACATAGGTCGAGCCAGCCTCCTAGGGAATCCGCCCTGCCGTCGCGGACGATTATCAGGCAGGATGCGGACCATGTCGGTGCTGTTTCCCATCGCGGCGGACGCGCAGGCGGCGCTGGAGGCGCCCCTGGGCCGGGCGGCGCGGGCGCGCGACGCCGAGCGCGCGGTCCATGCCGAAGTGGTGTTCGTGCGCGAGCTGACCGGCCCGGCCTACGCCACCCGTGAGGCCGGGGAGGCCGCCGTCTCCGGCCGCGTCGACGTGGCCGGCGGGCCCTCCGTATCGCCGGAGGACCGCTATTGCGAGCTGGTCGAGACCACCGCGGCGGCCAGCGGCAAGACGGCGCGGGGCGGCCAGGCCGAACCGGTGTTCGAAGCGGGCCACAGGTGGCCCAAGCCCAAACGGCCGTTGAAGACGGTGTGGCGGCTGTCGGTCGGCTATTGGCGCCTGGTCGAGCACACGGCCCCGGCCATGCTGCCCCAGGCCCGCGCCGCGCGCCGCAGCGGCGAGGCCCAGACCCTGGACCCGGCGTCGCTGAGGGCCATGGCCGAACAGCCGCTGAAACCGGTGTCACCGCAGCGGCCGCTCGACATCGGCCTGTTCGAGGTGCGCCCGCCCGATCAACCGCACCTCATCATTCCGGACGAATAGCCATGACCGACTGGATCCGAGTCCGCGCCCCCTCGATCGACGAGTTCGTGCACCTGGCCGAGGACGCCCTGACCTCGCTACCCGATCGCTTCCGCGAGATGGCCGGCGACGTGCAGATGCGGGTGCTGGACTTCCCGGAGGAGGAGATGCTGGACGACCTGGGAATCGAGGATCCGTTCGAGCTGACCGGGCTCTACCAGGGCGTGGACCTGAGCCGTCGCAGCGTCTCGGACCCGGTTCCCATGCCCTCGATGGTCATGCTGTTCCGGCGGCCGATCCTGGACGAGTGGTGCGAGCGGGGGGACGTGCCGCTGGGGGAACTGATCTCCCACGTCCTGGTGCACGAGATCGGCCACCATTTCGGGCTGTCGGACGCCGCCATAGAGGCGATCGAGCGCGACGCGCGTTAAGGCGCCTCAGGGGTGGATTTTCTCGGGCGGCGGGCGCATCCGTGGCCGTAAATTCGCCGGATCGGCGAAATCGGAGATCAAGCCATGCGCGTCGGCGTGCCCCGTGAGATCAAGCCCAGCGAATACCGGGTCGGCCTGACGCCGAGCGCGGTGCGCGAATATGTCCACCGCGGCCACCAGGTGATCGTGGAGCAGGGCGCGGGCGTGGGCGCGGGATACAACGACACCGCCTATCGCCGGGCGGGGGCCGAGATCGTCGCCGACGCCAAGGCGGTGTTCGACGGGGCGGAGCTGATCGTCAAGGTCAAGGAGCCGCAGAAGGCCGAGTGGGGCAGACTGCAGCCGCGCCACATCCTGTTCACCTACCTGCACCTGGCCCCCGACCCGGCCCAGACCGAGGGCCTGTTGAGGTCGGGCTGCGCGGCCATCGCCTATGAGACGGTGACCGACGCGCGGGGCGGCCTGCCGCTGCTGGCCCCCATGTCCGAGGTGGCCGGGCGGATCGCGGTGTTCTCGGCGGCCGAGACATTGCTGAAGCACAACGGCGGCATGGGGCTCTTGCTCTGCGGCGTGCCCGGAGTGTCGCCGGCGCGGGTGTGCGTGCTGGGCGGCGGGGTGGTGGGCGCCAATGCGGCGCGCATGGCCGCCGGCCTGGGCGCCGAGGTGGTGGTGGTCGAGCGCTCGATCCCGCGCATGCGCGAGCTGGACGACATCTTCATGGGCCGGATCCTCACCCGCTATTCCACCCTGGACGCGGTGGAGGACGAGATCCTGCGCGCCGACGTGGTGATCGGCGCGGTGCTGACCGCCGGAGCGGCGGCGCCCAAGCTGGTGCGCCGCGAGCACCTGGCGCGGATGCGGCCGGGATCGGTGCTGGTGGACGTGTCCATCGACCAGGGCGGCTGCTTCGAGACCTCGCACCCCACCACCCACGAGGACCCGACCTTCGTGGTCGACGGGGTGGTGCACTATTGCGTGGCCAACATGCCCGGCGCCGCGCCCCGGACCTCGTCCGAAGCCCTGGGCCACGCCACCCTGCCCTTCGGCCTGCACCTGGCCGACAAGGGCCTGGACGCCTTGAAGGCCGACCCGCACCTGGCCAAGGGCCTGAACGTCCTGAAGGGCGAGATCACCCACCCCGCCGTGGCCAACGCGGTGGGCAAGCCGTTCGCGGACCCTTATGGGGTCTGGGGGTGATCACCTTGGACGAGGCGCGTCGGGGTGAGTCTTTCACACGAAGATCACGAAGGACTCCAAGGGCGCGAAGGGCAGAAAACTAGGCGATCAGACGCTTCAGTCCGTGTTTGTAAAGTTGGACGTTAAAGTTCATCAAAAAACCCAGATGCTTGCCTGATAGCCGAAGATAGGTGAGGACTTGCGCCTCGTGCAGTCGGGACAGGACTTCCACTGATTTGACTTCGACGATCACCTGATCGTTGACCAGCAGATCGAGTCGATACCCTGCGTCTAGAGTCAGCCCTTCGTAGGTGATCGGCAGAGAGACCTGACGGCGAACTGACAGCCCACGAGCCTTCAGCTCGTGGGCGAGACAATGTTCGTATGCCGTCTCCAGAAGACCCGGTCCTAGAGTCCGATGCACCTTCAATCCGGCATCGAGGATTGCGCGCCCAAGCTCTTCCAGCTCAAGGGTCAATCCTTCGCGTCCTTGGCGTCCTTCGTGATCTTGGTGATACAATTCTGTTCCTCCGCCCCCACCGCTTGACCGTTTGCAGGGGCCATCCTACCTCCTGCCCATGGCCTTGCGAGAGATCATCACCGTTCCCAATCCTCTGCTGAAGCAGGTGTCCACGCCCGTGGAGCACGTCGACGACGACCTGCGGGTGTTGATGGACGACATGCTGGAGACCATGTACGCGGCGCCCGGCATCGGGCTGGCGGCGGTGCAGGTGGGGGTCCCCAAGCGGGTGATCGTGATGGACCTGGCCCGCGAGGGCGAGCCGCCCCAGCCACGCTATTTCATCAATCCCGAGATCACCTGGCGGTCGGACGAAATGGCGGTCCGCGAGGAGGGCTGCCTGTCGGTGCCCGACATCTATGACGAGGTGGAGCGTCCCGCCCGCGTGGGCCTGCGCTTCATCGACTACGACGGCGCCCACGTGGAGGAAGACGCCGAGGGCCTGCTGGCCGTCTGCATCCAGCACGAGATGGACCACCTGGAAGGGGTGCTGTTCATCGACCACCTGTCACGGCTGAAGCGCGACCGGGCCGTGGCCAAGGTGAAGAAGGCGGCCAAGGATGGCGTGAAGGCGGCCTAGCTCTTGTCCTTGTCGGTCGCGTTGTCGACCGAGTGCTTGGCGTCCGAGCCGACCTTGCTCAGCTCGACCTTCGCAGCCGCGGCGTCGTGCTTGACCTCGGTTCCGGCGTCCTTGGCGGCGACCTTCATGTCGGAACCCAGGCGCTTGACCGCGGGGTCGTTCTTGATGTCCGACGCCGCCGCCTTCAGGTCGTTGGAGGTCTGGTGCACCGTCGCCTTGGAACAACCCACACAGACGAGGGCGAGGGGGATGAGGAGCAGGGCGCGCATGTTGGGTTTCCTTCTCGCCGCCACAACGGGCAAGCCGACCCGAAGTTCCGCCCACCAGGGGCTTCAGCCGGGACGGCGCGGCGGCTATGACAACCGCTCGGCCGGCGCGGAGGCGATGTGAGCCAAACGATCCTGGTATTCGGCCGCAGCGGCCAGGTGGCGCGCGAGCTGGACAAGCTCGGCGTGCACGCCGGCTTTCAGCTGGAGTTCGCCGGGCGTGAGGATCTCGATCTGGGCGCCGGCGTCGATCCCCGGCCGCTGATCGAGGCGCGCGCGCCCACCGCGGTGATCAACGCAGCCGCCTATACCGCCGTGGACAAGGCCGAGAGCGATGCCGACGCCGCCTTCCGGCTGAACCGGGACGCGCCGGCCGCCATCGCCCGGGCCTGCGCCGACCTCGGCCTGCCGCTGGTGCACTTCTCCACCGACTACGTGTTCGACGGGACCAAGGCCGAGCCCTATGTCGAGGATGACCCGATCCGGCCGCTGGGCGTCTATGGCCGCAGCAAGGCCGAGGGCGAGGCGGCGGTGCTGGAGTCGGACGCCTGGGCCGGCGTGCTCAGGACCGCCTGGGTCTATAGCGCCCACAGCTCCAACTTCCTGAAGACCATGCTGCGGCTGGGCCAGACCCGTGACGAGATCGGCGTGGTGGACGACCAGTTCGGCCGGCCGACCTGGGCGCGCGACTGCGCCGTGGGCGCCTTGCGGCTGGTCCAGGCCCTGCTGGACCGGGACACCAGGGCCGCGGGGGTGTTGCACCTGACCGGCGCGGGCGACGCCACCTGGGCGGACTTCGCCGAGGCGATCTTCGCGGAGTCGGCCTCCCGTGGGGGACCGCACGCCAGGGTGAAACGGATCAGCACCGCCGACTATCCAACCCTTGCGCGC
>FTGF01001594.1_pt1 | contig 19088 bp, 22 predicted proteins | sample 1640631 | NCBI WGS metagenome assembly FTGF01 (sample SAMEA3914789, study PRJEB12502) | metagenome | biome: forest; material: soil | place: Canada | collected 2011-07-03 | depth 0.3 m
CAGCATGGCCTTGCGGCGATCGCCGAAGCCCGGGGCCTTGACCGCCGCGACCTTGAGGCCGCCGCGCAGCTTGTTGACCACCAGGGTGGCCAGGGCTTCTCCGTCGACGTCCTCGGCGATGATCAGCAGGGGACGGGAGGACTGGACCACGGCTTCCAGCAGGGGCAGCAGGGTCTGGAGCGACGACAGCTTCTTTTCCGAGAGCAGGATCAGGGGGTCCTCGAGCGAAACCTCCATCTTCTCGGCGTTGGTGATGAAGTAGGGCGACAGGTAGCCGCGGTCGAACTGCATGCCTTCGACCACTTCGAGCTCGGTCTCCAGCGTCTTGGCTTCCTCGATGGTGATGACGCCTTCGTTGCCGACGCGCTCCATGGCCTTGGCCAGCATGGCGCCGACTTCCTTGTCGCCATTGGCCGAGATGGTCCCGACCTGGGCGATCTCGTCATTGGTGGTGACCTTGCGGGACGAGGCCTTGATGCTCTCGACCACCGCGATCACGGCCTTTTCGACGCCGCGCTTCAGGTCCATCGGGTTCATGCCGGCCGCGACCGACTTCAGGCCTTCCACGACGATGGCCTGGGCCAGGACGGTGGCGGTCGTGGTGCCGTCGCCGGCCTTGTCGCTGGTCTTGGAGGCGACCTCGCGTATCAGCTGGGCGCCGAGGTTCTCGAACTTGTCTTCGAGTTCGATTTCCTTGGCGACGGTGACGCCGTCCTTGGTGGAGCGCGGGGCGCCGTAGGACTTTTCGATCACCACGTTACGGCCCTTGGGGCCGAGGGTGACCTTCACCGCGTTGGCGAGGATGTTGACGCCGCGCAGCATGCGATCGCGGGCGTCGGAGGAGAAATGTACGTGTTTGGCGGCCATGTGCCTGCTCTTTCGGAAAAGGGAGAAATGAAGGGGGTGGGGAGCGGCCTAGGCCGCCTTCGCCTTGGCGGCGACGAGTTCGACGATCCCGAGGATGTCGGACTCCTTCATGATGATCAGGTCTTCGCCGTCGAGCTTCACTTCGCTGCCCGACCACTTGCCGAACAGGATGCGGTCGCCGGCCTTGACGTCCATCGGCACGCGATTGCCGTCGTCATCCCGGGCGCCGGGGCCGACTGCGATGACGTCGCCTTCCTGGGGCTTTTCCTTGACCGTATCGGGGATGATGATCCCGCCCTTGGTCTTGGCTTCTTCTTCGATGCGTTTGACGACAACGCGGTCGCCCAGTGGACGAAACGCCATATTCAAGTCTCCTAGTCGGGGGGACTGGCGCACTTGCGGCCAGCTTGGCAGTCGGGCGAGGGGAGTGCCAGCTGCCCGCTTCAAATGGCAGCTGGACCAGGAAATACAAGGCCAGAGTCACCCGACCGACGAAAAACAAACCCCCAATTCAGGTTTTCCACGCGCCCGCCGCGCAAAGCCGGATGAACGGTTCCTGCGCGGCGGTCTCAGCCCAGGTGCATCCGCAACGGCCCATACCGCACACACCACGGCGGTGTTCGCCGTTTGCATCTGAAGGTGATCACCATGAAGACTCTCATCCTTGGCCTGGCGGCGTCCGCGATTCTCGCCTCCGCCCTGCCGGCGGCGGCCCAGCCCGTCGACGCCCGCGAACATCGGCAGGAGCATCGCATCGAACAGGGCGTCCGCAGCGGCGAACTGAACCGCGCCGAGGCGTTCCGCCTGCAACGCCGCGAAGCCCGTCTGCACCGGTTCGAGGCGCGCGCTCGCTTCCAGCATCACGGCTATCTGACCCGTCACGAGCGCCATCGCCTGACGCGCATGGAGAACCACGATAGCCGGGCGATCCACCGGCTGAAGCACAACGACCGCATCCGCTGACGCGAGCAGCGGCCCGGATCGCGCAACGATCCGGGCCGTTCGGCGTTGCCAGGGTGGCCTTCCGGCTCAGCCTGTTAGAGGCCCAGAGGGATGGCCGTGAAGAGGCTGGCGCGATGGCGATCGACGACGATGTCCTGACCAAGCTGAAGCCCGAATCCTACGTCGCCATTTCGCGCCGCGTGCGCGACGGCGACATCCTGCTCTGCTCGGGCGACGACCCGTTCTCCCGACTGATCGGCTGGGCCACCAAGAGCCCATGGACCCACGTGGCCCTGGCCTATCGCTGGCCGGCGCTGGGGCGGATCATGGTGTTCGAGAGCGTCCAGCAGCTGGGCGTCCGCGCCGTGCCGCTGGACAAGTTCATCCGCCAGAGCAGCAACGGAACCCGTCCCTATCCCGGCAAGATCATCCTGGCCCGGCACGACGAGTACGCCGACCGCCACGGCGCGCACGGATCGGCGGCGATGAAGCGGCTTGCCGAGTTCGCGGTCGACCGGTTCGGCGATCCCTTCGCCGGCCTGGAGATCCTGAGGATCGCAGCCCGCATCTGCATCGGGCGGTTCGAGCGCGAGATGCCCAAGGCGCTGGGGCCCAAGCGCGAATTCATCTGCTCGGAGTACGTCGCCAAGTGCTTCGAGACGATCGGGGTCAAGATCCAGTGGGACGGTCTGGGCTTCATCGCGCCGGCGGACTTCGCCCTGGACCCCAAGACCCGCGCCATCGCCCGGTTCAGGACCTGACGGCGTTTGAACGCCATCGCCACGGCTACGCCGGAGCGCCGGGGTCCAGCGTCCCGAGGAGACTCACCACCCCGACGACCGTGAGGCCCAGCGCCAGTTCGGCGGCGACGTGGCGGCGGATGCGCCGCAGCCAGGGCTCGACCGGCGCGTCACCCGGCCGGTGCAGCCGGGGCGTGATCCAGAACCGGTTGGCCGCCGCCAGCGCGGCCATGACGACGAACAAGGCGACCTTGAACAGGAGCAGGCGGCCATACGCGCCGCTGGTCAGCGCCTCGATCGAGCCGACCAGATACCAGCTGTTGAGCACGCCCGACGCGACCAGCACCGCAACGGCCAGATAGCCGATCCCCGAGAACCGGATCAGCAGTTCACCGCTGCCGCTCATGTGATGGACATCGCCTCGATGAGCCCAGGCCAGGGCGGCCGCGAGTGGCCAAAGTCCGCCCAGCCAGACGCCTGCGGCGAGCAGATGGGCGGCGTCCGCCAAGACGTGTACAGCGGCGGACCAGCCCTCCGACGCGCGGGCGTGTCCCGTGCCCGCCAGACTGGCCAGGAGCAGGCCGGCGAGGACGGGCGCGACCCAGTCCGGGCGCTCGGAAGACCGGGACAGCAGGACCATCAGCAGGACCAAAGCCGCCAGCGTCAGCCGGCCCAGCCATAGGGGCCCGAAGTCGGTCGCCTGCAGCACCGTCATCAGGACCTGCGGATCCCAGGCGCCGGACAGGGCGCCCGACATGCCGGCCGAGGTGAAGGCGAACCAGCCAAGGCCGCTGGCAAGCGTCAGCGCCGCCGCGGTCGCCAGCACCGGCCGCAGCCATTGCACGAGCTGACGCCTCGCCGCGTCATCCGGGTGTCCGGCATAGGCGTAGAGCGGGAACAGCGAGGCGCCGAACAACGCCAGCACGGCGACGTAATGAACGAAGCGCGAGACGATCAGCCCCGCGGCCAGCATCAGGGCTTCACCTTGAAGCTGTAGTGGCCGGACACGTGATGGGTGTCGGTCGAGACCGCGTGCCAGTTCACCCTGTAGGTCCCCGCCGCGAGCACGGCCTTCACCGGCGCGGAGAGTTGCTTCCTGTCCTTGGGGCCGACGGTGGCCGCACCGAGGCTGACCGGGGCGCCGGCCTGGTTCTTGAGCTCCAGGCCGGAGAAGGCCGCCACCAGGGGTTCGGAGAAGGTGATGCTGATCCTGGCCGGGCTCGCGGTCAGCACCGAGTTCGGGGCCGGCGCGACCGCCCTCGGCAGCGGGTGGGCGACAGCGAGCGACGCGGCGGCCAGCGCGGCGAGGCCGGAAATCAAAGCCAGACGGTGGTTCAAAACGGAGTCTCCTCTAATGGATCTTGAGCCGAACGAAGCCCATGTAGGACGTGGGGGTGTCGCCATAGGCGGGCGTGATGGCCGAGGGCAGGGCGTCGACGCCGCCCATGGCGCCCAGGCCGAGCGCCAGATGTTTGCTCACGGGGATATCGTAGATGTAGCCCAGGCTGAACGCCGCCACGCGGAACGTCCGACCGGCCAGCGGATTGGGGGCCAGGAACAGCTCGTTCTTCTGGGCGCTTTCGGCGCGGGCGAAGATGGTGTGGCGTCCCCAGTTGACGGCGGACTCCAGCAGGAAGGCGTCCAGCGCGGGGTTCGGCTCCATATAGTTCCGGCCCCAGGCGAGGGTGGTCTGCCAGTTGCCGCCGCCGACCCTGCGGTCGTAGGTCGCCGAGGCCGTGATCCGGTGCTGGCTGACGGTCGGCTCGAGCTGCTCGGGGCTCTTGATGTACCCGTAGCTCGCCTGGAAGGCCCACTCCGGCGTCGGGTTCCAGCTGATCCGTCCGGAATAGGAGTTCAGCCGCAGGGGATCGAAGTTCCAGCGGAATTGATCCGACTCGCGTCCGTTGAACACCGAGCCTTCGATCTTCCAGTCGCCATGGACCAGGCCCGTGGTGATCACGCCATAGGTGATATGGGTGGAATCCAGCCAGTGGTGAGTGATCGGGGCGGCCGGATCGTCCATGCCCGAGAAGCGGTGCATGAAGGTCGGCGGGCCAAGCGCCGGTTCGCCCGGATAGCCGGCATAGATGAACGCCGACGTGTCCCGGCCGACGGGCAGGCTCAGGGTCCCGGACAGCTCCATGAACAGGTCGTGCGGGTGCTGGCCGTCGACCAGGGGAGTCACCCCATCGGCCGTCTCGCCGGTCTGCAGCAGCAGGGGATAGCCATCCTTGCCCATCGCCGCGTCGAGCGACAGCATGGTGCGCAGGGTCAGGGTCGCGGGGCCGGCGGCGTGCTGGGCCATCAGCATCAGCATGCTCTCGCTGAAGGCCTTGGAGTCGCCTCGCGGGCCGCCCTGGTGGTCGTAGACCCCGAGCACCTGGCCGTGGACCATGCCGGTCCAATCCCCGGACTTGAAGCTCGGCCCCTCCATCGGCGTGGCGTCCGGCTGCCAGGCGGTGCCGGAGGCGTCGCGCATCATCAGGTAGTCGCCCAGGCCGCCCTTCATCATCGCCATGCCGCCCATGTCCATCTTGTCGACGGTCATGCCGGCCATGCTTCCGGAGTCGGAGGAGTCAGAGGAGTCGGTGGGCGCGGCCGCCGCGGGGACTGGGCCTGGAGCCGGCTGGCTCTTCGCCATCCCCGGCATGCCGGCCATGTTCCGCATGTCATCCGCGCTGGCGCCGCCGGCCAGGGCGAGCGCCAGGACCAGGCCGCCGGAGAGGGCCCACGATCCTAGCGGGCCGCGCGCTCCAATAGCTCGATCAGTTCGCTCGCCTTCTGGCGCTGCTCGGCCTGGTCGCCGCTGACGATGGCGAACTCGATGCAATGGCCCAGATGGCCCTTGAGCATCTCCGACTCCACACGGGTCAGCGCCGCACGGATGGCCCGCAGCTGGGTCAGGACGTCGATGCAATAGCGGTCCTCCTCGATCATGCGCGCGACGCCCCGCACTTGGCCTTCGATGCGGCTCAACCGGTTCAGCAGTCTGGGCTTGTTGTCCTGTCTCAATGCACGGCCTCCCGAATTCGTCCCATATACCTATATGGGGTATTATTCAAATACCTGTTGGGGGTATATCCATCGTATGCGCGGTCACCAGAATCGGCAGCCGGCGGCATCCGCTACGGACGTCGGCGCGAGCGTCCAGGATCCCGTCTGCGGCATGACGGTCGATCCGGCCAGGACAGCCCATCGCGCCGACCACGCCGGTCACGCCCATTATTTCTGTTCGGCTGGATGCCTGGCCAAGTTCCGGGCCGATCCGGACAGGTATCTCGAGCCGGGACCTGTGGACCCCGCGGCCGCCAGCGCCATCTACACCTGTCCGATGCATCCCCAGATCCGGCAGCTCGGGCCGGGGACTTGCCCGATCTGCGGCATGGCCCTGGAGCCGGTGACGGTCACCGCCGACAGCGGCGCCAATCCCGAACTCGCCGACATGACCCGGCGGTTCTGGGTCGGGATCGTGCTGGCGACGCCGATCTTTGTGCTGGAAATGGGCGGCCATCTGATTGGCCATGCCTTCATGCTGGAGCGGGGCCTGTCGAACCTGATCCAGTTCGCCCTGTCCACGCCGGTCGTGCTGTGGGCTGGCTGGCCGTTCTTCCAGCGCGGCTGGGTCTCGGTGGTCACCCGCCGACTCAACATGTTCACCCTGATCGCCATGGGGGTCGGGGTCTCCTGGCTCTACAGCGTCGCGGCCTTGATGGAGCCCCGCCTGTTCCCACCTGCCTTTCGAGGCGAGGGCGGTGCTGTCCCGGTCTATTTCGAGGCGGCGGCGGTGATCACCGTGCTGGTGCTTCTGGGCCAGGTGCTCGAATTGCGCGCCCGCGAGCGGACCAGTGGGGCGATCAAGGCCCTGCTCAATCTCGCGCCCAAGTCGGCCCGGCGGGTCCGCGAGGATGGATCGGATGAGGACGTCGCCCTGGACTTGATCCTTCTCGGTGACCGATTGCGCGTCAGGCCCGGCGAAAAGGTCCCGGTGGACGGCGAGGTTCTCGAAGGCCGGGTCTCCATCGACGAATCCCTGCTCACCGGCGAGTCCATGCCGGTGACCAAGGAGCCCGGTGACCGGGTGATCGCCGGCTCCGTGAATATGACCGGCTCGTTCGTCATGCGCGCCGAGAAGGTCGGCGCGGACACCATGATGTCGCGGATCGTGCAGATGGTGGCCGAGGCCCAGCGAAGCCGCGCCCCGATCCAGCGGATGGCCGACCGGGTCGCCGCCTGGTTCGTGCCGGCGGTGATCATTGCGGCGCTTGTCGCCGCGGCCGCATGGGCCGTCGTCGGGCCCGAGCCCAGGGCCGCCTATGCCCTGGTCGCCGCCGTCTCGGTGCTGATCATCGCCTGCCCCTGCGCGCTTGGCCTGGCCACGCCCATGTCGATCATGGTGGGGGTGGGACGCGGCGCCCAGGCCGGCGTGCTGATCAAGAACGCCGAAGCCCTGGAGCGCTTCGAGAAGATCGACACCCTGGTGTTCGACAAGACCGGGACCCTCACCGAGGGGCGGCCGGCGGTCACCTCCATCAGGTGTGCGCCCGGCCAGGACGAAGGCGAGCTTCTGCGTCTGGCCGCCAGCCTGGAGCGAGGCAGCGAACACCCCCTGGCCGACGCCATCCTGCGCGCCGCCAAGGACAGGGGTCTGGTGCTGTCGGAAGCCGCGGGCTTCGACTCGCTCATCGGCAAGGGCGTGCTGGGAACCGTCGATGGCAAGCGCATCGTCCTGGGCGGGACGCGGCTGATGGCCGAACAGGGCGTCGACATCGAGGGCCTGCAAGCCGATGCCGAGGCCATGGGCGAAGAGGGCGCCACGGCCATATTCGCGGGGATCGATGGCAAGCTGGCGGGGGTGCTGGGCATCGCCGATCCGATCAAGGCTTCGACGCCCGATGCGGTCCGGGCGCTGAAGTCCGAGGGCGTCCGTCTGGTGATGATGACCGGCGACAATCGGACCACGGCGCTGGCTGTGGCCAAGCGCCTGGGCATCGACGAGGTCGAGGCCGAGGTCCTGCCGGAGGACAAGGCCAGGGTCGTGCAGAAGCTTCGCGGCGAAGGTCGGGTCGTGGCCATGGCCGGCGACGGCGTGAATGACGCCCCGGCCCTGGCGGCGGCCGAGGTCGGCGTGGCCATGGGCGCCGGCTCGGACGTGGCCATCGAAAGCGCCGGGGTCACCTTGCTGAAGGGGGATCTCCAGGGCCTGGTGCGGGCGCGCAAGCTGTCCCGGGCGGTGATGCGCAACATCCGCCAGAACCTGATCTTCGCCTTCGCCTACAACCTGGCGGGGGTCCCGATCGCCGCCGGGGTGCTCTATCCGGCGTTTGGCCTGCTGTTGTCCCCGGCCATCGCCGCCGCCGCCATGGCGCTGTCGTCGGTGAGCGTGATCAGCAATGCGCTGAGGCTGCGGGCCGTCCGGCTCTGAGCCGACCGTGCGTTTCCGCGCCCACAATTTCGGGCGACTTTGCACCCGCTGATGAGCTCGATCATTTGCTGAAGACGGGGAGTGAAACCTGGACAACTGCCGAAATGGCTTGCAATCGGCGGTGTGCGGCACCATTTTGGCCAGATCAAAGCGCCGTGTTGGCTCGCCCGCTCTCCCTATTCGATTTCGGTCGGGTACGGCCTGCTCACGAACCTCTTCGGAATTTGACTGCGCCACCAATCCTTGGGGCGTATATACACGAACTTGAAAGATAACGATCTATGTCTACCGGAACTGTGAAGTGGTTCAACGGCCAAAAGGGCTTCGGATTCATCCAGCCTGATGATGGCGGCAACGACGTCTTTGTCCATATCTCCGCCGTCGAGCGCGCTGGTATGGCTGGCCTTCATGAAGGCCAAAAAGTCTCGTTCGAACTCGAACGCGACAGGAAGAGCGGCAAGATGTCCGCCGCCCAACTTCAATCGGCGTGAGCTGCGACCAGAGGCGGGCCTGCAAGGGCCCTCTCTGACTCGAACGTTCGGAGGGGTCGGCCTCGCGCCGGCCCTTTTTCGTTGGATGCGGACGCCGAGGCGGCCCGCGTGCGGAGGCTGAATGGCCAAAGAAGAACCGATTGAAATGGAAGGCGTCGTGACCGAGATCCTGCCCGGCGGCAGGTTCCGGGTGCAGCTCGAGGCCGACCAGATGATCCTCGCCTATACCGCCGGGAAGATGCGCAAGAACCGGATCCGGACCATGGTCGGAGATCGGGTGACCGTCGAGATGACGGCCTACGACCTGACTCGCGGCCGCCTGATCTATCGTCATAAGTCCGAGGCGCCGGCCGGCCCATCGGCGGCGCGCCGCCAGGTCTATCGGCCGCGGCGATAGTCGCCCACGCCGCGCGCATGCGCGACATGGCCGTCAGGGCCTCCCTTGTGGATGGCTATCGGGGTTCGCCGGGCGCATAGTGCCGCGCCGTAGCTTGAGCGGCGGCGGAGCAGTCCATGGGCCCACTCATCTTCCGGATCGTGCGACACGACGGCGCCTGGTCGGTCGAGCACGACGGTCATTACTCCAACCATTCCCGCGACAAGTCCGACGTCATCGCGGCGGCGAGCCGCCTTGCGCGGGCGGCCGCGGGCAGCGGCCGCCCTGCTCAGGTGAGGGTGGAAGGCGAAACCGGCTACTTCTGACTTCGGGTCCAGCGGAAGAGGCGTCAGCCTCCCAGCCAGCCCAGCAAGGCGCGGACCCCGGCCACGAACTGGGCGCCGACCACCAGCAGGATCAGTCCCGCCGGCAACACCGCCAGCAGTCCATCGACCTTCAGCCAGCCGGACGCCTGCGCCGCGGCCAAGGGCAGGCCGATCATGGCGGACCCGATCAGGATCATCGTCCACGGGGTCATGCCCGACTTGCCCCGACGGTTCCTGGTCGCTTGCCAGGACACCAGGTTGATCCGCCCCAGATGTTGATCCATCCAACCCAACTACGCCCTTCCAATCCACGCCGCACCACATTCCGGAAATATGTCGCAGGCGCCGGCCGGGGCGCCCTGTGGCCAAATTGATTGCGCGCGAAATTCTGTCGTCGCGCCCCGAGGCCCCCGACGAGCCCGGCGCTGTAAAGTTCAAGAAAAGATATTTTGTGGGATTTGTTTGGTCCTCATATTGGGCTTCCGCTCGGCAATACAAGCGCTGGCCATGAGTTCGGCGACGATGACGTATATTGCGGCGTTTCACCGACAGTTGTGATAAGCTGCCCGGCTAATCATCCACGATGAGGTTCCGGCGCGATTCGCCGGACTGGAAGGACACGCACTTGGCCCTAGCCGATCTGATTCCGCAGCTCTCCGACGTCGAACTCGCCAATCTGAGCGCCAACGCGCACCGCCTGGCCGAATCCGGCACGCCGGCCCAGATGGCCGCCGCCGCTGACATCATGCCCCTGATCGAGGCGCAGCTCGCCGACCGACTGGCGCGCAAGCCCGTCAAGGCGAAGGTCGTCCGCAAGAAGAAGCTGGTCGTCGAAGAGGCCGCCGACTCCCCCGCGGCCTGACCACGTCAGGCCCAGCCGAGGTCTCCCCCGCCGCTGGAAAGTGCGCCGGGCCGGAGGATTCTTTGCAAGCTATCGATCCGCTTCGATTGCCCCGATCGGCCTCTGTCTTCTAAAGTGGGGGGACGTCGTCCGCGACGCGTCCATGGAGGCAGAGCCGTGATCAAGACGGTGGTTCAGACCGAAGAACGGTTCCTCGGCTCGGATGTCTTCGAGGCCGAGCGCAGCAACCTCGCCAAGCGCCGGACCGGAGTCTACAGCGAGCCCGGACGCGAGATCCCCATCTACCATCATTGCGACGTGCTGGTGGTCGGCGGCGGGCCTGCCGGCTGCGCGGCCGCTCTGGCGGCGGCGCGCGTGGGCGCCGAGGTGGTGATGCTCGAGCGCTACAACCACCTGGGCGGGCTCTCCACCGGCGGTCTGGTCATCTGGATCGACCGGATGACCGACTGGACCGGACGGCAGGTGATCAAGGGCTTCGCCGAAGAGGTGTTCGACCGCCTGCCCCCCGATGCGGTGGCGGGCCCGGACCCGTCGGACTGGGGATCGCGCGAACCCGACAAGGCCGCCTATTGGGGTCAGCGCACCGCCGCGGCGCACGGCATCGTCAACTGGTCTCCGACCATAGATCCGGAACGATTGAAGCTGCTCTCCCAGGAGATGCTTCTGGAGGCCGGCGTGCGGCTGGCGTTCCACTCCCTGGCGTCCGTGCCCATCGTCGAAGATGGCGCGGTCAAGGGCGTGGTGTTCGAGAGCAAGGCCGGCCGCCAGGCGCTGATGGCCAAGGTGGTGGTCGATTGCTCCGGCGACGGCGACGTGTTCGCCCGCGCGGGCGCCGAGTTCGAGGCCGACATCGAGGAAGGCGACGTCCACCACTGCATGAACACCGCCTGGCTGTTCGGCGGCGTGGACATGAACCGCTGGATCGCCTTCAAGACCGAACAGCCCGAACAGTTCACCGCCTTCATGGCTCGCGGCCGCGAAGAGGTCGGCATGTTCGAGCGGCCGTTCGTCTCGTGGCGCAACGACGTGTCCCTGTTCATGGGCCCGCGGCAGTCGGGGCTGTCGGCGCTGGACGTGGACGACATGACCGAGGTCGAGATCCGCTCCCACCGCCTGTTCGCCCGGCACCTGGACTACTACAAGGCCAACGCCCCGGGCTTCGAGGGCGCCTTTCTGATGCTGAGCGCGCCGCAGCTGGGCGTGCGCCACCCCCGCCGGCTGGCCGGGACCGGCCGCGTCCAGCGCAGCCAGTGGGGGGACGGGGTTCCGCTGTCCGATGAGGTGGCGGTCAGCCCTTCGGTCTCGCCCAAGTTCCCGGTGATCTCCGTTCCCTATGGCTCGCTGGTGCCGCGCGCCCTGGACGGCCTGCTCGCCGCCGGGCGGCACGTTTCCTGCGACGCCAACTCCCACGGCTTCATGCGCGAGATCCCGCAGTGCTGGCTGACCGGCCAGGCCGCCGGCGTCGCCGCCGCCCAGGCGGTCGCGGCCGATGTCCAGCCGCGGGCGGTGAATATCGCCGAGCTGCAGAAGACCCTGCGCGCCCAGGGCGTATTCCTGCAGGATCCTGTGGCCGCGGCGTCCGTCGCGCCGGCGGAGACGGCGCCGGCGCTGGCCTGACCGGCTCAACGCCGAAGGATCAGCCTTTCACATCGGCCTCGGGGCGGTCGTTGCCTGAGGCGACTTCTTCGTGCCACTGGCCCTTGTCGTCCTCCCAGCTGATCGCGGTGGTCTCGCCTGGACGCTCCTGCTCCAGGGCCGCCCGGCGCGCCGCCGCCCGGGCCATGTCGTGGCTGGGATAGGGCTCGGAGAACACGCCATCGAGCTTGTAGGCCCAGCCGCCATCGTGCTCGACAACGACATAGGTGACTTTGGTCATGGCGGTCTCCGTGCATTTGACGCGGGCCTATTGTGGCTCCGCCGACGCCGGGCACAAGCGGGACTGTAGCGCGACGACCATGAACGTGCTTCAGCGTGCATTGCGCGCCCGCCTGGGAGCCGCTAGCCAGTCGGCATGGAGATGACCGGCCAGCATCGGCTTTGCGTCCCGCGGCTCGTGGCCTGGGCCGCGCTGAACGACGCGGACCTGTTGCGGCGCGCGACGCCCGGCTGCGACGAGCTCGTCCGGGTCTCGGACACCGAATTCCATGGCAAGGCCGAGGTGCGGCTGGGTCCCGTCGCGGCGCGGCTGGGCGGCAAGATCCTGTTGTCCGAGGTGGATGCGCCAAACGGCTGCACGGTCGGCGCCGAGGGCTCGGGCGCCGCGGGCTTCGCCAAGGGGGCCGCCAGGGTGACCCTGTCCGAGGATGGCGACGGGACCTTATTGACCTATGAGGTCAAGGCCCAGGTGGGCGGCAAGCTCGCGCAGATCGGCTCCCGACTGCTCGACGGCGCGGCGCGCAAACTGGCCGACGAGTTCTTCACCCGCTTCGCCGCCCTGCTGGCCGAACCGGACGCGTCATAGGGAGGGGGAAACCGTGGCCGAGGTGATCAGCATCAGCCGATCGGGCGCAATGCTCGACATCGTCCTCGGCGATCCCGAGGGCGGCAACCTGATCTCCAACGAAGAGGGCCGCCGACTGGCCGCGGCGATCGAGACCCTGGAGGACGAGGTCAGGCTGGTCCGGCTGCGCTCCAGCGGCCGCGATTTCTGCCGTGGGCGGGTGTCACCCATGCCGCCACCGGGATCGGCGGTGAGCGCGCTTGAGATCCGCACGCGGGTCACCGATCCGGCATTGCGGGTCTATGACGCTTTGAGATCCTCGCCGGCGCCCGTGCTGGGCGTGGTGGCGGGGCAGGCGTTGGGCTTCGGCTGTGGACTGGCCGCCGCTTGCGATCTGGTGCTCGCGTCGGACGCGGCGACCTTCCAGGTCCCCGAGATGGAGCGCAGCATCCCGCCGACCCTGGTGATGAACGCGATGGCCCGACGGCTGCCCTACAAGGCCATCGCCCAGCTGGTGCTGGGCCTGGATGTCATCGGCGCGCAGCAGGCGCTGGCCTGGGGCCTGGTCAGTCGCGTGGTCCCCGACGCGTCGCTGAGCACGGAGATGGAGGCCCTGACCCAGCGTCTGGCCGCCTACGACCTGCCGGCGGTCCGGGCGATCAAGACCTTCCTGAACGCGGCATTGCCATCCGGGCGCGGCGCCATCGCCCTGTCGGCCAATCTCGCCGCCGTGGCCCTGTCGGACCGTTTCACAGGCGCCGCCAAATCGTGAGCGCGCGACGCACCGTCCGCATCGTGGTCAACGGCCGGCCGATCCTGGGCGATGTGGAGCCCCGCACGCTGCTGGCGACCTGGCTGCGCGAGGAGCTTCGCCTGACCGGAACCCACGTCGGCTGCGACACCAGCCAGTGCGGCGCCTGCGTGGTGCTGATCGACGGCCGTTCGGTGAAGAGCTGCACCATGCTGGCGGTGCAGGCCGACGGCGCCGAGGTCGTCACCATCGAAGGTCTGGCGGACGGCGAGCGGCTGCATCCCATGCAGGAGGCCTTCCGCGCCTGCCACGCGCTGCAATGCGGCTTCTGCACGCCCGGCATGATCCTGGCCGCGGTGGCCCTGGTCCGCGACAACCCCGATCCCAGCGAGGCGGAGGTGCGCGACGGGCTGAAGGGCAACATCTGCCGCTGCACCGGCTATCACAACATCGTCCAGGCCATCCTGACCGCCGCCGCGGCCATGCACGTCCCCGCGTCGGCCTAGATGTACGACTTCGACTACGCCCGTCCGTCCAGCATCGCCGAGGCGGCCGCTCTGCTGGCGCAGGATCCCGACGCACGGGCGCTGGCCGGCGGCATGACCCTGATCCCGACGCTGAAGCAGCGCCTGGCCGCCCCATCGCGGCTGGTGGATCTCTCAGCCATCGACGGCCTGGGCGACATCGCCTTCGACGGATCGGTCCTCACCATCTGCGCCATGGCGCGCCACGCCGATGTGGCGGCTTCGCCGGGGGTTCGCGAACGCCTGCCGGCGCTGGCCAGGCTGGCGGCCGGCATCGGCGATCCGCACGTGCGCAACCGCGGGACCCTCGGCGGTTCGGTCGCCAACGCCGATCCCGCCGCCGACTATCCGGCGGCCGTGCTGGGCCTGGACGCCACCGTGGTCACCGACCGCCGCTCCATCGCGGCCGACGACTTCTTCACCGGCCTGTTCGAGACGGCGCTCGAGCCCGGCGAGTTGATCGTCGCCCTGCGCTTTCCGTCGCCAGACCTCGCCGTCTACGCCAAGTTCGCAAACCCGGCCTCGGGCTATGCGACGGTGGGGGTGTTCATCGCGCGACGGGGCGGCAGCGTCCGCGTGGCGGTCACGGGGGCGGGTCCCTGCGTTTTCCGCGTTCCGGCCATGGAGGCCGCGCTGGGTCGATCGTTCACGCCGCAAGCGTTGGACGGCGTCATCGTCCAGGCTGAAGGGCTCAACGAAGACCCCCATGCTGGCGCCGACTATCGCGCGAGCCTGATCGGCGTCATGGCCCGGCGGGCGCTCGCCGCGTGCCGCTCGACCTAGATTGATCAATATTGATCAACTATTAGCGGCTTGGATCGCCCGCCAGACGCGCTGAGGCGTCGCGGGCATGGCGACGTCCTCGGTCACCCCGACCTCGCCCAGGGCGTGCATCAGGGCGTTGAAGATGCAGGCGGTCGCCGGGGTGATGCCGGCCTCGCCGCCGCCCTTGACCCTCAAGGGATTGCCGCTGGTCGGATCCTCGACCAGCACGGCTTGGAAGTTTGGCAGCTGGTGGGCGCGGGGGACGCCGTAGTCCATGAACGACCCGCCCAGCACCTGGCCGGTTTCGGGATCGACCAGGAAGTGCTCGAACAGCGCCTGGCCCGCCCCCTGGGCGATAACGCCGTGCACCTGGCCCTCGACGATCATCGGATTGATCGCCTGTCCCACATCGTCGACCGTCGTATAGCGCGCGATCTCGATGACGCCGGTCTGTGGATCGACCTCCAGTTCGCAGACCGCGCAGCCGGTCGGGAAGGCCGGGACGCGGCCGTTCAGCTCGGCGGTCGCGGTCAACAGGCCCGGCGCCTCGGCGGCGAGGTCGGACAGGCGGAAGATCCGGTTGGACGACGGCGGCCGGTAGAGATCTCCATCGACCTGGATGTCCTCGGGCGCGCAGTCGCAGCGCGCCGCAACCAGGTCGCGCGCCATGGCGACGATCCGCCCGCAGGCCTCCACCATCAGCGCCCCGGCGAGCCGCATGCTGCGGTCCGAATGCGTGCCGCCGCCGACGAGGACCACGCGGGTGTCGCCGGTGACCAGCCGTACGGCCGCCATCTCGACCCCCAGCTGGTCGGCGATCACCTGGGCGAAGGTGGTTTCGTGTCCCTGGCCGGTGGACTGCGTCCCGGCGACCACCTCGACCACGCCGTCCGGCAGGACGTGGACTTCGACGCGCTCGCGCGGCGCGCCGACCGGGGACTCGACGTAGTTGGCCAGGCCGATGCCGCGCAGCCGGCCGCGGGTCCGGTCCTCCGTCCTGCGGGCCTCGAAGCCTGGCCAGTCCGAGAGCTCCAACGCCAGATCGAGATTCCGCCGGAAGTCGCCGGAATCGAAATTCAATCCGAGCGCCGTCCGGTAGGGCATGGCGCCTCGGGGGATCAGATTGCGCCGGCGGATCTCCACGCGATCCAGGCCGAGCCGTGTGGCGGCCAGGTCGAGCAGGCGTTCGATGACATGGTGAGCTTCGGGCCGGCCCGCCCCGCGATAGGGCGCCGTGGGCGTGCTGTTGGTGAACACCGCCCGCACCCGCGCGTGGGCGGTGGGGATGTCATAGACCGTGGTGGAGATGTGAAGGCCATTGGCCAGCGTCACGAAATAGGCGGCATGGGCGCCCACCGCCCCGTCGATCTCGGTGCGCAGGCCCAGGATCCTGCCGTCAGGGTCCAGCGCCAGGGCGGCGCGTGTCTGCGAGTCCCGGCCCTGGAAATCGGTCAGGAAGGACTCCGACCGATCGGAGGTCCAGCGCACCGGCCGGCCCGTCCGCCGCGCCGCCCAGACGGCCAGCACGGCCTCCGGCTGGATCATGGAGCGGCTGCCGAAACCGCCGCCGACGTCGGGGCAGACGACCTCGACGCTCTCCGGCGGAACCTGGAGCGCCGCGGCCAGGTCCAGCCTCTGGCGCGCCGCGCCCTGGCTGCCTGCGATCAGCCGATAGACTCCGGTCGCCGGATCGTAGCCGCCGATCACCGCGCGGGGCTCCAGTTGGCAGGTGACGGTCCGGCTGTTGACGAACACGGCCTCCACCACGGTGGAGGCGAGCTGAAAGGCCAGGTCTGTCCTGGCCTGGTCGCCGACGGCCTGGTCCAGGGCGAGGTTCCCGGGCGCCTGGTCCCACAGTCGGGGAGCGTCTGCCGCCAGGGCGTCGGCGATGGTCGCGGCCGCGGGCAGGGGATCGTAGTCCACCTCGACCTGCTCGGCGCCATCGCGGGCCTGATCCAGGGTCCCGGCCAGCACCACCGCCACCGGCTCGCCGATGAACCGAACCCGGTCGGCGGCCAGGGGCGGCTGCGGCGGGGTGAACAGGCGCGATGCGGGCGGGACCGTGAAGGTCGGCCTGGCGGCGTCGACCGCGCCGGCCGGGATGGGATTGTGGCGGATCGGACCGTGCCCGTCGGCGGCATAGTCCTTGGCCGTGAGAATGGCCGCGACGCCCGGCGCCCGCGACGCCGCCGAGGTGTCGATCCCGCGTATCAAGGCGTGAGGGTGGGGCGACCGCACGAACGCGGCATGGAGCGCCTCGCGCGGCGCCAGGTCATCGGTGAACCGGCCCCGGCCGGTGACCAGCCGCCGATCCTCCAGGCGCGGTATCGACTGGCCGATCAGGTTCGCCATCCCGGCGCCCCCGGTCAGGTCGTGGCCTGGGACGCGAAGCCCAGCCGGCCGTCGTCGCGTCGCTCAATGGGCCGGCGCGCGTTCAGATCCTCGATCTGGCGGACGATCTCGCGACCGTCGCGGCTGTCCAGGGCGGTCATCAGCTGCTCGAAGGTCTTGGGGCCCTGCGCCAGCGCCGTTTCCAACGAGGCGAACCGCTCGCCCTCGAACCTCGGCGGCTCGGGAATCTGGCGGTCCAGGCCTCCTGCCTCCCCGTAGGGCCAGGTCAGGTCGAAGCCGGCCTTGGCGCCGACGCGACCGCCGGCCAGCGATGGGTCAAGCGGCAGGGCGCGCAGGCCCTCCATCACCACCAGATCGCGATCGGCCTGGAAGCGCGTGGCCAGGGCCCAGTCCATCTGTTCATCGCTGAAGATATCGATGTCCGGATCGACCACGAACACGGCCTTGACGTTGGCCAGGCTGGCGAAGGCGGCGGCGATGGCGTTCCTCGCCTCGCCCGGGGCGCGCTGGCGCAGCGCGATGCGCAGGTTGAGCATGCCGCCCGCGCCGGAGGTGGCGTGCACGGCCACGGGTTCGCGTACGGCGTGCTTCAGGGCCCGCCAGACGGTGACCTCTGTGCGGATGGCGGCGAGCTGGGCGGTGTCGGTGCATCCCATGGCTCGCCCGCTGATCGAGCAGGTCTGGAACAGGGCGTCCGTGCGGCGGGGGATGGCGGTGAGGTGAAACACCGGGTTGCGCTTGACCACGCCATAGTAGCCGAGGAACTCGCCATAGGGCCCCTCGGCCTCGACATGGCCGCGCGGGTCGAAATAGCCCTCCAGGACCATCTCCGCGTCCGCCGGCACGCGGATGTCGCTGGTCACGCACTTGACCACAGGCAGGGGCGCGGCGCGCAACGATGCGAGGACGCCCAGCTCGTCGGCCGGCACCCGCATCATCGCCGCCACGTGGTCGATCGGGTGGGCGGCGACCACGAAGGCGACGGGCAGTGGCCTGCCCTCGGCGACGCAGGCTTCGTAGATGTTGCGCAGATCGCTGGGCGCGGTGACGTCGACGCCCGCCTCGCGACGCCCGCGCGGCATGATGCGGCGGATGCCGACGTTGGTCAGGCCGGTGCGGGGATCGATCACGTAGTCGATGGCGGAGGAGATGTAGGGAGCGGCGTCCAGGCCATGCTGCAGGTGGATCGGCAGCTGGGTCAAATCAGCGGCGGCGCCTTCCAGCACGACCTCCTGCACGGGGGCCGCCGCGCGCGGCAGCTCGACGATCTGTGGCGGACGCTCCAGTCGCGCGCACACCTCCTGCATCAGCTGGCCTGAGGCGACGCCGAAGGCGCGGGCCAGTCGCTCGCGGCTGCCGCAGACATTGGCCGCCACCTGGGCGCCCTCTGGCCCCACGTTTTCGAACAGGATCGCCCGGGGATTTCCCTCGATCGCGGCGCCGAGGTCGGCCAGATCGCGATGTTCCGAAACGACCTCGAACTCGCCGGATCCCTCGAGACCTTGCAGGAACCGCCGCAGGCGGAACGCGTCGCAGTCGACCCCCGCGCCGTCCGTCGAGGTCGCGACCGGGGCGTTCACTCCGGTTTCCCCGCCGCGCCGTCGGGGCCATCGTCCAGCGCGCGCCCAACCTTGGCGTCCAGCTTGCTCGTCAATTCAAGCAGCAGGCTGTTCTGATATTCCAGGTGGGTCAGCACCAGTTCGATCTCGTGCTCAGCTCGGATGTTGACCTCCAGGTCGTGCTCCGCCCGGCCTTCAGCGTATTTCCCCTGCACGTTCTGGCCGACCATGATCAGCGGCATCAGCAGGATCTGGATCATGTTGGAGATGAACAGCCAGAACACGAAGGCCGTGGGCGGATCGAACTGCAGATGCTTGGGCGCCAGCAGGTTCCAGCCCAGCCAGAGCAAGGTCCAGGTGAGGATGGCGAAGAAGAACCCCATGGTCCCGACGCGCGTCGTGATCCACACCGCCAGCTTCTCCAGCGGCTTCAGGTTCTGCTTCAGCTCCTTGCTGACGCTATGCAGCGGCGCGCGCCGCCGTCTCAATTCGGCCAGGGAGATCGGCGGGGGCGCTCGCTCGGTCATGGGGCCAGGATGGAGCTTGGCCGCGGCGCCGGCAAGGTCGGCCCGCTAGAGCGAGTTGAGGTGAGATTGAATCACCTGCGCCGCCGGATTTTGTCGAGCGGGCAGGAGAAGGGTGCAGGCCGTAGCGGGGCTACGGCCAAGGCC
>FTGF01001870.1_pt1 | contig 16971 bp, 17 predicted proteins | sample 1640631 | NCBI WGS metagenome assembly FTGF01 (sample SAMEA3914789, study PRJEB12502) | metagenome | biome: forest; material: soil | place: Canada | collected 2011-07-03 | depth 0.3 m
AACACCAGCGCCGCCGTCCTGACCCTGGCGCTGGGCTTCTCGCCGGTGGTGTTCGCCATCGTGGCGCCGTTCAACCTGGTCACCGCCGCCCTGGTGCACGCCAACCTGAACTGGACCTTCGGGCCGTTCCGTTACGTCCTGGCCAGTCCGGTCTTCCATCGCTGGCATCGCTCCTCGGATCCCGCCGTCCGCGACAAGAACTTCGCGCCGACCTTCCCGTTCCTGGATCTGATGTTCGGCACCTTCTACATGCCCGAGGGCCAGCTGCCCGACAGCTACGGCGCCGAGGGCGTGCCGGACCATTTCCTCGGCCAGCTGATCTATCCCTTCCGTCCCTTCGTCGACGGCCTCGGCCGGCTGGGCAAGCCGGCCGGCCCGCCCGCCGTCGCGGAACATTGACGGCTTTCGACCCGAGCGCGGCGACAGCCGCCTATCTGGGCGCCCTGCCGCCCGCCCTGCGCCGCGCCGCGGAGGCCGACACCCTGTGGGCCCACTGGCTCGCGGTATTGATCCCGCTCCTGGTGCTGGCCGTCTGCTGGGCTGCGCTGAGGTCGGGACTCCTGGTCCAGACTGCACGGCGCTACGGCCGCGACGGGGCCGCCCCGTGGCTGGCGAGCGCCGTCTGCGCCGGCCTGTTCAGCGCCGTGCTGCTGCTCGCCTGCGCGCCGCTGGAAGCGTTCGGCGCCTGGCGCGCCCATCAGGGCGCGGCGCCGTCTCTCGGCGGACTGGCCCAGCTGGCGGCCCGGGCCCTGCGCCGGGACGTCCTCCTGATCGGGGCGGCCGTTGTCATCCTGCCCGCGGTCCAGGCCCTGATGCGCCGGGCGCCGCGATCCTGGGCGCTGTGGATCGGCGCGGTGCTGGCCGCCGCGGTGTTCGCCGTCACCTGGGCGCCCTACGCCCTGGCGTCCGGCCCGGCCGATCTGCCCCCCGTGCCGCCAGGCGCGGCGCGGGACGGCCTGGCCCGGCTGGTCCGCGACACCGGCATACCCGTCTCAGGAATCTATCTGTCCAACCAGGAGGCGCGCGACGCCGACGTCACCGGCCTGCCCGGCCAGGCCCGCGTGGTGGTCTCCAAGGGCCTGTGGTCACAGGCCACGCCCGCTCAGATCCGCGCCGCCGTCGGCCATCTGATGGGGCACTACGTGCACGGCGACGAGCTGTCCCTGGCCCTGGTGCTGGCCCTGTTGACCCTGGGCGGGCCGCTCGCCATCTGGGGCCTGTTCGCGCCGGCGGCCCGGATCCTCGGCGCCCGCGGGCTGGAAGGCCCGGGCGATGCGGCCGGCCTGCCGGTGCCGGCGGCGATCGCGGCGATCTACCTGTGCGTGGCGACGGTGGGCTTCAATAATTTCATCCGCCTGGTGAACGTCAGGGCCGACCAGTACTCGCTGGACCACGCCCGCGAGCCCGATGGCCTGGCCACGAACCTGCTGCGCGACTGGCATGACGACCGGGTGGACCCCTCCGCGCTGGAGGAGGCCGTGTTCTACGATCACCCCTCGCTGCGCAGCCGCATCGACCACGCTATGCGATGGAAGGCGGCCCACCTGCGCTGAGCTGGTGTGTCGGGGGGCCTCGGCATGACGGTGATGATCGTTCTCGGCGAAGGCGCCGCCGTGGGTCTCCGCACGGTCTTCCGGGTCCGGGTGGATGATGATGTCGGCGGCCGGGAAGGCCTCGAGCACGCGGTTTTCGGCGTCCACCACCACCTCGTGGGCCTGTTCGAGGCTGAGCTCGGGGTCGAGGTCGGCGTGCATCTGGATGTGCACATAGGGGCCCGAGGAGCGGGTGCGCAGCTGGTGCACCCCGCGGACCCTGGGATCGGAGGTCATTCGCGCCACGATCTCGGCCCGGTCGGCGTCGGGCAGTTCGTGGTCCATCAGCTGGTCGGCGCTTTGCCGGTAGACGCCGATCGCGCCCCAGACCAGCCAGCCGGTCACCACCAGCCCCGCGGCGGCGTCGATCCGCGGCGACCCGAGCCAGGCGGCCAGGGCGATCCCGACGATGGCCACCAGGTTGGAGCCGACGTCCGCCAGATAGTGGGCCCGGTCGCCGGCCACCGCGACCGACTGCGCTCGGGCCAGCACCCTGGCCTGGACACGCACCAGGCCGATGCTCAGCAGGGTCGAGACGATCATGACCCCGAGCGCCCAGCCCTCGGCCTGGATCGGCTTGGGCGAGATCAGGTGGCGCACCGCCTCCTCGCCCACCAGGGCGGCGGAGGCGAACACCAGTCCGGCCTGCAGCAGGCTGGCGAAAGCTTCGGCCTTGCCGTGGCCGAAACGGTGTTCGCGGTCGGGCGGCGCGATGGCGTAGCGCACGGCCAGGAAGGTCGCGCCGGAGGCGATGATGTCCAGCGACGAGTCGGCGAGCGAGGCCAGAAGGGCGATGGAGCCGCTGGCCAGCCAGGCGGCGGCCTTCACCGCCGTCAGCGCCAGGGCCACGGCGAGCGACAGCCGCGTGACGTTACGGGTCAGGCCCGCGGCCTGTTCGACCGGCAGGACGCCGGCGTGTGCGCCCGAATGGATGGACGTGTGGTTAGGGGAGGTGGTCATGATCGCCTTGGAGGCGACTATAGATCAGCAGGCCGACCCGCCCAGCGCGAACGACTCGCAGTCGTCTCAGGACTTCGCCCAAAAAAGACCGCGCCCGCCGACAGGTTAGACCCGCGGCGGACGCGACAGGAACCTTGGACCTCCATCCAAGGCCTTAATCTGCCCGGCTCCAGGCGGAGGCTCCAATCACCTTGACGTGAGTTGTGGCGCCGTCGCCGCTGCCGAGGCGGAATGGGACAGCTGCGCCTTTGCCCCGGCCCGCGATGGCGCTATCCACCCGCCATGCGCGCGACCGTTATCCTCAAGTCCGACTGGCGAGAGCCGGTGGAGGTGCTGGCCCCCTGCGCCGACAAGCCGTTCAGCATCGGTTTCCTGTCGGACGGCGGCGAACGGGGTCGCTGGTCCTACGTGCTGAACGCCCCCGCCGACGTGCTGGTGGTGGACACGGACGACCGACGCGACCCCTTCGCGGCGATGAGCCGGCGCCTGGGCCCTCGGGTCCGGGGCGTCACGGACGGCCCTCCCTTCCAGGGCGGTCTGGCCGGACTGATGGGTTACGAACTCGGCGCGCGCATCGAGCCGGTGGGCCATATGGGACATCCGCAGTGGCCGGACCTGGCCTGCGGCCTCTATTCGCAGGTTCTGGCCTTCGATCATCACCGGCGCGAGGTCGTGGCGGTCGGACGTGGCGAAGACGACGTCGAGGCCTTGGCTCGCGCCCGGTCGACGCTCGCGCTGGCGCAGGGCGCGCCGGCCCTGGCCGAGCTGAGGGACGGACCGCTGACCGGCGACTTCGAGACGCGTACACCGGGCGAGGTCTACGAGGCGTCGGTCGCCTCGGTGGTCCAGCGCATCGCCGCGGGCGAGATCTTCCAGGCCAATATCGCCCGCGCCTGGGCCGGACGGCTGATCCCGGGCGTCCGGCCGTTCGACCTGTTCCGGCGGCTGGCGGGCGACAGCCCCGCGCCCTTCGCGGCCTATTTCAGGCTGCCCGGCCGGGCGGTGGTGTCCAACTCGCCCGAACGCTTCGTCGCCGTGTCCGACCGTGGCGAACTCCATGTGGAGACCCGGCCGATCAAGGGCACCCGGCCCCGCGGCGCCACGGCCGAGCGTGACGAGGCGCTGAAGCTGGAACTGATCGGCTGCGACAAGGATCGGGCCGAGAACCTGATGATCGTGGACCTGATGCGCAACGACCTGTCGCGGGTCTGTCCGGCCGGGGCGGTCGCGGTGACCGAGCTGTTCCGCATCGAGACCTTCGCCAACGTCCACCACCTGGTGTCCACCGTCACCGGCCGGCTGGCGCCCGGGCTGGGGGCCATCGACCTGTTCGAGGCGGCGTTCCCGCCGGGGTCGATCACCGGCGCGCCGAAGATCCAGGCCATGAAGGTGATCGCCGACTACGAGGGGCCGCGCGGCCCCTACTGCGGCGCGATGTTCTGGGCCGGGTTCGACGGCGGTTGCGATTCCAGCGTGCTGATCCGCACCGTGGGCTTCCTCGAGGATCCGGAAGGCTGGGGCTTCGAGGCGCGGGCGGGAGCGGGCATCGTGGCCGACAGCAACCCTCACGAGGAGCGGCTGGAGACCGAAGCCAAGATCAATGCGCTGCAGCGGGCCTTCCTGGGCGCGGCGCCGGCGGGCGGGCGGGGATGAACCTCCCGGCGGACGACCGCGGCCTGCTGCTCGGCGACGGCCTGTTCGAGACCCTGCTCGCCGAGGCCGGCGAGCTCAGGCATTTCGATCTGCACCTGCGACGCCTGGAGCGCGGCTGCGCCGTGATGGGCCTGCCGGCGCCGGACCGGATGGCCGCCCAGGCGGCGGCCGACGACGCGCTCGCGGCGGCGGGATTGGCCGGCGCCCGCGCCGCGGTCAGGCTGACCTGGACCGCGGGATCTGGAAGGGGGCTCGATCGTCCGCCGGATGCGACGCCGCGCCTGATCGGCATGGCGGCGCCCGCGCCGGCCGCCACGGCGCCGGTCCGCCTGGCCACCGTCGCCGTTCGCCGCAACGAGACCTCGCCGGCGGCTCGCCTGAAGACCCTGTCCTATCTGGACAACGTACTGGCCCGGCGCGAGGCGCGCGCGAGCGGCGCCGACGAGGCGCTGATGCTCAACACCAGGGGCGAGATCGCCTGCGCGGCGTCCGGCAACCTGTTCTGGATCGCTCAGGACCGGCTGTTCACCCCAGCGCTCGAGTGCGGCGTGCTCGACGGGATCGTGCGCGGTCAGGTGCTCGAGGCGGCGGCGGCGATGGGGGTGGAGACGCACGAGGTCCGTTCGGATTCCCGGGTGCTGGCGGAGGCGGTGGCGGTGGTCCTGACCAACAGCCTGGTCGGGGTCGTCCCGGTCCGCCAACTGGATGGCCGCGACCTCGAGGGACATCGCCTGGTCGAGGCGCTCAGCAGTCGGTGCAGGTGACCTTGTCCGACCGTCGCGGCCGCAGATAATAGACCTCGCTGTAGTTCAGCGCGTTGGGCAGCACGTAGTGAAGCACCGAATTGTAGGTGTACTTGCTCTCGGCCATCACCATGCTGTCGCCCGCCGCCATGGCCGTCGGCATGGTCACGGTCGCGCCGACCGCCAGGGCGGTGAATCCCCCCGACCCGCGGCTCCAGTCCACCTTGGGCGTGCCGGAGGCGTTGGCGGTCACGCTGGTGACCCGCGCCTGCAGGGCGCCAGTGGGGAAGGGCGCCATGATGGTGTTGGCGATGGTGAAGATGTCGGAGATGTCGCTGGTGCTGACCGTGTCGACCTGGGCCACCAGGTCGCCGACGGACGACGCCACGTGGTTGGTCTTGCGCTCGGCGATCAGCGCCTGGCACAGCTCCACCAGGCCGCAATAGAGCAGGATCATCGCCGGGGCGATCAGCGCGAATTCGACGGCCGCGACACCACGCCTGTCCTTGCGGTATCTGCGCAGCAGCGACACCGGTCAGCTCCCGTAGGGTTCGTTGCGGAAGGTGGCGACCGAGGTGATCAGGGCCTTGCCGCCGTTGAGCTGTTGCAGGGCTTGCGACATCAAGGGCGCGATCAGGGGCCACTGGTAATAGGCGCGGACCACCACGATGTCGGCCGGTCCGCCGGGCGTGAAGGTCAGGGCCGCGGGGTTGAAGACACCGTTGGTGACCGGCTGGGGCGCGGTCACCGAGGTGAAGTTCGAGAAGGTGCGCACGTCGACGTTCAGGTTCGAGGTGCAGTCCGACTGCATCCAGCCGAAGTTGTTGCAGATGGTGGTCTTGAACGCCGCCGCGGTGGGCGTCCCGCCCTGCAGCTGCCCCGTGCGGATGGTGCGGGCGGCCTGGGCGGTGGCGTTGTCCAGCGACGAAGACACCAGGAAGATCAGCGCCAGCTCGATGATGCCGAACAGCAGCGCGAAGAACGGGGTGGCGACCAGGGCCAGCTCCACGGCCGTGGCGCCGTCCTTGGCGCGCCAGAACCGCCGGGTCAGCGCCGATGCCCGACCCGCAGGCCCTCGCCGGTTCGCGTGATCCCGATCTGCTCCCATGCGCGCAATATAGACGGTCAGGGCTAACCGACCGTTTAGCCGTCGACGATTTACGGGGCCGCGGCCGCGGCTCCAGAGTCGCCCTTGGCGCGTTCGTCGTAATCCTTGTAGCCGCCGGCGAAGGGATCGTAGTTCCCCTTCTCCTCGCCCGGGACCGGGGTGCGCTCGCAATGGGGCGAGCAGGCGTAGTTGGAGACCAGCGCGCCGCGATAGAGCGAGACATGCCCGCGCGAGGCCGGCGCCACATTGATCTCCTGCTCGAAGATGGTGCGTCCCATCCGGTCGGTGACGATCAGGTTGGTCACGCCATAGCTGCGGCCGAGGACGGCGATGCGCTGGGGGGTGATCAGGGTCACGTCGGCGACGGAAGGATTGCCGATGACCACGTTGCCGGCCGGCGCGCGCAGGCTGATCATGGTGTTCTCGTCCAGCCGCACCGTCGCGGCCCGGGCGCCCGCGGCGGCGGCGGCCAGCGCCACGACGCCGCAGACGAGCGCGGTCACATTATGACTCTTGGCGCGCATGACCTCCGAAAGCCTCCAGACTGGGGATGCTCGAAACTCCACTGGAAAGGTCAACAAACGCTGAACTGCCAGGTTCGGCGTTCATACGATGTATAACTCGATGAAACACTAGGTAATAACTAGCTCAAGTTCGTCTTGGTTAATCGATGGTAATAGTAAATCTGCGTAAACCAAAGAAAATTCTCAGATGACTTCTCAGGTTTACTTGCAATTAAGCCAAGTAGGCGAATGTGGTCATGCACAACGGGGCAAGCAGGCCTAGCGGGCTTGATCCCCTCCACCGTCTGCTTGCCAAATAGGAGATCAAGCAATGTCCAAGTTCATCACCCGCTTCCTGAAGGACGAGTCCGGCGCCACGGCGATCGAATACGGCCTGATCGCGGCCCTGATTTCGGTCGTCATCGTGACCGCCCTGACCACCATCGGCAGCAACCTGAACACCAAGTTCACCTCGGTCGGCACCTCGCTGAAGTAGACCGGGTCCGGTCCAGATCGAGGAGAGTTTGATGACTCCGCTCATCACGCGCTTCCTGAAGGACCGGTCCGGCGCGACGGCCATCGAGTATGGGCTCATGGCGGGGCTGATCGCATTGGTCATCGTGACTGCGTTGACCACGGTCGGAACCAAGCTGAACACCAGCCTGACGGCGGACGCCGCGCTCGTAAAATAAGCGACAGACCAAGTCGTTCAGATGGGCCGCGGCTCCGAAAGGGCCGCGGCCTTTCTCGTTCAGGCCATTCGAATTCGGCGCCAGGCGACGCTTCGTAACCCCGCTTGGCAACCCTTCGTTCATGAGCCCGTCCCAAGTTGGACGCGACCTTCCAGGCAGACCTCATGACCATCGGCCTTCCCTATCTGCTTCTGCTGGCGATCTTCCCCGCGGGCGTCATCGCCGCGGCGCTGAAGGATCTGGTCAGCTTCACCATCCCCAACTGGATTTCCGTGGCCCTGGTCGTGCTGTTCCTGCCAGTGGCCCTGCTGGTCCACCTGCCGGCGGGGGAGATCGGTGTCAGCTTCGCGGTCGGCGCGGCGGCGCTGGTCTCCGGCTTCGCCATGTTCGCCCTGGGCTGGTGCGGCGGCGGCGACGCCAAGCTGCTGGCGGCGGCGGCGCTCTGGCTCGGCCTGCCCGCGGTCATGACCTTCATGCTGGTCACCGGCGTGGCCGGCGGCGCCCTGGCGGTCGGCCTGATGGCCGTGCGCAAGGAAGGCCTGCTGATGAGCTATGCGGCCAGCGGCCCCGGCTGGCTCGGCCGGCTGCTGACGCCCGACGGGGACCTGCCCTACGGCCTGGCCATCGCGGTCGGCGCTCTGGCGGCTTTCCCCTCCAGCGCCCTGGTCACCGCCCTGACCCGGGTCTGAGAATTCCCGCCGCGACTTAGGCGGCCGTTAACCATGCGCTGGGAATGTCGGGCCGACGGCAGAAGCCCGGCGATTCCCGGCTCCTCCAGGCGCGACCTGGCTCGGAGGGGCCTCGAGGAGAGTACCGCTTACCTATGGGCACTGTTCGGATCATCGTCCTCGTGGTGGCCGCCCTGGCCGCGATCGGGCTCGCCTTTGTCGTGCGTCGCATGGCGGCGGGCCATCGCGCGCCCGCGCCCGTCGCTGTGGCCGCGCCCGCGCCGACCAGGCCCTCCGTCCAGGTGCTGACCGCCAAACACGACCTCGCCATCGGGACCCGGGTCTCGCCGGCCGACCTCAGCTGGTCCGCCTGGCCGGCGGGGGCGATCAATCCGGCCTACATCACCGACGGCGCCACGCCGACCACCGCCGCCGCCTTCGGGGCGACCGCCGCCAAGGCCGCGACCCTGATGGTTTCCGGCGGCGGCGCCATGCAGGCGCTGAGCGGCGCCATCGTGCGCGAGCCGATCCTGTCGGGCGAACCGATCGTCGAGCGCAAACTCGTCCGCGGCGGGCAAGGCGGCTACATGTCCGTGGTCCTGCAGCCCGGCATGCGCGCCGTGTCGGTGCCGGTGACCGTGGAGTCCGGCGCCGGCGGTTTCATCCTGCCCGGCGACCGGGTCGACGTGGTGATGACCCGCAAGGGCGACCAGGGCGGCGGCGGCGGGGCCAGCGCGCCCTCCGCCGTGGCCGACACCGTGCTGCGCAATGTGCGCGTCGTGGCCATCGACCAGCGCGTCGAACCGGACAAGAACGCCAAGGCCATCGTCGGCTCGACCGCCACGCTGGAGACCCCGGCCGGGGATGTGGAGATGCTGCTGCGCTCAAAGGCCCAGGGCGAGCTGTCTCTGGTCCTGCGCTCCTACGCCGACCTGGGCGGCGCTTCGGGCGCCATGGCCGCCCGCGCCTCGACCATCCGCATCGTCCGCGCCGGGCATATCAGCGAGGCGACGGTCCAATGAGGTTCGGGTCGATCACCAGGCTGGTCTGCACCGCCGCCGCCCTGGCGGCGATGTCATTGAACGCGGCCAGCGCCGGTCCGCGCGCCCCGGCCGGCGGCCCGCAATCCTATACGGACGCCGGCGAAACCCCCAGCTCGCTGCACGTCGGCCTGTCCAGCTCGGGCCCGACGGCGCGGACACTGTCACTCGGCAAGGGCAAGTCGGCGCTGGTGGACCTGCCGATCGACGCCCGCGATGTCACGGTCACCAGCCCGACGGTGGCCGACATCGTGCTGCGCACGCCGCGGCGCATCTCCATCCTGGGCCTGGCGACCGGTCAGACCGACGCGGTGTTCTTCGACGGCATGGGCAAGGCGATCCTGACCCTGGACATCCGGGTCGACCAGGACGGCTCGGCGGCGGCGCAGACCATCGCCCGGGTGTTGCCGACCGCGCGGATCAGGGTCGAGGCGGTGAACAATTCCCTGATCCTCACCGGCCAGGTGATGGACGCGTCAGAGTCGGACAAGGCCCAGCAGATCGCCGCCCAGTTCGTCGACAAGCCCGAGCACGTGCTGAACATGCTCACCATCGCCGGCAAGCAGCAGGTGATGCTCAAGGTGCGCGTGGTCGAGGTGCAGCGCAGCGCCATCAAGCAGCTCGGCTTCAACCTCGGCGCCGTGCTCGGCCAGATGGGCGGCAATCAGTTCTCCAGCGCCTTCGCGCCGACCTGGGGCGTCAACGGCGCCCTGCTGGGCGGGCTCGCCAGCGGATTCCTGCGCGACACCACCAAACAACCCGAGCTGCAGCTCCCCTGCACGCCGGGCGATTTCACCCACCTGTGTCCCGTGGTGGTGAAGAGCGCGGCCCAGGCGGCCAACTTCAACGCCGCCACGCTTCAGGACACGGCCGGTTCGGACAACATCAACAAGAGCAACGCCACGGTCCAGGCCTTCGAGCGGGCCGGCCTGATCCGCACCCTGGCCGAACCCAATCTCACCGCCGTCTCCGGCGAGGGCGCCAAGTTCCTGGTGGGCGGCGAGTTCCCGGTGCCCACCGGCCAGGATTCCCAGGGCCGGGTGACCATCGACTTCAAGTCCTTCGGCGTCGGCCTGGGCTTCACCCCGGTGGTGCTGTCCGGGGGCAACATCTCGCTGAAGCTGTCCACCGAGGTGTCCGAGCTGACCAATACGGGGTCCTTCACCCTCACCACCGGCTCTGGGGCGAATGCGTCGGCGCTGGTGATCCCGTCCCTGCAGGTGCGCCGCGCCGAAACCACCGTGGAGCTGCCGTCCGGCGGCGCCCTGATGATCGCCGGCCTGCTGCAGGAACAGACCAAGCAGACCATCGATTCCATTCCGGGGATGATGAACCTGCCGGTTCTGGGCGCGCTGTTCCGTTCGCGCGACTACCAGAACGGCGAGACCGAGCTGGTGATCATCGTCACCCCCTACCTGGTCAAGGCCTCCAATCCCAACGACCTGCAGACCCCGGCCGATGGCCTGGAGATCGCCACCGACGCCCAGACCATCCTGCTGGGCCGCCTGAACCGGGTCTACAAGGCGCCGCCCCAGGCGGTGGCGGGGCGGACCTACCAGGGCCCCTATGGCTACGTGATCGAATAGGAAGCCGGCGATGTCCCGCACAGCCACCCGACTGATCCTGTCCTTGCTCGCCGCCGCGGCGATCGCCGGCTGCGGGACCATGAAACCCGACAAGGAAGCGGGCGATCAGACCATCACGCCGACCGCCCAGTTCCCGCTCGAGGCCCGCGCCCATCCGGACGAGATCCGCATCGCGGTGCATCCCGGCGGCCTGTCGCCGGCCCAGGTCGATGCGCTGAGCGATCTGGCCAACCGCTGGCTCGACGCCGGCGGCGGCATGGTCACCATCCAGGAACCCGCCAAGGACGCCGATCCGCGAGCCGTCGCCCGCAACGGCGCGGCGGCCCGGTCGCTGATGCTGTCCATGGGCGTGCCGGCCGACCGGGTCCAGCTGGTGAGCTACGATCCGGCCGAGGACGGCCCAGCGCCCCTGGTGGTGGGCTACGCCGCCTATCAGGCGGTCGTCCCCTCGTGCGGCCACGCCTGGGAGAACCTCAGCGACACCAAGAAGAACAAGGCGATGGGCAACTTCGGCTGCGCCGTCGCGGCCAACATGGCCGTCCAGATCGCCAACCCGGCCGATATCGCCGCGCCGCGCGATGCGGCGGCCGGCGACGCCGCGCGGCGCGAAGTGGTGCTCGGCAAGTACCGCACGGGCGACGTGACGACGACCGCCAAGGACGCCCAGGCCTCCGGCGCGGTGTCGGCCTCCGGCGGATCGAACTGACATGCCGTCTCGTCCCGACCTCGACGACGAGTTCGACACCGGCTTCCAGGCCGAGGACGAGTTCGCCTACACGCACGAGGAGCCCGTCTCGGCGGAGCTGGAGTCGGAACACGACCTGGCGCATTTCGGCGAGGTCGACGAACCGGTGCGCCCGGGGGCGGCGTCAAATCCGGTGGGACAGCTGCAGGCCACGGCCGAGGCGGCGATGGCAGACCACGCCATTCCGCGCATCGCCATCCACGTCTTCTGCGAGAACGCCGCCACCGCCGACATCGCCGAGCAGGCCATTCGCGACCGCCGCATGGCCCGCACCGCCACCACGGTCCGTCCGGGCGGGCTGGCGGCCGCGGTCGAGTACTATCAGAATGAACCCACCCCCTCGTTGGTGGTGGTCGAAAGTTCGCACCCAAACGAGGTCATGCTGGGCCTGCTCGACCAGCTGGCCGAGGTCTGCGACCCGGGCACCAAGGTGGTGGTGGTGGGCGCCGCCAACGACATCGCCCTCTATCGCGAGCTGATGCGGCGGGGCGTCAGCGAGTACCTGGTGCCGCCGCTGCAGCCGCTGCAGCTGATCGACGCGGTCACCACCCTCTACAGCGACCCGTCCTCGCCGTTCATCGGGCGGCAGGTGGCCTTCGTCGGCGCCAAGGGCGGGGTGGGAGCCTCGACCCTGGCCCACAATTTCGCCTACGCCCTGTCCGAGCGGATGCAGACCAATACGGTGATCGTCGATTTCGACCTCGCCTTCGGCACCGCCGGCCTGGACTTCAACCAGGACCCCCTGCAGGGGGTCGCCAACGCCCTGAACCAGCCCGACCGGCTGGATCCGGTGCTGCTGGAGCGGATGGCGGCGCGGGGCGGCGAACGACTCAGCCTGTTCGCCGCGCCCGCCACGCTGGACGACGACTACGACATCGCCCCCGAGGCGTTCGAGGAGGTGACCGCCAAGATCCGCTCCACCGCCCCGTTCGTGGTGCTGGACCTGCCGCATCTGTGGTCAGGCTGGATGCGCAGGGTCCTGCTGTCGTCGGACGAGGTGGTGGTGGTGGCCACGCCGGACCTCGCCAGCCTGCGCAACGGCAAGAACATCGTCGACCTGCTGCGCCAGCATCGCCCCAACGACGACCCGCCGCGCCTGGTGCTGAACCAGGTCGGGATCCAGGGTCGCCCCGAGATCCCGGTCAAGGACTTCGGCGAGGCGCTGGGCGTGACGCCCGCCCTGGTGCTGCCCTTCGACGCCAAGCTGTTCGGCAAGGCCGCCAACCAGGGCCAGATGATCCACGAGATCGGCCCCAAGAGTCGCGCCGCCGAGGGCCTGGATCATCTGGCGGAGCTGATCAGCAAACGCGAACCGGTCCAGAACGTGCGCCGCGGCGGATGGTCGTCACTGTTCAAGTTCAAGTAGGCCAAGGTGTTCGGCAAGAAGGACCTCGCCCAGGACCCCAACTCGTTCCGATCGGCGCCGCCCCCGGTCGAAGGCGCGAGCGCAACGGGAATCGCCACCCGTCCGCAGCGGGTCGAGCCCGGCGCGGCGCCCGCGCCCGCCCCGCGCAAGCCAGCCCCGCCGCCGCCCGTTGCCCGCCAGGGCGGGCCCAAGGCGACCTCGGCCTTCGAGCAGCTGATGGCCGTGCACGGCGCCGGCTCGAAGGCCGCTCCGGTCACCGAGATCGTGCAACAGCAGAGCGACTACTACCACGCCACCAAGACCACGATCTTCAACGCCCTGCTCAACACCATCGACCTGTCGCAGCTCGGCGCCCTGGACGCCCAGGCGGCGGCCCAGGAGATCCGCGACATCGTCGCCGAACTGGTGGCGATCAAGAACGTCTCCATGTCGGTGGCCGAGCAGGAGCACCTGGTCCAGGACATCATCAACGATGTGCTGGGCTACGGCCCCTTGGAGCCCTTGCTGTCGCGCGACGACATCGCCGACATCATGGTCAACGGCGCCCAGCGGGTGTTCATCGAGGTCAGCGGCAAGGTGCAGCTCACCAACGTGCGCTTCCGCGACAACGTGCAGCTGATGAACATCTGCCAGCGGATCGTCTCGCAGGTGGGACGCCGGGTGGACGAGTCCTCGCCGATCTGCGACGCGCGCCTGCCGGACGGTTCGCGGGTCAACGTCATCGCCCCGCCCCTGGCCCTGGACGGGCCGACCCTGACCATCCGGAAGTTCAAAAAAGACAAGCTGACGATGAAGAACCTGGTCGAGTTCGGCTCGATCAGTCCGGAAGGCGCCCGGGTGCTCGGGGTGATCGGCGCCTCGCGATGCAACGTGCTCATCTCCGGAGGAACAGGCTCGGGCAAGACCACCCTGCTCAACACCATGACCGCCTTCATCGACCCGACCGAGCGGGTGATCACCTGCGAGGACGCCGCCGAACTGCAGCTGCAGCAGCCGCACGTGGTGAGGCTGGAGACCCGCCCGCCCAACCTGGAGGGCCAGGGCGCCATCAGCATGCGCGAACTGGTCCGCAACTGCCTGCGGATGCGCCCCGAGCGGATCATCGTCGGCGAAGTGCGCGGCCCCGAAGCCTTCGACCTCTTGCAGGCCATGAACACCGGCCACGACGGCTCCATGGGCACGCTGCACGCCAACTCGCCGCGCGAGGCCATGAGCCGGATCGAGTCGATGATCACCATGGGCGGCTTCGGCCTGCCCTCGAAGACCATCCGCGAGATGGTGGTCGGCTCCATCGACGTGATCATCCAGGCCGCCCGCCTGCGCGACGGCTCGCGCCGCATCACCCACATCACCGAGGTGGTGGGGCTGGAAGGCGAGGTGATCATCACCCAGGACCTGTTCGTCTACGAGATCACCGGCGAGGACGAGCAGGGCCGGGTGGCGGGCAAGTTCCGCTCCACCGGCATTTCGCGGCCGCGTTTCTGGGACCGCGCCCGCTATTACGGCCTCGAGCGCGAGCTCGCCGAAGCCCTGGACTCGGCGGAATGATGCGCAGGGCCCGGCCATGATGGTCATCTTCGCCGCCATCCTCGGCTTCGTCATGGTCGCCGGCGTCGGCTTCGCCTTCGTCGGCGGCGGCGGCCAGGGCCGGACGCTGAAACGCGCCCACGCCATCGCCGACCGCGCCCGGCCCGAGCGGGCCCGGCGCAGCGCCGCGCCCGATCCGGGCGTGCGGCGAAAACAGATCCTGAAGACCCTGCGCGATCAGGAACGCAACCAGCGCAAGGCGTCGTTCAACCTCACGGCGCGGCTGCAGCAGGCCGGGCTGAAGATCACCACCAAGACCTTCTGGATCGCCTCGGGCGGACTTGGCCTAGGGGTGCTGCTGATCGCCCTGTTCCTGGGCCAGAAGCCGCTGATCGCCCTGGCCCTGGCCTTCGTGGCGGGCATGGGCCTGCCGCGCTGGATCGTGGGCTTCCTGGCGGGCAGGCGGGCGAAGAAGTTCGTCGCCGAGTTCGCCGACGCTTCCGACATCATCGTGCGCGGCATCAAGACCGGCCTGCCGGTGCACGAATGCCTGCAGATCATCGGCAAGGAGACCCCCGAGCCCCTGGCCGCGGAGTTCCGGCTGCTGGTCGAGAGCGTCGCCCACGGCATGACCATGGATCAGGCCCTGGCCAAGATGTACGAGCGCATGCCCATCCAGGAGCTGCGCTTCTTCACCATTGTGATGGCCATCCAGCAGAAGACCGGCGGCAACCTCGCCGAGGCGCTGGGCAACCTCTCCGCCGTGCTGCGCGCCCGCAAGCTGATGCGCGAGAAGATCAAGGCCCTGTCGTCGGAGGCGACCGCCTCGGCCTTCATCATCGGCTCGCTGCCGCCGGCGGTGGTGATCATGATCTCGCTGACCACCCCGTCCTATCTGTCGATCCTGTTCAACGTGCCCAAGGGCCAGATGCTGCTCGGCGGCGCGGTCCTGTGGATGCTGACCGGCATCTTCATCATGCGCCGCATGATCAACTTCAAATTCTGATGCCCGCATGAGCCTGGTCGACATCGTCACCGATCCCGCCAACCTGGTCGCCGCGGTCAGCGCCGGCCTGGTGTTCGCCACCATCCTCAGCGTCGCCGCGCCCATGCTGACCCGCGACACCCTGGAGGTGCGGCTGAAGTCGGTGGCCAACCGGCGCGAGGAGCTGCGCCGCAAGTCGCGCGAGGCCATGACCAATCCGGAGAGCGGGCTCAGGCGCAAGGACGAGACTTGGTACAAGTCCATCGTCGAGCGGCTGCAGCTGTCCAAGCTGCTGGAAGATCCCAAGGTGGCCGAGAAGCTGGCCCAGGCGGGCATGCGGGGCCCCGGACCGATCACCGGCTTCTACTTCTTCCGCTTCGCCCTGCCGTTCGCCTTCGCGATCATCGTGGCCACCTACGTCTTCGTGCTGACCCATCTGCACGTGCCGACCATGAGCAAGTTCGCCATGGTGATCGGCGGCCTGGCCGCCGGCTTCTATGCGCCCAACGTCTATGTCAGCAACATCGCCTCCAAGCGCCGGGCGAGCATCGTCGGGGCCTTCCCGGACGCCCTGGACCTGATGCTGATCTGCGTGGAATCGGGCATGTCGATCGAGACCACCCTGCAGAAGGTCAGCCAGGAGATCGGCGGCGCGTCCATCGCCCTGGCCGAGGAACTGTCGCTGGTGGTGGCCGAACTGTCCTACCTGCCCGACCGCCGCCTGGCCTATGAGGGCCTGTCCAAGCGGGTCAACAGCCCCGGGGTCAAGTCGGTGTGCACCGCCATGATCCAGGCCGAACGCTACGGCACCCCGCTGGGCTCGGCGCTGCGGGTGATGGCCAAGGAGAACCGCGAGCTTCGCCTGGCCGCCGCCGAGAAGAAGGCCGCCGCCCTGCCGGCCAAGCTCACCGTGCCGATGATCGTGTTCTTCCTGCCCGCCCTGTTCGTGATCATCATGGGCCCGGCCGTCCTGCGCGGCATGTCGGTGTGGAAATGAGCGCTGCGCGCTCATTTCCGCCGTCCAACTAACCACCACCGTCATCCCCGGCCTTGTGCCGGGGACCCATGCACGCAGGCGCAGCCGAGTTTTCGGAGGCGCTTGGGACGGGCGCCCTCTTCAATCATCCAAGTCGGTGTTCATGGGTCCCCGGCACAAGGCCGGGGATGACGGAGGTTGGGGTTCCCCGAGTTCCGTCAAACTCCGCGGTTCAGTTCGTCGCCGCTTCCGCCTGGGCGTTCTGCAATCCCGCCCAGGTGCGCGTGTCCCCGCCGCCGGCGGCGGCGTGCAGGTAGGCGATGTTGTTGGACGCCATGTCCGGCGGCAGGTCCTGGCGGGTCAGGGTCTCGGCCTCGGCGAACTTGCCTTCGATGCCCAGCACCAGGGCCAGGTTCTGCCGCACCTGCAGCGAGGCGCCCGGCTGGCTCGCCGCCTGGCGCAGCAGCGCCTCGGCCTTGGCAGGATCGCCCTTGGCCGCATAGTGCATGGCCAGGTTGGACAGCACCGCCGGATTGTTCGGCGACAGGGCCAGGGCCTGGCGCCAGGCGGCTTCGGCGTCGTCGTCGCGGGTGACCTGCTCGTAGGCGACCCCCAGCAGCGAGACCGGACGCCAGTCCCTGGCGTCGGCGGCCTGCAGCCGCTTCAGATAGTCGATTGCGAAGAAGCCCTGGCCGCCGGCGATGAAGTCCCGCGCGGCCTCGAAGGCCGCGGCCTTGTTGTCCGGATCGACCACCAGCACCTGCTGGGCCGTGCGGGCGGCGTCCTCGTTGCGGCCCAGCGCCCGCAGCGACCCGGCCAGCTTGATC
>FTGF01001747.1_pt1 | contig 16846 bp, 19 predicted proteins | sample 1640631 | NCBI WGS metagenome assembly FTGF01 (sample SAMEA3914789, study PRJEB12502) | metagenome | biome: forest; material: soil | place: Canada | collected 2011-07-03 | depth 0.3 m
CAGCCTCAAAAACCGTCGCAAACTCGCCTGCCTCAACGTCGACTACCTGGAGAGCCTCGTCAGAAATCAGCCCCCGTTAACCTGAAGCGATTCCCCTGGCGCCGCACGTCGCCGCACATTTAGCCCGGCGTGCAGGTCTTCAGCAGAACGGGCCGAGGTGAAATCCGTTGCAGAAACAAGGATCGGCGGCTTTTCTGCGCTTGGCTGCTGCGCAACGGGCCTGGAACGACTAGGTTTGCTTCATGTCCGATAGCCAGCGCTTTCCGGTCGCCGCCCACGCCCTCGCCTATCTGGCGCACAAGAACGCCGTTTGCGCCGAAGCCGCGGTGTCGTCCGGCGAGCTCGCGACCTCCATCGCCACCAATCCGGTGGTGGTGCGGCGGGTCACGGCCATGCTGGCCAAGGCCGGGCTGATCGCCACCCGGCCCGGCGCCAATGGCGGCGCCTGGCTGCTCAAGCCCGCCGAGGGCATCGGGCTGGACGCGGTGCTGCGCGCGGTCAACGGCGGCGCCCACTTCGGCGCCCCGCCGCCCGGGTCCAAGGATTGCCCGGTCGGCCAGCGCCTGCCCGGCGTGGTCAAGGCCGCGATCACCGCCGCCGACGACGCCGCCGCGCGGCAGCTGGCCACCACCACGGTCGCCGACCTGCTGGTCACCGACTGATCGCACCCCGACCGATCGCACCCTTGCCGAGAGCGGCGCGGCGCTTCACAAAGCCCCCCTTCACTGGCTGAGGGAGCCGCCGCCATGGCCGAGGACGGCTACGATCTTCCCAAAGGCGAGCTGATGCGGGGCAAGAAGGGCCTCGTCATGGGCGTGGCCAATGACAAGTCCATCGCCTGGGGCATCGCCGCGGGGCTCGCCGCCCAGGGGGCGGAAGTGGCGCTGGGCTATATCGCGTCCAACGAAAAACGCGCCCGGCCGCTGGGCGAAAGCATCGGTGTGAAGACCTTCGTCGCCATGGACGTCGCCGACGACGCCTCCATGGACGCCGCCTTCAAGGAGGTCGAGACGGCGTTCGGGACCATCGACTACCTGGTCCACGCCATCGCCTTCGCCGAACGCAGCCAGATCTCGGGTTCGATGGTGGAGAACGCCACCCGCGAGGGCTTCCTGGGGGCTATGAACATATCGGCCTACAGTTTCGTCGACGCCGCCCGCCGCGCCTCGCGGCTGATGCCCAACGGCGGGTCGATGATCACCCTGACCTATCTCGGCTCCGAACGGGCGATCCCCAACTACAATGTCATGGGGGTGGCCAAGGCGGCGCTGGAGGCCTGCACCCGCTACATCGCCCGCGACCTGGGCCCGCAGGGGATCCGGGTCAACGCCGTCTCCCCCGGCGCAATGCGCACCCTGTCCCTGGCCGGCATCGCCGGCGGACGCGGCATGATCTCCAAGGGCCGCGCCATGAGCGCCCTGAAGGAGGACACCTCGATGGAGGGCATCGCCGGCTGCGCGGTGTGGCTGCTGTCCGACCTGGGCCGCTCGACCACTGGCGAAGTGATCCATGTGGACGCCGGCTTCCACATGATGGGCCTGCCCGAGGACGAGGCCTAACTCCGACGTTTCAGGGCGACGTAGAGCGCGCCCTCGCCGCCGTGACGGCGGTGGGCGCGGGTCACGCCCGCCACCAGCGCCCGCAGGGGCGCTTCGGACAGCCAGTCCGGGACGCGCCGGCGAAGCACGCCGGAGCCGGTTCGTCCACGACCGGTGATCACCAGGACGGCGCGATGGCCGTCCTGGACGGCGCGGGTGAGGAATCCGATCAGCGCCGCCAGGGCCTGGTCCTGGTCGAGGCCATGCAGGTCCAGCCGGCCGCCGATGCTCTCGCGGCCGAGCGCGATGCGCCGCTCGCGGTTGGGTTCGATGCCGTGCAGCGCCGCCGACGGCTTGCGCGGCGGCGCGGCCGGGCCCGGCGGTGGAGCGGCCGGCGGAGGTGGAGGCAATTTGGCGGTCCGCGCCGCCTTGTCGGTGGGCGCGGCGGGCAGGGTTCTGCCGGCAAATGGGTTCACCGTGGACGCCACCGTGCGCCACAGATGCGCCTCCTCCGGTCGCAGCCGCCGCCTCATCGGATGGCCAGGGGATTGTCGGCCGGCGCCGGCTCCAGGCGATACATATGCAGCACGTGACGTACGCGGCCGGCTTCGCGGCCGGCCTCATCGCCGCTGCCGATATAGAGGTCGGCCCGCACGTCGCCCTTGATGGCGCCGCCCACATCCAGCGCCGCGGCCAGCCGCCGGTAGACCGGGAAGGCCCCGTTCAGCTGGGGCGCCTCGCCGTCGATCCAGAACAGCTCACCCATGCTGTGACGCGAAGCATCCACCGCCAGGGCGCGGCCGGCGGGCAAGGGCACCCCTGCGGCGCCGGCGGGTTCGCGCCCGTCGTCGGGAATGACCTTGAAGTAGATGTAGCGCGGGTCGCGGCGCATCAGGGCGTCGGCTTCCTCGCCCCGGTGCGCCGCCAGCCAGGCCCGGATAGCCTCGCCGGAGGAGTGCGCGTCGTCGATCAGGCCCTCCTGGCGCATCACCCTGGCCAAGCCGACAAACGGCTGGTTGTTGGAGGCGGCGAAGGTCGCCCGCATTCGGCGCCCGTCAGGCAGCAGGAGCACGCCCGACCCCTGGATCTGCAGGAAGAACAGGTCCTCGGGCCGCATCCAGGCCAGAGCGTCGTTCGCCGGCTCGGCTTCGATGGCGGCGCGATCGGGGCCCGGCGGCGCTACGACGGAAGACGGAGACGGGGACGCCAGAGGATCGTCGAGCGACGGACTGGCGGAGTCTGGGCCCGGATCGGCCAGGGCCGCGGCGATCACGGCGTCCAGCGCGCCCGGCTTGGGGCGGACCGGCGCGGTGAACGGCGGTTCCGGCGCCTCGCGCGCCTCGTAGCGGGGCGCGAAATAGGCGGTCAGCAGGCCGTCTCCGGGAACCGGGGAGGGGCGGAAGTTGGCCTCCAGGAAGGCGCGGGCCTCGGTCTCGTCCGAGGGCGCCACGGAACGGGCTATAGCGCAGACGCGGGCCATGGCCTCATCGCGGCTGGCCCGGCAGGCGGCGGTCAGGGCGGCCATGGCCGCCAGATGATCTTCCCGGTCCCAGCCGGGCAGCTCGGACCAGGCGATCAGCGGCGGCGAGGGAGCGGGTGCGGGCGAAGGTGGCGGCGGCAGGCTGGGCGCAGGCGGCGGTCGGACGGGATGGGAAATCGGCCGCGGCGGCGGGATCGGGCGCGGGGTCGTGGCGCAGGCGGCCAGCGCCGCCGCCGCCAACAAGCCCGCAAGGCCCCGGACGCGTCTCATCATGCCTCGGCGGCGTCTACCCTGACCAAGGTCCAGTTGGGGTCGCGGCTGTTAAGATTGCGTTCGAAGGTCCAGGCCTCGGCGGTGCGGCGGTCGTCGACGCCCTCGCCCTCGTGATCCTTGGTGCGGCTGCGGAACTCCGCCAGGAACCGGATGCGGAGACGGGCGATGTCGCCGTCCACTTCGCTCGACTCGACGTCGGCCCGCGGCGGGTGCTGGAATTCAGCCGCTTCCGTGCGGTTCTGCGCCTCGCGTTCGACCATGTGGCGCTCGAATCCCGCCAACACCTGGGGAGACACCAGTCCCTTCAGGGTCTGGCGGTCGCCGGTGGCGAAGGCGCGCACGATGGTCTCGTAGGCCGTCCTGGCGCCCTGCAGGAACTTGTCGATGTCGAATCCGGGATCGCGCGCCCGCAACGCGGCCAGTCCTGAAAGCTGGACCTCCCCGCCGGGCGGCGGCTGCAGAGCGGCGCGCGCGGCCCCCTGGGCGGGCGCGGGACCAGGCGGCGTGGCGGCCCCCGGCTGGCGTCCGATGCGCCGGCCCAGCACGGCATAGAGATTGTAGAGCACCACCACGGCCAGGGCGGCGAGTACGAGAAGCTCGATGAGCTGCGGCAGGCGCATTGCGATTCCGGCGATTGGGCTACGACTATATAGGGCGCGAGCGGCGCGACGTCAGCGCCGTTGCGTTTTCGAGCCGTCGCGTGCTACGGCCCCGGCTCCCAAGGTCCGGGCTGCGGTCGGCGCGACGTGAGGCTTTGGGACGGCTTCTTGCGCGGGATAGCACCATATGAGCGACATCGACCAGGGCGCGGCGCCCCCGCCCTCCAGCAATGGCGAATCCCAGCCCTCCCCGCTGGGGATTCGGATCATGGCCCAGTTCATCCGTGACCTCAGCTTCGAGAACCCCCGCGCGCCGGATTCGCTGAACCTCGGCGGTGACGCTCCGCAGATGGACGTCGGCGTGGAGATGAACGCCCGAGGCCGTCCGGACGGCTATTTCGAAGTGGACCTCAAGCTCACCACCTCGGCCGTGAAGGACGGGGCGGCGATCTTCCATTGCGAACTGGTCTATGGCGGCCTGTTCCAGATCGGCGGCGTGGCCGAGGCCGACGTCGAGGTGGTGCTGATGACCGAGTGTCCGCGCTATCTCTTCCCGTTCGCCCGCCAGATCGTGGCCGACCTCTCCGCGCAGGGCGGGTTCCCGCCCTTCATGCTGGACCCGATCGACTTCATGGCCATCTACATGTCCCAACGCAGCCAAGGGCAGGATTCGGCCGCCGGAACCGCCTGACCGGCTCGCTTTCGGCGACCCCTCGGGCCGCCGGAACCGACCTCCTGCAATCAACCATTGTCGGGCGCCGCCAACGCATCCTAATCTGCGTCGTCGGAGGGTCGCGTGTCCGTCACACACATCAATCCCGGTGTTTTCGCCGTCGAGCCCGAGACGTCGCCCGAGTCCCGGGTCGTCGGCTTCCAGGGTCGCCTTGTGCCTGATCATCGGAGCTCAGAGGACTGCGTGCGTCTGGCGCGCCAGCTCCAGGCGGAAGGCCGCAGCGACGAAGCCCTCGAAGAGCTGCACGCCCTGATCGAGAAGGCGCCGGACGAGCCTCACATGTGGGGGGCGCTGGCCGCCGAACTCGGCCAGCTGGAACTGGCCGAAAGCGGCATCGCCGCAATGCGCGCATCCCTGCAGACCGAGACGTCGCACCCTCGCACCCATCGCCGTCTGGCCCGGCTGCTGCGCCAGCTCGACCGTCCGGCCGAGGCTTTGCCCCACTTCCGCGAGGCGGCGGCCATCGAGCCCGACGACCCCAAGCTGAGGCAGTGGCTGGCGTGGTGCTGGGAACGCCAAGGCAACCCGGGGAAGGCCGAGGTCTGCCGGCGACAAGCGGAGAAGCTCGTCCATCGGGCGGCCGCCGCAGCGGCGGCGCCCCAGCCGCAGCCCGAACCCGAGCCGGCCGTTGTCCCCGCCCAACCCGAGGCGCCTGTCATCGCGCTGGTCCCGGCGCCGGCGCCCGTCGGGGATCGCCAGCTGCGGATCCTCTTCGTCGCCCAGGATCGCGACTCCCCGCTCGTGGCGTGCCTCAAGGCGCTGCGGCCCGACGATGAGGTCCGGGCCTCCACGCCGGCGGGCGCGGCCAAGCTCGGCCTGTTCGATTTCGTCATTGGCCGGCTGCCGGACGGGCCGGACTCCGCCGTCGACCCCGACTCGGCGGCTCGCGCGGTGCGGATTCCCGAGGTCGACTTCAGCGGCTTCCACCCGGATCTGCGCCGTCGGGGCGCCCGGGTCTATCACTCCGGCCTGATCATGGCCGCCTTCGCCATGGGCCTGCCCCGGGCCCGGGTCGCTAGCCTGTTCAACGGCCGCGCCTATTCCGCCCTGGGTTATTTCGACGAGTACGACAGAGCCGAGCGGCAGCTGCTCGACACCGGCGCGGCGCTGGGGCTCGACCCCGGCCCGGTGCTGCACGCCTTGAAGGGCGAAGTGTTCGTCCACGTTCCCCAACGACCGACCATGGCGTTCCACTGGCGGTTGGCCAGACACATCTGCGACGGTTTCGGACTGGCGACCGACCCCGCGGCCGCGCCGCCGCCCGATCCCTACGCCCGGCAGGCGCGCTGGCCGGTCTATCCGGAGATCGCCGCCCGTCTGGGGGTCCCGGGCTCGCTGACGTTCAAACCCGCGATCAGCGAAACGGCCCCCGAACTCGACCTGGACCAGTTGATCGACCAGTCATGGCGGGTCTACGACGCCGATCCTCAGATCGTGCGGGGTCCGCGCACCCTGGAAACCATCGAGATCCTGCGCCGCCACGGGCTCTGAGCCGCGCCGACGGAGCGTCAGGACAGCCCGTGCTTGAACCACACCGCCTTGTCTTTCAGCGCGGACTGGATGAACTCCAGATGCGCCGCCCGCTCCGCCTCGGTGGACCGAGGTCCCAGCGGGCGCGGCCTTGGCCCGTATGAGCTTTGCCCCGTGACGGTGGAGGCCCTGACGACCGCCGCCGGGGCGAAGTCCAGGCCGCGTTCCTTGCCGCCGCGCAGCTCCAGATAGACCGCCGCCAGCAGACGCGCGTCGATCAGGGCGCCGTGTTTCTCCCGCTCGGCCAGCGAGATGCGGAAGCGCTTGCACAGGGCGTCGAGGGAATTGTGCATCCCCGGAAAGCGGACCCGAGCCAGGGACAGGGTGTCCACCCAGCGCGTTTCGTGGATCGCGGGCCGGCCGGCCCGCTCCAGCTCGAAATTGACGAAGCCGCGGTCGAAGCCGGCGTTGTGCGCCACCACCGGCGAGTCCCCGACGAACTCGAGAAAGGCCTCGCAGACCTCCGCTTCGATGAAACGGGGCTTGTCCTTCAGGAACTCGATGCTGACCCCGTGCACCGCCTGGGCGCCGGCTTCTATGTCGCGTTCGGGATGGATGTAGCGGTGGAAGGTCTGGCCGGTGGGAATGAAGTCGTCGAGCTCCACGCAGGCCAGTTCGATCAGCCGATGGCCCGTTTTCACGTCCAGGCCGGTGGTCTCGGTGTCGAGGACGATCTCGCGCGCCATGGCCGATCAATGGGACGGTTTGGCTGACCCCGCAAGAGTGGCATTCGGCCGCCATCCCGGCGCCTGGACAGCCGCCAGGATCTGCCGGACCTGATCGCGCGCGGCGTCGAATCCCCGGCTGGTGTCGACCACGAAGTGCGCTCTCGAGCGCTTGTGCGCATCGGGGACCTGGCGGGCGAGCAGGGCCTCGAAGGTCTCGGCGGTCATGCCAGGACGCGCCAGCACCCGCTCGCGCTGGACCGCCTCCGGGGCGCTGGCCACCACCACGGCGTCCACCGTTTCTGGCGCGCCGATCTCGAACAGCAGGGGGATGTCCAGCACCACGACCTTGGCGCCGCGCTCCCGGGCCTTGGCCAGGAATTCCTCGCGCTCGCGGGCCACCAGGGGATGCACGATGGCCTCCAGCCGCGCCAGGGCCTCCGGATCGCCGGTCACCCGTTCGGCAAGGGCCGCGCGGTCGATCGCCGCGTCCTTCACAACGCCCGCGAAGGCCGCCCCGACCGGCGCGACCGCGTCGCCGTCCTTGGCGTAGAGCGCGTGGACGGTCGCGTCGGAATCGAGGACGGGCGCGCCCTCGTCGGCGAACATCCGGGCCGTGGCGCTCTTGCCCATGCCGATCGAGCCGGTGAGGCCCAGGACGATCACGATCGCTCGCCCAGGGCGGCTTCGCAGAGCGCCCGGACATCGACGCCGCCGGAGCTGGCGTTGAAGATGCGCATGAACGAGGGCGCCGCCTGGCCGATCAGCATGGCGAGACCGTCCGCCGTCGGGTGGCCGCGCCGCTCAGCCGCCTTGATCAGTTCGGTGCGCAAGGGCCTGTAGACCATATCCATGACGATCGCGGTCACGGGCGCGGCGCCCAGCGACAGCTCCAGCGGGGGCTGGCCGATCATTCCCAACGACGTGGCGTTGATGATCGCCCCGGCGCCGGCCAGGACGTCCGCCGCCTCGTCCCAGCCGTGGACGGTGATTCGGGGGTCCAACGCGGCGATGTTCCGCGCCCGTTCGATGGTCCGGTTGATCACGGCGACCTGTCCGACCCCGGCGCCCAGCAGGGCGATCGTGGCGGCCCGCGCCGCGCCGCCCGCGCCGAGCACCACCGCGTGGCCGGCCAGGGGTCCGCCGCCCTGGCCCCCCACCACGATATGGTCGCTGTCCGTGCGGAACCCGGCGCCGGCCAAGGCCAGGATCAGGCCGGTTCCATCGGTGTTGCTGGCCTCGATGCCGCCGTCCTGGTTGAACAGCAGCAGGTTCGCGGCGCCCGCCCGCAGCGCGGCTTCGTCCGCCTCATCCGCCAGGGCCAGGGCTTCTTCCTTGAAGGGGATGGTCACGTTCAGGCCCAGGACCACGCCGCCCCGCAACCCCTCCACGAACCTTGAAAACCCCTCCCGGCCGGGCGCGAAGGCCAGATAGACCGCGTCCAGCCCGGCGGCCTCGATCCAGGCGTTGTGGATCAGGGGGCTGAGCGAATGACGCACGGGATGGCCGACGACGCCGGCGATGCGGGTCTCGGCGGTGATGGCGCGGCTCATGTGCTCAGCGCTCCGTGCCGGCGCAGCAGGTCGAGCAGGCCAACCAACGGCAGGCCCAGGATGGCGAAATAGTCGCCCTCGATGCGGTCGAACAGCTGCACGCCCTCGCCCTCCAGCTGGTAGCAGCCGACGCTGGACAGCACAGCCTCGCCCTGGCGTTCCAGATAGGCGTCGAGATAGGCGTCGGAGAACGGCCGCATGTGCAGGGTCGAGGTCTTCACCTCGCGCCAGATCGCCTCGCCGTCCCGGGCCACGACCACGCCGGCGTGCAGTCGATGCGGCCGGCCGCGCAGCCGCGTCAGCCGCTCGCGCGCCTCGGCCAGGGTCGAGGCCTTGTCGATGAGGTCGCCGTCGAAATCCAGCGTCTGGTCGGCGCCGATCACCAGGCCGGGCCTGCGGGCCGAGACGCGGATGGCCTTCAGCTCGGCCAAGGCGTCGGCGACGTCGCGCGGCCCGGTCCCCTCGGCCAGCAGCGCGGCCTTGGCGGTTTCCTCGTCGACGCCGGGCGAGACGGCGTCGAACGCCACCCCGGCGCTGCGCAGCAAGGCGATCCTGGAACGGCTGGTGGAGGCGAGGACGACCGGCGTCACGCGACGATCTCGGCGATATGGCCCCGCTGGGCGCTGATCAGGTTGATCACCGCCGCGGCGGTCTCCTCCACCGAGCGGCGGGTCACGTCGATCACCGGCCATTTGTGCCGCTCGAACATCCGGCGGGCGCGGATGATCTCCTCACGCACCGCCTCGTCGTCCACATAGGCGCTCTCGCGCTCCTCGCGGATGCTGAGCAGGCGGTTGCGACGGATCTGCAGCAGCCGGTCGGGCGACACGGTCAGGCCGACCACAAGCGGCTTGCGCAGCTCGAACAGGGCCGCTGGCGGCTCGATGCCCGGCGCCAGAGGGACGTTGGCGGCGCGAACACCGCGATGGGCCAGATAGATCGAGGTCGGGGTCTTGGAGGTGCGGCTGACCCCCACCAGCACCACGTCGGCGCCCTCGAGATCCCCGGTCCCTTGCCCGTCGTCGTGGGTCATGGCGAAGTTGAGCGCGTCCATCCGCTCGAAATAGCCGGCGTCCAGGGCATGTTGGGCGCCCACGCGGGTGGACAGCGAGGCGCCGAGATAGCGCGCCAGGGACGAGATCAGGGGATCCAGGGCGCCCATGCAGGGCAGGTCGAGCTCGCGGCAGCCCTGCTCCAGCGCGGTGCGCAGTTCCTGCTCGACGATGGTGTGCAGCACCATGCCCGGGGCCCCGGCGATCTCCTGCAGCACCCGGTCCAGCTGCCGGCGCGAGCGGACCAGGGCGAAGATGTGCTCGATGGGCAGCACATTGTCGAACCGGGCGCAGACCGCCCGCGCCATGGCGTTCAGCGTCTCGCCGGTGGAATCGGACACCAGGTGGACGTGGAAATAGGTGGCGAGTCGGCTGGTCATGGCTTTCGCCGTCCTGTGGACAGGTCGGGGGAGGAGTGGGCCTTCCGCCTGTGCGGCGAGGGGGACCAAAGCGGGCCGAAGGGCTTTTGCCAAGGGCCCGGGGGAAATCTGCCGTCCCGGTGGTCCGTTTGTCCCCATTTCGGTGAGATGTGGACGGACGATTCCTCAGGTCCGTGGAGAGTTGGGGACGCATGGTCATCCCGGATCGATCCCCGCGACGGGGTTAACGATTCATTAACCAATTCCGCTCTCACCCGGCTTTCCACACAATCCACAGGCAGGCCACCCTCGAAGACAATCCGTGGACCTGGACGGGGATACTGGTGCGCGGATCGGTCCGTCGACGGCTGTCCACCCTATCCCGCCCTCTGCCTCTTCTTCCAAATCCAAGAGTCTTATCTTCTAGGAAGAGAAGGTAGAGACGCCTTGAGAAGCACGGGCTGGGGGGATTAAGGAGCGCCATGATCGAATCCTCCCCGCCCCTGCTCCTGCGCGCGCTAGCGGGCGAGGTGCTGCCCAGGCCCCCCATCTGGCTGATGCGCCAAGCCGGCCGTTATCTGCCGGAGTATCGGGCGTTGAGGTCCAAGGCCAAGGACTTCATCGGATTCTGCCTGGATCCTGAACTGGCGGCGGAAGCCACCTTGCAGCCCATGCGTCGGTTCCCGCTGGATGCGGCCATCGTGTTCGCCGACATTCTGCTTGTGCCGCTGGCGGTGGGCCAGCGGGTCTGGTTCGAAGAGGGAGAGGGCCCCAAGCTCGGACCCTTGCCGGACAACCGCACCCTGGAGCGGGGCCTGGACGGCGCCCTGGGCCTGCTGGCGCCGGTGGGAGAAACGCTGGCCGATGTCCGCGAGATCCTGGAGCCGCACCGCGCCCTGATCGGGTTCGCCGGCGCGCCCTGGACGGTGGCCACCTACATGATCGAGGGCGCGTCCAGCCGCGACCGGGCCAAGGCCCGCGCCCTGGCCTTCGACGATCCGGCCCGGGTGGACGGATTGATCGAACTCCTGGTCGAGGTCACCGCTCGTTATCTCACCTTGCAGGCGGCCTCGGGGGCCGATGTCCTGAAGCTGTTCGATTCCTGGACCGACAACCTGCCCGAGGACCTGTTCGAGCGGCTGGTGATCGCGCCCCACCGCGCCATTGTCGAGCGGCTGCGCAAGGCGGGGGTGACGGCGCCGGTGATAGGCTTCCCGCGGGGCTGCGGGGCATTGGTCGAGGGCTATGCGGCGCGGGCGGGGATCGACGCGGTGGCGCTCGACGTCCAGGCCTCCGCCGACCTGGGGCGCCGCCTGCAGACCCGCCTGCCGATCCAGGGCGCGCTGGACCCGCTGCTGTTGCGCGCGGGCGGTCAGGCGCTCGATGACCGCGTGGATCAGATGCTGCGTCAGTGGGGCGGCGGTCCGTACGTGTTCAACCTGGGCCACGGGGTGATCCTGGACACCCCGATCGAGCATGTGGCCCGTGTCGTGGACCGGGTGACCGGCTGGGCCGGCGCGTAATGGCCAGGACCGCCGGCCGGCGCATCGCGGTGGTGCTGTTCAATCTGGGCGGACCCGACAGCCTGGCGGCTGTGCGGCCGTTCTTGTTCAACCTGTTCCGCGATCCCGCCATCCTGGGGGTTCCGGCGCTGCTGCGGCTGCCGCTGGCCGCTCTGATCTCGTCGCTGAGGACCCGGTCGGCCAGAGCGAACTATGCCCACATGGGCGGGGCGTCGCCCTTGCTGGCGGAGAGCCGCGCCCAGGCGGAGGCGCTGGAGGCCAGACTGCGAGAGACGATGGCCGGGGACCAGACCAAGGTGTTCCTCGCCATGCGTTACTGGCGGCCCTTCGTGGAAGAGACCGCTCGTGAGGTCTCCGCTTGGCAGCCCGACGAGATCGTGCTCCTGCCGCTCTATCCGCAGTATTCCACCACCACCACGGGGTCCTCTTTGGAGGTGTGGGGCAAGGCCTATCGCGGGTCCGGACGGGCGCACAGAGTGTGCTGCTATTACGCGGAGACGGGTTTCATCGACGCTCACGTCAGCCGCATCCGCCAGTGCTGGACGGCGGCGGGTGAGCCGGAGAACATCAGGATCCTGTTCTCGGCGCACGGCTTGCCGGAGCGGGTGGTGAAGGGTGGCGATCCCTATCAATGGCAGATCGAAAAGACCTGTGAGGCGATCGTGGCCCGGCTCGGCCTGCCGCTGGACTGGCGCATCTGCTACCAGAGCCGGGTGGGGCCGATGAAGTGGATCGGGCCGACCACGCCCGAAGCCGTCGCCGAGGCCTGCCAGGACGGCTTCGGGGTGCTGATCGATCCGGTGGCCTTCGTCAGCGAGCACATCGAGACCCTGGTGGAGCTGGACCGCGACTATGCCCGTCTTGCCGAGTCCTTCGGTTGCGAGGTCTATCTGCGCGCCGCGGCGGTGGGGACCGAGCCGGCCTTCATCGAGGGACTGGCGCGAATGACCGCGCACGCCTTATCACGGCCGGGGATCGGCCCGGAAGGCGTCCCCTGCGCGCCGGGCCTGGCGCGCTGTGCGTTGGTTCAGGGGATCAGGGAGGCGGCGTGACCTACGATATGATCCGCGGGCTGCACATCCTGGCGGTGATCGCCTGGATGGCGGGGCTGCTCTACCTGCCGCGCCTGTTCGTCTATCACACCCGGGCGACGGCCGGGTCCGAGATGGACGAAACCTTCAAGACCATGGAGCTGAAGCTCTATCGGATCATCATGAACCCAGCGATGGTCGTGGCCTGGCTGCTGGGACTGTCGCTGATCTGGGTGGACGCGCACAATCGCTTCGGGACGCCCCACGATCCGGACTGGGCGTTCGTGTTGAAGCCGTGGATGGCGACCAAACTGACTGGCGTGGTGTTCCTGACCTGGTGGCACCATTTCCTGGGCCAGGCGCGCAAGGCCTTCGCGCGCAACGAGAACCGGCGGTCTGAGAAGTTCTGGCGGATGACCAACGATCTGCCGTTCCTGGCGGCGATCGTCATGGTGCTGGCGGTGACCACGGAGTTCGGCGGTTGAGTGACACTGACAATCTCGGCAAGCTCGGCAAGGCATGGCGGGGCGTCCGCCACGTCATGGGCGGGGGCGACGCTGGCGGCGCGCCACCCAAGGCCCAGATCGCGATCCTGAACCGGACGGTCGATGACCTGCGCAAACAGGTCAAATGGCTCGAGATGCTGACCGAGAAGCTGCTGGTCGAGCAGCGGGGCTATTGCCTGCTGCCGCCGGAACGGCTGCGCATGCACATCGGCGCCCGCGAGAGCGCCGCCAATTTCTGGAACCAGGGCCGGCATTCCTCGCAGCGGGTGCTTGAGGTGTTCGGCGAAAACCCGTCCGGCCCGGTGCTGGACTGGGGGTGTGGCTGCGGTCGGACCCTTTACTGGCTGCATGCTCATACCGCCTGGCGCGAGCAGTACCGCGGCTGCGACGTCGACGCCGAGGCGATCAAGTGGTTGCGCAAGCAAGGGACCGGTGGTGTCGCGGTCTGCGCGCCCGCGCCGCCTCTGCCCTATGCGGACGGTACCTTCGCTGGCCTGTTCTGCTTCAGCGTGCTGACCCACATCCATCCGCTCCAGCACAGGGGCTGGATAGAGGACATCCACCGGATCGTGCGCCCGGGCGGCCGGGCCTATCTGACCGCCAACAGCGACGCCCATGTCGGCGATCCGGGGGCGTTCCGGGAAAGGGACCGGCAGGCCTATCGGGAACAGGGCTGGGTCTATGTCGAGCACCCCGGCCACTACAAAAGCGCCGCGGCCGTGAGCCTGAAGCACATGATGGCCTCACTCGATGGACTGTTCGAGCTCGAGCAGCATCGTCAGGCGGGGTACCACCGCATGGACGACTTTGTGGTGCGCAGGATCTAGCGGCCGTCGGTCTGAGGCCCCATCTGAGCGAGCGTGGACGAAACCGTGGGCGACGGCGGGCCAACCGCCGCGCTTGACCTGAACCCCGGCTTGTGGTTCCGGTGGGTCGGCGCTTCTCTCGCGCTCCCGCCTCATGACGGACGCCCGCCGGTTCTCGGCCCCACGTCCACCCCGAACTTTCCAATTCGCCCGACGCCCCCGTCCCACGGACGGAGTCCGTCGGCCTTAGGCCTCCCAGGTCATTGAATGTCAGACGAATCCCCGATCGAAACCCTTTCAGATCCCGACACGAGCGCGCTGGCCGATCCGCCAGCTGACGGTGTCGAAGACTCCCAGACCGAGGCGCAGCAGGACGGCGCCGACGAGGACGACGGTCCGTCGCCTGTCGAGGCCATGGGCCTCAAGAAAATGTCCCTGCAGGAGCTGAAGGCCAAGTCGCCGACGGACCTGCTGGCCCTCGCCGAGGCGCTCGAACTCGAGAACGCCAACACGATGCGCAAGCAGGACATGATGTTCGCCATCCTGAAGACCGTCGCCGAGGGCGGGGTCGACATCTCGGGTGACGGCACGCTCGAGGTCCTGCAGGACGGTTTCGGCTTCTTGCGCAGCTCCGAGGCCAACTATCTGCCCGGTCCGGACGATATCTACGTGTCCCCCTCGCAGATCCGCCGTTTCGGCCTGCGCACCGGCGACACCGTCGAGGGCGGGGTCCGGGCCCCCCGCGAAGGCGAGCGCTACTTCGCCCTGGTCAAGGTCGACCAAGTCAATTTCGAGGAGCCGGACCAGGTCCGGCACAAGGTCCACTTCGACAACCTGACGCCGCTCTATCCCGAAGAGCGGCTGACCATGGAAATCGACGACCCGACCATCAAGGACAAGTCCGGCCGGGTGATCGACATCGTCGCCCCCCTCGGCAAGGGCCAGCGCTGCCTGATCGTCGCCCCGCCCCGGGTCGGCAAGACGGTGATGCTGCAGAACATCGCCAAGTCGATCGCCCACAACCACCCCGAATGCTACCTGATCGTGCTGCTCATCGACGAGCGGCCGGAGGAAGTCACCGACATGCAGCGGACGGTGAAGGGCGAGGTGATCTCCTCGACCTTCGACGAGCCCGCCACGCGACACGTCCAGGTGGCCGAAATGGTCATCGAGAAGGCCAAACGGCTGGTCGAGCACAAGCGCGACGTGGTGATCCTGCTGGACTCCGTCACCCGCCTGGGCCGGGCCTACAACACGGTGGTGCCGTCCTCCGGCAAGGTGCTGACCGGCGGCGTCGACGCCAACGCCCTGCAGCGCCCCAAGCGCTTCTTCGGCGCGGCGCGGAACATCGAGGAAGGCGGCTCGCTGACCATCATCGCCACCGCCCTGATCGATACCGGCTCGCGGATGGACGAGGTGATCTTCGAAGAGTTCAAGGGCACCGGTAACTCGGAAATCATCCAGGACCGCAAGGTCGCCGACAAGCGCGTGTTCCCGGCCATCGACATCATCAAGTCGGGCACCCGTAAGGAAGAGCTCATCACCCCCAAGGACCAGCTGCAGAAGACCTATGTGCTGCGGCGGATCCTCGGCCCCATGGGGGCGCAGGACGCCATCGAGTTCCTGCTGGACAAGCTGCGCTCGACCAAGAACAACGCCGAGTTCTTCCAGTCGATGAACACGTGACGGCGATCCCTAATTGCCGATGCCTACGCGGCTAGCGCTCTCAGAAAACGAAGTTCGACATTTGCAGTGCCGGATGGGATTTGAACGGGCGCGACCACGTCACTGCTAAAGGACGGCACCGACAGCTGGATGTTGAACGTGTCGCCAGCTTCAAGGGTGGCGCCGGTCACAAGCTTGGCACCGTGGGGCGCTGAGATCTTCAGACGAATCGCTGTGATTTTTTTGTTGTCGCCGAGTGCGTAGAGACCATCGTACCGAACACCTCCAATGTCAGCGCCGGTAATTAGGCCTCTCTGGAAAACAAGCATGGCGGACCCCATCCCCTGCATCCCAGAATAGCTAACTGAGTAGATTCCCTCGTACATTCCATTTCTCCTATCGTAAGCGCGGCTAAGCTCTGTTTTGCGCTCCTGGAGGGGCAACATTCCGAAGACCCTTAGATAAGCTTCTACGGGTCCCGGTACTTCATCTGCGCCTTCGGTAAGCCACCGCGACACGCTGCGCGCCGAGACGCTGAGTAGTTCGGCGAGTTCATTTGCCTCGAGACCGATCCGCACCAATAGTTCTCTAAGTTCCGTTGGGGTCATTGGGCTACAAAGATGTCGTGCATAAACGCCATAATGGCTGACAGATGTGGCTTGTCAAGAAGAAATTATTGTGAGCGGGTGGCTCCCGGGCGCGGGAAGCGGCGTTGGTTCCAGCGAAGGTCGCGGGGATGATCAAGGTCTACCACGAGCCGAATTCGCGCTCCCTGCGCGTGGTCTGGCTGATGGAAGAGCTGGGCGAGGCCTGCGAGGTCGAGACCGTCGCCTATCCGCCCGACGAGGCCTTCCGCCGGCGCACCGGCTTGGGAACCATTCCGGCCGTCCTGGACGGCGACACCGTCGCGTCGGAGTCCATCGCCATCTTGCAGTACCTGACCGGGCGGCGGAGTGAGGCCGCGCTGGCGCTCGGCCTCACCGTCGGACCCACACCGGACCCGGCCGCCTATGCCGAACACCTGCAGTTCCTGCACCTGGGCGAGGCGTCGATGATGACGCCGCTGGGGTTCATGGCCCGCACCCGCCGTCTGGCGCCGGAGGCCGAGACCAGCTTCACCTTCGCCCACTGCCGCAGCATGTTCGTCCGCGCCGTCGAGGCGGCGGACGGATGGCCCTTCCTGACGGGGTACGCCTTGACCATCGCCGACATCTCGGTGTGCTACGCCCTGTTCTTCGCGCGCCGGCGCGGCTTCGACGACCTGGTCCCCGCACGGTCCCTGGCCTATCTCGACCGCCTTTCGGCGCGGCCGGCCTTCCAGCGGGCGCTCTCCCGATGAGCGGGGCCGTCGAAGCGATCTCCGGGACCGACCTGCCCCTGCCGTTGGTCCGGCGCGGCAAGGTTCGCGACGTCTACGCCGTGGACGACGACCGGCTGCTGGTGGTGGCCACCGACCGGATCAGCGCCTTCGACGTGGTGATGGCCGAGGCCGTGCCGTTCAAGGGCGCGGTGCTGACCCAGCTGACCGCCTGG
>FTGF01001703.1_pt1 | contig 14767 bp, 15 predicted proteins | sample 1640631 | NCBI WGS metagenome assembly FTGF01 (sample SAMEA3914789, study PRJEB12502) | metagenome | biome: forest; material: soil | place: Canada | collected 2011-07-03 | depth 0.3 m
CCCACAACGCCAAGGCCGCCATGGACCAGGGCTCGGGCGCCTATTTCTACCTGCCCAAGATGGAAAGCCGGCTGGAGGCGCGGCTGTGGAACGACGCCTTCGTCATCGCCCAGCAGGCGCTCGGCCTGCCCACCGGCTCGTTCAAGGCCACGGTGCTTATCGAGACCCTGCCGGCCGCCTTCGAGATGGACGAAATCCTCTACGAGCTGAAGGACCACATCGTCGGGCTGAACTGCGGGCGCTGGGACTACATCTTCTCGTTCATCAAGCGGCTCGGCCGCCGGCCGGAGTTCCTGACCCCCGACCGGGCGGTGATGACCATGGGCCAGGCCTTCCTGCGCGCCTATTCCCTGCAGCTGATCAAGACCTGCCACCGCCGCGGGGCCTTCGCCATGGGCGGCATGGCGGCCCAGATCCCGGTGCGGGGCGACGCCGCCGCCAACGAGGCCGCCTTCGCCCGGGTGCGCGCCGACAAGGAGCGCGAAGCGACCGACGGCCACGACGGCACCTGGGTGGCCCACCCCGGCATGGTGGGCCTGGCCACCGAGGTGTTCGACCGGCTGATGCCCGAGCCCAACCAGCTGGGCCGTCTGCGCGAGGACATCGCCGTCACCCCCGGGCAGATGATCGAGATGCATTCCGGAGCCCGCACCGAGCGGGGCCTGCGCGAGAACATCCGCGTGGGGGTGCAGTACATCGAGGCCTGGCTGCGCGGGCGAGGGGCGGTGCCGCTCTACAACCTGATGGAGGACGCCGCGACCGCCGAGATCAGCCGCGCCCAGATCTGGCAGTGGCTGAAGTTCGCCGCCGAGCTCGAGGACGGCCGCCCGGTGACGCCCGCCCTGTTCACCTCGTTGCTGGACGACGAGATGGCCGCCCTGCGCGAGGCGCTGGGGCGGGACATCTACGGCTCCGGCCGCTTCCCCGAGGCCATCGACCTGTTCTCCCGCATGAGCCTGGCCGAGGACTTCGAAGAGTTCCTCACCCTGCCGGCCTATCCGTTGCTGGGGTGATTCCCTGTCCGATTGTCCCCGCGAAGGCGGGGACCCATGAGTTCGCACAAGCGGGCAGACAGTTATCAGGCTGGATGGGTCCCCGCCTACGCGGGGACACACGGAGGAATGGGGCGGGTCTTGCCTCCGCCCCGACCCTGCAGCATTTTCACCTCCCCACTCAACCCATGCGACTCCGATGTCCGCCGCCACCGACACCCTCTGGCCCACCAAGACCCGCGACGTCCTGAATCATCACCAGGACTCCACCAACTGGGACTCGATCACCCTGCGCGAGGGGGACGTGGTGGCGGCCAACTGGGCCAAGGCGGGGATCACCTGGCTGCAGCAGATCATCGTCCAGCTGCTCAACGACGGCGGGCCGGACGTGCACTGCGGCGGCAACGTGGTCTGGCCGGACTGGTGGACCATCGACAAGGCCCAGCTGAGGGAATGGACCGACTCCATCCCTGGCCGGCGCGTGTTCAAGTGCCACCTTCCCGCGGACTCGCTGAACCTGTCGCCCCTGGCCCGCTACATCTACATCGGCCGTGACGCCCGGGACGTGGTGTGGAGCCTCCATCCGCACATCTGGAACTACACCCAGGAGCTGATCGACGTGGTCAACCGCGCGCCCCACCGGGACTGGCCCGACTGGCCGGGCGCGGCCGAGGACATCCACCGGTTCTACGCCGACTGGCTGGAGCGGGATGGGCATCCGTACTGGTCGTTCTGGTCCAACGTGCAGTCCTGGTGGGACGTGCGCCATCTGCCCAACGTCATGCTGGTGCATCACCAGGCGCTGGCCGCCGATCGCGAGGGCCAGATCCGCCGCATCGCCGACTTCCTGGGCGTGGAGCCGTGCCCCGAGGCCTGGGGGCGGATCCTCCGTCACACCAGCTTCGACTGGATGAAGGCCAATCCGGACCGGCTGCTGCCCATCCATTCGTTCAAGGATCAAGGCGCGAGCTTCATGAACAAGGGCGTCAACGGCCGCTGGCGTGACGTCCTGAGCTCCGCCGAGATCGCCCGCTGCGACGAGGAAGCCGCGCGGAACCTGACGCCGGGCTGCGCGCGATGGCTGGCGACCGGGGAGGGTGAGGCGTGATGCGGACCTGTCTCGGATCGGCGCGGCAGCACGCCCCCTCCGTCCCTCCGGGCCACCTCCCCCGCAGGCGGGGGAGGACCTCAAGGTCGATGGTTCGTAGTCCTCCCCCGTGAAACGGGGGAGGGGGACCGCCCCCGGGCTCGGCCGAAGGCCTACCCGAGGACAGGCTACGCGGTGGAGGGGGCGCAGCCGCCTCAGATGAGGCCCTACGTCGCCCTCAACGCCACCGCCACCGGCAGGCGCGCCGCGCGGATCGAGGGGGCGAAGCCGCCGATCAGGCCAATGATCAGCGACCAGATGACGCCCAGCATCACCAGGCCCGGCGTCACCATCAGCGGGAAGGTCAGGGAAGCGATGTGGGCGGCGTTGCCGTTGAACGCCAGCCAGGCCACGCCGGCGCCCAGCAGCGCCCCCGGCACCGACAGCAAGAGCGACTCCACCATGACCGAGACCACCACCGCGGTGGCGCCGAAGCCGATGGCGCGGAGGGTCGCGATCTCGCGCGCCCGGGCGTCGACCGCCGAGTACATGGTGTTCAGTGCGCCGAACACGGCCCCGACGGCCATCACCACGCCGACGAAATAACCCACGAAGTCCAGGATCACGGTCAGCTGCTGAAGCTGGTCCTGGATGTACTGGGACTGCTTTTTTACGTCGAGCTTGAGCTGGGGATTGGTGGTCACCCAGTCCTTGAAGCGCTGGAACGACTGCATGGAATCCAGCCGGGCCGCGACGCTCTGGTAGGCGTTGCGGTCGAAGGCCGCGAGCACCGTGTCGGTGTCGCCGACGATGCCGTTCTCGGCCAGCCCGCCGTTCTCCTCGAAGGCGCCGACCACCTTCCAGTCGGAGCCGCGCAGCCGGATGTTGTCGCCGACCTGAAGGTCCTTGAACTGGGTGCGCGCCTGCTTGCCGACGATCAGCTCGCGCACCGCCGGCCGGTACATGCGCCCCGCGACCAGCTTGAAGGTTGGCTCCTTGGCCAGCCATTGGGCGGAGATTCCCTGGAAACCGGTGTTGGCCGAGCCGCCGTCGGACTTCTTGGTCACCTCGACCACGATGGTCGCCTGCGGATCGATCAGGGGCTTGCCGTCCGGCCCCTTCTTGATCCCGGGCGCGTTGGAGGCGATCGCCGCCTCCTCGCGGCTGATCGAGCCCATATAGGCCGCCGTCGCCCCGGCCGAGAGCAGGATCACCTGGTTGGGATCGGAGCCCCGGGTCGAGCTCTGCATCAGCCCGGCGCTGATCGCCAAAAGCGACACCATCACCGCCACCACACAGGCCACGCCGATGACGGTGACCAGAGAGGAGCTCAGCCGCTGGGGCAGGCTGCGGATGTTCATGGCGGTGACCGCCAGGATCTGTTTCAGCATCCGGGGGCTCCACGCGCCAAATCATATTCCGTCCGTCCCCGCGAAGGCGGGGACCCATCCAGCTTGACGCCGGTCTGCCCGCCCCTTGCGAACTCATGGGTTCCCGCCTGCGCGGGAACACACGGATTTGGGGATGCGCTGGAACGTATCATCCTCACCTCCCCGCCAACGCGTCGACGATCTGCAGGCGCATGGCCCGGATCGCCGGGGGCAGGCCGGTCAGCAGGGCGAGCACGATCGCGGCCACGAAGCCGAAGGCCAGGGCCGGGCCGGACTGCATGGCGAAGCCGATGAGCGACTTGATCGTGGGGAACAGGGCGGCGGCGATGCCCAGCCCGATCGCCGCGGACACCAGGCAGAACACCAGAGACTCGGCGAACACCAGGAACAGCACCCCCTGGTCGGAGAAGCCCAGGGTCTTCAGGACCGCCAGCTCGTTGGTGCGCTCGCGCACCGACTGCATCATCACCGCCCCGACCGAGAGCAGAAGCGCAAAGAACACCGCCCCCATGATGGCCCGCACCACCAGCGAGATATCGCCGATCTGCTTCAGCTGGTTCATCGCATATTCGTGCTGGGTGGCCGTCTTGGTCTCGTGCGGCGAGTTGGCGAACAGCTTGTCCACGTCCGAAGATACCTGGCTGGCCCTGGCGGGATCGGCGATGCGCAGCATGAACAGATTGGCCGTGCCGTTCTGACTGGTGCGGCCTTCGTCGATATAGGCGTAGTTGATCAGCAGGCTGGTGGCGCCGAAGTTCGGGTCCTTGGAGGTGTAGGTTCCGGCGATGGTCACCGGCCAGGTGGCGCTGCCGTCCTTGTTGGGCCAGTACATCGACCGCAGCGGCACCGTGTCGCCCACCTTCCAGCCCTGGCGCTTGGCGAGGTCGGCCCCCATCAGGGCGCCGGTGCGGATGCGCCGCATGGTTTCCAGCGCGCCGGGGCTGGCCGACAGGGCCGGATAGGTGACGAAGAAGGTCTCCGGATCCATGGCCAGGGCGTTGATGTAGTTGCCCGGCGTGCGGAACGTCGAGGTGAACACCACCAGCGGGGTTTCCGCCTGCACGCCCTTGACCGTCTTGATCTGGGCGATGTGCCCGAGCGGCAGGCCTTCGAGGATGCTCACGCGGCTGTAGACGTAGAGGATGTCGGCGCGGGTTTCCTTGACGGCGTTGTCGATGCCGCTGGTGAAGCCCTGCAGCAGGCCGAACATCAAAAAGGCGTTGACGATGGAGAGCAGGGTGAGGATCGCCCGGCCCTTCTTGCGCCAGATTCCCGCCCAGACCAGGGGCAGGAACTTCATGCCGCCGCCCCCTCAGGTTCGGCGACCAGGGCGCCCTTGTCGAGGTGCACGATGCGCGAGGCGAACTCGGCGGCCTTGGGGTCGTGGGTGACCATGATGATGGTCTTTCCCTGCTGGCGATTGAGCAGCTGAAGCAGGCCGAGGATCTCCACGGCGGTCTCGCGGTCGAGGTCGCCGGTGGGCTCATCGCAGACCAGCAGGGTGGGGTCGGCGACGATGGCGCGGGCGATGGCCACCCGCTGCTGCTGGCCGCCGGACAGTTCGGAAGGCTTGTGCTTCTTGCGGTCCGCCAGGTCGACCAGCTCCAGCGCCGCCTGCACGTTCTTCTTGCGCTGGGCGCCGGACAGGTTGGTGAGCAACAGCGGCAGCTCGACGTTCTGCTCGGCGGTGAGGGTCGGCATCAGATTGTAGAACTGGAAGACGAAGCCCACGTGGCGCGCCCGCCACTTGGACAGCCGCCCGCCGGACAGCTGGTCGATCCGCTCGCCGGCGACGGTCACCTCGCCCAGGCTGGGGCGATCCAGTCCGCCGATCAGGTTGAGCAGGGTGGTCTTGCCCGACCCCGACGGCCCCATCAGGGCCACGAACTCGCCGGCCTCGATGTCGAGATCGAGGTTGTGCAGCACCTCCACGGCCTGCTTGCCGCGGATGTAACGCTTGACCACCTTCTTGACGGACACCAGCAGGGCCATCTGCATTCCTTTGCGTTCAATTCACCGACGTCACGCGATCAGCACTTAATTCCGTCATCCCCGGCCTTGTGCCGGGGACCCATGAACACCGACGTTTCAGGCCCTACGATCACATCGCTGATGGTCGCTTAGACCAACCGGCAGGACCTGAGTGCATGGGTCCCCGGCACAAGGCCGGGGATGACGATGTTGGGGGTGTCAGGCCCCCCGTATTCATATTCGCCGCCGCCTGCTCCACCGGATGCGGACACCCGCTAATTCTCCGTTTTCGGCTTGACGATCTTCACGCTGGAACCGTCGTGCAGCTTGGCGAGATCGCCCAGCGCCACCTGCTCGCCGGGGGACAGACCGCCCACCACGATCTGACCGTCGGGGTTGTGCGCGCCCAGGCGCACGGCGCGGCGCTCGGCCTTGTGACCATTGACCACGAACACCACGGACTGGTCGCCGTCTTCGGTCTTCACCGCGTCCGGCGGAATGATCACGCTTCGCACGGACGTCGTCTGAGCGCCTGACGTGGGGGTCGGGGCCAGGAACGAGACCCGGGCGCCCATCTCCGGCACGATGCGGGGGTCCTTGATCTTGAACCCCACCCGCACGGTGACGGTGGCCTTGGAGCGGTCGGCGGTGGGGATGACGGCGATCACCTGGGCGGGGATCGCCCAGTCCGGGTAGGCGTTCAGCTTGACCGTGGCGGGCATGTCCTGCTGCACGCGGTTGATGAAGCTCTCGGCGACGTCGACCTCGACCTCCAGGGAGTCCATGTCGACGACGGTGCCGATGCCGGTGCGGGTGAAGCCGCCGCCGGCGGAGATGGGCGACACCATCTCGCCCGGCTGGGCCGCCTTGACGGTGACCACCCCGGCGAAGGGCGCCCGCACCACGGTGTCGTCCAGCGCGCGCGCGGCCATTTCCTGTCCGGCCCGGGCCACCTGAAGCTGCTTGCGGGACAGGTCGAGATTGGCGCGGGCGGTGTCGTAGGCCTGCTTGGCGTCCTGCACCGCCTGTTCGCTGAGGAAGCCCTTGGCGTGGATCTCCTGATTGCGCTGATAGGTCGGACCGGCCGCGTTGGCGGTGACCTCGGCCACCTGCAGGCTGGACTGGGCCGAGGCCGCCTGGGCATTGGCCTGATCGGCCGCGGCCCGGGCGTTGGAAGGGTCGAGGCGGGCGATCACCTGGCCGGCGTCGACGTGCTGGCCCTCTTCGATCATCACGTCCAGCACCTTGCCGGTGATCTTGCTGGAGACGGTGGCCTGCCGTCGGGCCACCACGTAGCCCGAGGCGTCGAGCAGCGACGCGCCCTGGGACGCCTCGCCCGAGGCGACGGGCTTGGCCGCGGCCAGCTGCACCGGCGCCCGGCCGGGCTGGGCCACCAGGAACCAGACCAGGAGCGCGATCAGCACCACGGCGGCGACGCCCAGCCCGATCCAGCGCCAGGGCAGGGCGGGTCCGCCGCCGCCCGGCGCGGGGCCGTCGGTGCGATCGATCTGAAGTTGGCTAAGCAGCGAGGCCTTGTTCATCGAACGCCCGCCGTCATCGACTGTGGTTGTCCAGGCATGCCCCCACCCCGCAGCGGCGCATATAGGCGCTCGTGGTTGACCTGTTAAGCGGTCGGTCGGCCGCAGGCGGATTAACTTTCGGAAAGTTGGCGCGCCGCCCATCCTCGAGCGAGAGGACTGCATGGCGGCCATGCCTAAAGAGCATCGCAAAGCCCGGTAAGGCCTTGCTATAGTCGCGCTGCTTCGGAGGACGGCCATGGCTTCGGATCAGACGGCGGACGCGACGGCCCGGGGCCCACGCCGTCCAGAGGTGATCTATCGCCACGCCCTGATCACGCGGATCACCCACTGGATCAACGTGGTCTGCCTGACCGTGCTCTTGATGAGCGGCCTGCAGATCTTCAACGCCCACCCCTTCCTGCACTGGGGACAGTACGGCGCCGACTTCGATCCCAAGCTGCTGACCATTCACTTTCCGAAATGGGCCACCATCCCCAGCTGGCAGGACCTGGCCACCGGCCGCATCTGGCACTTCTTCTTCGCCTGGATCTTCGTGATCAACGGGCTGGTCTATCTGCTCCACGGCATCCTCAGCGGCCACTTCCGCCGCGACTTCGCCCCCACGGGCCCGCAGCTGCGCCACATCCACAACACCATCTGGGACCACCTGCGCCTGAAGTTCCCCAAGGGCGAGGAGGCCAAGGCCTATAACGTGCTGCAGAAGTTCGCCTATATCGGCATCGTGGTCCTGCTGCCGTTCATGCTGCTCACCGGCCTGACCATGTCGCCGGGGGTGGACGCGGCCTGTCCCTGGCTGCTCGACCTGTTCGGCGGGCGGCAGTCGGACCGCACCCTGCACTTCATCTTCGCCTGGGGCATCGTCGGTTTCGTGATCATCCACCTGATCGCCGTCGTGGCGGCGGGACCGATCAACGAGATCGGATCGATGATCACCGGCCGCTACCGGGTCGAACCCGAGGAGGACGCGTGATGGACCGCGCCGACGACGCGCCGGACTGGGGACGCCTGTCCCGCCGCGCCGCCCTGATCGGGGCGGCCGGCGCCGGCGGACTGCTGCTGACCGGCTGCGACCAGCTGTCGCACAGCCGCAGCTTCATCCGGGTGATGCAGAACGCCGAGCGCTGGAACCTGTTCTCGCAGCGGCTCTTGCTGTCGGGCGGCGGCCTGGCGCGGGAGTTCACCGCCAAGGATCTGTCGCCGGTGTTCAAGGCCAACGGTTCGGTCAAGCCGGGGGGAGACGCCTATGCCCGGCTGATGGACACCGGCTTCAACGACTTCAAGCTGAACATCGGCGGCCTGGTGCAGCATCCGCTCAGCCTGTCGCTGGCCGAACTCCGCGCCCTGCCGGCCCGCTCCCAGATCACCCGGCATGACTGCGTGGAAGGCTGGAGCGCCATCGGCGGCTGGACCGGGGTGCAGCTTGGCCTCTTGCTGAAGAGCGCGGTCTTGCTGCCCCAGGCCCGCTATCTGGTGTTCCACTGCGCCGACAATCTCGGGGGAGGGCCCAATGGGCTCTACTACGAGAGCATCGACCTGAACGACGCGGTGCACCCCCAGACCATCCTGGCCTACGACATGAACGGCCAGCCGCTGCCGGTCGCCCACGGCGCGCCGCTGCGGCTGCGGCTGGAGCGCCAGCTCGGCTATAAGATGGCCAAATATGTGATGGCCATCGAGGCGGTGGACAGCTACGCCCACTTCGGCAGCGGCCGGGGCGGCTTCTGGGAAGACCGCGGCTACGCCTGGTATGGAGGGATCTGACCGGTCGCGCCAAAGGTGCTTCGGCTTGATCGCCGAGGGCGCCGCGCCCATGTTGGCGGCTCACCACCCATCGAGTTCATGACCCCTTACGACGCCCCTTCCGTGATTCAGACGCCCGCGGCCCGGCCGCTGATCGATCCGTTCGGGCGGACCGTGGACTATCTGCGCGTATCGGTGACCGATCGCTGCGACCTGCGCTGCGTCTATTGCATGCCCGAGCGGCAGGTGTTCCTTCCCAAGGCCGAGGTGCTGACCATCGAGGAGCTGGACCGGCTGTGTTCGGCCTTCGTGGCTTTGGGCACGCGGCGGATCAGGCTGACCGGCGGTGAGCCCCTGGTGCGGCGCGGATTCCTGCAGCTGGTCGAGGACCTGTCGCGCCACCTGCGTTCGGGGGCGATGGACGAGCTGACCCTGACCACCAACGGCACCCGGCTGACCGAGTTCGCCGCGGATCTGGCGCGCCTGGGCGTGCGGCGGATCAATGTGTCGATGGACAGCCTGGATCCCGCGACCTTCCGGCGGATCACCCGCGGTGGCGATCTCGGCAAGGTGCTGGCCGGCGTCGACGCGGCCCTCGCCGCGGGTCTGAACGTGAAGATCAACACCGTCGCCCTGAAGCACGACAACGCCGATGTCCTGCCCGAGATGATCCGGTGGGCGCATGGCAAGGGCCTGGGCCTGACCCTGATCGAGACCATGCCGCTGGGCGAGGTCGAGGAAGACCGCACCGACCAGTACCTGCCCCTGTCGCAGGTGCGGCGCGACCTGGAGTCGTTCTGGACGCTGACCCCCCTGGACGACCGCACCCCGGGCCCGGCCCGCTACGCCCGGGTCGAGGAGACGGGCGGCAAGCTCGGTTTCATCACCCCCCTGACCCACAATTTCTGCGAATCCTGCAACCGGGTGCGGCTGACCTGCACCGGCGAGCTCTACATGTGTCTGGGCCAGGAGGACCGCGCCGACCTGCGCGCGCCGCTGCGGGCGCACCCGGGTGACGATCAGGCGGTGATCGCCGCCATCCGCGAGGCCATCACCCGCAAGCCCAAGGGCCACGACTTCAAGATCGAGCGCCGCGGCGCCGCGCCCGCCGTGGCGCGGACCATGTCGACCACGGGCGGTTGATCGCCTCCGCCGCCATGACCCGCATCCTGTTCTTCGGGAAGGTGGCGGACGCCATGGGCCGCGAGCTCGACGTCGCGCTGCCCGACGCTGGCTGCACCATTGGCGACCTGCGCCGCCGGCTGGCCGAACAGACCGGCTCGGACGTCCTGCTTCAGCCCGGGGTGCGGGCCTCGGTGGACAAGCGGGTGACCACCGACGACGCCCGCGTCGGCTCGGAGTCGGAAGTGGCGTTCTTCTCCGTTTTTTCGGGGGGGTAGGGGATGCACCCGTTCATCCATACCTCTCCACCGTCATCCCCGGCCCCCGGGACGCGCCGCTGGCGCGTCCCGCCCGAGGGCAGGCTCTTGTGCCGGGGATCCATGCACACGGATGGCGCCAGAATGGGCATGGAAGTCGTCACCCGGCGCCGCGACTCATCCTTCGACACGGTGTTCATGGGTCCCCGGCACGAGAGCCTGCCCTCGGGCGGGCCGGGCAGGCCCGGCCCGGGGGCCGGGGATGACGGAGTTGTGGAGGCGGCGCACCGCCTTCGCGGGGATGAGCGGATTAGAGAATGTCCGTAGTCTCCCGCCTCCAACCCGAACCCTTCGATCCCGCCGCTGAACTCGACGGGTTCCTGAAGGGACGCACCGAGGATGGGGCGGTGGTCAGCTTCGTGGGGCTGGCGCGGGACCGCGCCACGGGGGGGCAGAGCGTGCAGACCCTGTTCCTGGAGCACTATCCGGGGATGACCGAGCAATCGATCCAGGACATCGCCGACGCCGGCGCGGCTCGTTTCGAGGTTTCGGACGTTCTGGTCGTGCATCGCTGCGGCGAGATCAGTCCCGGCGAAGCCATCGTGTTCGTTGCAACAGCCTCGCGCGGACGGGGAGACGCCTTCGCGGCGGCGGATTATCTGATGGACCGTCTGAAAACCGAGGCCGCCTTCTGGAAACGGGAGGACGGCCCCGATCAATCGCGCTGGATCGAGCCCACCGAGGTCGACGTCCAGCGCCGCGCCCGATGGAGTGACTGATGCCCGGCATCGACGAGAGCCTGCCCTTCCACCCGCTGAAGATCGCGGTGCTGACCATCTCGGACACCCGCGACGAGGACACCGACAAGTCCGGGCCCTTGCTGGTCCAGCGGCTGACGACGCACGGCCACACCCTGGCCGGCCAGGCCATGGTCAAGGACGAGGTCACCGACATCCGCCGCCAGTTGCAGACCTGGATCGACGACCCTGAGGTCGAGGTGGTGATCTCCACCGGCGGCACGGGATTCTCGCCGCGCGACGTGACCCCCGAGGCGGTCAAGCCCTTGTTCCGGCGTGAGATGGACGGGTTCTCCACCGTGTTCCACCAGGTGAGCCTCACCACCGTCGGCGTCGCCACCCTGCAGTCGCGCGCCTTCGCGGGCCAGGCCGGGGAGACTTTCATCTTCTGCCTGCCCGGCTCGACCGGGGCCTGCAAGGACGGCTGGGACCAGGTGCTGTCGCTGGAGCTGGACAGCCGCCACCGCCCCTGTTCGCTGGCCGGCCAGGTGCCGCGCCTGCGCGACGTCTGCGCCTGAGGACCCCGCCGTGAGCGGACTCTCCCACGTGGACAAGGCCGGCCGCGCCCGCATGGTGGACGTCTCGGGCAAGGACGTCACCCACCGCGTCGCCTCGGCGGAGGGCTCGTTGATCTGCGCGCCTGAAACGTTGGAGGCGGTGCTGGAAGGCCGCACGCCCAAGGGCGCGGTGATCTCGACCGCCGAGATCGCCGGCGTGATGGCCGCCAAGCGGACGTCCGAGCTGGTCCCCCTGTGCCATCCCCTGACCCTGGACAAGATCGAGGTGTCGATCGAAGCGGACCGGGACCTGCCGGGGCTGCATGTCCGCGCCGAGGTGAAGACCACCGCCACGACCGGCGTGGAGATGGAGGCGCTGACCGCCGTGTCCGTGGCTTGTCTGACCCTGTTCGACATGCTCAAGGCCATCGACAAGGGCATGCGGATCACCGATATCCGTGTGCTGAGCAAGGCCGGTGGCCGCTCTGGAGACTGGTCCGCGACGCCGTGATCACCTTCGACGACGCCATAGCCCTGACCCTGGATCTGGCCCGCCCGCTGGGCCCCGAGACCATTCCCATCCATGAGGCCGCCGGCCGCATCCTGGCCGCGCCTCTGACCGCCCGCGGAGACTCCCCGCGCGCCGCGGTCTCGGCCATGGACGGCTACGCCGTACGCTCCGCCGACCTGACCGGCGGCGAGGTGCGCCTGACGCTGATCGGCCAGTCCTTTCCGGGCGCCGGTTTCTCGGGAACCGTCGGCCCCGGCCAGACGGCGCGCATCTTCACCGGCGCGCCCGTGCCGGCCGGCGCGGACCGCGTGGTGATCCAGGAAGTGGTCCGCCGCGAGGGCGACGACGCCGTCACCGAGGCTGGAACCGGCGGCGCAACCCACATCCGCGTCCAGGGGTCCGACTTCAAGGAAGGCGATGTCCTGCTGCCCGCCGGCCGCAAGCTGGATCCCCGCGCCATGGTCGCCGCCGGCGCCGCCGACCGCGCCGAGGTCGAGGTCTTCCGCCGGCCCAGGGTGATCGTGCTCGGCACCGGCGACGAACTCCTGGCCCCGGGCTCGGCGCACCTGACCAGATATGGCATTCCCGAGAGCGTGTCGCTGGGCGTGGCGGCGCTGACCACCGCCTGGGGCGGGGTTTGCCTCGACCGGCTGCGCCTGGCCGACGACCTCGACGTCCTGAAACAGGCCGCGCGCGAGGCGCTGGGTGCGGCGGACGTTGTGGTGATCACCGGCGGCGCTTCGGTGGGCGAGCGGGACTTCGCCCGGGCCATGTTCGAGGATTGCGATCTGAAGCTGGTGTTCTCCAAGGTGGAGATGAAGCCGGGCAAGCCGGTGTGGCTGGGGAAGGCCCTGGGCAAGCTGGTGCTGGGCCTGCCGGGCAATCCGACCTCGGCCCTGGTGACCGCGCGGCTGTTCCTGGCGCCTCTGTTGGCCGGGCTGGCGGGCGAGGATCCGGCCGAGGCCCTGTGCGCCATGCAGGTGCGGCTGGGATCGCCGTTGCCGGCCACCGGGGACCGCGAGACCTTCTACCGCGGGCGCTGGGCTGGGCCGGGCGTGGAGCCCTTCGCCGACCAGGATTCCGGATCGCAGCACACGCTCGCCCAGGCCGACGTGCTGATCCGTCGGCGGGCCAACACCTCCAGCGTCCCCGCTGACGCCGAGGTGCAGATCATCGAGTTCGATCCGGGCGGCTTCCTCGCCGGTTGACGCGGTGCGGCCAGGCCGACAGGAAGGCCCCGCAATGAGGACCGCACCGTGACCGAAATTCCTTCCCGCATCGTCATCGTCGGCGCAGGCCATGCGGGCGGGACCGCCGCGGCCTTGCTGCGCCAATACGGCTATCACGGCGCCATCACCCTGATCGGCGAAGAGCTGGTCGCGCCGTACCAGCGTCCACCCCTGTCCAAGGCCTATCTGAAGGGCGAGACCGACGTCGAGACGCTGAAGCTGAAGCCCGACGAGTTCTACGCCGACCACGACATCATCCTCAGGCTGGGGACCCGCGTGGACTCCATCGACCGGGCGGCGCGGACCGTGGCGCTGAAGGGCGGCGGCGAGGTCGGCTACGACGTGCTGATCCTGGCCACGGGGTCGGCCAACCGCAAGCTGACCATCCCGGGCGCCGGCGCGCACGAACTGCACGAACTGCGCAGCCTGGCGGACGCCGAGCAACTGAAGGCCGTGCTGCAGCCCGGCAAGCGGATCGTGATCATCGGCGGCGGCTATATCGGTCTCGAGGCCGCGGCGTCGGCCCGTGCGCTGGGCGCGGAGGCGACCATCGTGGAGCTCGCGCCGCGGGTTCTGGCGCGGGTGGCGTGCGAGGAGCTGTCGAGCTTCTTCGAGGCCTATCATCGGGCCCGCGGGGTGCAGATCCTGACCGACGCCCAGGTCGTGTCGGTCCAGCACGGGGGCGGCGGGGATGTGTCCGGCGTCACCCTGGCGGACGGCAAGAAACTGGCCTGCGACCTGGTGCTGGTGGGGGTCGGGGCCATGGCCTGCGCCGAACTGGCCACGGACGCGGGGCTGGACTGCCAGAACGGCGTGGTGGTCGACGCCGAGGCGCGCACCTCGGATCCCGCCATCTTCGCCATCGGCGACGTCACCTGGCGCCCCATGCCGCTCTACGCCAACCGTCGTCACCGGCTGGAGAGCGTGCCCAACGCGCTGGAACAGGCCAAGCAGGCGGTCGCGGCCATCCTCGGCCGGCCCGCGCCGGCGCCGGAGGTTCCCTGGTTCTGGTCGGACCAGTACGACCTGAAGCTCCAGATCGCCGGGGTGCCCTTCGACTCCGAGAGCCTGGTGGTGCGCGGCTCCCGCGCGGACGCCAAGTTCGCCATCTTCCACATGAGCGGCGACCGCATCCTGGCCGTGGAGGCGGTCAACGCCCCGGCCGAGTTCATGGCCGGCCGCCTGATGATCGGCCAGGCCAAAGCCGTGGACCGGGCCAAGCTGGCCGATGTGTCGGTGAGCATGAAGGAAGTTTCCCTTCTCCCATAGGGAGAAGGAGGGGCCCGCGCGAAGCGTGGGAGGATGAGGGGTTTCACAGTCGAGGTCCCTAACCCCTCACCTTCCCACCCGCTACGCGGGCGGGCCCCTTCCTCTCCCAAAGGGAGAGGAATTTCAGGCCGCCACCGGCGTCACGCTTTCTTCGGCCGGGCGCACCGGGTCGATGGTGAGGTCGATGGCGCCCAGGGTCAGGTCGGCGACCCCGATGCTGGCGCCCATGGGGAAGACCGGGCGGAAGTTGTCGCCGGCGCCGAAGGCCGAGCCGTCGAAGGTCCTGAGGGTCTGACGGCCGCCGTCGGCCTGGGCGTAGGTCAGGGTCACCGGCGTGTGGGTGAGGATCGGCGCGCCGTCCAG
>FTGF01001923.1_pt1 | contig 14240 bp, 10 predicted proteins | sample 1640631 | NCBI WGS metagenome assembly FTGF01 (sample SAMEA3914789, study PRJEB12502) | metagenome | biome: forest; material: soil | place: Canada | collected 2011-07-03 | depth 0.3 m
CCCTGGCCCTGGCCACTCCCCCGGCCTGGACCTTCCTGAGGGCGCCGTGGAATTTCGCGTCGTCGACTGCGTTGAGGGCGGGGGCGAAGCGGGCGCGGATCGCCGAGCCCGGCCGGGTGACCACCACGATCGGGACCTCGGCCATGATCTCGGTCCAGCCGCGCCAGCGGTGGAACCCGAGCAGGCCGTCGGCGCCCATGATCCAGACGAAGCGGACGCCGGGATAGCGCGCCTTCAGCGCCCGCACCGTGTCGATGGTGTAGCGCACGCCCAGCCGCGCCTCGGCGTCCGACACCAGCATCCTCGGACCCTTGGCGAACCGGCGCGCCGAGGCCATGCGCCGGTCCAGGCCGTGCGACGCCTTGGGCTTCAACGGATTGCCGGGCGAGACAAGCCAGATCACCCGGTCCAGCCCGAGCCGGGTGCAGACGGTGCGGGCGACGTGGGCGTGGCCTTCGTGGGCGGGATCGAAGGAGCCGCCGAACAGCCCGACGGTCATGCCGGGCTCAAGGTGAAGCCCCAGGTTCAGCGCCCCGTGGGCGACGCCGCCAGGGATGCGCCTAGCCGGTCCCGAGGCCCACATGGCTAGCTGGAGGCCCGGACGGCGGGGCCCGACCGGTCGAGTCCCGGGTCCCGCTGGATCATCCGTGTACGGACCGTAAACACGTTGTCGCCGGAGAGCACGGCGCCGCGGGCGAACAGCCGGCCGTGCTCCCAGTTGGACAGGCCGAGCTCGGGGCGGCCCAGGGCGTATTGTCCGTCCACCCAGCGGGTGAAGCCGTCGCCCACGAACGGCGCGTCAACGATCTCGAAGAAGCGGGCCTGGGCGGCGGGGTCCTGGGCGATCAGTGTGGCGGCCAGGCGGGGGCTCAGCCGGTTGAACAGGGCGACGGCCTCGGCGGCGTCCTCCACCAGCTTCAGGCTGACCTCGGGGGTCTCCTCCCACTCCCATTCGCGGCCGAGCGCGTCGGTGGCGGTGGTCTCGACCAGCGGCTCCTCGACATCGCCCTCGGCGCGGCGGACCCGGACGCGCCGCTGGCGCCAGTCGGCGGGCAGGATCGCCTCGTCCCCTTCGGCCACATGCAGCTTGCACCCGAGCCCGCGTCGCTCGCCCGCGCGCCACAGGGCGTCCAGGAAGACGGGGACCAGATCGGCGGCCCGCCTGCGCGGGATGCAGCAGACGTTCAGGGTGTTGCAGACCTTGCGGTCCAGCGAATGGAACACGGCCTGGGCGAAGCGCTCGGCGTCGGCGCTGGCGTCGGCCACCAGCCAGGCTCCGCCGGTCCCGTGCAGGCTCACCGGGGTCCCGCTCTGGCGCGCCACGGCGCCCAGCTGGGCGACGGCCTGGCCAGATCCGCGGGCCACGGCCAGGGCCAGGCGCTTGTCGCAGAACAGGGCCCAGCCCGAGGCCCGTTCGGCGCTGTCCACCAGCGAGGCCGCGCCGGCCGGCAGCCCGGCCGTCTCCAGCGCCGGATCCAGGGCGTGGGCGACGATGGCGCGGGCTGTGCCCAACGCGTCGGAGCCGATCCGGAACACCACCGTGTTGCCGGTGCGCAGCACGCCGGCCGCGTCGGCGAACACGTTGGGCCGGCCCTCGAACACGAAACCGACCACGCCGAGCGGCGCGATCACCTGCTCGATGCTGAAGCCGTCGTGGTCGACCGTCTCAAGCACCCTGCCCCGCGCCGCGGGCGCGTCGCGCCAGACGCGCAGGCCGGCGATCATGTCGCGCCGCATGGCCTCGCTGGCGACCAGGCGTGTGGTGGAGCGGCCCCGCGCTCGGGCGTCGGCGAGGTCTTCGGCGTTGGCGGCGGCGATGGCGCTCCAGACGGCGTCGTCCTCGAGCCGCGCGGCGAAGGCCTCGAAGAAGGCGGTGATCTGGGCGTCGGAGGCGGCGGCCATACCCTGGAAGGCGTCGGCGGCGCGATCAACGGCGGCGGTGGCGATCTCATGTTCCCGCGCGGGCACGTGCAGCAGGTCGCCGCTCTGGTCGACGACCACCAGCCGGTCCCCCGGTGCGAAGGCGCGGGCGAGCGCCTCCGGCACGACCGTGACGCGGTCGCCGCCGTAGGGGACCTGTTGGCCCGGTTGCAGTTTTTCGAGACGTCCCGCGCTCATGACGGGGGTCTATGGCACATCGCGCGCCACAGAGGGAACGGGCCTGACGGAGGCCGGGGCGCCCGTCAGGCCTGATCGATCAGGAGCCTTTGGCGTCCTGCCAGTGCTGGACCAGCTTGCCGGTCCTGGGATCGCGCACCCAGACGGCGACGAGCTTGTCGGCGTTCTTGGGGAAGAGGGAGAATGGGAAGGGGCGGGGCTTCTTGGCGAAGAGGGTCATGGGTTTACTCCTGACCCGTCCGGGATGTCCGCCAGCCCTGGGGAGTCAGGCCTGGCCGGGCGCCCTGGACGGCGCAATAGTTTGGGTTTTGCTCTGACGCGGCATGTGGGCCTTGGTTTCAAGCATCGGCGATTCGGGCCGACGGGGCATAGATGGGATCGAAATTCCCCTTTGTCAACAAGGGTTTGCGCATATGCGGCAATCTGTGTACGGACCAATTGTCATACAGCTGTCGCAAAGCGTTGCTGCAAAGGGAAAACGCCGTTCAGCGGCCGGTCAGGGCCAGGTCGTCGGCGTGGATCAGAGTGGGCCCGGACGTGTACCCCAGCGTCGCGGCGATGGCGTCCGAGCGCAGGCCCATGATCCGTTCCGCATCGGCGGCGTCATAGCGGCAAAGGCCCCGCGCCACCTCGCGTCCGTCGGGGCCCTGCACGGCGACCGCATCGCCCTTTTCGAACCGGCCCTCGACCTTGCGCACCCCGGCGGGCAGCAGGCTTTTGCCCTGGCGAAGCGCGGCCGCCGCGCCGCTGTCCACCACCAGCACCCCCTGGGGCGCCAGGGTCCCGGCGATCCATGCCTTGTAGGCGGCGGCGGGCGTGGTGGAGGGGGAGATCAAGGTGGCGGGGGCATTGTCTTCGATGGCCTGCAGCGGCGAGGGCCGCCGCCCCAGGGTGATCAGGGTGGCGCAGCCGGCGTGCTGGGCGATGCGGGCGGCCATCAGCTTGGTGGCCATGCCCCCCGAACCCACCCCAGCCTCGGGATTGGCCCCGCCGGCCATGGCCTCGATCTCGGGCGTCAGGGCCTCGATGCGCTCCAGCCGCCGCGCGGCCGGGTCGCGGCGCGGATCGGCGGTGTAGAGCCCGTCCACGTCGGAGAGCAGAACCAGCAGGTCCGCGCCGATCATCTGCGCCACCCGCGCCGCCAGCCGGTCGTTGTCGCCGTAGCGGATCTCCTCGGTGACCACCGTGTCGTTCTCATTGATCACCGGCACGACGCCCAGGCCCAGCAGCACGTCCACCGTGGCGCGGGCGTTCAGCCAGCGGCGCCGCTCCTCGGTGTCGTCGCGGGTCAGGAGCACCTGGGCGCAGATCAGGCCGAGCGGCTCCAGGGCCTCTTCCCAGGCGCGCATCAGCTGGCTCTGGCCGGCGGCGGCGGCGGCCTGCTTCTCCTCCAGGTTCTGGCTCTGGCGCTTCAGGCCCAGGCGCCGTCGTCCCAGGGCGACCGCGCCGGACGACACCACCACCACCTGCTGGCCGCGCCCGGCCAGCCGCGCCACGTCCGCCGCGAACGAGGCGAGCCAGGCCTGGTCGGCCTTGCCCGAGGCGGCGTCGATCAGGATCGAGGAGCCGACCTTGACCACCAGCCGCCGCGCGGCGGCGACCGGGTTGGCGGCCTGCGCCGTCGCGTCGACCGTGCTCATGGCCGCCAGTCCTCGGCGGAGTCCTCGCCGGCGGTCTGCTCGCGGCTGGCGGCGGCGCGGCGGGCACGAACCTCGGCGAAGGCCGCGCGCAGCAGGTCGGTCACCCCCTCGCCGGACACGCCCGAGACGATATGGGGCTCGGTCCCCGAGGCGGCCTTCAGCTCGGCGGCCTTGGCGGCGCGGGTTTCGGGGTCCAGGGCGTCGGCCTTGTTCAGGGCCAGAAGCTCGGACTTGTCCTCCAGGCCCTCGCCATAGGCTTCCAGCTCGCCGCGCACGGTGCGCCAGGCGCCGCCCACGTCCTCCTGGGTCCCGTCCACCAGGTGGATCAGCACGGCGGAGCGCTCGACGTGGCCGAGGAAACGGATGCCGATCCCCGCGCCGTCCGAGGCGCCCTCGATCAGGCCGGGGATGTCGGCCAGCACGAAGCGCTCATTGCCCGACAGCTCCACCACGCCGAGGTTCGGGGTCAGGGTGGTGAACGGATAGTCGGCGATCTTGGGCTTGGCCTCGGAGGCGGCGGCCAGGAAGGTGGACTTGCCGGCGTTGGGCAGGCCGATCAGCCCCACGTCGGCGATCAGCTTCAGCCGCAGCCAGATCCAGCGTTCCTCGCCGGGCAGGCCGGGATTGGCCCGCCGCGGGGCCTGGTTGATCGGGCCCTTGAAGTGGGAATTGCCGAAACCGCCGTTGCCGCCCCTGGCCAGCAGGAACCGCGCCCCGACATGGTCCAGGTCGCAGATCAGGGTCTCCTTGTCCTCGTCCAGCACCTCGGTGCCGGCGGGGACCTTCATCACCACGTCCTCGCCCGCCGCGCCGGTGCGGTTGCGGCCCATGCCGTGGGTGCCGGTCCCGGCCCGGAAGTGCTGATGATAGCGGTAGTCGATCAGGGTGTTCAGCCCTTCGACCGCCTCGATCCACACGTCGCCGCCCCGGCCGCCGCCGCCGCCGTCCGGGCCGCCGAACGGGATGAACTTCTCGCGCCGGAACGACACGGCGCCCGCCCCGCCGTCGCCCGAACGGATCTGGATCTTGCACTGGTCGAGAAACTTCATGGGCGTCTTATGATCCGAGGCGGGCCTGTCCGTCGAGGCGCCCCTGGCCGCGGGGCCGCCGGAGCACGACCTGTCCGCGCCGAATTGGCGTAGATATCAAGGCGCAATGAGTCTGCCGCCGTCTCCGCCCGATCCAGCGCCCGTGACGCCCGCCCGGCCGGGCCCGTTCGCGGGCCTGCGGGCCCTGGTCCGCTCCAGCAACCTCGGCCTGACCGGCATGGCCCTGGTGGTCGGCGCCGGGGCCGGGCTGATCGTGCTGCTCATGAGCCGGGCGGTGCAGTGGTCGCACATCCTTTTGTTCGGCATCGACCTGAACGAACGGCTGAGCGGCGTCGCCCACATCGCGCCGCTGCGGCTGCTGCTGTGGCCGACCCTGGGCGGCCTGCTGGTGGGCGTGACCCTGTGGGCGCGGGTGCGGCTGAAGCTGGCCTCCGCCGTGGACCCGATCGAGGCCAACGCCCTGCGCGGCGGACGCATGTCGGTGCGCGACAGCCTGGTGGTGATCTGGCAGACCCTCGTCTCCAACGGCTTTGGGGCCTCGGTGGGGCTGGAGGCGGGGTACACCCAGGCCGGGTCGGGTCTGGCCTCGGCGGTGGGGGCCTGGATCGGGCTCAGGCGCAACGACCTGCGCGTGCTGGTGGGCTGCGGCGCGGCCGGCGCCATCGCGGCGGCCTTCGGCGCGCCGCTGACCGGCGCCTTCTACGGCTTCGAGGTGGTGATCGGGGCCTATTCGGTGGCCAACGCCGCGCCGGTGATGACCGCCGCCATCGCCGGAGCCCTGGTCACCCAGCAACTGGGCGGCGCGCTCTATCACATCGACATCCACACCGTGGCCCAGGTGAAGACCGTCGACTACGTGTTCTACGCCGTCCTGGGGGCGATCTGCGCCGCCGCGGCGATCGTGATGATGCGGTCGGTGTCGCTGGTGGAGCGGGCCTTCCAGCGGCCGTGGCTGCCGGTGTCCGTGCGGCCGACCATCGGCGGGCTGCTGGTGGGCCTGTTGGCGCTGATCACCCCCCAGGTGCTGTCGGCCGGCCACGGCGCGCTGCAGTTCGACCTGACCGCCGCCCAGGGGATCAGGCTGGTCTTGTTCCTGCTCGTGCTGAAGATGACCGCGTCGGCGATCTCCCTGGGATCGGGGTTCCGCGGCGGCCTGTTCTTCGCCTCGCTGTTGCTGGGCGCCCTGGCCGGCCAGGCCTTCGCCCAGGCGGTCGATCTGTCGGGCGCGATGTTCCTCGACCCGACCACAGCCGCCCTGGTGGGCATGGGCGCCTTCGCCGTCGCCATCGTGGGCGGCCCGCTGACCATGTCGTTCCTGGTGCTGGAGACCACCGGCGACTACGGCCTGACCGGGGCGGTGCTGGGCGCCTCGGTGCTGAGCGGCCTGATCGTGCGCGAGACCTTCGGCTATTCGTTCTCGACCTTCCGGCTGCATCTGCGGGGCGAGTCGATCCGCGGCGCCTATGACGTCGGCCTGATCCGGCAGCTGACCGTGGGACGGCTGATGCGGCGCGACCCGCCCGCTCTGCCGGCGTCCGCTGCGCTGGAAGAGTTGCGCCGCCGCTATCCCCTGGGATCCGCCCAGGAGGTGGTCCTGCTGGACGATCAGCAGCGCTATGCCGGAATGGTCTCGCTGGTGGCGGCGCATGCGGCGCACGAGCCGGTGGAGCGTCCGGCGTCGGAACTGGCCCGCTTCGGCGACTGCGTCCTGACCCCCGCGATGAATGTCACCCAGGCCTTGACCGTGTTCGATCGCGCCGAGGCCGAGGTGCTGGCGGTGGTGGACAGCCCCCAGGGTGGAAAGGTGCTCGGCCTGCTCAACGAATCTTTCGCCGTGCGCCGCTATGCCGAAGAGCTGGATCAATCGCGACGGGATCTGGTCGGCGAGCCGGGGCCGGAGAGGCCGGGCGGCTGACGGAAGACCTCAGGTCTTCTTGCGCGAGGGCCTCTTGCCTGACTGTGGCTCTAGGAACGCCATCAGCAGGGTCAGCAGCACCTGTGGGCTGCGCACGGCAAAAATCCCCCCGGCCAAGAGCCCGATCGCCGTGGCGAGCGGCTTGTGGCGGACGAAATCAGCCAGGTGCTCGCCCAGTCCCGGCTGGCGCGAGGGCCGCAGCGCCTTGAACGCGGCGATCAGGCCGAGGATGAGGAAAAGGGCGGCGACCACCCCCACCACCACGGCGGACGCGCCCGCCGGCCCGACCCAGTCGCGGGCCAGGGCGTAGATGGTGAAGGCGATCGCCACGACGCCCACCGCCGCGGCTGCGGCGAGAGCGGCCGCGGCCGCGATGAACAGGAGCGCCTTGTGCAGAATCAACGCGTGCGGCCGCCCGCGATGAGCAGGCCCATCAGGACCCCGACGCCCAACAGGGCGAGAGTCGTCGTCAGGGGCTGCTTCTGGACCCTCTCGACGAGGTAGCGCTCGGCGGTGGCGAAGTGCTCGCCGGCGTCGTCAACATAGGGTCCGGCGTTGGCCTTCAGGCTGTGCAGGGTGTCCTGGGCGACCTTGCCGGCGCGGGTCTTCAATTCCCCGATGGCGTCGTCGAAATGGGCTCGTGACGCGTTGGCCGCATTGCGGACGGTCTCTTCCAGAGCGGGATTGGCGGTCGAATTGGCAGGCATGGGTGAATCTCCAGCGCCCCTGAACCGTATGATAGGGCGGACGTTATTGAAACGCCACGTCCAAGCTGTCGTTCCCTTGAGGACCGCGCCTTGCGGCAGATCAAACCGCGATTGTGAATTGAATGGCTTGCTGACGAGCGCCAAATCACCCAGCGTTCATCCTCGAGCGAGTTGTATGCACGTTTATCTTGCGCCGATCGGGTGTGGAGGGCGGCTCGATGCACCGAGGCTGGAACCGCCGACATCGAAGCCTCTTGGCCGGGCGGCCGTCTTGCGGCCGGGTTTTCGCGGACCCGCCGGTCGGGATCAGCGATGAGTGACCCGGTCCGCGCCATGCCGGTCGAGGCGCCGTCAAATTCCCTCGAGCGGCTGCTTGGACTGGCCGTCTCGCTGTCGGGCGCTCAAGCCGGCCTGGTCGCCTGCCCCGACGGACGGGTGGAGGCCCGCATAGGTCTGTTCCCGGCCGGCCTGTCCGAAGCCCAGGCGGTGACCCTCGGTCTGGAGGGCAAGCGGCAAGTTCCGCGGTCGGTGAACTACTTCGCGACCATCCCGATCCTGGCGCCGGACGGGGAGCGTCTCGGCGCCCTGGTCCTGGCCGCCGGCCGACGCCGCGCCGAGCCGAATCACCTGGGACATACCTTGGGCGAGCTGGCCGCACTGATGGCGGCGGAACTCGGGCGCACCTCCGACCGCGATGACCGCGAGATCGTGCTGGCCGAGGTCGACCACCGGGTGAAGAACGTGCTGGCGGCGGTCCAGTCAGTGGCCTCCCAGTCGGCCCGGCGCGCCGGATCGCTGGACGGATTCCTCAAGGCCTTCAACGGGCGCCTGCGGGCCATCGCCTCGGCCCAGGAGCTGCTGACCGCCAGCCGCTGGCGCGGGGCCTCGATCCACGACCTGGCCACCGCCGCCCTCTCCAACCTCGCCCCGGGTCAAAGCCGCTGGGAGGGGCCCGAGGTGTTCCTCACCCCGCGGGCGGCCAACGCCCTGGCCCTGGCGCTGCACGAGCTGGCGGCCAATGCGGTCAGGCACGGCGCCCTGTCCTCCGAATCGGGGGCGGTGGACGTCCGTTGGCGTCGGGACGGCGCCGGCGGTTTCGAGCTGGATTGGGTCGAGAGCGGCGGGCCGCGGGTCGCGACGCCGCTGCACAAGGGTTTCGGCAGCATGCTGCTGGAGGGCGTGACCGGCCGCGAACTGGGCGGCGAGGTGGTGACCGAGTTCCGGGTCTCCGGCGTCAGGGTCAGGATCACCGGCTCGGACAAGGCGCTGGCGGAACAGGCGGTGGAGACCGTGGTCCGTGCGCCCAGTCCGCCGCCGCTGCTGCTGCCCTCGACGGGCGCCTCGCTCGGCCCGCCCAGCGTCAGCGCCGCCGACAAGGTCCGCGGCATGAGGCTGATCATCGTGGAGGACGCCGTGCTGCTGGCCATGGAGCTGGAAGCCGGCCTGGAAGAGGCCGGGGCCGTCATCGTGGGCTCCGCCGCCCTGGTGGACGAGGCCATGGCGCTGGTCGACCTGCCCATGGACGCCGCGGTGCTGGACTGCAATCTCAACGGCGCCTCGGTGCTCCCGGTGGCCCAGGCCCTGGCGGCCCGCGGCGTGCCCTTCCTGTTCGCCACCGGCTATGGCGAGAACCGCGGCGCGCCCGAGGGCTTCGACGCCCCGATCGTGCGCAAGCCTTACGACGTCGCCGAGATCGCCGCGGCCCTGGCCGAACTCACCGGCCGGGCCTGAGGTCGCATCGACCGCCAGGTCAGCCGGCGCGCGCATCCGGCTGGCGGTCCGGATGGGCGGCGACGAAAGCTTCCAGGGCCTGCGCCCGGGCGTCGACGGCGCGGATCAGGGGATAGGGCTCCAGGTCCACCCCGAACCTGACGGCGGAATAGACCTGGGGGATCAGGTAGCAGTCGGCCAGGCTGGGGCGGTCGCCCCAGCAGAATCCCGCGCCATGTCGCGCGATCATCACCTCCAGCGCGGCGAAGCCGTCGCCGATCCAGCGATCCTCCCAGGCGGACAGCTGCTCGTCGGTCGCTGTCAGCTCGCGCTTCAAGGCCCGCAAGACCCGCATATTGTTCAGGGGATGGATGTCGCAACCGATCACCGCGGCCATGGCGCGCACCTGAGCACGTTCCACCGCATCGAGGGGCAGCAGCGGCGGTTGCGGATAGGTCTCCTCCAGCCACTCCAGTATGGCCGGGCTCTGGGTCAGCACCTCGCCGTCATGCTCCAGGGCCGGGACCAGCCCCTGGGGCTGCAGCGCGCGATAGGCGTCGCCGCCCTGCTCGCCCTCCAGCAGGTTCACCGGGCGCTGCTCATAAGCCAGCCCCTTCAGATTCAGCGCTATACGGGTGCGGTAAGATGTTCCCGAGCGCCAATAGGCGTGTAGAATCAGGTTCATCAGAGTCGGCGCCTCCTGTGGTGCGCGCTATCCTGGACGGGGATTCTATCCTTAGTTTCACTTGCCCGCGCGGTCCGCGCCGTGCATTCGCATGGACCAGCGTCGAGACGCGGCCGGAACCGCCATATGCTGATCGTCGAGAACCTCACCCACGTCTACGGCAACGGCGTCCGCGCCCTGGACGAGGTGGACCTGATCATCCCCCGCGGGATGTACGGGCTGCTGGGGCCGAACGGGGCTGGCAAGTCCACCCTGATGCGCATCGTCGCCACCCTGCAGTCGCCGACCTCGGGCCACGTCCGCTTCAACGACATCGATGTGCTGAAGGACCCCGACGCGCTCAGGCGCACCCTCGGCTACCTGCCCCAGGACTTCGGCGTCTATCCCCGGGTTTCGGCCTACGACATGCTCGACCACCTGGCGATCCTGAAGGGGATCAGTTCGGCCAAGGAGCGCAAGGCGACAGTCGAGGCCCTGCTGGACCAGGTCAATCTGTGGCAGGTGCGCCGCAAGGCCCTGGCCGGGTTCTCCGGCGGCATGCGCCAGCGCTTCGGCATCGCCCAGGCCCTGATCGGCGATCCGCAACTGATCATCGTCGACGAGCCCACCGCCGGCCTCGATCCCGAGGAGCGCAACCGTTTCCTGAACCTGCTGGCCGAAATCGGCGAGAACGTGGTGGTGATCCTGTCCACCCACATCGTCGAGGACGTGGCCGACCTCTGCCCGGCCATGGCCATCATCTCAGACGGCCGCATCGTGCGACAGGGCGCGCCCGCCGAGCTGGTGCAGAGCCTGAAGGGCCAGATCTGGCGCAAGACCGTCGCCAAGGGAGAACTGGACTCCTATCGCGCCAACCACGAGGTCATCTCCACGCGCCTGTACGCCGGGCGCACGGTGATCCACGTGCTCGCCGCCAATGACCCGGGCGACGGTTTCGCGCCGGTGGAAGGGGGGCTGGAGGACCTGTACTTCTCCACCCTCTCGTCGTCTCGCCGCGCCGCGGCCTGACCGGCGGCGATGTTCGGCAAGGTCTTCAGCTTCGAGCTGCGCTATCAGCTCCGCAACCCGGTGTTCTGGGTGGTGGCGGTGGTGTTCTTCCTGCTCAGCTTCGGCTGGGCCACCGTCGACCAGATCCGTGTCGGCGATCTTGGGCCCAACGACCACAAGAACGGGCCGTTCGCGATCACCCAGATCTACCTGACCTGGACCATCTTCTTCATGTTCGTAACCACCGCCTTCGTGGCCAACGTGGTGGTGCGCGACTACGAGACCGGCTTCGGCCCCATCATCCACACCACCCGGGTCAGCAAGTTCGACTACCTGATCGGGCGGTTCTCCGGCGCGTTCGCCGCCTCCGCCCTGGTGTTCCTGGCCTCGCCCATCGCCATGATCATCGGCTCGGCCATGCCCTGGCTGGACGCCGACGGCCTCGGGGCCTTCCGGCCGTGGTTCTATCTGCAGCCCTACCTGGTGTTCGCCCTGCCGGGCCTGTTGCTCACCAGCGCGGTGTTCTTCGCCCTGGCCACCGTCACCCGCTCGATGATGGCGACCTATCTGGGCGTGGTGGTCTTCCTGGTGGCCTATTTCGTCGCCGCCACCTGGGCCAATCGGCCGGAATACGAGCGGATCGCGGCCCTGCTGGAGCCGTTCGGCGACGCCGCCTACTCGCTGACCACCAAGTACTGGACGACCACCGAGCGCAACGCCGTGATCCCGGCCCTGTCCGGCCTCCTGCTATGGAACCGGGCGGGGGTGCTGGCCATCAGCGCCGGCATGCTGGCGCTGGCCTACGGCCTGTTCCACTCCGACGAACGGTCCAAGCCGGCGCGGGGCCCCGCCAAGGCCCAGCGGGCGGAGCGGGCGCGGCCGACCTTCGCGGACCTGACCCATCCGAAGCCCCGCTTCGACCTGCGCACGGCCTGGGCCCAGCTGGCCGCCCGCTCCAAGCTGGACATGGGGCAGGTGTTCCTGAGCCCCGCCTTCATCGTGCTTCTGGCCCTGGGTCTGATCAATTCCGCCGCCAGCCTGTGGATGCTGGACCAGATCTACGGGACCGACATCTATCCGGTCACCAGGATGATGATCGAGGTGCTGGAAGGGGCCTTCACCCTGTTCCCGATCATCGTGGCCATCTACTACGCCGGCGACCTGGTCTGGCGCGAGCGCGACCGCGGCACCCACGAGATGGTCGAGGCCGCGCCGGTCCCCGACTGGGCCTTCGTGGTCCCCAAGACCATCGCCATCACCCTGGTGCTGATCTCGTCCCTGCTGGTCAGCGTGCTGACCGCCATGGTCATCCAGGCGCTGAAGGGCTTCCCCCACTTCGAGATCGGCAAGTACCTGGTCTGGTACGTGCTGCCCAACACGGTGGACTGCTTCCTGATCACCGTGCTGGCGGTGTTCCTCCAGGCCATCTCGCCCCACAAGTTCATCGGCTGGGGCCTGATGGTCCTCTACATCGTGCTGTTCCTGTTCGTGTCGCCCAACCTCGGCCTGGAGCACCACCTCTACCGCTACGGCACGGCGTCGGGGATTCCCCTGTCGGACATGAACGGCCAGGGGAAGTTCTGGATCGGGGCGACCTGGTTCCGGGTCTACTGGACCTCTTTCGCCGTCGTCCTGCTGGTCCTGGCCAACGCCCTGTGGCGGCGGGGGACCGAGACCCGGCTGCTGCCCCGGCTGAAGCGCCTGCCGCACCGCCTGGCCGGACCCGCCGGCGTCCTGGTCTTCGTGGCGCTCGCAGTGTTCGTCGGCTCAGGCGTGTACATCTACGTCAACACCAACGTCTGGAACCATTACCGCAGCCTGCAGGATGAAGACCGCTGGCTGGCGGACTTCGAAAAGACCCTGCTGCGCTACGAGACCACGCCCCAGCCCAAGATCGTCGACGTGCGTCTGGACGTCGACATCCAGCCCCATCGGCCCCGCGTGGTCACCCGCGGCGTCTATCTGCTGGAGAACCGGACCTCCTCGCCCCTGCGCGAGATCCACGTGCGCTTCCCCCGCGACCTGGTGATGCGCAGCCTGTCCATCGAGGGGGCGCGGCCCAAGACCACCTATGACCGGTTCAACTATCGGATCTTCGTGTTCGACACCCCCATGCGGCCGGGCGAGCGGCGGACCATGGCCTTCGAGACGGTGCTCGGCCAGCACGGCTTCAAGAACGGCCGCAACCTGACCAGCGTGGTCGGCAACGGGACGTTCCTGAACGACCGGGACATCGCGCCCACCTTGGGTATGGACCGCCAGGGCCTGCTCACCGACCCCCGCAAGCGCACCCGTTACGGCCTGCCCCGCCAGCTGCGCATGGCGAGCCTGGGGACCCCGGGGGCGGACCAGTTCAACGGCCTGGGACACGACTCCGACTGGGTCACCGCCGACATCTGGGTGGCCACCGACGCCGACCAGACCCCCATCGCGCCGGGCTACAAGGTGCTCGACCGCATCCAGGGCGACCGGCGGGTGTCGGAGTTCCGCACCGAGGCGCCGATCCTGCGCTTCTTCTCCATCCAGTCAGCCCGCTATCAGCAGCGCGCCGAGGACTACAAGGGCGTGTCCCTGACCGTGTTCTACGATCCCCAGCACGCCTGGAACGTCGAGCGCATGGTGCGGGCGATGAAGGCCTCGCTGGACTACTATCAGGCCAATTACAGCCCCTATCAGTTCCGCCAGCTGCGGTTCCTGGAGTTCCCGGCGTGGGACGGCGCGTTCGCCCAGTCCTTCGCCAACACCGTCCCCTGGTCCGAGGACCTCGGCTTCATCGCCGACCTGCCCAAGCGGTCGGACAAGATCGACTATGTCACCTATGTTGGGGCCCACGAGATCGCCCACCAGTGGTGGGCCCACCAGGTCATCGGCGCCGACGAGCAGGGCGGCGAGGCGCTGGCCGAGACCCTGGCCCAGTACTCCGCCCTGATGGTGATGAAGCACATGTACGGGCCGGACATGATCCGCCGGTTCCTGAAGTACGAACTCGATCGCTATCTGCGCGCCCGAGGCGGCGATGTGTTGCCCGAGCAGCCGTTGGAGCGGGTGGAGGGCCAGCCCTACATCTATTACCGCAAGGGCTCGCTGGTGATGTACCGGCTGCAGGACGAGATCGGCGAGGACGCCGTCAACCGCGCCCTGCGCGCGCTGATCGCCAGATACGCTTTCCATGGACCGCCCTATCCGACCACGCTCGACCTGGTCGCCGCCCTGCGCGCCGTGGCGCCGCCCGACAAGCAGGCCCTGATCACCGACCTGTTCGAGAAGATCGCGCTCTACGACATCAAGACCACCCGGACGGTGGCCAAGAAGCGCGCGGACGGCCGCTATGACGTGACCCTGACCGTCTCGGCCAGGAAGCTCTACGCCGACGGCGCCGGCAAGGAGACCGAAGCCCCCATGGCCGAGACCCTGGACGTCGGCCTGTTC